>Ga0206876_1001_pt1 | contig 89299 bp, 68 predicted proteins | sample Alteio_BWOrgCont_10_FD_152619 | JGI IMG/M metagenome (GOLD analysis project Ga0206876, IMG submission 152619) | Enriched cells from forest soil in Barre Woods Harvard Forest LTER site, Petersham, Massachusetts, United States -... | ecosystem: Environmental > Terrestrial > Soil > Temperate forest >...
TATCAAAAGATGCAACATCAAATCATATGAATAATGAATTTAGGGAAAAAGTAGTTACATATATTAAGATTGATGATTTGGTCAGAAAGAAAAAGGAAGAAATAAAAGAATTACAAACCAAGAAAAAACCATGTGAAGAATTTTTAATTAGATATCTGGAAGGAATCGGTGAAAATATAGTCCAGGTCGATGGTACCAAATTAATTAGAAATAAATCAGAAACAAAAGAAGCCCTAAAAAAAGATGTAATTAAAGATTCAATATTAGATAAAATAAAAGAAAAGAAACTATTAAGTAACGATGGTGATTGTATAAAGGTTGTTGAAGATATGTTGGAATTAATGGAACAACGTCGCCCTATGAAAACGAGAACAAACATTAAAAGAACTTTTGACAAAGAAAGAAAGCCACGAGCAAAGAAACAACAAGCTAAAAAATAAGTTTGTTTATTTGTTTATTATAAATTCATTAAATTTATAATAATCAATAATAATCATCAAATTAACCCCATTTGAAAACGGCCGATGATAAATCCAATTCAATATAAGGTGTGAGTGGAACTACAAAAGTTGGAATGTATAAACTTTCGAAATTATACAAACCAGGTGTGTACCACCAATAAACAACAGGTTGTGGCATTTGTCTATATTTCAATGCTTTAACTTGTTCATAAATATCAGAATCAGAATCCGATGATGAATCGTCATCATCATGTGTCAATCTGCAATTCATTCGTTTGTGGCGTCTACAGAAATGTCCACCTTCTTGATTGTCATCATCATTTGCATCTTTATTTGCAGATTTTCCATGCCTCATTTTATCAGATTGTTTTCTGAAAGTTTGAATTTGTGTGTCAGTTAAACTGAGATTTAACTCAGAAATAGAATAATCGACTAAACGGGTATTCTTTTTAACATTTTCTTTAACAACATAGTGATAAAGTTTTTTATCATTCAATCGTTCCATAGTAAAAGCAAATTTTGGAACATTGTTTGTGATATATTGTGATACAGAGTCCCATGCTTTAATTGCAGCATCTTGAGGAGTGTTGCCAGAAAAAACAGTGTTGAATTTTCCCTCGATGTAAGGATTAACTAATTGATAATTTGTCATTATTATATATTATATAATAGTCCAAGAAATTATTATCGAATAATAACCGTTAAATTCTATCGACAAATTATATCAATAAATTGTTATAAACAATTAGATTTTCACAAGTTCAATCAAATTTTATATCAATAAATTGTTATAAAAAAAATTGAATTATATTTGAATTACCTATAAACGATATAAAGATATTCCTTATATAACTTGATAATAGAATAATTCGATGGTAAAAATACTAGAAATTCAAACTGAACATGTTATTCCATTCAAAACACTTATTGAAGTTTTAAAAGAAATTCTCACAGAAGTTGTCATTGAAATTACAAGAGATGATGAAATGAACAATAAAACTAAAACTGATGATGAAACTGCAAAAGAAACCGAAAAGAATGATTCTGATGTTGAAGAATCAAAAAATAGTGATTCGGAAGAAGATGATAGTAAAAGCAGTAAGAAAAAGAAAAAGGATAAAAAGGATAAGAAGGATAAAAAAGAGAAAGATAAAAAGAAAGATAAAAAGAAGAAGAAAGAAGATTCTGATAATGATGATGAGAAAGATATTGTTGATGATGATGATAATGATGACGAAAAGAAAAGTAAAAAAAACCCAAAATCAAATAAGGATGAAGATGAAGAGAAAAAGAATTCTGGTGGTGGAATGCGAATTATGACAGTTGATTCAACAAAAACTGTTTTAATTAATTTAAAATTAGATGCGAAACAATTTGCAGAGTTTAAATGCAAGCCCGCTAAATATGAAATTGGTATTAGTTTAGTGCAATTACATAAACATCTAAAATCATTAGGTAATGATGATACCCTCACAATGTATATAGAAGATGATGACAAACAACATCTTGTTATGAAAATTGAGAATCAAGACAAGAAATCAAAAACTGATTATAGGTTAAAATTAATGGATCTTGACAATGAACCAATAAATGTGCCACCAACAGTATTTGAAGCAGTAATTACAATGTCATCTGCAGAATTTCATAAAATATGTCGTGACATGAATCAAATAGCAGAATATGTGGAAATAAAATGTTTAACAAACACAATCACATTTACATGTAAAGGAGATTGTTCGGAACGTAGCACAACTTATTATGCAGATGATAATGGGGTTAATATCAAACATGCAAATAAAGAGGTAAAAGGTAAGCCAAACATCGTGCAAGGGATATATGCATTAAAGAATTTGGTATTATTTACTAAATGTACAAATTTATGTAATGATATTCAAATATTCATGAAAATGAATTATCCATTATGTATTAAATATACAGTTGCAACATTAGGCAGAATGTTATTATGTTTAACACCAATTGATCAAAGTAGTACACAAGGTAATTATAGTGATGAAGATGAATTATATAGTAGTGACGATGAAAAAATCAAATTGAAGCAAGAATATATAAATGAGGAGGATGAGAAAAAAGAGGAGTAAATAAAATTATTCTATTAAATAAATTATTATTGTAAATCAATAATAATTTTTATTTAAATAATTTCAATAAATTAATATTCTGGCATATTTATTTTATAACGCAATTCGGAATCAGCATAACGTTGTTGTATTTCTGGTAATAATAAAGTTGCAATATCATTATTTTTATCACGATTCCAAATTTTAATTATTGCCCAATTATTTTTAGGACTAAATGATATACCAGTTATATCATTCATATTTTTAACAATTGTTTCATTCATTGTATGCATACAAATATCAGTATATGTATCACAACTTTTTGTTATATCAACTTTGATTGAACACACACCACCATTCCTATTGTTTGCATCTTCCCAAATTGGTTGTACACCTTCTCTCATAATGAAGAAATGAAATCCTCTTAAATTAAATTTATTAAAATTATTAAAGAATGACCAAAAGTTTGATAAATTATTAATTATGTATAATTTTTTGTATGCATCTAACGTCCAATCTTTAGACTCCACCTCATGAACCCATAAATCCCATTGTGTATTTAACTTACAATCTGATCCATTATTTATTGGTTCAACATTTACCTGAGCAGGAGCGGGAACAGAAGGTTCGTTCACTGCCTGTGGAATAGTTGTATCATCTGGTAAACTATCAACTGTCTCATTAACATGTATTTTACCAGAAGAATTATTTTTTTGAAATTTTTCGGCCCATGTCTTTTTTTTAATAATTTTTTCTGGTGTAATGATTGGTTGTTCAACTGGTATAGGATCAACAACAACTTTTAGAATTTTATCATCATCCTCATCTTCCATAAAAAGATCATATCGATTACTTTTAGTTAAAGGATGTTCATCATTTGTAATGATATTTTTTCCTTTTTTTTTCTTATCTATTTGCTTTGCCATTTGGTTATTTATATTGGTTATCATATGTTTTTTTACTTTGATAGTCCTAATATCAATTTTTATTTTTATTTCTTTAAATTAGTTTTTTATAAATGTTTAAAAATTCCGATAAACGCGCTAGTTTGTATTAATTCGGATGTGCATACAGACAAATTATATTCTATATCTCGTAGGCGATCCAAAATAATAATTAATTTTTTTTCATCAACTTGTTTAAAATAAATATTATTTGTATTATTTATAATATTATTTAAAATAATTCCATAAACTTCATTAATGATATCCATCAAAGAGAATCCGTGTTCTTTCCTATATTCATCAATCAACTTATAAGTTTGCTCAAATGATTTTGTTACAAGATGTTTAACAATATTGTCAATAAATTCTTTTTGCGGATAACCTAAACAAGAATTAATTGCATCCTCGTCAACAACATCATAAGACATATTTGTAGTTTGTAATATGTTCAAAACTCTTCTCATATCTCCATTAGATCTTTTAATAATAATATTAATTGCATCAGGTGTTATATTGATATTTTCTTTTTGAATAATAGTTAACATTTTATTTTTTATCTGATCAGCTTCTAATGGTGCAAAACGAAAACAAGTACAACGAGATTGCAATGCTGGACTAATCTTTTTAATATAATTGCAAATCAAACAAAATCGAGCATTTTCAGTATATTTTTCAATAACTCGACGAAGAATTGCTTGTGCATCATCAGTCATTGCATCTGCTTCATCTAATATTACTAATTTAAAAATATTTTTATAATCATCACCATAAAATACATTTTTAGAAGTTACAAATGTATTTATTCGTGTTCTTACAACATCAATGCCACGTTCTTCTGATGCATTAATTTCAAGAACCATCACAGGGAAATTCTCTTTGTATAATTCTCTTGCACTTGCCATAATAGCTGATGTTTTACCGGTGCCTGGTGGTCCATAAAATAATAAATGTGGAATACATTTATTTTCAACAAAATTCTTTAAAATCGGAACAATGTGCTTGTGAGATATAACATCATCGAGTGTTTTTGGTCGATATTTTTCTATCCATGGAATAGTGTCGGATTCTTTTCTCATTTAAATTATTTAATAAGTATATTATATGTTTTAAATCAATAATATTAAATTCAATTTTTCTCAGCCCGTTGCGTCAACATATGTATCATCAATTGATAATAAATGAAATTTAACGTCAATTGATGGGTTATATTGCATGCACAGGTGCATTTCGCTATCGCTCAGCAAACAAGTTTGCATATATTGTTATCATTTAATTTATTTAATAACACACTAGTGCATGCAATTTAATGTCAATTGATGGGTTATATTGCATGCACAGGTGCATTTCGCTATCGCTCAGCAAACAAGTTTGCATATATTGTTATCATTTAATTTATTTAATAACACACTAGTGCATGCAATTTAATGTCAATTGATGGGTTATATTGCATGCACAGGTGCATTTCGCTATCGCTCAGCAAACAAGTTTGCATATATTGTTATCATTTAATTTATTTAATAACACACTAGTGCATGCAATTTAATGTCAATTGATGGGTTATATTGCATGCACAGGTGCATTTCGCTATCGCTCAGCAAACAAGTTTGCATATATTGTTATCATTTAATTTATTTAATAACACAAATAAATGCGAACCTGTTCGCCGAGTGCAACGAGATGCACTTGTGCATGCAATTTAACGTCAATTGATTAATTATATGTTTGTATTAGGGCATGCAATTTAATTAAACGGGAGTTATGGCGGGACATCCATTTGTATCAATAATAACATCACCTACTGCACCGGCTGTCGTATCGACCCATAACAATTGCTCATCTAAATAATAATTTGCGCTTGCAACTAAAACGATCAATGGCGCACTGAACAATGATGATATATAATCTGTCAATCGTTCAGTTTCAGTCTGACTACCACTGGGCAATAATAAATCAGCATAGTTTCCATTAAAATCAACAGTGCCGGTATTACCAAATTTTAACGGAGTAACAATAGTTGTCCCAATAGGAAATTTACCATTCACAAACCCTGTAAGTTTTCCGATAGCATTTCGAGCTTGCAAAACACATGTTTGAGGAGAGCGAGCATTTTTAATAGTTGACCATGTGCCAACAACTGTTGCATTTGCATATAATTGATCATCTGGCATTATCCATACAACAAGATGGACAGTAAAATTATCGATTGCCCAATAACCACAAGTTCCAAGATCTTCGCTATTACTAACATTAAAATGAATATTCATAATTTTATCAGAAACAATGGGACAGCTAATTTGATCACAGCAACGGTTATTTTTTTGAATAGGACAACAACCATCATTATCATCGTCACAACATGACTTTTTTTTAGCGCAACTATTGCAATTGCAATTTGAGGAGCAACAATTTCGAGACATTTTATAAATTATATGAAGAAAACAATTTGATTTTTTCCTTAAAAATAGGTTAAAATACATTGAAAAAAACTGAAAAATATATTTATAGGGAAAAAATAATATAAAGACATAAAAATATTATATATATAAACTATAGTATCATATTATGGACACCGAAATTTACTCTTATGATAACGACAGGATTCTGCCGATAGACCGAATAGAATTCGCCATTTTTGGGAATGACGAAATTAAAAATGGATCGGCGATAGGTAGAGATTCTGTGGGTATAGACATACCTGATTTGTACGATAATTTAGAACCGAAACGTGGTGGGTTGATTGACTCACGTTTGGGAACGACAGATAACCACATTGATTGTGCAACATGTGGACTAAACACAACGAACTGTGTTGGTCATTTTGGTCATATTGAATTGGCTGAACTAGTATTCCATATGGGATATATTAATTATGTGAAAAAGATATTAAGTTGTATTTGTTTGAAATGTTCAAAATTATTGGTATATAAAAATGAAGATGAATTAGCAGAAATGTTAAAAACGAAAACAGGTAAGGCACGATTGGCGGATATTAAGAATGCCACTAAAAACGTGACTCATTGTCAGAAACAGAATTACGGATGTGGTACACCGGTATCTAAAATCAAATTGGATATTAAGAAGGCAACCGCAGTAATTAATTTAATATCAGAGACGAATTTAGCGAATTTACCAGTTGAGGAAGGATCAGCAGCGTTTGAGGGCAAAAAGAAAATCAAACACATTTTAACACCTGAGAATTGTTATGATATTATGCGTAACATCAGTGATATGGATTGTATGATTATGGGTATTGATCCTAAAAAGTCAAGACCTGAAATGATGATTCATAAAATCTTCCCTGTACCTCCTGTTCAAGTACGACCATCAGCAAAAGCGGATTTCATGGCTTCATCAACAATGGAGGATGATTTGACACATAAATTGGCAGATATTATAAAGGCCAATATTCGGATTACACGTCACAAGGAATCATTGAATGAAGCAACCGCAAAGTATGGACAAGATCATGTCCATTTATTACAGTATCATATTGCGACTTATTATGATAACGAGAGTCTGGCAATACCACGATCGGAGCAAAAGGGGAAGATTATTAAGTCACTTGCCTCGCGACTCAAGGGAAAAGAAGGTAGGATAAGAAGTGGACCATTAGAAAACACTTGGAATGTTTTCTTATAAATTGCTTCTAACAGGTAGATGCCTAAATAGTTATTCAGCATACTATTTAGGGAAAACATTGTAAGCTGAATTTTAATATAACTACCTAGTCATTAAAAACTATGCTAAATAACATAGTAAAATGGCAACATCTTCAAATTGCGGGAAAACCTGGGAAAATCTTAATATACTATTGTTCGGATGAAAGTTCTAACAAAATTAACGCGTAATAGCGTTAAAGCATTTAAAAATAAAACGATAATGATAATTATATATTAAATGTCTGAAATAATTAATAAAAGCATAATTTATAAAATAACCAATAAAATAAATGGAAAAATATATATTGGTCAGACAAGAGAATTTTACGGAGAAAAAAAGCACGGGATAAACGGTAGATTTAAAGATCACATGAAAAGTGCATTTGCTACTAATACCAAAACAAATACACGAATCCCACATTTATATGCTGCAATCAGAAAGTATGGCAAAGATAATTTTACTGTCGAATGTTTATTAAAATGTGATTTTTCTGAAATTGATAAAAGAGAAATCGAGGCAATCAAAGAATATGATTCTACAAACAAGAAAAAAGGCTATAATATCTCTTTGGGAGGTAGTGGAGTATCTAATCATAATGTTAAAGAAGAAACACGAATGAAAATATCAAAAGCACAAAATCCAGAAGGAGAAATGGGAATTAAAGAATATTACAATGAAAAAGAAATTTTAATAGGATACCAAGCTGGAAGAAAAAAAAAAGGTATACGATATAGTAAATCATTTACTTCAACAAAAAATACTCCCAAAAAAAATTATGAATTAGCCAAAAAATGGCTTGATGATTTCAAGTCAGATAAATTAGAAAATAATCCATATAACAGGATTGAGAAATTGCCAAAAAACATTCACTATGCCAAAGAAAATGGTAAAATTGTCGGTTATAATATAACTGTAACTAGAAACGGAAAATCCAAATTAAGATCTGTGCAAAATAAAAATAAATCGTTAGAAGAGTTATTGCCTCGTGCAATAGAAATTAAAGAAGAATTAATAAAATTTTTAAGTGCAAAGTAAAAACTATTAAGATGAATTTCAGGAAACTGAACTCAGACAATCCGCAGCCAAGCTCCTAAACTTTAAAAAAGTATGGAGAAGGTTCAGAGACTTGATGGAGATGGGTTTGTTTTAAAAACAAGCCTAAGATAAAGTCCACCAATTAGGGTGACCTAATCGCAGTTTTAAACTGTATTCATATCGATAATGATATGAATTGAATTCGTCAACCAAACGCCTAAACATGATATTTCATGCATGGCAATAAGACGAAAGAGTGAATCTAATGGGAAAACGTGTGGATTTTAGCGCCCGGACGGTCATAACCCCCGATCCGACAATTGATATCAATCAATTAGGTGTGCCAAAGAAGGTAGCAACAAATTTAACATTTCCGGAAGTTGTAACACCACAGAACATTGAAAAATTAACGAAATTAGTCAAGAATGGTCGTGATGAATATCCGGGTGCAAATTTCGTATTTCCGGCGAGTAGCTTAGTGCCTGGACAACGGGTATTACCTATTGACTTGCGATTTCGTAAAGAGAAAGTAGAATTACGTTATGGAGATATAGTCGAACGTCATATAGTTGACGGTGATATTGTGTTACTTAATCGACAACCTACTTTGCATAAACAGTCTATGATGGGTCATCACATCAAAATTATCGATGATGACAGTTTGTCAACACTTCGGTTAAATCCGGGTGTTACCAAACCTTACAATAAATTGGTGTTGTAAATAGGAAGATGCATGTATAGCTGAGTTATGACTATACATGGTAAACATTATAAATAACTCCTCGAAAGAGATATAACTTTCTAGTCTAAATATAATAGTTTGGGCGAAACGGAGGCCTGCGGGAAGTCCACAAAGCTTCTAGTACTAAGTGATTTAACGAAAGTTATTTCATGGCATGGGTAATGACCAATGGTATAGTAAAAACCTAGAAGATATCCTAATTTTCAAAACAATAACAAAGAAAATAGGTAATTGGTAATCCGCACCAACATCTCTAAACCCGATATGGTAATGGGCAAGAGACACGGTCAGAGATTACGCTGACGTTGATCAACGATGAAGATCTAACCAATCGGAGTTGGTTTAAGGTTTAATCCGACCCCTTAAGAAATTTTGGGGAACAAAATCGGCCGATTAACAAGGGAATATTCCTTCAGTTACTTAACTGTCAAAGTTGGCAATAGGGAGATGCGTGTGTAGTTGGGTTAAATCTATACACGGTAAACATTATAAATAACCCCTCGTAAGAGAAATATAACTCTCTAGTCCTAATAAAAAATTAGGGCAAGATGCAGGCCTCGCGGGGAAAGCCTAAAGCTTCTAGTACTAAATGATTTAACGAAAGTTATTTCATGGCCACGGTAATTCCGTCGGGTAGAGTAAAAATCTAGAAGATATCCTATAAATAAACTTAAAGATATAAATATATAAAATATTAAAAGCCATAAAATGAAAATTATTGATACTCTTGATATAAAAAAAATGAATGCAGAAATTCAACAAACATATGCCGATATTGAAGAAACGCTAGATACAGCAACAATTTATTTGATAACAAATAAAGTTGATGGAAAACAATATGTCGGAGAAGCTAAATCATATATTCGTAGATACGAAAAATTTATCAAACATGGAATTGAAGGAAGATTTAAAGAACATTGTCGCATGGCAATACAAAAAAATTCAGAATCGTGCCCAAAATTTTATAATGCTATTAGAAAACATGGAGTTGCTAATTTTAGTGTCAAATTATTATTAGTTTGTAAAGCCAGTGAAGCCTTTGAAAAGGAAGCTGAATGCATAATTAAATATGATTCAATCAAGACTGGTTATAATATACATCTAAGATATAATTTTAATAATCATGATACACAATATGGATTAAAAAGAATTGACAAAATTAGAAAAACGTGTAAAGAAAAATGGAACAATAATCCAGAATTTGTTAAAAAAGCAACCGATGCAAACTTAGAAGCAGTACTTAAAAGGGCAAAAAAATTAAATGAAAAGAATAATAGAGAACTTCCGACGAATATAGTAGAGAAAAAACATGGTTACGCTGTACAAATATGGCGTAATGGTAAATTAAGATATGGAACTATTTCTGATGAAAATAAGACAGATGCAGAAAAGTTAGAATTGGCAAAAGAAATGTTGAATAGGTTCAAAGAAGAAGTTATAAATAATATCGAACCTACTAAACATATAAAAAAATTAGATCATATGGGTAATGATCTACCTAAAAGATTGACTATTGAAAAAGGTGGTTATCGAGTTCGATATGAAAAAAATGGCAAAGTATCAAAAACATTCTTTACGGACATGAACAAAACAATGGATGAAAAATTAAAATTGGCAAAAGAATATCTTTTAAGTTTACCTCAAAACAAATAACAAAGAGAATATAGGTTAGTGGACAATCCGCAGTAACATTCCTAAACCCGTTATGATTAGGGCATGGAAATCGCTCAGAGACTACGTTAGCGTCGATGGATAATGAGGATCTAATCAATCTGAATCCGTTTAAGATATAGTCCAACGATTAATGAAAGTTAATCGATAAATTGTTTGATGGAGATCATTTGGTCCCAAATAGCAAGCTGCCAATTAGGTTATTGAATACACCTATTTGAGAAAACAGTATAAATTCAATCATGATATAACTTGCTAGTGGAAGTAAATTACTTCTGCAAGACTCTCAAATTGCTGGAAATTTCTAAAGCTCAACATACTAACCAATATTTGAAAAAATATTGGGGGAATGCATAATGGCGTTCAAAAGTAATAATTGTTGAGATGTTCCGAAAGGACAATGAATAATCCGCAGCCACTTCTCTAAATTCGCTATGATTAGAACATGAGAGGGGTTCAGAGACTTTATGAGTTTCGGTTAGAAATGACGATTTAATCAATCGGATCTAGCTTAAGATAAAGTCCAATAGCTTTCTGAAAGGAAAGATGTTAATTGTCTTAAAAATATAAATCTAAACCTTAATAAGGCATGATTTGTGGGCAATGATTGGAAATGAACATATTTTTGTCACAATCTATCCAAACACAGATAGAGTTGGAGGAGATAGCAGATGTAAAGAGACAAATTATTACACCGTCCGCAAGTAGGACAATTATTGGTCTTGTGCAAGATGGTCTTATTGGTGCATATAATCTTACACGTCCAACAATGCGTATTGATTGGAAAAGTGCGATGAACATAATGTCATACACTGCAATAGATGATTTCAAATCATTCAAGAAAGATGGTGATTATACAGGTCATGAAATATTTTCAATGATTATTCCACCAAAAATCAACGTTTCAAAATATGATAACGGAAAACCAATATTAGTGATTAAAAATGGTATCCTTAAAGAAGGTTACCTAAAATCAGATGCATTAGGTGCTAAAAAGAAAAACAATTTAATTCAATTAATTTGGGATGAATATGGTGTTGAAGAAACAAAAACATTCATCGATAATGCACAAAGATTAATCAATAACTTCAACTTATTTAATGGCTTTACAGTTGGTATTGGTGATATTGATGTTACACCAGAAATCGAAACTCAAATGTATAATGTATTCGAAACAAAAGGATTAAAGATTCGCCATCTAATTACTGAAATGGAAAATAATCCAGATTTAATGGAAAATGATTTATTTGAAAGAACAGTTTTCAATGAAATGGATGTTATTCGAGGTGATCTGAGTAAAATGTTAATGAACAATTTAAAACCTACTAACAACTTTAATGTTATGATTGTGTCAGGCTCTAAAGGTGGTGCAGAAAATATGGGTCAAATGGGTTGTTGTGTAGGACAACAAGCATTTGAAGGAGGACGGATTCCTAAACGTGTCAATAAAAGAACTTTACCATATTTCTTTCAAAATGATGATTCCGCAGCCGCACGTGGATTTATCGAACAATCGTTTTTGCGGGGCATGGAATTTCCAGAATTTGTTTTCCACAACATGACAAGTCGTGAGGGATTGATCGATACTGCAATTAAATCAGTTACAGCTGAAACTCAAATCGTAATATTGGAAGTTGATAAACCAAAAAATGTAAAGATTGGAGATTGGATCAATAAATTATTAAAAGAACACCCTGAACAAGTTCAATTTACTAAGAAAGATAATATGGAATTATTAAAATTAAAACATAATGTGTTAATTCCTACAACAGACAGTATTGGTAATATGTCATGGGAAGTAGTTACAGCTATTACTCGTCATGATCCTGGAGAAGTATTATATGAAATTAAAACAAGAGGAGGTCGCAATGTAATAGTTACAGCTTCTAAATCATTATTAATTTGGAATAAAAAAGAGAAGAAATTTATTGAAACTTATACAACAGAAGTTAAAATTGGTGATTATGTACCAACCACTATGAATTTAGAAGCTCCCAAAATAATTAAAAAATATATTGATATGCAAGAATATTTTCCCAAAACGGAATATATTTATGGAACTGATTATAATATTGCAGCAGATATAGTAAAAACAGTATATGAAGATAATAAAAAACCCGGAAATTGGTGGAAAAATAATAATGGGGGTAAATTTATGCTTCCGTATCAAAATAGTTTCAACTTATTAAGATCTATAAGAAGATCATATACAGTAAAAAATAATTGTGTATATTCATATACATCTTCTCGTGAGCATATATCAATCCCGGATAAATTTGAGTTTAATAAAGAAAATGGTCAATTTATTGGATTATTCTTAGCTGAAGGAAACGTTGATTTTAAGAGTGGAAGTATACAAATAACTAATAATAATGAAAATGTATTAGATTTTGTAAGTGCGTATTTCACAAAATTGTCAATTAAACATAATAAACATAAGAAAGTTAATGAATTCGGAACTACAAAAGATGTTAAAGGATTTTCAAGAATATTAGCCAAATTTTTGGATGAATTGGTTGGTCATGGAGCAGGTGAAAAACATATTCCATATGACAGTTTAATTGCACCTGAAGAATTTGTCATTGGATTGTTAGATGGATATTTTTCTGGAGATGGTTGTGTGGGAAAATCAGATGTCACAGCTTCATCAATATCAAAAGAATTAATTGATGGAATTAATATGTTATTAGCACGTTTAGGAATATTTGCAAAAGTTGGAAAAACACAACTTAAAAAAAATAATTTTGGTACGATTAATATTAAACCATCTTATATGATATCAATTCGTGCACAGTGGGCTACAATATTTAAAAATAAAATTAAAACCATGATTGATTCAAATAAGAATGAAAAATTAAAAAATTTAAAACCTTCTCAATATCATAGAAATTTTGATGAACGAAATGATGTAGTTTTGGATGAAATTATAGAAATTAACAAAATAAAAGATTTTAAAGATAAGTATCCAAAAATGTATGATTTAACAGTTCCCAAAACTAGTAACTTTTGCTTGGCTAATGGACTAAATTGTTTCGATACTGCTGAGAGTGGTTATATTCAGCGAAAGTTAATTAAAGCAATGGAAGATGCAATGATTAAATATGACGGCACAGTCAGAACTGCAACGAATGCAATCGTCCAATTCATATATGGTGATAGTGGGGCAGATACAACCAAACAATATGATCATACAGTTAAAATCATTGAAATGGGTGATAAGGAAATCGAGAAGAAATTCAAATTCACAACCCAGGAATTAAAGAATTATAAAGGATATACAAATGATGAGAATGAAAGCTTATATCAATTAATATTACAAATGCGAGATGTATTGCGAGATACTCAAATAAAAACTCGTATGAACTACATGACAATTAATTCAACATTCATGTCACCGGTCAACTTGTATCGTATAATTGAGAATAACCGAAACAGTACTGCAAAAGGAGAAGATTTACATCCTGCATATGTTGTTCAAAGATTAGATGAAATATTGGAATATAAAAATACCAAATTAGTTGCAATGAGCAAGAAAGAAAGTGAGGACAAGAATGGTATTAAATATATTGATGATCAAATTGCAAAAACATTCTTGCGAATTGCATTATATGATTCATTAGCACCCAAAAGATCAATTATTGAATTTGGATTAAATAAAGTTAATTTCGATGAGATTGTTGATGAGATTATTAAGAGTTACAACAAGAATATTATTGAATCTGGAGAAATGGTTGGTTTGATCGCTGCTCAATCAATAGGTGAACCAACTACTCAGCTCACATTGAACTCAATTGATTGGGAAGATAAGATTATGATAATTGTTGATGGTAATGTAAAAATTCTACCAATTGGTCAATATATTGATGATATGATCAAACAAAATACGGATAAAGTTAAACAACCAAAAGATATTGAAGAAACAAGTGATACATATTATTTGGATGTTGCCGATAAGGATATTAAAGTTCCTTCAGTTGATGAAGATGGTAAAGTGATGTGGAAGAAAATTACTGCTTTGACCAAACATTTACCAATGAATAAAGATGGTACAAATACATTAGTTAAAGTTACAACAAAAACAGGTTCAGTTGTAACTGCAACAAAAGCTAAATCATTTTTAACAGTTAATGATAATAACAAGATTGTTCCAATTAGAGGTGATGAATTGAAATGTACAGTTATCACAGATGGTAAACTTATACAAATAGGCACATATATTCCGATAATGAAAGATATGCCAGCATTTGCAAAAGTAAACAGAACAAAATTAGATAAGAATTTTGATTTTACAACATCACAAATTGAAGATTGGATGTTTGGTGCAACTAAACAATTTATTAAAGGATTGTTGAGAGGTTATTTCAGCGTACATGAAATGATGCCAAGTATTGGTCAGAAAGGTGGCTATACTGATAAAACAGATATAGTTGATGAAGATATTGAATATATATTTGAATCAGAAGAATTGGTAGATAAAATCAATTTATTATTAACGCGATTAAGTATTGTTGCATCAAAAGAATTTAATAAAAAATGGATATTACGAATGAAATTTACAGATTATAAATCATTAGATGAAAAAGATAAAGAAACTTATAATAAATCCAATGTGTATTATGATGAAATTATAAAATTGGAATATGTAGAGCCAACCCATAAGTATGTATATGACTTAACGGTTGAAGACACACTTACATTCATTATGTTTAGTAAGATGTGTTGCGCTGATAGAAAGGTGTCAGCAATAGGAAGATGCGTGTATAGCTGAGTTATGACTATACGCGATAAACATTATAAATAACTCCTCACTGAGATATAACTTCCTAGTCCTTGTCTAAATGATAAGGGCGAGATACAGATATGCCGGGGAACCCCTACTTAAGCTTGTATTACTAAGTGATTTAGTGAAAACTATTTCATGGCCTGGCTAACAGCCACGGGTAGAGTAAAAATATACAAGATTGGGCAATCCGCAGATTTATTTCTAAACTCGTTATGATAGAGCACGAAATAACTCTCAGAGACTATTACTGTATCGGTTAATTATGATGGCCTAACCAGCCTGAATTAGCCTAAGATCTAGTCCAGCCTTTTGGGAAACCAAAAGGATAGCAACAGCTAACTTTTCATCACTCCGGCGTTTCAGCCATGGGTTCATCAACTCTTGGTGTGGCGCGAATTAAAGAACTAATGAGTTTATCAAAGAATTTAAAGACACCTCAAATGATGATATATTTAACCAAAGAGAATATGGCAAGTCGCGACATGGCAAATAAAATTGCATCACATATTCAATATACGACAATTGGTCAACTCAGAAAGAAAATGGATGTATTCTATGATCCAAATCCAAATAAGAAAGGTGGCTTTATGGAGCAAGATAATGTGTATAATGTATTTTATAGTCATACACAAAATAAGAACAGTTGTCAAGGTGATATAACAACACTTCCGTGGTTAATGAGAATTGAATTAGACCGTGAAAAGATGATGACTAAAGAAGTTACATTATTAGATATTAAAAGTAAATTCTGTAATGCATGGGAGAAGAGATTCCAAGATATGAAATCAGTCAAGAAGGAAGAACGTGTCATATTGGAGAAGGTTGTTCAAGCGGCAATGTTAAGTAACACCGATAATGACAAAACACCAGTAGTTCACTTAAGGTTTGACATGACAGAATTTGATATAAGTACAATTAATGCATTCATGGATCTTATTGTAGATAAATTCAAACTGAAAGGTATTAATTCAATTGCACAAATAGATTCAGTTAATCCAGAAAAAGCAATTAGTTTTGATAATCCAAATCATGAAATGGAAAAGAAAGAACAATATGTTATATACACATCAGGGGTTAACTTATATGACATTCGATATATTAATGGTATTGATTTGAACCGAACAATTTGCAATGATGTAGTAGCAATATATGAAACATTCGGTATCGAAGCAGCACGTGCCACTTTACTTCGTGAATTTATCACGACTTATGAACGAAGTGGTAATATGGTCAACTATCATCACTTATCAGTATTAGTAGATATGATGACAAGCAACGGATACTTAACATCAATAGATCGACATGGAATGAATAAATCAGATACAGATCCCTTGTCACGTGCATCTTTCGAAAAGACAGTTGATCAATTAATTACAGCGGCAACATTTGGTGAAGTTGATTATATGAAGAGTATATCATCTCGTATTATGGCTGGTTTAGTAATTAAAGGAGGAACGGGATATTGTGATGTTATTCTTGATACAGAAATGTTAGAGAAATCAGAATATACCGAAGATATAGGCCAGAAGTATAAAAAGACTTATAACGAATTAGGTCAAAGCTCAATTATTAAAGATGTTATAGAGAAAGATAATGGTGGTATATTTATGCCAGAATAAGTATTTGTTTATTTGAATTACATTTCTATAATTTGTTATAAGTTGCTATGCATAAATTAATGTATGTAAAAATAATATCATCATCTTTATATTTCAAAAGAATTGGCATTATTTTTTTGATTCCATAATTCATTAAACATGATGACACAATACTAATTAAATTCACATAATGATTATTAAATTCTTTGATTTTAATAGTTTGATTTTTTTGTATTATTTCATGTTCACGTTCGATAATTCCGTCATTTATTTTTTGTTCAATCGCTTTATAAAGGATAATTGCAGAATCAATATATACTTTTGCTAAAGATGATTTGCTACAAACGAACAGATGATGGTGATTCAACTTATCACCAATTTCACCAAGTTCAAAAAGTTTACCGATGTTAACTCGTACACCATCATCATCATGACCATCACGTTGCAAATAGCGAATGTATAATTTGATCGCATCAGGATTACCAGAATCAGATGACTCACATAAAAGTTTAATAATTTGTGGGATCATTAAACTTTTATTTTCGCGTTCAATTTTCCAACATTTTTTATTAAATACTGTTAATAATGGTTCTAAATGATCATCAAATTGATTATTCATATCATTAATTTTCTTTTGAGCTAATAAAAACGGAGAATAGAAACGTTCTCCATTTTTATAAGCTAATTCAAGTAAGTCATAATTAGGAAATTCAACAGAATAGCCAACTTTGTTTATTGCACAGAAACTAATAACACTTGGTGAGAACAACATTAACCGATCCCAAATACCATAATTATTTAACAATATCTTTTTAATAAAAGTGGCAATTTCATTTTCTAATTTCATTCGCTGAAAGTAATTAATTTTACCAGAAGATATGTTATTAATAATTTTACATATTGTCGGTATCGTATCATATGATAAAACTGATGAACTTGTGAATTTTTCATCCAAATCCAAAATCTGTTGATGAATGATATCAATATCACTAATTCCTTTTGCACATTTCGTTTTAACTTCGCAAGGTGTAATTACGATTTTAAAACTAGTATGGCATGATACCATTGAATGCTTTAAAAGCTATATTTGGTATTGCAACTTAATAAGTGATACAGATAATTATATTATTCAATTTTTTATATAAAAAAGTTGAATTAATAAAATCATAAACGTTTATATATTATTTAGATGAATAATAAATGGTTTTCCATATTACTGACATCGTAATAAAGATCACTGAATGGATAACGGATATTGACAGTGTTTCATTATTACAATCAAACAACGATTTATACAAATTAATAGTAAGATACAATGCAAAAAATTCATATGATATTAATTTATTTGAAAAAGCAAAATTTCAAATAAGAAATATTAAAAATGTGAATAATAAAGAAGAAATAAAAGAAATAAGTAATAGATTATGGAAAATAGAATTCAATAAAGATTTTGATGAGACCATAGACGATTTAGAAATATCACAAATAAGAAATTTAACATTTGGATATAAATTTAATAAACCAATAAATAAATATCCTAAATCATTAACAAATTTAACATTTGGAGAAAAATTTAATCAGACAATTGATAATTTACCAGAATCATTAATAGATATTAAATTAGCAAATGATTTTAATCAAAGTGTACATAATTTACCGAAAAAATTAAAGTTTCTCGTAATTGATAAAGATCAAACGGTATTTGAAAATAGCAGTTGCGTATCTTACATACATAGAAAATCTGTATTTAATCAACCTATTAATAAATTACCATGTTCATTATCAAAATTGATGATTAGGAGTGAAATGTTTGATCAGGAAATTAGCAACTTACAAAATCTAAAATCATTGAATATATTATACATTGGAAGTCAAATATTTAATAAATCATTAGATATATTGAAAGATTTACATAAAATCGACTTATTAGCACTATTTTGTAAAAACTGTTATCAAACATTATATTTCCCACCAAATTTAAAAGCATTATTAGTTGACGGTAAATTTTATAAAAATCAATTTATTAATTTACCAGATACAGTGCAAAGCTTATATTTGTCAACTGATTTTACAATTATGATAAATAAATTGCCATTATCATTAGAAATTATTAACATAACACCAGAATATAAAAAAAAAATAGACCATCTATTAATAAATACAGACGTTACTATTAAATTAAGAAAAGTATAATAATTAACCAACCATAACCTTTAATTCTTCAATAGCCTTCCTATTTGCAGAAAATTCGGCACTATCTCGTTGTTCTTTAGATAATTTATCTTTATTTACAATAATAGGATTTTGACTGATCGCTTGATCATATAATTGTTTCATCTTTACGATAGATGGCCTTGGTTTTCCAAATAATGTAATATAATTATCTCCCATTTTATTTGCTTTCATTTCAATGTCAGCAATTTCATCATTTGTTAATTTTGGTCCCATAGTTACAAATTTATGGTTATAGTCAGTTGTCAAATAACAATCAATAATTGGCAATCTAAAAAGATATCTTTCCGGGAAATGACCTCTGCTTGCAATAAACATATCTTCACCAGCACCAACAGCGATATCGTAATATCCCTGATAAAAACCTCCTTTTTCATCTTTGGCGTCAACCCATAAATTATTTAATCGACTTAGATAAAAATGTCTGATCAAATAATCAGGATTAAAATACAGTGATCCATATGGGTCATTACCTAATCGTTCGCCAGTATAAGGGTCCCATTCATATTTAAATTCGAAAGATAATTTATCATCGAGATCAAGATTAATTATAGGATCCATTTTTCTTAATCGTAATACCCGGTAGTGTTCCATTGTTTGATGATCATAAACTATCGAAATACCATTCTTTAAGTATTTACTAATTGTTGTAGGTTTCTTTTGCGCCTTATTGACTTTATTCTTTTTAGTTGATAATTTTGCAATATTCTTAACAGGAGATACCTTTGAAGCTATTAATGGTTCAGGGACCGATATATGTTTAGTTTTAGACAGCATATATTCAGCTAAATCGATAAACTCATCCTTACTCATTTAAATATATGAGAGATAATAATATAACGAGAGCCGACATGATAAATTTAAAAATTCAACTTTTTATAACAAATTGTTATAAATTGCTACTGTTTATAGCAATTTGTTATAAATAATTATTAAATAATATAGTAAATATTAAAATAACATTAAAAAACATTAAAAAAAATTGAAATTTAAACTACCTAAAGAAATATCAATAATATAAGAATAAATACAACAAACGAAATGAGCAAAACATCCCCAAACAAGAAAGCAAACACGAATGGTTCAAAAGGAGCACAAAAAGCAAAACGCCCGATGATCAAATGCGCCGACTTTAAAACTAGTCAATTTTCAATTTCAGAAGTAGAGCCGGACAACGAACGAAGCAAGGGTCAATACATTGCATATCCTCGTTATAAATATGGAGGTGAAGAAAATTGTTATGTATTCAAGACTGGTGATATTACAATCAATCAAGGTGGTTTTCCACGAATTGATGATTATCATAAGACTGATGAGGAACGAGATTATTTCCGACTTAATTTAGATCCTGATCAAGCACCTTGTAAAGAATTGGAAACAATGTGTCGACAAATCGATAAGGAAGTATTATCGAAGAAGAAAGAGATTTTAAGCTTTATGAAAGTAGGAGGTAAAGATCTCAGTGAATTGTATGAGTATAGCGCAATTGTTCGAGAACCAGAAGATTCCGTTGTCATTGAAAAACCCAAGGATAAGAAGAAGGGTGGAAATGATAAAGAATCCAAACCTGCTGAGAAGAAGATGAATTATATCAAAGTTAAATTAGATATTGATTTTCATTCCAAAGAAATCGTAACGAAAGTTTTCATGAAGAATGAAGACAAAGAATTAGTTAAATGTGATGTTACAAATGTTAATAAATTCGCGGATCATCTCACATGGAAATCAACAGCTAAATTCATTATTATGGCAAACAAATTATGGATTGCAAAGAATAAGGATACATCAGGAAAACGCAAGTTTGGTGTTTCATTCAAATGCATTCAAATTGATATTGTTAAACATTCTGAGAAATCAGGAGGTGGTGGAATGCGAAACAAATTTGCAGATTATGCTTTTGATGATGATGAGGAAACTGACACTAAACAATCTAAACCATCAACTAAAGATTCGGATGATGAAGACGATAAGAAACCATCCAAAAAAGAGTCTACTCCAAAAGCAAAGGTAAAGACAAATGATAAAAAGAAAGAGGAAACTGATTCTGAATCGGATGAAGAAGATAAGAAGCCAGTTAAATCATCAAAGCCTGCACCAAAAGATTCTGATAATGAAGGATCTGATGATGATGATAAAAAAGCTACTACAAAAGCAAGTGGAAAAACTAAACCTAAGAAAGAAGAATCTGATAAAGATAGTGATAGTAATAGTGACAGTGATGAAGATGATAAGAAAAAGAAAACGGGTAAACGTGAAGCCACTCCAAAAAAGACTAAAAAATAAACAAGTCATAAGCAATCAATTTATTTATAATTAGCTAAAGTAACTATTTAATTATTTCATTTATTCAAACGAAATAATTAAAAAAATTGATAATCACAATATATTGATATATCCAATAATTTGATAATCATAATATTCGGAAGGCCGTTAGTGGTCTATTTTTTAAGCAAGAAGATGGCATCATCAACAACAACAGCCGAATTATTGGCTCGTTTAGAGTTGCTCGAACAACAAAAAACTGACTTAGAAGTGGAAGTCAGCAAATTGAAACAACAACTTGTTACATCAACTCATGATCACAAAACTGAAATCATCGAATTGAAAAAGTCAGTTGTGATTGATGGTGAGAAAATGAAAATCATTGATGTCATCAAAAGTAGGTTCAAGTTAGCTCACTTAATATTAATATCATTTTATGATTTATGTTCATTGGAACCTGATGGTGGATTATTTGGTTCATTCGTATCAGCAATGCAATTATTATCGATGGGTATAATTCCAACATCAGCAGGCGGAGACATTGATATTTTTCTAGGAAAGGCGCAAGGAATGTGGGCAGATGAAAGGAAAGGTTTATCCCAAAAGGATGTTTTAAAGATTGCAGAGAAGTTTGAAGAGTTTATCAAATGTCAACTGTCGTGGGAATATTTAAAAAGTATTACTGGACTACCTCGTTTGAAATTCGGCGAATATGAATTGGTTTCTGCTGAATTAAAAAGTAAAGAATTATCAAAAAAAACAACATCTCCTTTCATTGATCCTTATGTTCCACGTAGATGCGGTAGTTCCAAAAGTGATAAATTTCCATTTGCCCATCTCAAGTTAAAATTTACAAGTCAAACTGATACAGTATCAATTGATATCATTGCTTGTAGGGAAAGGGACACCCCATCTGATTTTTCAGCAAAGTCATTTACTATGTGTTCGTCGGGCATTCGAGCAGATTCAGATTACATGAAAATATTATGGCGTATGGCGCATGGTATGACAACAATATCAAAAAAATTATCAGTTGGACAATTTTCCGATACAATGATATTGTTAAGGAAATTTCAAGACCGGATTATCATTCTGAAAACATTTGGCCTGAAGGTTTGTGGTAGCGCTCCAGTATTTGCCGGAAAACGTGAATGTTATGTTGCGGTGGAATGCAAATGTGTGAAACCTTGTGAATGTATTAAAAAAGGAGTGATAAAATGTACGATCCCATCACATCAATACAAATTTATTGATTTTACGGATCAGAAACTTATGGATCCACTGCTATCTCATAAATGCCGTAGTTGCAAGGCACCTTACAAAATTGCATATGAAACTAAAATTCCAGAACAATTTGATACACCTGTCGATTTAAAATTCTGTGAAGATTTATCACTAAGTCCATTAATGGGTATTTTTCATATAGCTATTACCGGAGAAGATCCTATGGATCAAATACGTGTTCCTGGTCACAAATATGTTAGCAGTAGTAGCAGTAGTAGTCGTCCAAAAAAATCTTACGAACACAGTAGTTCAACAAAGTCAGAACTTGTGAAATCATGGAGAGGTGGACCACGATTATGGGACATTGAAATTGCAAGTCATTTTTAAAGCAAAGTTTTTTTATTCGTTTATTCAAAAAAATTATAATAATATATAATTGCAGTTAAGCAATGAGCAATCCAATAAATAAATTAAGTGATATAGATATAAATAAAATAACATATAGTAATCCTTTTGATGCTGATGGTAAAACAATCATCTATATTAATTACATTGACCGACAGCAATTATTATTACAAATTCCATCATTGATATGCAACAAACCAATTGATAATAATGAAATCATATTACCCTTGAACGCAAAGAATAATAAATTAACACAGTCAGTTGTTACTTTCTTCCAATCATTAGATGACAAAATTGTCAGTGATATTCGTAAATATGCGAAGTTATGGAAAATCAAAGGGAACATTAAATATCGAGCAGTTATAAATGAAATGAGTGATTCAAATGATAAATTATATGAGAATGGTCTAATTAGATTAAAGTTAATTCATCGTGAGGAATTTGTTACGAAAGTTTATAATAAACAAAGAAATCTATTATCTAAAATTGAATATACAGAATTATTAAATAAGAACTGTTATGTCAAATCTATAATTGAACTTTCTTCATTGTGGTTCAATAATGACATTATTACTCTTAACATTATAACTCATCAAGTAAGAATCACAAATAAAATTCCGAAAATAATTCATGTTGATAAATATTCATTCAGTGATAGTGAGGATGAACAAGTAAATGATGATTACATTGATATGACACAAACTGATTTTATGGAAAAGCAAAATACTGATAAAGAAGATGAAAAAGATGATAACACAACTGAGGAGAATGATGATGTAAAAAGTAATTCATCTAATAATAGTGAAATAAATGAATTATTAAATGACGATTAAATGTTTCGATCTATTTTTTGGAATAATTATTATTGCAAAAATTGATATTATAAATTATTAGATAATCATTTACATTATAATTTATATAGCCAATCTGATAAATTAGATAAAATGAATCCACAATTATTTTTAAATTTGACTGATATACGAGATAAATTAAATCATTTGACAGATAAGGAGTTATTTGATCGCTATTCTGCAGAAATAGTAGAATCATGTTTAATAGGAAAATCTGAATTGCCTAACAAATTACATAATGTGGGATTACAAGAAAATTTTGATGACATATATACAGAAATTAAAAACAAAGATGATAATTTAAATGCAATTCTTATTGACGCTATCAAATTATTTGAATTAAAATTAATTCCTACATTACGATTTTTTACTTTGAAAAATCCAACTGAAGTCAGTTCAAGTTTTTGTCATTTAGGGAATGATGGATCGATAATATGGTTAGATCCTATGCGAATTCCTAATCTTAACCCATGGGTAATTTATCGGATGGTAATAAACCTACATTATCTAGAAATAAATGATTTGTTGATTAGCACTCATTTATCAGTTATGTGGAATAAAGTTATCAGCCATTTAATGTCAAAAGGTATTGATTCAACTTCATTGTTAGTGAGAAGTTTAACTGAATTTCCTGATATGCATCATCATATAACGATTGGAATAACAAGTAAAATCTTTAAAATTGTATCAAATGCTGGTTTTACAATTGAACATAATATTGTGACTGATGAAAATAGAATTATCATAAATACAATCATCACCAAAGATATTCAAATCAAAACAAGCCATTCAATAGAAAAATGTTTATTGGATGAATTAACTGAATATATTTTAGATATGGGTCAATCCATGTGTAAAATTAATGGTCGAATTTTACGAGTTAAAAATGATCATGTCGGAATTAGTAATTTTGATGAAATATATTATGAAACAACAACTCTCAAAGAAACTGTTAAAAATGATATTTTAGATGCTATCAAATTATTTGGAATTAATTTTCCCATAACTGTTAAAGGTTATCGGATGAAAAGATTTTCTGAAGACACTGATATTGCCGTATCCGCACATTATAATAGTAAATATAATACAGTGTGGGTATATGATTTTGAAGATATGGATAAAAGCATCGCATATAATCTCAAATTTGTTTGTTATTGGGTAATTGCCGTAATTAATCATGAATCAAAACAATATCATAAAATTGATGATATAACTCGTAAGAAATTTTTTGAAATCATTTTCATCCACTTAATCGAAAAAGATATTAAGAATATATGTGGAATTATGATATTATTTAAAATCAAATGTGATTTTACTAACAATGATGTAAATATTCATAAAACTTTAAATACTGTTTTGGCTTTGTATAATTATAAATTAAGTTATGAAATTATATTAATGGAAGATCAAACAATTCAAAAAATGAGTTTAATATCGAATGGTGATGATAACGGTTTATCTATAAGCTATATTTTAAAATCAACACAAACTGAACGAGATGATGCCTTGATGGATTTTTTAAAATTGATGAGACAAGTACGGCATAATAAATTAACCATCAAAACAGAATTTTAATCAAAACATAGGAGCAATTTAATTTCATTTTGTTTAGTTGATTTGGAAACGGAAATTTTAATTGCATTTTTTTTATTACGAGGTATAGGTTTTAATGTATTTTCAGATTCACTTTCTGAATCGCTATCAGAATCAGAATCCGAATCATCAATATCATCTGAGTGATTATTGGAATTATTGGATGCATTAGATGCACCCATTGATTCACCGTCCAATTTTTGTGATTTTCGTTTCTTTTCTTCTTTATTTGAGATATTCATTTCCAATATAATATTTTGATAATTTTTTTCAACATATTCTATAATTTTATTACTTAACGCCCATCTAAAAAAATTTAGTTGACCAATAGTTGTATATAAAGTTTTTTCTTTATCTGCTCGATCATAATAATAGATAAACTTTTTACGTCGACGAAAGGGGTCAAAATATTTTTTTTTATATGATTTTAATTGAGCTTTATAACTTATATGCACATCAAATACTTCCTCATTATTTGTATATGCATTAATATCAAAATCTATTTTTCTTTTATATGCATACCTTGTTACAAACCAATCTAATATCCTCAAAGATATTTCTGATTCGCCATTAATAATATTTAACATTTTTATAATATAATCAGGAGGACATTGTCTAAAATATTTATCGATCATTTTATAATAATATAATTCTTTTTTAGTGAATGATGTTAATGCGAGATTCTGAACTGCTTCAACACAATTTTTATTGATCAATCTCATCTTTACTATATACAAATGCAATTGACTTTAAGTATTTTATAAGTAGTTAGTAATATTATAAATAAATTATTCGGAATCAGAAACTGGATCATGATCTGGAATTGGTTGTGAATTTTCATCAAGGTCATAATCATCAATATCAAATGATTTATTACTAGTTTTTTTATGTTTATCATTTTCACTTACATTCATTTTATAAATTTCCTCTTCAACTGTATCACGGATAATAAAGCGAGTGACTTTCACAATATTTTTTTGACCTATTCGATGTGCACGACCGACTGCCTGTCCTTCCGTATTTTTTCGGAATTCATATGATCCATAAACAGGATCTAGTAAAATAACTTCAGATGCCTTAGTTAAATTAGTTCCAGATGCAGCACTTTCAGATGATAACATAATAACTTTAATTTTATCATTGGTAGTGAAATCGCGAATGGCTTTATCTCTTTGATGAACATTACCGCGACAAAAAACATTTTGAATACCATTTTCTGACAATACTTTTCCGACTTTTCTCAACAGATCATCCCATTGTGAAAATATGATAGTATGAACATTACTCTCTCGTAAGTAAAAAATCAAATTGCCCAACTTTGTGCCAATTTCATTGATCAATGTATCTTTATCTTTTGCATCTTGTGATTTATTGACATCATCTGTTTTCTTTTTCATCTCATATGAAATAATATATACTTCATCGTCCTTAACTTTCTTTCGGCAATAAGGACATGAATGACTTTGCGACACAATTGTTTTAATACATGTGTAACAGAATATATGACCACATTTAGTAACACCAATACTATCTTCAGATATTTCATCTAAACATATAGCACATGTTTCATCATCATCAGGTGATTTATTAACCTGATTAGATATCATATTCATTACATTAGTATCGCCACCTAATTCTTTATTAAATTCAGTGTTTTGTTTATCCGAACTTGTAGTGTCAGTTTCTGATTTGGCGGTTTTTCGAATTCGTTCAACAACATTCTTATAAAATTCATAAGTTGTTCTCTTACCTTCAAAATCTTTAGTCAATACTTTTAATTTCTGTTGCATTGGAACAAGCGATTCTTTTAAATTTCCGATTGTAATGGTCCCTTTAATTTGACCAGATCCAACAGCTTGAGCCATAATTTGAAAAAGAATATCATCCTCATTTTCTTTGAGGTTAAAATCTTTCTTATCGGGTTTTGGTTTATTAATATCAGCAATAACCGCTTTACCCTTTTGAACAATGATTTGTTTGTTAGGTTTCTTTTTAGGAGAATCTTCTTCGTCATCATCCTCATCAGAATCAATTTCTTTAGGATTATCAATTATATCATTCTTAAGTAACTCATCAATATCAACTTCAGAATCAGACGAATCACTATCAGAATCAGATACATCATTTTTATTTTTATTTTTTAGTTTTTTTGCTTGCTTTCTTTCTAATTTTCGAATTTTCTTTTGAACTAATTTAATTCTTTTATTAAGAATTTTAACTTTATGTTCGGATGTTTCCATACCAGTTTTATAATGCTGAACCATCATTTTTTCAATATCCTTGAGAGTTTTACATGTTGACAAAATATTTTTAGTTTCTTCTGCTAATTGTGGATGACAACATAATTGACGCAGAAATACACCAAATTTATTATTATTTGGATTAGCTAAATATGCATTATACATCATTCGCTCGGTTGGCGCAAATTTTAACCATTCAATGCGTTCTTCAATTGGTGGAATTTGATATTCATCGCTAGTTCCTTTTTTCGTATTTCTTCTGAAACAATTTTTGGATAGATATTCAACAATATTTTTATCTAAAAGGATTTTGTTTGCATCCGTATTGGTATAATTACTCATAAAATTAATCATGTTATATAGACAATTACTATTTTTTTCGAATGGAGTTCCTGTAACACACCATTTATTTGTTGCTTCAATCATTGGAATTAAATTGATCAAATATGAATATTTATGATTAGTATAAATTTCATGAAATTCATCAATTGCGATACGATGCCATTTAATTAATGTTATCAAAGGACACCTTTTGGAAAGTGATGCAATTGGTGTTGTTAATAATTCTTTTCCTAATTTTTGGAAGATTGCTTTAACCGCATCACTATCAAAAGAATGAGGTGAACTTTTATGATAAGTTTTTATATTTGATATTAATGGCATCCATTTACTTAAGAAAGCTGGATTATCAAAAAAGGTAAATGATACAAGAACAAAATCAGCATCTAATAAATCTTGATAAGTATATTTATCAAATTGCAATTTAGAAACCATATCAATAATGACAAGTTCCTCATCTTCTTTAATCATTCTTTTTAATTCTCTTTTCCATTGTCCACATAAATGTGGTGGACAAAGAATTAAGGTTGCGCGACTATGTAATTTAAATGAATTAGGTTTTACGTGAGCAGTATTTTTTGCTGGATTAAGAAGTGATAATACCGTTGTCTGAATTGTTTTTCCTAAACCCACTTCATCAATTAATCCTCCACCATAAAATGTTAATGCCTTGCGATCTTCTTCAAGATGGAATTTATCTTCAATTATATCATAATAAACTGTATCAAATAATATTTCATCATTAATACTATATTTAATTTTACATAAATTCTTCTCTTTTTGTAACATCCAAAAGATACTTTTTTTTTGATATTCAAATAATTTAGTTGTTACAAATTCTGGATCTTTAATAGCAGTATCGGTTACATTACCGCTACTGTTCATAATTGATGCAATTATTTTATCAATGTTATTATTAATTTCTGCGTCGTTATTCATTTTAACAAATGATGTCGGCAATGCAGTAATATCATCAGTTGCCTTTTGATAATATCTATGGTAATTACATAATTGTCTGAAGAAACTTTCATTTGGAATATTAGGTTTTTCGTTAAGATTTTCCTTGTGAATTTTTGTTTTTAGAAAATCTATATTTATTCCAATAACTGTGCAAGAGATAATAGGATTTCCAGCGCGTGTAAAAGTATGAATTTTATACATTGCAGTATCAAGAGAAGGAATTGAATATATAGATGTATTATTCACATCGAATGTAGGATTAATTTTTTTTATTGCATCGTCACCTTCCATACGATCGAATTGTTTTGAATTAAAAAGATGTTCTAACGTGATTTCTTTTGTGTGTTTATTGTTAAAACCTCTTTCTGGTTTAATAGGTACATCTGTAGATATAGAAAACTTGTCATAAAATAACATATACCAATTATTTACGTTCATTTATTATTTATTGTGATTATAAATAATACTTTATAGTTTAACCTTTAAATATTCAATTTTTTATAATATTTTGTTGATATAAAAAATTTGAATATTTAAAAATTTATCATACAATTTTACAATAACAATATATATTATGATGGAGGTTGATAAAAGAATAAAACATTGCATTGGCACAGGATCTTTAATATTGGATTTATCATGTTTGGATTTACAAGAATTGCCATCAAATTTGCCAACTTTCCTTCAAACATTAAATTGTTCATATAATAAAATAAAATTTTTACCATTAACTTTACCAACTAGTTTGAAAAATTTAGATTGTTCAAAAAATTGTCTCATAGAATTACCATCAAATCTTCCTGATTGTTTGACTAAAATATATTGTTATAGTAATAAAATCAAAAAATTACCTAATAATTTACCGTCATCGCTTCAAATATTTTCTTGTTCAGATAATCAAATAAGTGAGCTACCAACAAATTTACCAATTTCATTAACAACATTATTTTGTTATCGAAATTATCTTAGACAATTACCATTAAAATTACCATCTTCACTTAAGGAATTATATTGTTACTGTAATGATTATGAAGAAAAACAAATACGCCCATCATCTTCTTATGAAATATTAAATGAGAACAGGAATAGATACTTACATATTACAAAGAAATATGCAATACGATTTACATTAATTGAAAGACCAAATTACGATAAGAAGGTACGTAGCATACAACAAGTTTGGAGAACCAAAAAATATAAACAAATAATAATTAACATGATTAATGCCAATAATAATATTTTATCAGATAGTTTTAAATCTTATGGTGATTTAAATATTATTAATTTGATTGTTACATATATTTAATCATTTTATACAGTTTTCACATACATTTTCCTCTTTGAAAGATGAATGGTGATTACAATAATTTAATAAACATTTTTTGCATTTATTAAATATATTTATATGATCTTTTTTATTTGTCATATACTCTCCAATTATCGGATGTAAGACAGTTGGTATATTTATTAGATTTTTAATATTTTCTATTTTTTGAAATTCAACACAGTCACAACATAGTGTAATATAACTTTCATTACATATATGACAACCGTTCTGAATTTTTAAATCAGTTAATTTGTGATATATTTTTTTTTGATTATCTAAATTATTTGAATGTAAAAAAGAACAATAATCACATTGTGATATATTATATGTTAAATCATCTGAACATATAATTTCACCACAAATGCATTCTTTGTGGTTTAAACGATGAGAATAGCTTAAAATAATGTTATAATTTCTATGATGTTCTGTTATTTGTTTATTATGAATACATGAATTATAACAATAACAGCAAATTTTTTTAATTTTAGGTGCACAATATTCAGAATACCAACCATCCATATGTATTGAAATTTTTATTAATTTGTGTGACGGATTAGAACATAATTCACAAGCGGTTAAAGATTTATCATATCCATTTCCATAACTACTACATTTGTGCACTCCACATAAACAACAACTTTTAATAAAACAATTATTACAACTTTTTTGATTACATTCATTACATGATACCATATGTTTTGGACAAAAACCTGACCATTTTGATGAACAACCATCAATGCAACAACGATCATATTGTGTTTTGGATATTGCATTACATCCTTTGTATGAACACTTATAAATTAAATATTTTTTAACACAACATGATAGACAAAAAATAATATCTGTTACATTTGAATTTATTTCGTCAGTGTGAAAAGATAATGTGGTTTCATCATTAACTATACAAAAACATCCAAAACATTTTCGATCAACCATTTATATTTCAAATTCATGACACTTACTAATTTTGGTATTTTTGTTCAATTTTTTATAACAGCTTGTTTACAAAATACAATTTTGACATAAATTACTATTTGTTTTATTACAATGATGTGCACAAAATTTTAATGAGCATTTAATACAATTTACAAACGTACTAATATCATTCTTTTTCTTTTTGAATGTTTCTGCACATTCACAACAAATTATAGCAAAGTTTTCTTTACAAATATAACATGGATCTGATATTTTAATGTCAATTAATTTATGATATCCAGGAAGAGTTGATTTTTTTCTTTCTGGATGTAATATTTCGGCATATTCACATTTATTAAAATTATATATATGATCATCAGGGCATGTAATTTCACCACATATACATTTTTTATGTTCTAAATTATGCAATTTCTTTGAGTATTTATCAATATATTTATTAAAATTTAATCTGCAATTACAACAAAATCTCCTTTTAATAGTTCTGCATTTTCCATATGGTCTATATGCTAATAAGTTTATTGATTTATGAGATTTCTCACAACATTCATCACATTGGGTCAATTTTTTAAATTGACATTTGTGCATTCCACATGCACATGATGCATATTTATAACATGTCATACAAAAAATTAAATTACACATTGGACATTTAATACAATGGGACGGACAATAATATTCACCTAAATGATATTTGTATGTTTTGCATGATTCACATTGTATCGTACTTTCATTTCCACATTCTTGAAAACTACATAATTTAAATAATCCTTTTTTATTTGCACATTTTTTGCAGTAAATAATATTTAACTTTCTAGAATCAGTAGATTCTGCCTGAAATATAATTATATTTTTTTTATCAAAATATATTTCAGTTGAACATTCTATACAATGAAAACGTTCATTCTTATTTAATAATTCAGCTTTATATTTGTCGTATAGTAACTGTTTATTTTGATCAATATCTGACATATAATACTAATTTATGATATAAAATTAATATTATTATCATTTAATTATTCATCTTTTTTATCATATCTTTAAAATCATTATCATTTAATTTATCAATTTGTAAATACACATATAATGATCCTCTTTCTACTATTTTTGTATTATCGATGTAATGAATTTTATTTCGTGGAGTATTTTGTATGTAAAAAGATGGTGATGATAATGGCAATCCTTTATTTTTAATTGTTATAATTGGAACTGCTTCTATCATGCTGTCAAAAATAATATCTACATCACAACTATCTAGATGTTTTAATTTAAAATTACCACCATATAAATATTGATACAATGATATCATTTTAGTTACGCATAAATCATATTTATTAATAATTTTAAATTCAGAATCATTTTCACATTCAACTGTAACAATTAAATCACCAATAACTCCATTAATATTTATGTCACCTTGATTTGGATAAATTATTTTATCTTCTCGCAAAGGAACTAAATAATATTTATCATTTGATATAATTTCTGTTTTTCTATTTACACAAATTTTTGCATATTTATTAAGATATCTATTGGTTATGGATGTTTTAATTTCACCATATATATTTGGATTTGTATTATTTCCTTTTACTTCAATATCATCCATATTATTGACAACATTTGCAACTTTCAAATTAAAATGCTCAAACATACTTTTAAAATTTAACGAATTAATATCTTTTTTAAAATCATCTTCCTTATCATAAAATAATTTAATCCATTGATTATATTGAGGAAATGCGGTAACTAAATAATCTTTTAACGATGTATATAATTCTAATTGTTGGTTTTCATTCATCATATCATATTCCATTTTTTTCTTTTCATCTCTTAATACCTCATATGCCATTTGAATATCTTGAAATTTTTGTGAAGCGGAAGGATCGCTATTTTTATCGGGATGATATTTGATAGCTAATAAATGGTATGCTTTTTTAATATCAGTTAATGAACATGATTTATCTAATCCAAGAATATCATAAAAATTCATATATTTATAAAACGATTAATAACTTTAAATAAAAATGGTTAAATGTTTTATTTAAAAATGGTGCAGACAAAAACAAAATAAATTTTATTATATTAGATATATAGAATATATGAGTTATTCCAATAAATTATTAAATGGGTATCAAAATCAACAGAATAATCAAGCAACTCAATCAAATAATATATTTAAGAATAATGCATTAATGAATCATCAAATGAATCATCAAATGAATCATCAAATGAATCATCAAAATTCACAAAATAATTCACAACAATTAAAAAAATTACATATGATGAAAATGTATCAACAAATGGATAAAATTAAGAAATTACAAAAAATGAAACAAATGGAAAAAATAAATGAATTAGATAAAATTTATGATCCAGATAAAATTAAAGAATCAGTTATGCCATCTGTGAAAATAGAAAAAGGAAATAATGAAATTGAAGAAATTGATAAAGAATATAGTGAAATTAAAAGTAAATATATTCCTGATAAAAATAAAAATATGGAATTAAAAAAATTATGGTTATCAAGAAATAATCAACCTTATAAAAATATTATTAAAAGAGATAGCGGAAAAGAATTTAAAACAGAAAAAGATTTAATTGTTTATAAGATTGCTGATGAAGATAAAATTCGGGATGATGTTCAATATGATGAAATAAATAATAATATTGAAAAATATAATAATGAATTAAAAATTATATATTCATCATCGAAGAAAGCAGAACATATAAAAAAATTTGAATACAGTAAAGTTTATGCTGAACGATTAAAAGATAATACTGTAGATTTTAACGATATGAAACAGGATGATATTGAATATTATAAGAATGAACAGAAGAAAATTGAGAAGAACCGTGTGAAAGTTGATGAGATTCTTGACTCACTCGTATCTAATGGAATATTAAATGAAGAAGAGATTAAAAGTATGACAGATATGCATACTGATGAAATAAATATTGATAAAATAGAAAATAAATTAAAAGAAGAATTAGGTGAAGATTTTGATTTAATTAAAAGTGAGGCTGAAAAGGAAATACAGAATGAAGAAAATTTAAAAAAAACAAATAATTCTATTTATGATAATCTTCGTGGAAAACATAAAAAAAAATAAAATCAGCCAGTAATTGAACATATAGATCATAGATTTGTAACAAATGAAATTTAATATCAATCTATAACTTATATGTTTGACAGCTGGCCAATACATTATCTACTGCTTCTGCCAGCGATCAAACATATAAGTTATAGATTTGTAACAAATGAAATTTCATATCAATCTATAACTTATATGTTTGACAGCTGGCCAACACATTATCAATTAAGTCAGACAGCTATTAAACATATGATTCATAGATTTGCGACAAGTGAAACTATACATAAATTTATGAACCATATGTTTAATCGAGGTCACAAAATTGTAAGCAGTATCAATTAATTGTTTAAATATGTGGTTCATATGTTTCCTCAATAGGGGCGTTTTTTCAGACAGATATATAATAAGAATTATACTATATGACTGATATTGAAAATCTCGAAGGTGAAACAATTATAGGTATAGATCTTGGCACAGTAAATAGTTGTGCAGGTATATGGAAAAATAACGCCTTAGAAATTATTCCTGACGAAAAGGGTAATAGAACAATTCCAAGTGTAGTCTCATTTACAAATAGAACAAAATATGTTGGTTATGAAGCAAAAAATCAAACAGAAATAAATCCAAAAAACACATTTTATGAAATTAAAAGATTAATTGGTCGTAAAATGAATGATGAATCTGTAACAAATGATAAACAATATATAACATATGATTTAGAAGAGGATGCAAATGGAAATGTCGTTGTTGTTACAACAACGAATGATATTAAAAGAAGATACACACCAGAAGAAATATCAGCAATGATTTTAATTAAATTAAAAGAGATGGCATCAAATTATCTTAAAAAAGAAATCACTAAAGCGGTTATAACTGTTCCAGCGTATTTCAGTGATTCTCAAAGACAGGCGACAAAAGATGCAGCAAGAATTGCTGGTTTAGATTGTGTTAGAATAATTAATGAACCAACATCTGCTGCTTTGGCATATGGATTACAAACTCAATCTCAAAAGAATGATGAAGAATTAACGATCATAGTATATGATTTAGGTGGTGGAACATTAGACGTATCTCTATTAACTATAAACGATGGTATATTTGAAGTGTTGGCATCAGTAGGAAATACTCATTTAGGAGGAGCTGATTTTGACAATAGATTATTGTCATACTGTCTATCAGAATTTAAAAAAAGGAACAAATTAGAAGAAATAGATACCGTAACTACATTATCATTACAAAAATTAAAGGGAGCATGTGAAAATGCGAAAAAGATATTATCAACAATAACAAAAACTCACATTGGAGTCAAAGAATTTTATACAGATATAAACAATAAGAATATTGATTTATTTATAACAATCACAAGAGATAAATTTGTTGAATTATGTAAAGATTTATTAATTTTATGTGTCAAACCTTTGGAAGATGTATTGAATTCATGTAATTTGCAAAAAACAGATATTAGCGAGGTCATATTGGTAGGCGGTATGACACGTATGCCAGAAATAAGGGAAAATATCAAAAAATTCATTGGGAAAGAACCAAATATTAGTGTTAATCCAGATGAAGTTGTTGCTGCGGGTGCATCAATTCAAGCATATATTTTATCACATAAGACAGATCCATTTTCAGAGAATATCCAACTTGTTGATATAATTCCATTATCATTGGGGATTGAAACAATTGGTGGAGTTATGAATGTTTTAATACCAAGGAATGCAACTATTCCAATAACAAAAAAAAGAAAATATACGACAGATTCTGATAACGAAACTTTTGTGACAATTAAAATATTACAAGGAGAAAGGGAAATGACAAAAGATAATATATTAATAGGTGAGTTCATATTATCAGGTCTGGAACCAGCTCCAAGAGGTATTGCTCAAATAGAAGTTACATTTGATATTGATACAAATGGTATTATTAAAATAACAGCAGAAGATTTAAGAAACACTTGCAATAAAAATGAGATAAGAATATCAGGAAATCAAAATAGGTTGAGTGACGAACAAATTAAAAAATTAATTGAGGAGGCATCAGAATGTCAATTAAATGATAAATTGGAAAGAGAGAAAAAACAATCATATTATGAAATTGATGATTTATGTAGTAATATAATGGCCAATATCAACAGTGAAGATTTTAAATTGTTGAATAGTGATAAAGAATTTATTTTAGATGATATTACAAAAATTCAAAAGTGGTTAATTGAAAAGAAATATTTTGAAAGAAATAAGGATGAATATAAAGTTATAATTGATAAACTAAAAAAAAAATATGGAACATTAATTTTAAAAATAGCAAATACAAATTCTAATATTAAAGCATCAAACATAACAGAAGAAAATAATAAAACAACTGTTTATAGTAATGAAGAAGAAGAAAATGAAATATTTGAAAAGATAGAGAATGAAGAATATGGTAATATTAATGAAGTTGAAAAAGAAGAATTAAAACAATTAAAAACAGTGTTACTTGATTTGTGTTATAATATATTTGATTTATTGGCAAGTCCATCAGTTAAATTGGAAAAAAATAATAAAATTGAATTAAAAGATTTTATTGATGATGTTCTTCTCTGGGTGCATATTCAACAAAAAATAAATAAAAATGATTATAAAATGAAAATTGACGAAATCAATAAAATATGTAATAATATTTTAGAGACATACGAAGAAAATCAAAATAAAATATTTGAAGAAGATATAACAAATATTAAAACATACAAAGGAACATTAGAGCAATTATGTTATACTTTAAAAAGTAGTATTGTTTCTAATATGTTTTCATTGCAAGAGGATAAGGTTAAATCTTTAGAAGTTAAAATCGATGGTGTATTAGATTGGTTAATTGAAGTAGGTAGTAAGCAATATGAAGAACAATATAAAAATAATATTGTTGATCACGATGATAAAAAATTAGATGATTTATATAAAATGAAAATAGATGAAATCAATAGTATGTGTGATAATTTATATAATTCAATTATGAATATAAATATTAAAAAGGATATTGATGTTCTTGAAAATAATCCGAACGAAAATATTAATTCATCAGATGATAGCAACGGAACTAATATTGCAGATTTACTCAATAGTTTTACAAAAAATTGAACATAACAATACTTGCATTCAACTTAATAAATTATATAATAATTATAACTTATTATATAATGAAACAAGATATTTGTGTAATATCCTTGAAGGATATTTGTGATTTTCAATCGGTAATTGATACATTACAACAAAATCTTAAAATGGGTGCAGGAGTGCGTGTATTGAGATATTGTGCAAGTGTGCTTAGTATTCCGGCACATGCAACCGAAATAACACCAATTTGGAGAAATGATGGATTAGGTCACACTGATAATTTTAATAAAAATACAAATATTGGATATGGTTTTGCATATTGTATCAATCATCAGAATTCATCACAAAAAGTTAGAATGATAGAATATGAGATAGCATCTAATGTATGGGCAAGTGAAACAATAAGTGATCAATCATATCTTTGGAATATTGAGAAATTTATTGATCACTATTCAGATGAATATTTTGAAAAAGTTTCATACCCGAAATATGTTAAATATGAATATTTTGAGGACGATGAAGGATATAAACATAAATATATATCAGAAGAGGAATTTGATGATTATAAATTAGAACAATCATCACCAACATATATATCACAAGATTTTTTAGAATTGCGTAATAATGAAGATGAAAATGATACTTATGGCAATGAAGAATATTATGATGAAGGATATATACCGTATGATACGATAAAACAAAATGAAAAAATGAATAAACCAGTTACAATAATTATTTTTAAATCCGAAGTGGAACCAATACCAATACAAGTAGTAGAACCAATATTACAGGTGAAACAAAAAAATATTAAAAAGGATGAAAAGAAAGTGGAATTACCTCAACAATCATTTCCGGTAACTGTAGAAGAAACAAATCCATTTGTATCACAAAACAGGTATATTTTACCGATCAATAGAAATCAACCAATTCAGAAGAAAGATGATAAAAGTGTAATTATTAAAAAATTAGATAATCCACCACCAGTTCAAGCAAAAGGTCAATGGGCAATGGGAACACGTAATCTAATTAATAATGGTCCGATTGTTATTGAAACTATAAAGAAAAATAAAATCAGTTTAACCGACCATAAAAGAATTGTTAATAATTCAATTGATCAAATCGATGATGATGATATGGATGACGATACGGATGATGAATATTAAAATTTATTTAGGTGCATATAAATTTTCACATATTATTTGATAATTTTTCATAGTTTCTTTCATAAGATTATTTAAAAAATTTATTTGTATTTTATTTTTCTCAATTTTTTTATTTATGGATAAATCTATTTTATCAATAGATTTAATTAATATATCATATTTATCTCGCTGGCATTTATTATAATTATTTGGATTATATTTAATATATAATTCAATAGGATTTGATTCTGTCATATAATTTAATTATGAAAATAATTTATAATGGATCAACTTTATTTTTTATCATCTTTCGAACTTTCTGAAAAGGAATAATTATCAGTGTCATCATCCTTATTCTTCTCACTAATTTCATAGGAATGTGTACTTTTAGATGATTTTTTATGTGTGTTAGATGGTGACATATTTGAAGGTGTTCTTGATGGTGTTTTAGATGAGGATAATTTTGGCGAAGACATTTTTGGTGATTTTTTTGGCTCAGCCTTTGGAGGTGATGGTGATGATGATTTTTCATTTGAATCAGAGCTAATTTTAAAATCATTAATTTCATCCTCATCTTGATCTTCAGAATTGTCAGAATCATCGCCACCCGCCTGATCCATCAATTTATTTTTATTATTATCTTCTATTTTTTCAACAATAATATTAATTTTATTATTTTGTTCTTCTAATAATTGATTCATTTTGTCCATTTTATGAGAAAGTGATAATTTTAGATCATTTGTTTTATTAATATATTGAGTCAATTCTTCATAATTTTCTGCATGTACTTTTAATTGTTCTTTAACAAATTGACTAATGCGATAAACGCTCGCAATACTATATTTCATTAATCCTTCACGAATGGTTTCATAACTAGGGTCCTTATTTACTTTTTCACAAGCAATAGCTATAATTTTTTGTGTGTGATTAAGTAACATATAAATAAATTGATTGATAGCAGAAATAATTTTTTTTTTATATTTTTTATCAACTTTATTTAGTTCAATATCTAAACTATTTTTTTGAAAATCACGTAGTCCATTATTTAATTTAATTAATAATTCAATATTACCCATATAAGGTGATTTTATATGATCATACAAAGTAATATTTATATTATTGTTATTATATTCTATCATACATAAAAACGTATTTATTACATATACAGATGTTTCTAATTTAACATTTCTCATAAATTGTTCATATGAATCAACAAAATTACCAATATATTTAATTAATTGTTTTATTGTAAATGATCCTAAAGTTTGTTGCTTACTATTAAAAAATGAAAACTTACTTTTTTTTTCATTATAACTTATCAAAATGGAACCAGATATAGCTTCTTCATCGTGGGAATCATTTTTTTCATGAACAAGAAATTCTATTTGATTTTCTTTTTGTATTGTTCCAATAACTTCAGTAATTTTCTTTTTTTTATTATCTTCCATATCTTCAATATTATCATTATTATCATTATTTTGATGAAGTGATATATCATCAACTAGATTCGAAGGTTGATTTCTTTCACTGACTATTACTGTTGTCAACATATATATAATACTAATAACAAATTATTTGAATGTATTTAACTAATAATTAATTTTTATTAATTATTAATTGAATTAAAAAGCAACCTATATTATTTATTTCTCATTTTTCATTTTTTGTACTTTATTATTATAATTATAAGTAATTTCTTTACGAGTTGCACCAGATCCAATTTGAACTTTCATTGGTACATCAAGCTTTACCCGGCGACCTTTATAACGATATTCCTTTCGTTTACTGCCACGAGTACATTCAACAATAGTAAATGCAATTTCCTTGGTAGTATCCTTACCTTTACCTTCTAATTCTTTAACAATTGATGTTAAAGCTTTATTAGCTGCCTGCTTTGGTTTATTACCACTGAAGCGACCAGATGTTTCATCTTCATCATCCTTCAATTTGAAATATCGAGTTCGCTTTTCACCATTGGCTTCCTCTTTCTTTTCACCACCAGCTTGCTTTTTAGCTACTTTCTTGGCTTTCTTTTTATCAGCAGATTTGGCATCTTTCTTGCCCTTCTTTTTAGCTACAACTGCATCATCAACTTTATCATCTGCTTTATCATCAGCCTTAACTTTCTTATCCGCTTTCTTATCGGCTTTTTTATCGGCTTTCTTATCAGCTTTCTTATCGGCTTTCTTGTCAGCTTTCTTATCAGCCTTTTTGTCATCATCCTTATCCTCTACTGGATCAGCTTTCTTGTCATCCTTTTTAGCTTTCTTTTCTTTTTTATCAGCTTTAGCTACATCTTTCTTATCATCAACTTTGTCAGCTTTCTTATCGTCAGCTTTCTCGGTTTTGTCAACTTTTTTGTCATCAGCTTTCTTGTCGTCTTTTTTGTCGACTTTAGTGTCTTTGAGTTCTTTCTTGGCCATTGCGTTATTATACTATTTATTTATAAAATTTTTTTTAAAAGTAAACCCACTTTTAGAAAAAACTATATATTTGTTGCTATTATTCATTTATATATATTTGTTATGTGCGTTTAATTTGCGCACGCTAATCTCCTTTATTCTAATATAAATTTATTAATTTTTCTATATATTTTATTTTAAATATATTTCTTTCATATGTCGTGCTAATGACTTTTTTGTTAAATGACATAATCTTTTAGTTGTTGTAATATCAACTTTCAATATATCATTTCTAATTAAATGCTCTGCTCCAAATTTATCAGCTTTTAGCATGATGGTATATTTAGTTTTATCAAAGGGAACATCATATGGTAATCCATGTGCCCACTCCATTCTTGATGATCCGTCCATAATCACTAAATCACCATTCTCAACTTCAATACGTATGGGTTTCAATTTAGGATTTTTAAATAGCAAAGTTGGTGTGAAATCATAATATATTTTTTCAGGTCCAATACTTATTGTTACAATAGGTCCTTGATCATAACGTGCAACATTATCAATATGCATCCATATTCCAGAATCTTGTTTATATTCAAGAATGACGATTTGTACATATTTAGAAAGATAATTTACTTGATCATCCTTAATACCATAAATTAATGCTAAATTTTTCATAATCTTAATCATTAATTTATACAAAGTATCATTATATGTTTTCATGAATTCAAGTGTCTTATCTGCATATTGTGTTTTTCCTTGATCACCAGTAAATAAATATGTCAGTCCTCTATCAGGTTGATATGAACGTGGAATATCTAATTGTTTATAATCAACAAATAATTTCCCAAAAATTTGATGTAATTTATTTAATTCTTGTTTATTTAAACATGATTTGAAACAACATAAGTCAACAGGTAATATATAATCTTTTAATAACACTTTTTTATCATTATAATTAGTTTTAAAACGAATTGTTTTTTTAATGAACCATATTTTTTCTGGTAATAAATTTTCTGGTTTTGCATTTAATATAGCTTTTGGAAAATTCTGTCTAAATTTCCATCTATCAGAAATTTTTAATTCATAAACAACTAAATCTTGTTTGGGCATAACATCACATTTTCCCATATCTTCAGAAATTTCATCATTATCTGTTGATGTTGTTATTGCCGTTTCCATTAATCGATTTTGTAATTTTAATTGATTATATTTCTTTTTATATTTATGATATTTATGTTCATAATCATTATCTGAATCGTCCATTATATATTATTATATGGTAATAAATCTATACACAAATATTATTTCCTCCACATTAATCATATGGAGGGATTATTTACTATTAAAGATTATAAAAATATATATTTACAAAGAGAATATTCTCGAATTTCCAAATATATTTTGAACGAACAAGGACATATTGAAAGATGTTATAATGAAGGTCTAGTAACAGTTAATGAAAGAAATCAATATTTAAAATCCCTTAGCGAAATGATTAGAATAATGAATAATAATTATAATACAAATATGATGGATATATGTGATGATGAAGATGAGGAGGTTGAATTATTAAATGATATAATGCCAATGAAAATATTAAAAAAGAATATAATTGATCAACCAATGTGTAATGAAATAATTCAGTATAATTCAATTTGTAAAATAATAGGAACTGAAAATACATTAGTCAGCAAAAAAGAATATTTAAAAGATATAATATTTGAGCCATTTAAAAATACGCTCGATGAAATAATTAAAATAGGTTCAAAAATAGGATTTAATTCATTATATGATGCGATGGCTTTAATTGTAGGAGAAGAATTTAATAAAGTTTATTCACCTGATAATATGAGTCAAATAGATATTTATAATAAAATATTTATACCATTATCCTATTCAATTGAAAATGTTAAAAATTCAAATAAACAAATATATTTTACCAAAAAATATAATCCAAATTATGAAATGTTAATTGATAATTATACAGAATTACATATCAATAAAATAAATGACGATGATAATAAAATTGTATTTGAAGGATATTTCAATTATGATTGTTTAAATATTATTAATAGAACTTCACAAATATGTTACAGTTTTATTTATCAGAAAAAAAAACAATTGGAAGAAACATTAGCATCAATTAATTCTCCCAATGAAAAATTCAAAAAAATATATATTAAAAATTTATCAATTGGTGATATACTATCTCTTAATGAAGATGACTTTACCAATCAATTTGAAGAAGATGTAACTAGATATGCTCATTTAACAAAATTATCATTTATCAATTTAATGAAAGAATTTACAAAAGATACAGAAGATATGATTACAAATTTCAGAAATATGTTTAAGATTATTAAATTATTATTGATGGGATCTGATGACAATATTAATATAGCCGGGTTATTATTTGGTTTAACAAAAGATAAAAAAATAGCAACAGAATCAATATCAAACCTAATATATAAAAACCTTAATTTTGTCTCACAAATAAAATTAAGAAAAACATCAATTAATATTAAAAATGAATTAGATAAAATTAAATTAATTACAATTGATGATATTGATCTCAAAAAACAAATAATAACATGTAAAAACATGCCACCAGCAGTTAAAAAGGTTGCTATGGAAAAAATAGAAGAAATGAAAACATCCAGTAATGAGTATTATAAACAAATGTTATATGTCAAAACTCTCATTAATTTTCCATGGCCTAAATTAGCATCACCTGATGATGAAAAACCAGCACTTAAATCACAAGATATGAAAAAAAATAAAAAAATATTGGAAGATACAATAGAAACATTAAATAAAAAAGTGTATGGCCATACTGAATGTAAAAATCAAATTCAAGAAATTATTGGCCAATGGATATCTAATCCAAAAAGTTCGGGTGGTGCAATAGGATTAGTAGGTCCTCCAGGGGTAGGTAAAACATTAATTGCAAAAGGAATTGGCGATGCTTTAAAAATTCCATGTGTGCAAATTACTTTAGGAGGTCAAAACGACGGTGAACTTTTATATGGACATGGTTATACGTATAGTGCAGCTCAACCAGGAATGATAGTTAAAAAAATGATAGAGGCAGGTCAATCAAGATGTGTAATGTATTTTGATGAATTGGATAAAACATGTAAAAAAAATGATAGCAATGAAATATTTAACATTTTAATACATTTAATAGATTCGAATACAAATTCAGAATTTCAAGATAGATTTTTTCAGGAATTATCATTTCCATTAAACGAAGTGATATTTGTATTTTCATACAACGATTCATCATTATTAGATCCTATATTGAGGGATCGCATAAAAGAAATTGAGATTGGTCCATACACACTTATTGATAAAATTAAAATTGCAAAAAATTTCCTAATAAAAGAGGCATGTACAAATATTGGTACAGATAGTTCAATCATCAAAATTGCAGATGATGATATTGAATATATTGTAGAAGAATATACATCAGAGGCGGGTGTTAGAAGTTTAAAACGTAAAATTGAATCAATATTATTAAAATTAAATATTGATAGAATATATCAACGATATATATTTGAAAAGAGGAAAATTGATTCTGATGATGAAAATAATCAAATTATAATTGATCGTGTAAATATTAAAAGATATCTGAATAAACCAAATATTTCAATCAGAAAAATACATTCAGATAATTCAATTGGTATTGTTAATGGATTATATGCAACATCGGCAGGAGGTGGAGGTATTTTACCAATTCATATATATGGAAATTATATTGGTAGTGATAAGAAATTTATATTAAAAATGACAGGTAGTCAAGGTAAAGTTATGAAAGAATCTGTCACTTATTCATTTATAACAGCTATTCATCAGGTTAAAAAGAAAATCAGAGATTCATTTATTAAAGATTTTCCGTATGGATTACATATACATACACCCAGCGGATCTACTCCAAAAGATGGACCATCAGCGGGATGCGCATTTACAACAGCATATATTTCACAAATATTACAAAAGAAAGTGAAATGTAATATAGCAATGACTGGTGAAATTGAACCAACAGGAAAAATAACAGGTATTGGCGGGTTACCTTATAAATTAATTGGTGCCAAAAAAGCTGGAGTTACAACGGTTTTTATACCGAAAGAAAATGAGGATGATTTAAATAAAATAAAAGAAGAAAATACATCATTAATTTGCAATGATTTTCAAGTTATCATTGTTGAACATATATCAGAAATATTAGCACAAGTATTGTTGGAAGATAATGGACAATGCATTGATCCAAAAAAATATCTTGAATTCATAAAATTAGATTAATTATTCATTAAATCATAATAATCCATGTCAGTATTATTTAATTTCTGATAAATATCTAAATCAATTGCATTTTGATACTCCGTTAAATCATCAAGTATATGACAACAATCATAATTGATATCATAATTATCATCTTCTATTTCAATATCTTCATATTCTGCAAATTCTTCTAATTCATCATTATATATTTCTTCATCTTGTGATTTTTTTAATTTTGAATTCTCTAATGCCTTATCATTTTTAGTAAAAAGCTCTAATCTTTTTTTTAAAATATCTGGTAATACAATTTCGTCTGATGTCTTTTGAAAGGATGCAACAATTTTATCAGTTAATTCATCATCGAACAATGCATTACGATATGGTTCTAATTTCTTGAAAGCTTTCGCAACAGTAATTTCTGATATTTTAAATTGTTCAGCAATCTTTCTTTTTGTTAAAGCCGTTAAATTATTTATTTCTGCCATTAATAAAATACTACCTGTCGCAACAAATAATGGTGTATGAACTGATGCAATATTTAATTTCTGAATATTTTTTGTGATTTTAAGTGCCTGATCCACAAATTCCTTTTTAATTTTTAATTCCTTACAAAATCTGATTACAAATTGATCCGGAAAACTTGAATTCATATGAAGATCAATATTACCTCTTTTTCTTATTTTCATTAATCTAAGAAATGTTTTACATCCTTTTGTGATTTCAGTATATTTCACATCAAATATATCAGCAATTTCTTTTGGACTTCGCGTTTCACCTTTTCTTCGACATGCAAAAAATATAACTGCTGCAACTAAACTTTTTCGATTTGCACCTCTAATGATAATATTTTTTCCTTTATTCTTACCTTTAACATGTCTACATTCACTAATAATTTTATACATAATTTTTGCATCATCCTCAATACACTTTAAAATATTTCCTCTGTGACATCGATATTGAATTTCTTTGAGAACAATATTCAGACTTCTTTCTTTATAGGGCATCGCATTCCATCCATGCAATATTTTAATCCTACTTCTTCCTAATCCACCAATAGTTGTTCCTAAAGATGATTGTGGTAATAATTGACTGATTGGTAAACTACATCGACCAACAGTAGCTTTTGAATCATCATCATATGATCTCCATTCTGGATTTCTGTCCATTAAACTTCCAATTACTTGTCCACATTTTTGACAAACTGAAATACCTAATGCACTATCATTTATAATATTATCAGATGTTTGACAAGTTGGGCATGTTTCAACTTCTTTCTCCTTTTCCTTTTCTTTATCCTTATCAGATCCAACATCTTTCTTAAAATCAATATTTTCAAAAATATCACGCAAATCTATATCAGTCAGATTATTGATATCTTCAATGTTTATAATCTTATCCATAGTTAATTTAATTGATTTATGTTATATTTGCATTTATATATATATTTTTCAACTTTTTATAAATTGATAGCCCATTGCACAAATGTATAATATATGATGTTATACGTTTGTACAATGGGTTGAATAATCATTTAGATAATTGTCAGCCTGTTGAGTAAACATATAATATCATATATTGTTGGACAGTGATATCATTCAACGGAATTACAATATATAACATTGTATGTTTGTACGACAGGCTGACAATTATCTAAATTGTCAGCCTGTTGCGTAAACATATAATATCATATATTGTTGGACAGTGATATCATTCAATGGAATTACAATATATAACATTGTATGTTTGTACGACAGGCTGACAATTATCTAAATTGTCAGCCTGTTTGTACGACAGGCTGACAATTATCTAAATTGTCAGCCTGTTGCGTAAACATATAATATCATATATTGTTGGACAGTGATATCATTCAACGGAATTACAATATATAATATTGTATGTTTGTATGACAGGCTGAATAATCATTTAGATAATTGTCATCCTGTTGCGTAAACATATAATATCATATATTGTTGGACAGTGATATCATTCAACGGAATTACAATATATAACATTGTATGTTTGTATGACAGGCTGAATAATCATTTAGATAATTGTCATCCTGTTGCGTAAACATATAATATCATATATTGTTGGACATTGATATCATTCAACGAAATTACAATATATAACATTGTATGTTTGTATGACAGGCTGAATAATCATTTAGATAATTGTCAGCCTGTTGCGTAAACATATAATATCATATATTGTTGGACAGTGATATCATTCAACTGAATTATAATATATAACATTGTATGTTTGTACGACAGACTGACAATTATCTAAATTGTCAGCCTGTTGCGTAAACATATAATATCATATATTGTTGGACATTGATATCATTCAACGAAATTACAATATATAACATTGTATGTTTGTACGACAGGCTGAATAATCATTTAGATAGTTATCAGCCTATCATATAACATATAATATTATGCATTGTTAAAAAAAGTGATATAATTCAACGAAATTATAATATACGATATTGCATGTTTGTATGACGGGCTGACAAATTATAAAAAGTTGTATCTGATTCTAGCGGTTAATACAAAAAAAGTTGAAAAAAATGTACATTGGGAAAATATTATTTAAATATAACAGCACATAATTAATAAATGAGTCAGCTAATAACCAAAGATAATTATCCATATCAATCATGGTCAGAGAAATATCCGAATCATATAGTATCACTTAATGATCTATCTATCGATCATTCATGGAAAGATATTTTTGATAAATTAAAAACAGATAAAAGATATACAGAAATTGAAGAATATTTATCATACTGTTTAGAATCAACAAAAGGAAAAGTAAAAATATATCCATATCCAGATCTAATTTATTCAGCATTTAATCACACACCACTTGATAAAGTTAAAGTCGTGTTCATAGGTCAAGATCCATATTTTAATTCTGAATTGGACGATAATAGTAAAATCATTCCACAAGCAATGGGATTATCATTTTCGGTTCCGGTAGGAGTAACAGTGCCACCATCATTAGCTAATATTTATAAAAATATGGTTGCAAATAACGAATTAATAAAAAAACCATCTCATGGAAATTTAGAGTTTTGGGCATATCAAGGTTGTTTAATGATTAATACTGTATTAACTGTTCAAGCGGGAGTTGCAAATAGTCATGCAGATTATTGGGTGTGGTGCACTGATCAAATAATTAAATATATATCAGATAACACAAAAAATATTATTTTTGTATTATGGGGAGCACCTGCATTGGATAAATTAAAATTAATTGATAAAACAACCCATAAAATATTAATATCATCACATCCATCAGGTTTATCATGTGCAAGACCTTTAAGAAGTTATTCATCATTCAACAATTCTAATCATTTTGGTGAGATAAATAAATATTTAGAAGAAAATGGTAAAGAGAAAATAATTTGGCAATTATTTTAAAAAACAATATAAAAGAATCACTTGATATTACAATAAATGGAAAACAATAAAAAAGAAATAACAGTATTGTTTTTTTTATTAGGATTATTTTTTATTGATATTAAATATATATTCCTCTTAACAAATATTCAAAAATTATATAAAAATTATAACAAATATTATTTTATTAATCTATTGATGATCCTTCAGTGGATATATTTTGGATCAATGCGGTTTTTATTTATTTTAATAAATTATGTTGCAATATCCGTCATAATACATTTCGATAAAATAGCTTCAACATACAATAGTGTAAAGTCATCTTATGGTCAAGTTATTGAAATAATGAATGTTACCGATGAATTGAATAAAATAATGCCATCGGTGGAATATGTTGGAAAAAGAGATAAACTGAACAAATTAATCAATAAGGTTGAAAGTCTTAAAATGAGACTTTCTAATTATACAAATAAATTAACATATATTACCAGCAAATGCAAATATATAAGTTATCCATTTACATTTGTAATTAGCAAGGTAGATTATGTATTCATTAAATTAAATACAATTATTGCACCATCAATAACATATATTTTGCATAAAATTCCATTTGTTAATAAATATATGCAAAATAATCCATTAAATTATTTAGAAGAATTAGAAATGGTAACACAAAAGGAAAATCATCCTATTAAAGAAAATGAATTGTTAAATCAAATAATTCAATCACCAGTTTTAACCACTAATAATCCTTTAGGGATATTTCCGAACAACAAAGAAGTTCCATCAATGAGTGAAATGTTAAAGATGATGAATGAGATGAAAACAATGACAGAAACAATGTTTTCTCCAGATGGATTAGATAAAAAAAAGAAAAAAAAGAATAAATACAAAAGTTAATGATTGATTTTATTGTAAATATTATCGTTATATTTAGTCAAAATTTCATATAGATTCTTATCATCAACAACAGCATGTTTATTAATTAATTCATCCAGTATATGAAATAGCTTGTCTCCCATTAATTCTTTTAATTTATCAGGATCATTTTTAAATAAATGGTATAATGTCCGGCTATTAACAATAACAAATATTTTAAATGCAATTCTTTCTTTTTCATAAATATCATGAACATGAATATCATACTTTCCACATAATCTTTTGCATAATGCATCATAATTATAATTAATTGGTCCTTTTAAAACAACTACTTTTGTTCCCATATTCATAAGATCTTCGATAATATCAATAATGTTAATATCAGATAAAAACAAATCAACAACTGGATTTTTCATATAACCATATCCTCCCCATGGAGGATCTAAGAAGACAACATCACTTTTAATAGTTTTCCAAACATCTAAATAATTTTTATTTAATGTGGTGACATTATTTAAACCATAAATTTTAATATTATTCAATAAATTATCATAAGTTGTTTTGTCCATTTCAACTGCATAAACATGATCAAAATATTTAGCAAATGAAATTGTGTTACCACCAACATTTGAACAACATTCAGTAATTTTTGCATGTTTATTATTAATGTATTGTTTAATTATTTTTGATACTTCAGTTGCTTGTTTTGGTTTGGTCATACTATAAGAACTGTTATCAGATATTTTAAGTTTATTTATATTGATGGTAGGACCAACTGGAAACAATCTTTGTTTAATTTTATTATTCTTTTTATTATTACTCATTAATATTATTATTCAAAATAAAATTTATAGTGCAATATTATAATGTCACAGAATTATCTTGGCTCATGGGTTGATTTGAAAAAGGATTCAGATATGGATGCAAAACAAATGCAACCAAATCGCAGATCCAAAAGAAATTCAAGCAAGAAATCTTCTAAAGGAACAAAAAAAAAAGTAAAAAAACAATCACGTAAACAAAGTCAAAGTGGTGGTGCAAAGAAAAGGAAATCAAGTAAAGCATCAAGGAAACCTAAACGGCGAGTACTCAAACGAAAAGTAAGGTCAAGCATGAAAAAATAAATAAATATATAGAAAATAATGCAATCTTCATATTACCATATAAAGATTACAATACTATTATATATATAAAAAATTGATTTTAATTCCATATATATATGAACTCCATACAATCAAAGAAAAAAGAAAATATGGCAAAAAAGAAGGCGACCACCGAAACCCAACTAGTTCCTATCAAAAACAAGGATAAGGGTAAAGATAAACAACCATCTGGAATAAATGATTTAGATATTAATTATTTGTTCAAATTGAGTGATCTATACTTTAATCGATATGGAATCATGTATAGTCATTTATATAATTCATTCAATCAGTTCCTTGATGAAAATATTAAAAATTTTCTAAAGAATGGCGACAATATATTTTTTGAGAAGATAACAAAAGATAAAGTAATCCGTTATAAATTCGAATTTGATAATATATCTGTGAGACCTCCAATGCTAGATAATGAGGATGAATTAATGTTTCCATCTGATGCAAGAAATCGTAATTTAACTTATTCTGCAAAATTGATGGCGACAGTAACACAAATACAAGAAATTGTTGATATTGCAACTGATGAAGTTTTAAGAAAAGTTATTGGACAACCAGAGAAAGATGTACCGCTTGCGAATATTCCAATTATGATGAGATCAAAATATTGTTCATTAAATATTAAGAAAGGTTATAACCAATCAGAATGTGAATATGATCCTGGAGGTTATTTTTTAATTAATGGATCTGAAAAAGTTGTTATTTCGCAAGAGCGTATGGTAGATAATAAACCATTGGTGTTTATTAAAAAGGATTCAGGATCACAAATATATACTGTTCAAGTTAATTCACGATCAAATAAAATCAATGGACAAACACAAATAATTACAGTCCGAATGAAGAAAGATAATTTGTTAAACATTCGTGTGCCAATTTTGCAAGAAATACCAGTGTTTATATTATTTCGTGCATTGGGTATTGAATCTGATAAAGATATTATAAATTATGTTGTGTATGATAACAAAGATAATGATATGATTAATATGGTTCGCTTATCACTTGATCAATCAAAAACTCTCAAAGGTGCAAAAATTCAAACACAAGAGGATGCATTGGAATTCTTAATGGACAAAATGCGAATTGTTAGGAAATATTCTGAAACGGATAAAAATGTTAAGAATGAACAAAAGAAAATGCATTTATTGGATTTACTTGAGAACAATTTTATTCCACATATTGAAGGCAATAAAGTTTATAAAGCATTTTACTTAGGATATATGATTAATCGATTATTACAATGTTACTTAGGTCGTATTCCAGCTGATGATCGTGATGCTTTTCCAAATAAACGGATTGATCTAGCAGGTAATTTATTGGAAGAATTATTCCGCCAATATTATCGTAAAATGTTAAATGAATGTAACAAATTCTTCAAAAAGCGAAATACAGATGATGAGAATCCGCTGAATATTATTAATCAAATTAAACCAAATATTATTGAACAAGGATTAAAGGCAGCGTTGCTAACAGGTTCGTGGGGACGAAAGAAAGGTGTTGCACAAATGTTACAACGATTGACATATTTACAAACATTATCATTTTTACGACGTATTGATTCTCCAAGTGTTGACGCAGCTACAAGTAAATTAACAAATCCCCGACATTTACATCCAACACAAGTAGGGCCGATGTGTTTAACGGGTGATAGTGAAGTGTTGATGGGTGATGGTGTAACTGTTACACCTATTAAAGATATGAAAGATGGGGATGTTGTTACAACTGTCAATATAAGAACGTTTAAGGAAGAACCATCCGCGATTTATAATTGGTTTTCAAAAATGACTGATAAATTATTAAAGGTCACAACTGTTAGTGGTCGAGAAATTAAATGTACTCCAGATCATCAATTATTAACCAAATTAGAAGGTCGATATGTAATGAAAAAAACAGAAGATTTCAAACCTGGTGACTTACTTATAATTAAAAGTAATGATGAATATTCAAAATATAAAAAATATTCAAATAGTCCAGAGATATTGACTAAAGATGAATTTGATCAGAAATATTATATTCGCGATGATAAATTTATGATACCTATTCATAAAATCGAGGAGATTAAACCAGAACTTGTATATGATTTTACAACCCGTTCCAATAATCACAACTTCATTACAGGGGGGACCCTACTTCAGAACTGCGTTGTTGAAACACCTGAGCACAGCAAGGTAGGTCTCGTAAAGAATCTCTCAATGATAGGCAACATTACGATTATGTTAAATTCGCAAGTTCTAATAATTAAAGAATTTTTAAAGGACAAAATAATCAATTTAATGAATGTCGAATCGAGTAATATCAGAGCGTATACGAAAGTATTTCTGAATGGTGAATGGGTTGGTATGCATACAAATCCATTCAAATTAGTTAAGGATTTAAGAAGTAAAAAATTAAATGGTGGTATTGATGCAACAACATCTATTATTCATGATATTGATAATATGGAAATTAAAATATTTTGTGATGGTGGAAGGCTTTACAGACCTGTTCTACGTGTTGAAAATAATGAAGTGTTATTGAAACGATCACATATTGATGGAATTGCTACAAATGCCAAATATGGAAAGGATCCAACAATGATAACAAATTGGGATGAATTTATGGCTAAACATCCAGGTGTCATTGAATATATTGATATAGATGAACAAATGTTTGCAATGGTTGCGAAACATATTACTGATGTTGAAAAAATGAGAAAAGTAATGGTATCATCTATTGATAAAGTTAAAGATGTTAAAAATAATAGTGTTATAAACCGATATGATGATATGGTTTTCGTCAGATATAATTATAGTGAAATTCATGCATCATTTTTAATCGGTATTATTGCAACAAATATCCCCTTTTGTAATCACAATCAAGGGCCACGTAACATATTCCAATATGCCCAAGGTCAATGAATAGGGTCCCCCCTATGTCTGTGCCTATGTTATAGTAAAAGCTATGGCAAGTCATATATATCATGCAACATATATATGGCAACATAATCAAATTACGGGAATCTCCAAAAAAAAATTGATTTAGTTTCAACTTGAAAATGTAAAAATAATAGTATTATATATACAAAAATGAAAGAAATATGGAAAGAAATAAAAGATTTTGAAGATTATGATGTATCAAATCTCGGTGCTGTAAAAAATACCTCGACTAAAATGATCTCAAAAATAAATATCAAAAATGGATATAGCTATGTCAATCTAGTTAATAATGAGAACAAAAAAACTGCAAGAGTACACCGTTTAGTAGCAAAAGCATTCATTGTTAATGATGATATTATAAATAAAACTCATGTTAACCATAAAGATGGAAACAAGTTAAATAATAAAGTGGATAATTTAGAATGGATGACACCCTCAGAAGATATACAACATGCCATTGACAATGGTCTTTTAGAATCTCAAGCAAGACCAGTATTGCAATACAGCAAGAAGGGAGATTTAATAAAAGAATATGCATCTATTATCGAAGCAAGTAAAGAAACTAGCATAGATGATGGAAGTATTTGTAAGGTATGCAAAGGAAATGGTGTCAATAAATCAGCAGGTGGATTTATTTGGAAATACAAGGACGACACAATTCTTGCCAAAATAGAAAAACCAGATGATTTAACAGTAATTAAAAATTATCCACAATATAGTATTTCAAAAACGGGAAAGGTGTATAGTCATAGTAGAAAAAGATTTCTAGAAGAAGGTGAAGTTGATGGTTATCCTAGAGTCTATCTTACAAACAATAAAAAAAGAAAAGCATTTTTTGTCCATAGATTAGTCGCAGAAACATTTATTCCAAATCCTGAAAATAAATCTCAGGTGCATTACAAAAATAAAAATAAAAATGATACAAGAGTTGAAAATTTGGAATGGGTATAAATCTTATCCTACTACATTTCATAAAAACTAAATCAATAATCGTCAATTAATACCAAGTTGTTACAGTAATGTAATAATGGCTTTGGGTAACTACAAAGGTATGGTAAAAAGTTAATTGACGCTAAGGACAATCCGTAGCCAAGCTCCAGTAAAATGGAAGAAGGTGCAGAGACTAGACGGTTATGGGCGAGTAAAATCGCTTAAAGTATAGTCCATTCCCATCTGAGAAGGTGTCGTAGTGCAATCTTAGTAAGTAATTACTTTGATGAATCTATGAGAATAATGACTCTGGAAAGAAATGGCCAGACGAGTTCGGTATAAAAGAGGCAAGCAATGGGAATTTACGTGTCAAATTATCGGGATCGATTGGATATTAGTTATATATTATATCATCCACAGAAACCGTTAGTGACTACACGAACAAGTAAATACGTGTATACAGATGTTTTGACATCTGGTGAAAATGTAGTCGTGGCGATCATGACATACACTGGGTTAACGATTAGCCCATGTCATAGTAAAAAGCTATGGCAAGTCCGCATGCGACGGGCAACGCTATTAAATTGACGGGGACGTCCTATTAAACTTTAATTACCAAGTTTTTGCAGTAATGTAAAGATGGCTCGGGGGAAATCTCAGAGGTATGGTAAAAAGATTAAAGTGAAGGATAATCCGCAACCAAGCTTCCTTATTGGAAGAAGGCTCAACGACTAAACAGTAGTGGCGCATTAAAGTGTGTCAAGATATAGTCTAGTCCCTTACGAAAGTGAGATTGAACATAGATTTCAAATAATCGCATTAATATTATTTGTTGTCGAAATTCAATAGTCAATGACCCTGATAGGAAATGATCAGGATAGACTGGTAGTAACGATAATCAAGAAGACAGTTTGATATTCAACCAATCTGCAATTGATCGAGGGTTATTCCGATCAACATCTTTGAAGAAACATATTTCAGCAATTCAAAAGAATCAATCAACATCACAGGATGATGTATTTATGAAACCAGATAAAACCAAAGTTACTGGCATGCGTAATGGTTCATATGATAAGTTAAATGATAAGGGATATGCACCTGAGGAAACAGTTATTACAAATGGTGATGTTATTATTGGGAAAGTTTCACCAATTCAATCAGTTGGTAATAGTAATAAATTATTTAAGGATAATAGTGAATCATATAAAGGACTTGAAAGCGCTGTTATTGATAAAGTTTATAAAGATATTTTCAATCACGAAGGATATGCTATGATTAAAATTCGAACACGATCTGAGCGTATACCACATATCGGTAAATTTATTGCCGAAGTGAGAGATAAAACTCTTGCTAGTCTGTATTATAGCAGGCAACACAATTAAATTCAGGGAAAATCCTTATAGTCTTTAGTTCCAAACTAATAACAGAAATGTATTGGTGGCTTCGGGGAAAACTCGGAGGTATGGAAATAATCTAAAGAATTGGATAATCCTGAGCCAAGCTTCTAACCATTATTAAATGTATGAAGAAGGTGCAACGACTTAATAGTTGTGGGCTGAATAAAGGCCTAAAATAAAGTCTAAACCCATTCGAAAGAGTGTTGTGATGTAGTCCATATGTATTCTATAATTAAAAAATACAATGGCCGAATTCACGAGAACAATGATTTCAAGACAAAATACTTGAATGAGTTAGGTAATATTGGATAAATTCTGTTTAAGCGATAAAGCTGATGTATTAACCAATAAAGGATGGGTTAATATCACAAAAGTTACAAAGAATCATTTGATAGCCACTTTAGAAGATGGCAACTATCTTAAATATGTTAAACCAGTTGATGTATATAATTGGGATTATGATGGAAAAATGTACAAGTTAAGATCTCAACAGGTTGATTTAGATGTTACTGTTGATCATGAATTATATGTTAAAAGAAGAGGTCAAAAAGATTTTGAATTGATTTCTGCATCGAATGTGCATGGAAAACGTATAAAATTCAAGAAAAACTGTGTTAATAATAATCCTGATATTGAATATATTACAATTCCAAAATATGGAGATCAGAATGAAAAACAGATTAGAATGGATGACTATTTAAAATCATTCTATGTAAAAACCATTAGTAAACATTTACCAGATTATGTATGGAATTTAAGTGAAAAACAAAGTAAAATATTATTAGAAAGTTTAATAGAAGGAGATGATCATAACGAAAAAACTTACGTCAATTATAATACATCTTCGAAAGGATTAGCAGATGATGTTATGCGACTTGCAATTCATGCAGGTTATGGTGCAAATATTAGCTTAGGAAAAATGTCCAAAGAATTATCAAATGTAGATTCTTTTACAGTTTGTATAATGAAATCGAAGAATGAACCAGAAATCAATCATGGTCAGGATGGTCAGAGTGAAGAATTATATGATTATAAAGGCAAAGTATACTGCCTTGAAGTGCCATCACATGTATTTATGATCAGACAAAATAACAAAAATGTCTGGATCGGAAATTGTTCACGTCACGGTCAAAAAGGAACAGTAGGCATAACTAGGAAACATTCAGATATGCCATTTACAGCAGATGGATTAACTCCAGATATTATATTAAATCCGAATGCTATTCCGTCACGTATGACAATTGGTCAATTAGTTGAATGTCTAGTTGGCAAAGTAGCAGCAATGCGAGGTCATGAGGCTGATGGAACTCCATTTAATAGAATTGATATAGAAGCTATTAAAAATGAATTGGAGAAATTGGGTTATGAAAGGAATGGAACTGAATACCTGTATAATGGTATGACAGGTCAGAAACTTAAATCAATGATATTTATTGGTCCAACTTATTATCAACGTTTGAAACATCTCGTTTTCGATAAGGTACATTGTTTAACTATGGATCATGAAGTATTAACATCAACTGGATGGAAATTTTATAACCAGTTAACGATGGATGACAACATTGCAACTTTAAATGATGGTAAAGTGGATTATCAAAAACCATTAAAATTATTACATTTTCCAAATTATCAAGGAAAGTTATATACAATCAAAGGAAATGATATTGACTTGCAAGTAACAAGTAATCATCGTATGTTAGTATCATTATCCGATAATAAATGGGAATTAGTAGAAGCACAAAATTTAATTGGTAAAGATGTGAAATATAAGACAGGAATACAAAATGATAAATCCGATTATAGTGAAATAGTAATTAATTCGAATGGAAATTATCTTGAATCCTTAATTGATTATGTAGGAGAAGTATTCTGTTTGGAAATGACGAACGAAACATTTTATGTTCGAAGAAACAATATGGCAGTGTGGACCGGTAACTCGCGAGCTCGAGGGCCACGAACACTGCTAACTCGACAGCCACCAGAAGGTAGATCGAGAGACGGTGGTCTGCGATTGGGTAAACCATTTTGCCCAAGTGAGAAATAAAATTCTTGCTAGTCTACAGTATAGTAGGCAACACAATTAAATTCAGGGAACTCCCTACAAGACAAAAATTGAACTTTACTAGCGCTGAATAAATATCATTAAATATAACAAACATAACAATATAAAAACAATGAAACTAGACAAAACCAAATTTAAAAAAATTCCAATTTTCGATGATTATCATATATCAAAAAAGGGTGAAATTTACAGTGAAAAATCCAGCAAAATATTAAAGCAACGAATAAATAACGGCTATTATGTCATTGAATTAGAAGGAAATGAGTATCCTGTTAGCAAACTTGTAGCATTAGCATATATACCGAATCCTGATAATGTCGATCGAGTGAATCATATTAATGGTATTAAAACAGACAATCGAGTAGAAAATTTAGAATGGTTAACACAAAAAGAAAATGTTAATCATGGTCTCGAAACTGGTCTAACTATACCATCAACGGAAAGAGTGATTCAATATGATCTTGATGAAAACGAGCTTAGGAGATTTGATTCAATAAAGAGTGCTGCTGAATCTATCAACTTAAGTCGACATGCTGTTATAAAAGCTTGCAATGGTAAAAATGATACCGCTGGTGGTTTCATTTGGAAATATGAAAATCCGGATAAATACAAAGAAATAAATTTAGACGGAATGCGAAAGATTGAAAATTTCCCCTATACAATTAATCGATTGGGAGAGGTATATAGTAGTAACAATAAACGTATTTTAAAACCAATGCTAAATGCAAAAGGTGTGACATACGTTACACTGTCTAATGATGATGGCAAAAAGAATTGTTATGTACATATACTTGTAGCAAAAACGTTCATTGAAAATCCTGATAATAAACCTTATGTAAGTCATAAAAATGGAATTAAAAATGATAATAAATTGGAAAATTTGGAATGGACAACAGCAAGAGAAGCTAGTAAAAAAAAAAGTAATTTGTCTAGACAGCTTTTAGTTCCAAACTAATGCAGAAATGTATTAGTGGCTCCGGGGAAAACTCGGAGGTATGGATATAATCTAAAAGATTGGGCAATCCTGAGCCAAGCTCCTAACCACAATAATGTGTATGGAGAAGGTGCAACGACTTAACAGTTGTGGGCTTAATAATAAATTAGGCCTAAGATAAAGTCTATACCCACTCGAAAGAGTGTTGTGAATAAGTCCAGTGTGTTCTATACTAATGACACATAGGCCGAATTCACAAATACAAGTGTTCTGGAGAAAAAATAATCAGAATAAGGGGGGAGTATGGTATTGTAAGAAATGGAAAGAGACAGTATTAGTGCCCACGGAATGGCAAAGTTTTTAAAAGAGAAACTAATGGATACATCAGATGCGTATTCGACTTATGTATGTGATATATGTGGTCTATTCGCACAACGTATGATTCGAAAAGATAATAAACCATACGCAACTACAAAAGATATATATTATTGTCCGGGTTGTATTAACAAAACACAAGTTTCAAAAATCATGATTCCATATGCATTCAAATTATTATTGCAGGAATTGATGTCAATGTGTATAGCCCCACGTATTAGAACCAAGAAAAACATTTACACTGTATAATTTTCTGGCTAATATATATAAATGATCTTTAACAATTTCGTAAAAGATCTGCTAATATTTATCGTATGGGTTTCCATTTGGCAATTATTAGATAATATAATAAGTAAATATGTTTATAAATATGATTACAATAAACGAATTATTATATACACAATAATATTCGTACTTTCATATGCATCATTATTATTATTATTTGATGGTGTTCAAATAACTTAATTTATTAGCTAATATGATAAATAAATATACATAATATTTATTCATCCTGATATTAAATAGCATCCAATTTTTTAATCACATTATAATATAAATAATGGAATCATCCACATCAACAATTAAATCAGTAACAGCTAATAAAAGTGCACCTGTTAGTCAAGTAAGTGTTCCTGTTAATCAAAACACACCTGTTAATCCATCAATTGTTCCAGCTAGTACAAAAAATGTATCTCCCACATCAAAAATATGTGATTCTGAAATAGATAAATTCATCCAATCAAAAAATATTATTGATTTAGGATCTTGCTATAATCAATTATTAAAATCACAAAAAGTAAGCGATGTTAATAATCCTGTTAATAATGATGGCAAATGTATTTTAGTAAATTCAAAAAAAAGTAAATATTATACACATGCATATGATCCGACAAATATTATTTCAAAAATAAATGGTTACGAAGATCCATATAAAACAGAATTATTAGGTAATGTCAATAGAATATTTGATTTAACGGTTAAGTCGTCATGTTGTAATTGTGTATCAATAAGTTTATATTTTAAAGGAAATAAATTAACATCATTATTGAATTATCTTGAAACAATTAAACGAAGTGTAGAAAATATTAAAATTATATTACCTGATTGGATTGTTAGAATATACTTAGATATTTCAGTATATGCAACATTTATGAACAGAAAAGAAGTTAATTTGAATGGAATGACTGAAGAACATATTAAAATATTGCAATCAACTTTAGATTATTTATTTGCATCAGAAAATGTAGAAATATATACATTCTTTTGTAAAGATATTCTTGAAAATACTATTCCTATCGGACAAACAAGAACATTTCGTTTTTTATCATTACTTGACGATGATGTGAATGTTCGGGTAGTTCGGGAAGCTGACGGTATTGTTACAAAACAAGATTGTCATAATATAAATGTATTTGCAAAATCAAACAGGATATTTTTCTTTTCACCGATATCTCTTGGTGCAATACCATTGAATCCTATGGAAGGTTATCAATCATGGCTAACATTATATAAACAAAAAATGGAACCAGAATATTTTAAGAAAAAATCAACAATTCTCCAAATATTAGCAGGTACGTTTGCATGTCGCTTAACTGTTAAAAAAGATGTATATTATGAATCAGCAAATAAAATTCAGAAATTCATTCAAAATAACCCTGATGATAATATTATTCTAAATACAGGTTATGATGAAATATTATTGTTGCATTTATTTCGTGATATTGTCACTATTCCATATATTATAAAAAATTCAATAGTTGGACCTGAGTATGATTATGATATAACATCTGTTGTCGAACAACAATATTATGGTGGCGTAATTATTAGTAGACATGAAGACGAAATAAAAGATTTTAAAACATATGATATATTATCTTTTACAGATATTAAATCAACAATAAGTAAATGGAGTACTGTAACAGATCCTTTAATAAAACCAATTAATGATAAAATAATTGTTAATCTTACAACTGAATTAAATAATATTATAATTAAAAGTGATTACATTTTTTTGATGTATATTTTTGATGCATTATTAGATTCTAATATGATTGCACCAAACCAAACAGATAATATGATAGATATTAGGAGTATGGCTGATAATAGAGGAGATAGATATCATGTGTTGGATTTAATTAATACACCTTATACTGGTGTTCAAAAAGATATGTTAATATCGCTTGATCGTTTAAAAGATTCTGATAAAATTTATGAAATTGTCCCTTTGAAATTAAAATCTGGACAAATGGGTGGCGGTGATTTATATTATAAAAAATATTTAAAATATAAAGCGAAATATTTAAAATTAAAAACTTAATTGAAATGTTCGGGAAAACCTGTCAGGTCACTGCATTGAAATAATGTTGCAGGATAAAATAATTTCGGTAATATGAGTTCTTCAGTAAAATCATTAGGTGTCATATCCCGTATTTTTTTATTTATTTGTTTAATATTTTTTTCAGAAGAATAAGAAAAGTTAGTAACGTCAAAATCAAAGAATTTTCCCAATATATAAACATAAGTCATCGAATGCAAAATACCTGTATACGTAATGCCATTTGTTATATAATCCTTATCTAAAAATCTTCTTAAAAAATAAACATCCATTAATCTTGCAAAAAGCCATAATATAGAATTATCAATCGAAGAAATTTTATCATACAAATCAAATATGTAAATAAGAGTTGATCTAAAATTAGGTCCCCATGAATATGTTTCTTTCGATAAAATTCCTGATTTCAAAGTTAATTTATCATATGGAATATTTATTGATTCAAATATGCCGGGAAGCTCACCACGTAAATCTGTAATAGCATCTAAAATCTTATCAAAACCATATTTCAAATGATCATTTGTAAAATCATTTAGAACCTTTTTAACCTCTAGATGGTTATATCGATTCATCATTTTGTCGATGAAATTTTTTAATACCGGTTCATAAGTTTTATCAGTAATAGGTGCAAGAGCTCTTGCTCCTCCCTTTTGTTTTTTTGGTTTATATTTCCCTTCACTATAAATATTATCATATAAAAATATCATTTCATTTTGAAGAAATTGTAATTTTTGATCAATAACATTTATTTCATTTGGATATATTGACATACTTTTGAAAATAGTTATACTTAAATTTACCAAATCGTTTAATAACACTTGAATAACAGAATAAAAATAATCACGAATGTCTATATAATGAAATCTAACATGTGAAAAATTTTTAGATGGTAATACCTTATCATTTTTTTCATCATAATTAAATTCATTTTGAAATAATCTAAACACTTCATCAATATAGCGAGCTCTATATTTTGTGAATTTTTTTGATAATGATGTTGGGTAAATTTCATAAAAAAGGTCATACATTTTCCCATTTTTTTGTTTTTCAATTTGCATAAAATTTTCTGCCATATATTTTTTAATATCATCACTTACAGGATCATCACATTGAGTTTGTATTTGTATTGGTGAATGATGATCCATAAATACATATAATACTTTTTTAATATCAAATACTGTTCCTTCCATACGAACAACATTGACGGGTCCATTTATATGTTTATCTTTTTCCGACATTATAATATTAATTTATATAATAGATTTAAAGTGATGTTAATATAATTATATAATGAGGATTGCAATTAGAATTATTGATTTAATGAATGATAATAATTTTCTGACATGTATGCAAAATGATGATCTTGAAGAATTTAAAAAAAAATATTCAAATATAAATGAATTAAAAAATAGATTTACTGACAGAACAAATAAATTTATATTACCACTAACTGTAGTAATATTTTATAATGCATATAAAATTGGATATCATATTGCTAAACTTGAAGGTATTACATATGATGATTATTTAATGACATTAAATAAATATAAAATATCAAATGATACAAAAAAGAAAGCTAATATAGTAAAATTCATTTTGGATACATACGTTTTTCACAAGTTAAATAATATTGATGTTGGCTGTCTAATAAATTCTTTTGCACAATTTCAATGTTGGAATGTAATAGATTTCTTTCACTATCATGGTTACAAGGCGAATAATAAAGAAGAATTTATGAAACATGTCCCTCCATATAAATTAGCCGAAATGATAAAGTTCGGTTATAATACTAAAAACACCAAAAATAGCGAATGTCTTATTAAAATGATAAAAAATTCAAATATTCCATCAAAAGATATTCAAAAAATAGAAAATATTAATGGATATGAAAAATATTTATTTCAATTTCGTGATCCCATATTAATAGATTACTATGTTACAAATGAAACAATTAAATTAAATAATAAATGTATGGATTATGCATGTCAGCATTTAAATTTTGATGTTATAGAATATTTGATGACAAAAAATATTCAATTAACCGGGAAACATTTAATTATTTTATTAAAATGTCAATCTGGAGGTAGAAAGAGAAATTTTCGACGAGCAGGATTACGATATTTAATGAGGACAATGAAAAAAATAAATCACGTTGGTAATTATGAGGAAAGATTAATTAATATTTTAAAAAAGAATAAAGACATTCTTGATAAATTGGTAAATACTGGAAATTTATGGGTAAGAATTTTTAAAAATGATTACTTTTTGATTGCTAGTTATTTAATGGATAATGGATTTAAAATTAAGTTAGCTAAATCAGAAATAATAAGAAATTTGAAATATTATATCGAAAATGATAATGTTGAAAGTATTAAAAAAATATTTGAATTAAAAATACTAAAACCAATTGAAATTAGTGAACAATCAAAATTTATGGATTTGGCAGTTTTGAGTAAAGCAAATAATACAGTTGATTATTTATATAATATTCTTAAAATGAAATGTTCAAGAAATGTTATTCAATATAGATATTATTTCACTGCCACAGAAAATCATTACAAGGATTGTATTAATAATCTTTTAAAAATTAATTATCCATTCTATGAACCAATTTTTAAATTGGCATGTTATTCGGGAAATTTAGAAGTTGTCAAATTATTATATAAGAAAGTTAAATTATCTAGCATCCATATTGAAATGGCATTGATAAATAATAAAATCAAAATTGTTGAATTCTTACTTGAAAATAAATGTCGTTATTCAAAAAAATGTTTAGTTGATCGTATTTTATTATTATGTAGAAATTATCAAAAAACATCTCAAATATTTAAAATTATAAAATATGCCATTATTAAATTAAAAGCTACTGCAAGTTATCAATGTTTACATTTAATCCTGAAAGTTTATGATAGAAACCTATTAGAATACATTAATAATAATTGTGAAATTAAAGGACTGGAAAATATGACAATTTATCATTTAATACCTACATATTACCACAATGCAATGAGAAGAAAACATCAAAGAATCAAAAATAATGGTGAGGATACTAAGAATTATAATAATATTCAATATTTGCATGAAACTATGGGTGTTAAAATTTATAATAATGTTGATGAAATTGATAAAATAATTAAACAGTTGATATATAAAGATGATTATATTTTGTTAAAATATATTGCTGATACGATTGATTACAAATTTAATATCAATGATATGAAAATTTCATTGGATAATATATGTGATATCAATATAATTAAATATATTGAATCCAAAGGAATAATACCAACAGAAGTTATGTTCTCAGATGCACTATTTGAGGGATCAATAGAAATCGTAAAACATTTACATGATAAGTACAAATATACTGTTAATAATAAACAAATGAATTTATATTTATGTAAACATGATCCACATCCAAAAATTTTATGGTTTATAATTCATGTATTAGGAATTAAACCAACTCCATATTCAATTGATATATTATTAAGAAAGGCACGTTGTTTTTGTACATTACACGCATTAATCGAAATATTAATTAAAAATGTAGATGGAATTACTCAGTATGCATCAACTAGAATGCCTGAAATTCATATTCACGGAAGTAATTTATGGGCAATGGAAATATTAAATAACGTCGATATTATTGAATATCAACCTATAAATGATGAATTGGTTCATGATGCGGACATTGCCAATGTACATGGAAATGACGATTTCATGTGGGATAATTTTGGAGCTATTGATGAACCTCGTAATGATATAAGAATAGCTGATGATATTATAATTGATGATATTCAAGATGATGAAAATAGTGATGATGATGAGGTTGTTGATAATATTTAAAAATGTAATATATTATAAAGATGTCAACAAATAAAAAAATGACTTTATTAGATCTACGAAATGAATTATTAAAATGTGATGATAATCCAATAAAATCTTTAATAATTCAAAAAATGATAAAATTAAAGCAATTAGATAAAAAATATGATAATAAAATCAATATGGAATTAGAAGAAACTTTAAATAATTTGATATCTGATGAAAATAAATATAAAGTAAAAGATAATATTGTGAATATTGATGCGAAAAGTTTATATGAAATCGAGAGAATCGAAAGAAATGATAATAAAAAAATACCAATTGAACGTCAAAATACAACAAATATAGATAAAGATAAAATGAACAATACGCTGATGGCACGTATGAGTAATGATGTTGATATCAGAAAGAACTTTCAAAAGGAGAAATTATAGGAAAGTTATTTTTTTGAAATATTCAGGTGGAATAAATCCATCTATTCCGTCGGTTAAGATTACTTTATTATCAGAAAAATAAAACACCATTCCTGCTTCCATTGCTTTTTCAACATTAATATAAATTCGAACTGGTGAATTGTTTCTCATACCAGAAATCACAGTTTGTTCGCCTGGCGATCCAATTGCCAAATGAATAAATTGTCGATTCATTTTTGATAAACCTAATTTCTCAATTAATTTCCAATTTGCTTTTGTTGTTCCATGCACACATATTGGAATTTCGGAAGAATCATTTATTTTAGTGAATATAGATTCTGGTTTAATACATTCTGCAATTGTTCCACTATGTCCTTGATTTGCTCGAATCATATTATCCTTGATCGTGAATCGTTGTTTATCATTATCTTTAACAATATTTTCTAATTGTGTTTTATTTACACCTTTCATATCTTTTAATGCCAAAACAGCATCAATTGAAGTGTAGCCACCTGAATCAAATTTTAAACCAAAATCATCAATTCCATTATGCCTTAAAATATATGTTAGAAATTTACTTGCCTTACGTCCTGCCATGATTTATTATTAATTGATTATAATTAATAATAAATATTTAAGATGATTACAATTCAACTTTATATCCAGATGTTAATATCTCTTTTTTAACTTTTGGTAGCGCTTGGTGCTTTCACAACAAGTCGATAATATGGAACTTTACCAGATGTTTCACTTGGACGAATTATTTTACAAACTTGTCCGGGTTGCATACGAAAATACCGTGCTACAGGATCAGATGATAATATTTTGGGCATGTTACGCTTAATTGCATTATATGCTTGCAAAACTCTTTCTGCATCGACAGTGCTCAATACAACATGTTGTGGAATTTCTACTTTATCAATAATATTAATCATTAACTCTTTTTCTAAAAATATATCTGTTCTAGGATAATTATTGTTGATATATTGTTTAGCTTTATTATTAATTGAACTAACAACAATAATTTTTTGGTTATTTTTAAAATTGTGTAAAAAATCACTAATACCAGATGCTTTATTAACTGCAGTAATTTTTTGATTAATTAATCTTATTATAAAATATCTATCATCTTCTGATTTATAATTTGGTAATTCTACTTTGTATGTTAAATCATCAGTTTGAGTTGATATTAACTTTTTAATATGTTTTTCTATATCTTCTTTTTTTATAATTTTTCTTTCTGATAACATTTTTATAATATTTGTTAAAACAGTATTTTTTTTCTTTTCATTATTTATTTCAATAGGCAATAATTGTGGAATAATTGATGACATATACTTATACTAAATAAAATTTATCTTATTAATCATTATTATATTTTTATTCCTTTATAATTAAATATCAATTTTTTTCGTTTTAACTTTTCCTTTATCTTTTGATTTTTTAATCTTTTTGTCATTGGTTTTAACATTATTTGTTGATGGTGTATGTATTACATTTGGAGGAGTTTTATTTTTTATTAATTCCACAAGTTGTGATGGTAATGTAAACTGCATATTTTTAATGAATTCATTTATATCTGTACCAATCAAATGAGTTATTGACATATTGGCATTATCGAAATCATCAGATGCAATATCCTTCGGTAATCTTATAATATTATCTTGAGAAAGATCCATGATTTGTTTCGCAAGAATTTTGACATTTTCTGTTTCGTTTATTATATCGCCAGCAATACCACTATTTTGAATAATTTGTTGCACTGGTAATGGTGGCGGAGCAATTGTTGGAATTGGTTGAAAAGGAATTACTTGTATCATCTCATCTATACATTGATCCTGATCCAATATTTGAGTTAGCTCTGGAAGATTTAATCGAACAGAATCATAATGAACCATTTGTAAAATAGCCGGAGTAATTGCAATTTTATTAATTTGGTATCCACGCAGATAATTCACAATAACTTCGAGAGAAGCAGGATTTATATCAACATATAGGACATTATTGTTATCATGTAGAATAAAATTGAATACCTCAATTCCTTTTAATGATTTATTTAATGAATTATCCGGAAATTTTTCTAAACATTTTTGTGACATTGTAAAAAGCTTATCATCAACACGCAAACGAATTAGTTTTGACATTTAATACTATACTAATCATCAGAATATATTTATTCCGTTCTAACGTACAACAAGCTAAACTATTAGATTAACACATTATAAATGAACTTGATCAGTTGCCCAACACATATAGGTTATATGTTTTGCTCATTGATAGACATTACTTATGATGTGTCAGCCAGTTGTTTAACATATAACCAATAAATTATCACTTAATTTCATTTATTATCAATCTATAATTCATATGTTGGATAGCTGGCAGACATGACTTATGATGGTGTCAGCCAGCAACCAAACATATAATTCATAGATTGTCAACAAATGGAATTATGGTGTCAATCTATAATTCATATGTTGGACAGCTGGCAGATCCATTATATGTGACAAATACAAAAAAATTGAAATTGATTATATCTACTGTTTACATATAATTTGTTATTTTATTAATTTAATTAATGAATCTAACTTATGATGCATTAATTGAAAAATTAAATGGTGCTCCTTTTACCATTCACTTTATTTCAATAGGATGTGCAGCAAATTTAACTTTTGCAATGAATACAGATGCTAAAGTGAATCATCAATTCCCTCCATTCTTACAAAACATCAATATGAGTCATCCAACAATACCAATTAACATTATTCTTATTGATCCAGTTCTAGAAAATCCTCCTAATTGCATTAGATCAAAAAATATTAGTCTAAATAAATTTGCTGAAGGTTGGGTGGCAGATAAGATATTTAAAAATGTATATCATGAAAAAAAATCATCAATGACTGTATATACATTTAATAATTATGTAACCAATATAACGGAGAATAGTAATGAAACACGAGATGCACTTGATATAACTAATTTTTTAAATAAATACAATGAAGTATGTATGAAGAATAATGACATTTTATTCATGCATGATTTTTCAGGAAAGTTAATATCTAAATTAGCATTTTATTATGATAAAAAATTAGATGGATATTTAAATAGGATTATGTATGATATTGGTTTACGATTAGATGGCGGGTGTTATATGGATTTAACAGATCCATTAAATATGCCAATAATTCAAAAAAATAAAAAAGGGACATTTGAAATATTCAATCCATATGCATTCAAAGATCATCAATTAATTAAAATATATAAAACAATAACAAAAGATGATTCACATGCTATTATTCGCGAACAAATTAAAAAATGTATTTGTAATAAATTTAAACATCTCAAAGATGATGTTGTTTCGCTTTACCGTAGAGTATTAACGATGTACAATGCGACTGTACATGAAAATAAAGAAGTAAAAATAATTATTAATGATGATGAAGTAGATCATATCAATTTAATATATGGAATTAAATTTAATGAATTATTAAATAATAAAAAGGAATTAGTTGCATTATTATACAATATTATAATTGATGAAATGTCAAAATTATTACAAATAATGTATGATAAACAAATATCAGATATTAAAATCAAAAAGTTTGTGACTGAATTTACCGCAATTAAAAATCCATACAAAATAATTGATTTTATGAATGATGAATTTAAAAAAAATATTATGGAAGTTTTAGGTGAAATATTATAAAAAGTTGAACTTTTTGCAACATTTAACTGTTTTATATCAACTATACAAGTACAGTTGCTATAAAAAGTTGAACTTTTTGCAACGTCTAACTGTTTTATATCAACTATACAAGTACAGTTGCTATAAAAAGTTGAACTTTTTGCAACGTCTAACTGTTTTATATCAACTATACAAGTACAGTTGCTATAAAAAGTTGAACTTTTTGCAACGTCTAACTGTTTTATATCAACTATACAAGTACAGTTGCTATAAAAAGTTGAACTTTTTGCAACGTCTAACTGTTTTATATCAACTATACAAGTACAGTTGCTATAAAAAGTTGAACTTTTTGCAACGTCTAACTGTTTTATATCAACTATACAAGTACAGTTGCTATAAAAAGTTGAATTTTTTATTTATTAGATATTCATAATAGGACAATTGATTATTATTCTATGAATCAATATGACATTCTCTCTAAAATTGGTCAAGGCGCAGATGCAAGTGTCTATAAAGCGATAAATAGAATTAATAATAAATATGTAGCTATAAAAGTTTATAATATTGATCAAACCATTGGTATTAATAAAAGTGCATTACGAGAAATATCATCATTAAATAAAATGAACCATAAACATATTATCAAAATACACGATATTATATATTGTCAAATGGATGATGTAAATGTTATGCAAATAGTAATGGATTATACAGATAATAATTTAACTCAATCAATTGATGATATATTAAAAGATACAAATAATATAGACCATGCATGTATGAAAATATTATTACAGCTACTTGATGCATTAAATTATATGTATCAAATAGGATATATTCATGGAGATATAAATAGTAATAATATTATTTATGAAAATGGACAAATTCAATTAATCGATTTTACAACATCAACTAAATTATATCGAAATCAAATAATTGGAAATCCAACAATATATGCATGTCCAATTGAATTATTAAATAAAAATTCAACATATGTGCCTAACGTTATAGATACATGGGCACTTGCATGTTTATATTATTTATTATTGACAGGTTATGTATTATTCTTGAGTAATGATCACAAATCACATCTACAAAATATAATAACCTATGTTGGCCAACCCAGTAATTATTTTCTAAATAAGTACAATATATCTTGCATATGTGTCAATAGTGAAAATGGGAAAAATAAACCATTTATTTACATTAATAATAACGACAATAAAAGAATTATTAAAAAAATGTTACAATTAAATCCAAATAAAAGATATAATATCGATAAATTAATTAATGATAAAATTATTATTGAAAATTTAAATAAATTCAATTATAAATTAGAAGATGTAAATATTTATAAAATGTATGAACAAAATAATATTCAAAATATAAATTCTGGTCAGCGTGTAGAAATATTTGATTTAATCAGTGAAATAAATGATTCATGCAATTTTACAAATGAAACTTATCATCATGCAATAATTAATACAGAAAAATTTTGTAATAATAAAGAAATTGCATATACATCTTTAAATAATAATAAAGTTGTTGCTTTGATATTCTACTGGATATCAACAAAAATTTTGACTGATAGTGAATGGAATTGTGAGAGCATCATAAATCTATTAAAAAATAAATTTAATATTACAATACCAACCATGATCGAAATAGAAATATACATGTGTAAAATGATCAATTGGAATATTGATTCATTGACTATGTATGATTTTATAGTCCATGTTCCTAAGAAATTTCATAAATATTATATCTTGATCGGAATAATATTTCTATTGAATAGTGACATTGCACATATTAATGAATTTACAAAAGCGATATGTGCATTCGTAATTATCAAAACATGTTTTAATTTAAAAAATAATAAGTTTGATAAAATTATTGAAAAATATAAGAAAGAAAAAAATGAAGAAATTCAATATTTTGATATAGTAAATTATTTTGTTTCTATTATTCAAAATACTAATAATTCAACAATTCCAACTTGTATTGATAAATATGTGAAACAAAATAATCTTTCAAAATATTTTACAATTTTAAAGAATATTAATGTTAATCAGTTAAATTTTAATATTAATGATATTTAATTTTTTATGATACTTTTTTTATTTATTAAACAAATAAAAAGTTGTCTCCGATTAACCACGGATACTAAAAAGTTGAATAAAAAAATCCAAATATTAAATATATAAGAATAAATGTTTAATTATATATTATAATTTGATGAGTAAAATAATAGTTATTGTTGAATCACCAAATAAGATTAAAAAAATACAATCTTATCTTGGTTCGAAATATCATGTTATGGCGTCAGTTGGTCACATAATAGACCTTGATACTCGCAATGGAATTGATGTAAAAAATAAATTCGCACCAACATACGTTGTATCAGCCGACAAAACAACAGTTGTTAAAAATCTGAAAAAGGCAGTTAAAAATGCATCAGATGTATTATTAGCAACTGATCAAGATCGTGAAGGTGAAATGATCGCATGGAGTTTAGAATATGCATTAAAATTAAAAAATCCAAAAAGAATTGTATTTAACTCAATTACAAAATCAGAAATCCTCAAAGCGATTGAAAATACAACTGAAATAAATTATGATCTTGTAAATGCACAAAAAGCTCGACGAATTATGGATATGTTAATTGGTTTTGAAGCTTCAAATATATTAAGAAAAAAAATCCATGCAGATTCAGCAGGAAGAGTTCAATCAGTTGTCGTTAGATTAATTATTGATAAAGAAAATGAAATAAAAGACTTTTTTGAAAAGGGAGCGGATACATATTTTAAAATAACTGGTATTTTTGATACAGATAAACAATCTTTAAAAACCAATATGTATGAAATTAAAAGTAAAAATAAGAAGAATGCAAAAAAAGATGATAACTCTGACAATACTGATGATGATGATAAAGAAGATAATGATAATGATAAAAAAAAATCAGATAACGGAGGAAAAAAAGGCAATGTAGGTAAAATAACCTCCGAGGCGGAAACACGTAAAATAATGAAAATGTTAATGCAATCTTCATTTAAAATTAGCGATATTAATGAAACTGAAAGTTTAAGACATCCAAGCGCGCCATTCACAACATCCACATTACAACAAGAAGCAAGTCGAAAATTAGGATTCAGTGTAAAAAAGACAATGACAATTGCACAAAGTTTATATGCTGCAGGATACATTACATATATGCGAACAGATTCAGTCAGTTTATCAGATGATGCAATTGAAAATATTAAAGAATATATTATGGAGAAACATGGTAAAGATTATTATCATAAAATGCAATATAAATCAAAAGCTAAAAATACGCAAGAAGCCCACGAAGCAATTAGGCCAACTGACGCAAATACTATTACAATTGAAGATGACGCAAGTCCTGATGAAAATAAATTATATCTTTTAATTTGGAAAAGAGCGATTGCATCTCAAATGACTGCAGCTAAATTTAAAATAACATCAATTCAAATAGATATTAGTAAATCAGATAAATATTATTTTCAGACAGATATTGAAACTTTATTATTTCCCGGATTTTTAATTGTGTATAATTATGCAAAAAATGAAGACGATGAAGAAAAAGATCCGGATGATGATAAAAATGTAAATATTAAAATTCCAAAAAAAGGAACAGAATTAGATGTGTCATCAATAGTTGCAACACAAGATTATCAGAAACCACCAACACGTTATAATGAAGCATCATTAATCAACAAGCTAGATCCAAAAAATCTTAATATAGGACGTCCATCAACTTATGCAAATATTATTGATAAAATTCAATTCAGAAAGTATGTGCTAAAGGATAATGTTGAGGGTATCGAAAAGGATGTATTAACACTCACATGGAACGGTAAGCAAGATAAATTAAAAGAATCAAATAAAAAGAAAGTATTAGGTAAAGAAAAAAATAAGTTAGTTCCTACTGATATGGGTGCAACAGTTACCAAATTTTTGATTGAAAATTTTCCGAATATTATGGATTATAAATTTACGGCAGGTATTGAAAATAAATTAGATGATGTAGCCAAAGGAAAACTAATATGGCATAAAGTGTTAGATGATTTTTATACACCGTTTCATTCATTAGTAGAGAAAATATTGTATGATTTTAAAGAAAGTGGTGGTTATGTTGATGTCAACGCAAAAATATTAGGTAAACATCCGGACACGGATGTTGATATTATGGTATCAACAGGACGGCATGGACCATATGTTAAAATGGGTAATATTTCAGCATCAATTGTCAAACCATTAAAATTACAAGATATCACATTGGAAGATGCACTGAAATTATTGGAATACCCTAAAACGTTGGGCAATCATAAAAAGAAATCAGTTATGCTTCATAAAGGAAAAAATGGTTTATATGTTAAAATGGATGATACATCATGTAGTGTAGATAATGAAGATATTTCTCTTGAAGATGCAATTAAATTAATTGAGGATAAACTAAAAGATACTAAATTTACATATTCTGATGAAAAGAAAACATATAAAGTGATAATTGGGAAATATGGAAGCCCATGTATTATGGCAAAAGATAAGATAAAAAATAGCACAATATTTATTAAAATACCAAAAGATGAAAATTTAGATGAAATCACAAAAGAAAGAGTATTAGAAATTGTTAAGAATGAAGCAACTAAATATAAAAAAATAAAAGAAAAGGAGGATAGTCAAAAGGAAGAAGACGAAAAGAAGAAAAAATCAAAAGAAACAACTCCTAAAAAAGTTAAAGCCAAACCAAAAGCTAAATCAAAAGCTAAACCAAAAGTCAAATCAAAAACTAAATCTAAAAATATCAACATAGTTTAAAGATAGAATTGATTTTCAAAAATAATATAAATTACTAATAAGTATTAATAATTTATATGAGTGTAAAAATAAAATCAAATGATAAAGCGTGTTATAATTGTAAAAAAAGAAGTAAAATATTATTTGATTGTAGATGTGGATTTTATTTTTGTTCAAATCACCGATTAGCATTTGATCATCAATGTACATATGATTATAAAAAAATTGCACAAGAAAAAATAAAACGAGAAAATCCAATTATTATTACTGATAAAATTAAAGATAGGCTTTAATCAGATGTGTTTAATTAACAATTTCTAGTTCATTAATTTTCCATTGTTCTCGTTTTCCGTTGGGTAACGGTCGATGAATAATTAATGGAATTACTTTATTTATTAATTCAAATTTTGCCATGTCTTTTGGTGTCAAATTATCAACATTTTTAATCATTGGTTTAGCTCCAAGAGATAATTGTTTTGCCCGATCACCTAATAATCTAACCCTTTCATATATTGTTAAAACTGGCTTAGTTATTCTATCTTCGTCTTTAACAATATCGTTGAATACTTTTGTATCATCATCAAATGCTTCTTCTTCTTGAAATTCATCATCCTCTTCATCAGATGCCTCATTATTTTTACCAAAACGATAGAAACAATTATCATCTTCTTTTGCCTCACCTTCATCATTTGCTTTTTTTTTTGGTTTTTCATCATAATCTCCAGCATCACCCAAATCACCAACATCATCCTCACCTGTACCGGCATCTTTTGTATCCTCTCCAGCATCATCCTCTTGCGTTTCTTCTAATGCGTCTTCATTATCGACTTCATCCAAATTTTCAAGAACCTCAACAGCAGTATCACCAACTTCTTCAACAGCTTCATTCTCAGTATCATTTCCATCATTATAAATATTATCTGCATCCTCATCTTTTAATTCATCAGCTACTCCTGCACCTCCCTTAAGTACTTTCTTTTTTTTATCCATTTTATCATCATCTATAATTTGAATTTTCTTTGATTTGACAATTTTTGGCATATATATATATGAAAATATTATTATCTTTATACTATTTTCTGAGGCAATTTAAAAATCAATTATTTTGCATATAATTGATTTTCAAATAATAATTAATAATTCATTAAGGCATCCATGTGGCTATACAAGTTCTACAAACATAACGGATGTTGTATGTATTATTAATTCGAAAAAATACTGCTTCTCTTAATTCAGGGTTTGTATGTGACTCACATTTCTTATTTGGACAAATATAATTCCGTGTGATTGGTAAAATGTTCGAATTAATCATATCTTTATAATTATCATTTGTAATATAATCATGAGATAAACTTTCAGATGATTTACTAATAATTAATGTGCCATCAGGAATCTTTTCAGTGTTACTACAATTCTTACAAATAAAATATGCCTGGTTTGCAGATAATGTTTCTTCTTGATCAGGTTTTATTTTGTGAACTTCCTTTTTGTCCTTTGGTAACATATCTTGAATTGTATTAAAAACAAATTCTTTCTTTTTATTTGATAATTTTTTATATATTCCTGATTTAGTAACTGCAGAGAAATCTAATTTTTCCAGTTCTGCTGGTGATACATTTTCATTATTCAAAACTTTACTTATTAATGCATCAACATCATTTAATTTAACTTTAGATGATTTTGGGACTGATGAACTAACAGAGGTTGGTGTTTCAGATGTTTCGTCATCATCTTTAACCTTTCCACCTGCTTGAGAAACAGGTGAAATAGGTAATGTTCGAGTTATATCATACATATTATCGCATTCCGGACAAAAGAACATCTTATATTTATTATTGTTATATATTCTTATCTTTATATTATTTATTTATATATTCAACTTTTTTGTGTAAATTTATCGATCATATGTTTGTACGATGGCTTATGTTATCATAATTTCATAATTAATTGTAAATGGAATTGTATTGTCAGTTTTTGATCTTTTCAATAGACATATGCGATCAAGATTAAATGTTATGCCTTCTTTAAATTCATTCTTTAATATTGCTTCCATTTCATCTTTCTTATTAGCATCGACAATAGCCAGTGTCATATGTGGATTAAAAGTTGAATGTTTTATTTTAACATCAGGTAAGCATTCTGTAATAATTTTAAATAATAGTTGTAATCTCAATGGTTTCTTGGGTTTCAAATGAAATGAATATTTATTTTTTTGTTTAAATGATCCAACAACATCCAATTCGACTTTTATAATTCCATAATTTTTCAATTTAGTTTCTAACATACTTTTAATATCATTAAATTGAGTTGTTGGAACAAATGGAAAAATTAAATTTATGTGGGGAATCCACCGTGGATAGGCTGGATCATATGTTGATCGTATGTCGTTAATTTTATTGTGAAATTCTAGAGGTATAACAATTGTTAAGGCAGATGTAGTTTCCATTATAATTAGTTTACTTATGAAATCAATATGATCAAATAATAAATTTTCAATATTTCTAAAAAGATTTGAAATATATAGAAAATTTAAAAAGCAAAAAATAAGGATTTATTCAATTATGCTACATATGTCTTGACCGCTGATAGTTCTAAAGAGCTATTACTTTTGATTAAAAAAATTGAATTTTAAATATATTTATTATAAAATAACATACTTAAAATCTTCTAAATATAGAATAACTAATCGATGAGTTTCAAATCACAAGATAAAGATGTTGATAATTTTTTTAACTTTTTAGCGAAACATTTGATTAAGAAAGAAAAGTCAGATGTAATAACACATACTGCTTTTGGTGCACCATGGGGTGCATATAATATATCAGGATTCGATTTAGATACTTTTATTAAATATTATAAAAAAGTTATGAAGAAAGTAGATTTACATATAACTCAAAAACCAGCAGATGTTGGTCCATTACTTTTAGATTTGGATTTTAAATTTGATATGAAAGATAAAGAAAGGAAATATGGTGATGATGATATTTTATATGTCATTAAAAAAATAAATAAGGTAATTAAAAAATATGTAGATGTAACATCAACAAAAAAGAAAATGAAAAAACTAATTTCATTTGTATTAGAAAAACCGGCACCAACCCATCAACTTAAACAAGGAAAATATAAAGATGGATTTCACATTGAATATCCTAAACTTCCAATTAAATATTCGACACGTGAACTTATTATCACAGAAGTAAGGGATGAAATAGAACGTGAAAAAGGTTTTAAACACATTCCTTATATCAATGATATGAAAGATATCTTTGATTTGTCAGTTATTAAAACAAATGGATGGATGATGTATGGATCACGAAAGCATGATGGCCAATTATATAAGTTGACACAAATTTATGATGAAAATGAAAAGATTATTAAAACTCATGAATATGCAGAAGATGAATTAGTATCATTATTATGTGTACAACAATATGAAGAAGATCAATGTTTAAAATTTCGTGATGAAATTGATGATGATGAATATGAAAGTAAAATTAAAGAAATTGAGAAAAAATATAATAAATCATCAAAAAAGAAGGATAAAAAACCTAAAAAAGATAATGATAGTGATAGTGAAAATGAAAGTGAGAATGAAGATGTACATAAAGATAAGAAAAAACATGGATTTTTTGATTTTGGTCAAAATGATACAGATCTTGATGAAAAAAATAAAGATATAGAAATGGCCAAAAAATTAGTTGAAATATTATCAAAATCACGATCTAAAGAATATGAGCCATGGTTGCATGTTGGTTGGGCCCTACATAATATTGGTGATGAATTGTATAGCACATTCATTAAATTTTCAAAGAAGAGTGCAAAAGAATTTGATGAAAACGGATGTAAAAAATTATGGGAAAAGGCACGAACATCTGGTTTTGGATTACCGTCATTACATAATTGGGCAAAAATCGATAATGCGGTAGGATATCGAGAAGTAATGAGATCTAATATTAGAAAAGTTATTAAGGAAGCTGAAAGTGGTACTCATGATGATATTGCCAAGGTAGTATATGAATTGTATAAACATGTATTCAAATGTGCATCAATTAAGAAAAATGTATGGTATGAATTTAGAAATCATAGATGGAATATGGTTGAAAATGGTTATACATTGAGTAATATTATATCTGATGAAATTACAAAAGAATTTGCATTTTTGTCTTCATATTACATGATGGAAAGTGCACAAAAAAATGGAGCGGAAGCTGATAATGATAGAAAGAAAGCAGAATATGTTATTAGGATTGTTAACAACTTAAAAAGATCTGGTTTTAAAAATCAACTTATGGAAGCATGCACACATCGATTCATTGATCCACATTTTGAGGAAAAACTTGACAGTAGTTTAGATATTATTGGTTTTAATAATGGTGTGTTTGATTTAAAAGAAGGTCAATTTCGTGCAGGAACACCGGAAGACTTTTTAACAATGTCAACAGGATATGATTGGAAAGAATTTAAGGATACTGATGATGAAGTTAAAGAAGTCAAAAATTATTTCAAACAAGTTATGAGAGAAGAAGATATGCGTGATTATATATTGACATTATTAGCAAGTTATTTAGATGGTCATATTGTTGATCAAAAATTCATTCTTTGGACAGGTACAGGTTGTCATCAACCTGGCACAAAAATATTGATGCATGACGGTAAATATAAAAAAGTAGAAGACATAGAACTGGGAGAAAAACTTATGGGTGATAATTCTCGACCAAGAAATGTCAAATGTTTATTCAATGGACAACAAGATATGTATAAGATTGAATATTTAGATAAACCAATGCATTCAAAATATCAATATACTGTAAATAAAAATCATAGGTTAGCATTAACATCTACATTTCAGAAAAAAGTGATATGGGATGATGAATTTGAAACATGGCGTGCAGAATGGCATGAATATATTGAAAATGTTCCAATATCAAGGAATAAACATTTTGCGATTAATGAAAATAATTCAAAAGATGATGTATATGCAATCGCAATTAAATTCCTAAATGACAAAGAAAATCAGCAATGTAATTTTATAAGATACGGTGAAGTCATTGCTGTGATGGTTTCTGATTATATTGATCTTGGTGTGGCGATTAAACAATATTATAAAGGATATAGGTCTGTAGTTAAATTTGACAAAAAGGAAACTGCAGTTGATCCGTATGTTTATGGAACTAATTTAAATAATCATAAAACAATAATAAATGAACATAAATGTAATTCGAAAAATCACAGATTAAGATTAATTGCAGGTATTATCGATAAATATGGAGCATACAATCCGCATACGTGCAGTTATGAAATTGCAATTAACAATGTAACTCTTCAAAATGACATAATATATGTTGTTGAATCGTTAGGATATAATGTTGATAAAATGAATGATAAAATATCAATACCAGATGATTTTATTGATAAAGTTCCAATCATAACATCTTATAAAAATCCAAATCATATTAAAGGCAATATATTAGCGGTCGAGACTGGTAATAAGAAACAATTATATGACATTAAAACAACGTATGTCGGTAAAGGTAATTTTCATGGATTTCAAATTGATGGAAATGAAAAATACATTATTGAAAATTTCATTACAACTTATAATTCTAATGGAAAGAGTACAACAGTTGATTTAGTACGTAATGGGTTTGGTAATTATTTCGATGTGCTACCAATTACCGTATTAACTCGAAAAAGGGGAAGTGCTGGTAATGCAACTCCAGAATTAGCAAATAAGAGAGGAAAACGATGTTTAGTAATTCAAGAACCAGAACATGATGATACAATATATGTAGGTTTTATGAAAGAATTAACAGGTGGTGATTATATTATGGCGCGAGCGTTATATGGAGATCCGTTCGTATATAAACCACAATTCAAACTATTATTGACCTGTAATAAATTACCACAAATTCCATCAAACGATGGTGGAACATGGCGACGCTTGCGTGTGTCACCATGGGAATCAGAATTTGTTGATGGAGAACCAAAATTCCCTAATCAATTTAAGAAAGATAATCGATTAACAATCAAAATGAAATTATGGAGCCAAGCATTCATGTGGTTATTAATTCGTGTATATTATCCAAAATATATTAAAAGTGGAATTAGTGAACCACAGAAAGTAAAAATATTCACAGATAAATATCAGAAAAATAGTAATGTATATCATGAATATATATCTGAATTCATGACACCCACTGGAAATAAGGATGACGCCGAATCTCTAAATGATATATATAGAAGCTTTAAGGCATGGTTCAAGGATGCTTATAATGGTGGTAAATGTGTTCCTCGAAAGGAATTCTATGATTATATGACTACCAGGAAAGAATATAAAATCGAGAATCTTAAACTCATCGGATATAAGATGAGTGAAAAGACTATGGATCTTGATAATTAAACTATCAAAAGCTATGAAAAGCTATGAAAAGCTATATAAAAAGTTGTCTACGGTTAATATTCTTTTTTAGAAAAAAAGAGATATTAAATACGGATACTAAACTTTTTTGTTTGTTTATAATCAAACAAAAAAGTTGAAATATGAAATGCTTGAATAGCCCATTAGATTTGAAAACATATCACTGGTTATCCAACCAATTAACGCGTATCACCAAAATGGCAGGAGTTCGCACTGAAACAAAAACTTTCGATACTCAAGGTCGTGTTGTGAGTGTCTCATATAGTTATTCACACCCGGCACAACCGGCACAACCTCCTCAGCCAAAACGAGAAATGTCATTTGCTGAACAATTGTATGCAAGCGAAGATCCACGTTTGAGGGCACAACGACTCGCAGCTGAACGTCGTTGTGTTGAACAACAGGCACATCATGGCGTTCCATTTGTGTTACGGGCAGATGGTCGTCCAGATCTTCTTATGATGCCACAATATCCACCAGCGTGGGTAAGTGTGCCAATACAAGGAGGAGGTAACAGTATGGCGCGAGGAATTGGTATTTCAGCTCGACGAGGATGGTAAATTGGTATTAGGAAGATCGATTTGTACCGCATTCTTTTTTTATTGATTTCATAAACAAATTTTAATTTATTTATGAAATCTCTTTTTCTCATGATATCATAATAATGAGTTATATTTTATATTATAAAGATGACAAAACCATTGCATATACTGCAAAAAATGATGTATATGATAAATTGTATTATCTGGATGCAAATGTTCCAACCGAAAAACAAGTTATAGAATATTTAAATAAAAAAGATGCAAACAAAGAAATAGTTGCATTCTTTAAAGATGGTGATATTAGTAAAAAGATAAAGAAAATTAAAAAAGATATATCAAAAATAGATATCAAAATTCCATTATATGATATATATACTGAAAATATCTATCTAATTAATAGAGACAATGTTTATAATCGAGTTGTATATTTACATTATAGATTTCCAGATAAAAACTTGATAAAAATGTTGATTAAAAAAAGAAATGAATTAGATCCAGAAATAAAAACAATTAAAAGTAAGCAAATAACCGAAAAAAGTTTGGCTGATTTTGAAAAGAGTGCTCATCATGAATTTAGCAATAATGTATTATTAGTTCGGAGATTTAGAAAATTAGAATTAATGGTGGACTTTCTAAATTCATTCGATATTCCCACATTATTAAATACATATATTAAAACATTTTATTATTATGCTAATGAAGTTGGTAAAAATATTACTTTATGTAAAAGGCCATCATTCTTACCCCATTTATATCACCTTAAACCATATTATACACGCACAGAGATGATTAATCTTGCCCTCAATTTGGGCCTTATACATCCAAGTAATATATATTATGATCAAGAGAAATTATTAGAGTTATGTGATAGTATTAAAAAAAATGATATTTCGTCAGAAACATTATTAAAGCATCAGAAATATATTATTAAGGAAAACAAAGTTGGTTTAATTCAATACTATTCTTTACAAGGAAGTTATTTTATGAATCAATATTTGAGAAATTTAACATTATATCCATATAAAAATATTTATTTAGAAAAATTAATTAAATCGATGTGGCAATTAATTCTTGATGCACCTGCATTCGACAAATCGTATATATTATACAGGTTTATAAAAGATGATTCTCATTTACGTGATATACAAATCGGAAGTAACTATATTGAACCTGGTTTTACAAGCACAACAAGAGATCCATTTTATAGATCTGATATATATAAATTTGGTTTTATTTTGATTAAAATTAAAATTCCTAAAAAAACAAAAGGTGTTGCATTATGTATGGAAACATTCTCATATTTTCCATCAGAAGAAGAAATAATATTAGCACCTTATTCCATATTAAAGTTAGATCATCGAGATGAAAAAACTGTATATTATCACACAGATGAAATATATGCAGATCAAATAAAAACAAGATATGAATTTACATATATGGGAAATCAAAAAATACAATTTGACGAAAGGCCATTATATCTTGATAAAATACAAACAATTAACTTTTTAAAGTTAGATAAAATCAGTACATTGACAATGGATGAAAGGATTAATTATTTTGTTAAAAAATATGTAAATCCAATGTTTCAATTTGAGGTTGTCATTGGTAATAATAAATATATTTTAAATGCTGAATGGTATGATAGTACTGGTGTTTACAAAGATTTTTATGCAGCTCAAGTCAGAAATGGTTTCTCAATTTATACTATTGTTAACGATTATATTTTATTTATGATTGAGATTGGTGAAGATAATAATATTCCATATATGTATGTCAATTATTATGTCAAATATTCTACATTGGATAGAAGCAAAATATTAGGTGATGAAAATTTAATTTATTTTTTATCAACGTTAGCTCAATATTTTGAAATTTCAACAGTTGTTATTTATTCTGATTATTTATCATGTGACATAATTAATAATGAACAAGTGAGTGACAATAGTAAAAGTAAGATATTTTATGGTGGTAGTTACTGTGTTGATTTTTATAGATATTTAAAATATCAATATAAACGATACAATGACATTAAAGTATTAAATATTGAATTAAAACCACAATTTTCATATGATCAGCTTGACCAATTAAAACAAATCGATCCATTCACCATATTAAAGAAAGAGGATAGAGATGAAATATATCAAATGTATATTAAAACTTACAAGGAGTTTGTTCCGAAAGATAAAAATAATGTTGCTGATTTTTATATTTGGATGGTGGAAAATAATTGTTATTTGATGGATGTTTTTATTGAAAAAATGTCCAGAATATATGAAGATAATCCATTTGATCATGATTATTATATTCTTGATCCAATAACATATTTATATAATAGAAATTTCATATTGGCATATCCAAATTTTGTTGGTGAGAATAATTTTATGTCAGATATTAAAAGAAATATTATTATTATTCCAAAAAATGAATATAGAATACAATACAATAGAAATCAGAGAGGTCCACAATCAATTGAATAATTATTGTGTCCGTACATAATATTTAAATAGTAATAATATCAAAATTATAATACATAAACAAACTAATGAAATATTGCCATTTGTAATATAACAGTTTTGTATTTGATCGATTTGCTGTGGAAAATGATTGTTCATTTTATCATTTACATCTGCATATTTTTGACTTATGTGATTAATGTCTTCAATAAAATTTTCAGGAATATGTGTATTCGTATTGGAGAACCATGGAACATCTACTTCTGATAATACAACATTTTTACCTGTCATAATATCTTTTTTATATGGACATTTATCGACTGCGAGTATGGGAGTGTCATTTATTGGTCGTTCACGGATAGATAAGGGAATGGGTAAAATATTTCCATTGTAGGCAGACCATTTTTGCTCAAGAACTGAATCGTCACATGATTGTAAATATACATAATTTTCCTTATTATTATTTCCATTAATATCATTCATTGGCGAACCTATACATTCATCTCCATTTTTTAATTCTCCTTGAACACTATAATTTATATGTTCAAACTTATTATTATTTTTTTTCATTATATCTTCTTTTATATCAATTCATTAGATATAATTATTTGGAATCTTTTATATATTTATCTTACAACATATCAGTTCATTGTACAAACATATTGCATCATTTATTGTTAAACAATTATATTATTCAATTGAATTGAAAATAAATGATGCAATATGTTTGTACAATGAACTGACCAAATAAAAAGTTGTCTCCGATTAATATTCTTTTTTATTAATCCACTTTGTGTACTACGCATGTTAATATCTCTTTTCAATACGGATACTAAACTTTTTGTTTGATTTACGCACACGGTGTAAATCAAACAAAAAGTTGAATTTATTAGTTTATATGTGATCTATTTAGAGAATCATTATATATAACAACTAATGTCAACAAAGAGGAATTCGGCATATGCTAATTATAATCCATTCGCTAACGATAAACGGACTTTAGACATGCGAAGACAATTTTTAAACAGTATAGCATCACCATTTAAAATGAGTGGTGATGGAGTTGTTAATGTTTCCCCATCGGGAAGCCTTACAATAATTCCCAATTCAAATAATGGGAGTAATTGTATAGGAGATTCATGTGGTGTATCTCCTGATTCTAGTTGGAGAAGTGGAGGTAAGACCACACCAATATAAAAGTAACAAAATTCAATTAGACAAACATCATTATTTTGTTCTTTTTTTTGGATTCTTTTTTGTTATTTTTAAATTTAAAATAGGCAGAATAACATCATCATTATCCTTTGACAAAGTATGTGTTTGATCGCTATGATATGAACTAAACCATTGATGATTTAAACAATTGCCTGCCGAGTACCTTTTTTCAGGTTTATACTCCATTGTTCCTAAAATAAAATTATTTAACTTTTGTTTATCATCATCAGAAAGATTCTGCAATTCCAGAATTATTATCCATAAAGGATTATATCTAATGGGAATTGCTTTTCCCTTTATTGTCCCATTTTTAGAAAAAAATATATCTATTTTTCTGCATTTATCAAGAACATCTGAAGGTATCGGTCCCAATTTCATTTGTATGTCATATATGTGATGACGATCTCGACTAAAATTCTTTGTCTTCTGTGGACTAAATAAAACTTTCCCTGTTAATAATTCATATGTAATACATCCAATTGACCATACATCTGCTTTTTCATTATATGGATACCGCATAATTACTTCTGGCGATCTATAATATCTTGTTTGTATATCACCTTCCGGTTTATTTGTGAATGAGCAACAATTACCAAAATCAGCTAATCTAATATTTGGATTTAAAATGTATTCATCTGCCACAATACAATCAATGTTGTTGATATCATCTTTATTGATAGAAATTTTTTTTGTTGCTATTTGTGTGCAATTATCGGACATATTCAAACTAGAATTGTAAACTGAATTAATCGCACTTCGGGAAACACTATTACGATGGTTGGATGAAATACTACTCGACCCTGATCTATCATCAATAAAATAATTTGAATCAAATAAATCATCCGTTTCAAGAAGTTCTTTATGATCGGCGTGATTATCATCCATTTTAATATTTAATAAATCCTTAATTCCTTTAATAATTTTCACTTTATCATATGCAAATATTTTCTTTTTGGAATTTTTAACTTTTTTATTCAAATAAACTTTATCAAAATTCATATCATTAAATTTATCAATAATCTTTTGTACATTTTTATTAACGCCCACTAATAAAATATTTTCTGGTTTAATATCAGTGTGCATCATTTTAACATTAGTATGCAATGAATCGATTGCACAACTAACTTGATAAATGGTTTTTTTGACAAACTCAACAGGGTAACCATTTTTGTATTTTCCTTTTTTTGCAATGTCATATAGCGATCCTGCCATTAATTCTAACACCATACAAATATGTTCATCAAATTCAAATGAATCAATTAATTTGATGAAATATGGGCAATTTAATTTCTGTAATTTTTTTAATAATTCAATCTCAGCTTTTCCTTCATCATAATTTTCAGTATTTTGAATTTTAATTGCATAAAAATTTTTAGTATTGATATCATATGTTAACCATACACTTGAAAAAGATCCACCACCTAATTGTATAATTAATAAATATTTACCATTTAATATTTCACCTGTTAAATCGGGGCATTCCTCAGAATAATCTTCAGAATGACCTTCAGAATAATTTTGTTTGTTACTCATTATAAATTATAGATGCAATATATCTTTATTACATTTTTACTGAATTTTCTTTTTTAACATTTTAATATATTCTTTCAATTCAATAATTTCTTTGGATGCCTTATCAATCTTTTTTTGTTTTTCCATCAATTGATTTTTATAATCATCTTTTATTTCTTGTTGTGACATTTTTCTGAAGAATATAGTATCTTTAACTTGTACTGTCCATGTTGTCGTACCATTACTTAATATTATATAGTCAGGTAAACCAACTTTCTGAAGAACACCTCCCAAACGGAATAATTTTTTACCATTTTTCAAAATGAAATATCTTAAATGTGTTCCAATTTGAATTTGACTGATATCATCTACCTTCTTATAATCTTCCAATTTACTTTCAATTTCTTCATCAGTTAACTTTTCTGTGAATGTTTGAACTGGTCGAACATATGCATCTGTTCCAATTCTTTTTGTAATAACTTTAACGAATGACATTATATTGTTTATATTAATATCTGTTTATATTATTTTCAATAAATATTGAATATAAATTGCATAAAGGTTTATCTCATCATATATATAGGAGGAAAGTACATGAATAAATCTAAAAGTTTATCCGAAATATTAAATATGGACGATAGCCATGATGCTAATGTAATTTATGAACCAGAATTATCTAAATCAGCATCATGGGCAAATTTAGTTGATGAAGAAATGTCCAAAAATATAGAAAATAAACCAATTAAGTCTATTAAGCCAGAAAGTTATATTATTAAAAATGAAGATAAAAAAGAAAATAATAAAATATTTAATGTTGATGAAATTTTATTATTAAATTATCACAAGTTATCTAATTTACAAATGTTAGAATATAATGCATTTATGTCAACAGATGTTCGCAAATATATAAAACAATGTTATGAAAAAAAAGAAATAATAAATTACGATTTACTACTTAACCAATTAAAATGGATGAGCGACATTTCAGATTATCTAAGTAAAAAAATGGGATTGCAAATGCAAACTACTAAAATACATATAGTTGACAATGGAATAATCCCTAGATCATCATATAAATTTTGTGAATATGGATACGAATGTGTATTTAATTATGGTGAACCTAAAAATAATAAAAAACGTGCAAATGGTTGTTATGCACAACATTTTGTACATAATTTAGTATATACCGATATTATGGCATTAATTAATTATTTTAAATATAAAAATTCGCAACAACTTACCGGTTTGAATATCACAGAACAAATAAATTATCAAGAATTAATCAAATGTATTAATACCATTTCATATGTTATTAATCACATGTATGAAGAATTAAAAAATGTTGAATACTATAATATTCCAGGGACGGCCGACACCATTAATAATCAGTCAGATGCAAATAAAGCAAAAACATATAATTCGAAGAAAAAAAACAGGAAATATTAATAGCCTTTAGGGGTATTAATTTGTTGATTTCATAATAGCAGACGCAATTTTATTCAATTGAGAAATTTTATCATCTTCATTCTTTTTCTCACTATCCGTTATTTTCTCTTCTGATTCTATTGCAGATTCAGGTATTTGTTCAGGTGCTTGCACAGGTTCTTCTGCTAATAATTTTGTTATTTCATTCATTTCGTCAGTTATGTCATCATCATCATCAGAATCAGAATCATCATCATCATCAGAATCATTAATATCTGTTTCACAATGTCCTTTTTTATTATTTTTAATAAATTCATCAATTGCATCACAATGTTGATTTTGCACATCTTCATATTTTTTTTGCTCGTTTGCATTTAAATAATTTACATTATGTGGTACAAACCCTTTTTCTCCAGTTTGTTTTAAAGGTTTTTTAACAGAATGCAACTGATTATATAATTCATTATGAATTTCATAATTATTTTCTCCATACAACAATTTCTTTTCTTCCATAAATGCAAATATTGGATATTCATTTATAAATAATTCAGGAACATCTTTAATTATATTTGTTTCAATATCAGCCTTTATTTTGTTATATGTTTTTATGTCACTTATAAATTTTCTTTTTTTTTCCTTTTCTTTCTGTTCCTCATATTTAAAATTCCTTTTTTTATCTTGTAAATCGTAATATGATTCAGAATAACTATCCTTTTTACAATTAACATCTTCTTTTAATGACTCAATTCTTTTTTGTTCTTTGATTTTAACATCATTTAAATCATCAATCGTTTTTTTAATTATATTTAACGCATCGTTATCAATGTCATTACCTTCATCATCTTCATCATCACTGCTACTATAATGATTATTATCTAATGATATATTAGATGGCTTTTTTTCAACAGGTTTTTTAATATTTGGTATAATACTATGAGGGTTATTAATTAAATCATCAACATCATTCCCTAAATTCTTAGTATTTTTAATTAATGCTGTTGTATTATCAACAAGATGTAATAAATTTTGTTTTGGTTTTTTGAAATTAATAAATTTTAATTCAGGAGGTAACTTATTTGATGAATTGATTACTGAATTAATTGGTACGGGTGTTTTATTAATTGGTTGACCTTGTGGAGTGATGTGTGTGTGCGAGGTAGATGTAGGACAACATTCAGTAACCAGACCACATGTGTCTACCGTAATTAGTCCCACATTAGTTTTAATAATATCCAACAAATAGGTGTACATATTAGTATCTGGAATA
>Ga0206876_1002_pt1 | contig 81570 bp, 56 predicted proteins | sample Alteio_BWOrgCont_10_FD_152619 | JGI IMG/M metagenome (GOLD analysis project Ga0206876, IMG submission 152619) | Enriched cells from forest soil in Barre Woods Harvard Forest LTER site, Petersham, Massachusetts, United States -... | ecosystem: Environmental > Terrestrial > Soil > Temperate forest >...
TCATCGACCACGATGATTTCGTAATCGCTCATGGTCTGCGCGAAGACGGACTCGAGAGCAGCGCGGAGAAGATCGGCGCGATTGTGGGTGGGAATAATGATGGAGAACAGCGGCATGGCTTTCCCTTATGAACTCAATCCGGTTTTCGCGAATAATTCCTGAAACCGTCGCGTCCAGGTGTGATCGCGCAAGGCGCGGCGATAACCGGCCTCCCGCATTTTTTCCGCCACCTCGGGATGAGTGAGATAATATCGCGTCTTGTCGAGCAACTCGGACTCCGAGCGATAGGTATCGATTTCCACTCCGACTTTATAGAATTGCGCGATCTCTTCCGTATGGCCAGTGAGATAACAGGCGCGGCACATGGGCGCCTCGAAATCGCGCAACCGTACATGCGGAATCAGTGGCGAACCGGGCTGGCCATCGGCCCAGACGTTGCTGAGATTGAGGCATACCTGGTAGCTCGAAAAAATTTCTATCATGGTCTTGAAGGGCACGGAGCCCCGGGCGTGCGCCGCGAGAAGCGGCGTCAGTTGCTGCGTTTCCTTTCGATAGCGCAACTGACGCAGCACCCGCCCGGCCCCGCGCCACGGCCCCTCTCTCCGCATCGTGTCCAAGAAGGCGGTGAGATAGGCGGCTCGACTGCCGGGCACGGATTGTTTTCGGCCCATGTAAGTTTCCTCCACTTGTGGCGGATTCGAAGCCGTCCCGGCTTGAGCGGCACCCCAACCTGCGCCAAAAATATCGAGCGGCATTTCAGCCCGGACGAGCGCAGCGAGCCAGCGGTCACGATCGGCGTACCGTTGCCCCACAAAACATGCTTTGGGTACCGGCGCGATTTCGGACGCGGGATGATAACTCTGAGGATCGGCGCCCATTTGCACCCAAACGGGCAGCGCGCCCACTGCCGTGTAAGAAGACGCGGCGTCGCGCTCGGCATGCCAGGAAAAATCGACTTTTGCCGCAATCGTAGCGACCTCCGCAAATTGATAGATACTGTTGCAATAAAAATTGATGGAGAGAATGCCCAGCCGCCGCAGTTCCTCAAATCCTGCGGGGTCAAAGTGAGCATTATAAAAATAGCTAAGAAACAGGCCCACCGGACTTTTCTTATGGGCAGTGCGGACTTCTTCCAGGATTTGCTCCGTGATTCGGGCGCGGACCTCAAGTTCTTCCGGAGTGAAATCGGTTGCGACGCCCATGAAGCGGCTCGCTGGCAGCAGGTCGACCTGCGATTCCACGATCTCATGCCCGAGCTCGCGCAACGCCGGATAGAAATTGGCACTCCATAACCTGCCATAATATTGGCCGGGGTCCTGCGAATGCCGGACTGCACAAAAGACGCGCATAAGATAATCGGGAAAGGGACCTTACTTCGCCAGCAACGCTTCTTGAAAAATTGCCCACGCTTTCTCGTGGGAAAAATATTCTTCTCCCACCTCAATGGCTCGTTGGGCCAGGGACACCAGATATTCGGGTCGGGTTTCCAGTCGCTGCAAGGCTTCGGTCAGGTGAGCGGCTTCCCGGCTGGTGACCACTTCGGCCACGCCGGGATTTTCGCGCGCCCATCGGATGGCGGAACCATAGTCGGGGCCGTAGATCAAGAGGGGCAAGCCCACGGCGGTATAATCGGTAAGTTTGCTGGGAAAACAGTTTTCCGTGTTGGCGCGTTCGGACGGATGAAAGGACATGGGGACAAACAAGACATCGGCTTCCTGGCGAAGCCGGACGATCAGTTCCTTGGAATCAAGTGATCCTTGGAAATGGACATTGGGGAGGTCCAGATCGGCGAAAGTGCCTTGGCCCCGCTTCCCCGGCGCAAAGATGAGAAGTTTTCCGCCAAGCGGACTGAGACATTCCGCCAGCAGGCGCAAGACTTCAGTCGTGTAGACAGAACCCGCGTAGGCTACGACCAGGCCTTCCGTCCGTTGTTGCAAGCGTTCCGCGGGAACCTTCGCCGGCGCTGCCTTGGCTGCTCTTGATGGATAGAGCAGTTGTCCGTCGACGCCATAACGTCGCGCAAAATTTTCCACCATGAAGGGAGAGACACAGAGGCGTGAGGCGGCGGCCTCATAAATTTCTCGAAAAATCCGCTCCTTCCAATTTCTCATGACGGGCGGTGAAGGAAAGGTGTCCACCCATTCATCGTGACAAATTATGTGCAGTGGGATTTTTTGTTTCTGTGCCACTGCGGCAGCGGTGATCCAGGAAACGCCATTGGTCACCGTCAACAGTGCTTCGGGTCTGAATTTATCCACGATGTCTTGAAATTTTCGCGCGCGTGCACCGGCCAAAAGCAAATTTCCCGCCGCGTACCAGTGGGTGAGCCGTGAATTTTGGAGACGCGTCAATAGCAAGGGATGAAAGTGATAGGGGGTGTCCTTCAACCGGCGTTCCGGCAAAGAGGCGTGCAGCCCCGCTTCCGCGATTTGCAGGCGATCCGTTGGATAGGTTTCCAACAGGCGATGGAGAAGAGCGGAACCGTGATAGAAAGACTCGACGGGCACGTCGCCGAGATAAAGCAGTCGCGGCAATGAAGCCTTCTGGCCCGGATTATTCATGGCTGGATTTTAGGCCCATCAAATCGAGCGCCGCTTCCGTTACTTGATCTGCGGTCACAGGAGTTGAGTTGTCCATGCCAGGCTGCAACACCCGGACATTCTTTCCCAAGGGACGAAATCGTTCCGGCGATGAAGGATTTTCCGGATCACCACCGTGCGGGTGCTGAAAAATGGCCGCGACCGGCACCTCCAAGACTCCGGCGAGATGGGCTCCGCCGGAATTGCAACTGATCACCACTGAACACTGTCGAACCGTCCCGGCGAGTCCCATCAAGTCCGTCTTATCGCTGAGATTCAACGCAAGTCCCGGAAATTCATGACAGAAACGCTCACATTGGACGGCTTCTTTTTTGGTGCCCAAAACGAGAAAGCGAACCGGGTGGTTGGTCGCGATATTTTTCGCCGCAGCAATAAAATTCTCAACCGGCCATTGTCTGTCGGCGTCCTGGACACCGGGGAAAATGCCAACGAGGGGACAGCCGTTCCATGAAGGGTCGATTTTTATTTCGACGAGGGGAACTTTGTCCCGGATGGAGATCGAACTGATTTTGTCTTCCAACGGAAGGGCCGGCAATCCAATCGCCTCGAGAAAATAAAGTGAGCGGGCCGATTCATGGCGCGTTCCCTGATCCGTGACAACATGGGTGTAAAAGGCATCGCGCCCGCGATTGGAGGCCGTCTTCCATGGTGTGGCATTTTCAAAAAAGGCGATTCTCTGCGGAGCATGACTAAAAAGGGCCACGAGATGCGCATCGTAAAGATCGGCGTCCCAACGCGGGCAGAGTACGATGTCGAATTTCACTTTCTTTAGAATTTTACTTCCAAAGGCGATGGCCCGGAAGACGTTGGAAATCGCCCGCCATTGGTCGGAATTCAACGGGAACTCAATGACTTCATCCACGATTTGCAACCGCTCGATAAATTTTACCCAAGGCCGGGTGACGGCGAGCGTGATGCGCGCTCCCGGACATTGACGCTTCAGCACAACGAGAAAGGGAATGGTCAGAAGAATGTCGCCGAGGACATCCGGCCTGATCACCAGGATATTAGCGGAGGAAAAGTCGCAGGCATTAGGTACTATTTTTTTTCCCATATTGGGAATGCCCAGCATAGATCCAATGCCAAAGAGAAATGTCCGGCTCCGCCAAATGCGGGCACAGCGGGCGTAGAGAGCGTACGTGATGTTTTTCAATTTAGTGACAACGGTGATGCAGTCGCATCACCAGGAAAAATCACCGGGACCGTCCGGGCACCAGAAGAAAGCTTTCGGTAAAGGTCATCTGCAATTCCAGTTCGTGTCCTGAATCGATCCTGACGAGGGTCGGCAAGGCATAGAGGGAGTACCCCGCCTCCACGGCAAAATCGAACAATGCACCCGGCTGGCAATCATAAGCGCGGAGATTGTGCCGGTTCCACTCCAGCAGCACATGAGGTCGCACTTCGGCGAGGCACTGCGAGGCACCGCGCAAAACGTCCAGTTCCGCGCCTTCCACGTCACACTTGATGAGAGAAATTTCCGGCTTGGCGGCGTTGAGCCACCAATGGTCCAGTGTCGTAATCTCGACCTCGACCTGCGAAACAGCGGCCACTTGTTGGGTGCTCTTGATCCCATCGAACAAACTATTTTCCCGTGAGGACAAACTGAATGACGTTTTGCCGACGCTCGCTCCAACGGCTTTCGACACCAGCGTCCAACGGTCGCGATAGGGTGATCCCTCAATCGTTCGAGCCAGATGGGACAAGACATTGGGCGAGGCCTCGAACGCGATAACCTGCACATCATCGACGGCCTTCAGCACGGGAATTGACATGAGTCCGATATTGGTTCCCACATCAAGAAAATGCGTCCCCGGACGGACGAGGCGGGTCAACAAGCGGACATTGTCGATCTCGAAGATGCCTTGTTCGCAGGCGGCCTGAAAACTCAGCGAGCCCTTGGGAAAATGAACGCGCGTGCCCATGTAGGGGAAGGCCCCCGCCAGACCGGGACAACTGCCATATAGCCAGTGCTTGATCATCTTTCGCAAGGTCATGAGTTTCTTCCTTTCGGGGTCAATTCGCGGCGGATAAAAAGCGCGTCAGCCTGGAGCAGTTCACCTTCCAAAGTGCGATAGCCCGCCTCTAATTCGAACAAGCCGAAACCCGCCGCCATCATCTGCTCATAGATGTCGCCGAAGAGGCTGGAACCGTCATAAAGCGGGCGAAAGGAAACTTCGCACCAAACCATTTTTACCGAAGGCAAGGTTTCCGCGGCGCCGTCGAACACGAGGCGTTCGGCGCCCTGCACATCGACCTTGAGCAAATCCACCGGGCCGATTTTATATTGCCGCGTCAACGCATCCAGCGTTTGCAATTCGCAGGGCACGCGCCGGGCCACGCTCACATCGAACCGGGCCATTTCCGGCAAGTCCCGCCTGGTCTTTAAAATGGAAGTGGTCGCATCGAATTCATTGATCTCAAGCTCCATCGTGCCGGGCCGGTCGGACAACGCGCACTGGGCAACATCAAAGCGGGGAACGGGAAAAGTCTTGCGCAAAAGAGCCGCGTGATCCGGTTGCGGCTCCACGAGAAGCGCCCGTTTGATACCGCAATACTTCTCGATCACTTGGGCAAAATCTCCGGTGCGGGCGCCGACATCAATGAGAGTCACCGGTTCGTCTTGCCGTAGGTACTTGCTCATCGCAAAAGGAAGACCCGCATTATTATACGTGATTCCGATGCGTCGATAGAGACGGCGAAGGATAGGGTCTTTGATCCAGGCAGGGATGGGCATGTTCGTCACACTTTCTTGATTAATTGCACCGGCATTTGATGAGAGCCATAGCCCCATTTTTGTTCGAGCACACGGGTCCCGGGGCCGCTCGCACTCCGTTCGAGATCAAAGCTCAGGCAATTTTCCACCCGGTCGAGCACTTCGACGAAGGGAACGGTGAGATCCAGGCTGAGGCTGTAGGAACCGTTGGCCATCGACTCAGTTGAAAAAGCGATGGTCACCTCATTGTTGCCGGAATGAAGGTCCAGCATTTGCTTGTCATTGAGCGTACCGAACGAACCATAACCAATGGCGGATCCAAGCGCATCGTGCCAGCGAATATCCAGGGCCACACGGCGTGCCTGCGGCGAGTCGATGGATGCTTGTAAAAAAAGCATGTCGTTGGACCGGTCTGTTTCCATTCCCTCGTTCGAAAGCAGCGCGGCGGCGGTGATTTTTGCCCCGGAAGAAGGACCGTCGCCTTTCCCCCGCACAAAACGGTCCGTGGCCACGCCTTCCTGGAGGTAGGCCCGCACGACGGAGTGGACGTCTCCGTCGAGCGCCACCGCGCCAGCCCGGAAAAAGATCGCGCGCGAGCAAAGGTTCTGGATGGCGCTCATCTGGTGGCTGACAAAAAGCACGGTGCGGCCGCCCCGGGCGACATCCTGCATTTTGCCGAGGCATTTTTTCTGGAATTGTGCGTCGCCCACGGCCAGTACTTCGTCCACGATCAAGATTTCCGGTTCGAGATGCGCCGCCACCGCAAAGGCGAGACGGACGTACATGCCCGAGGAGTAACGCTTGACCGGCGTGTCCAGGAATTTTTCCACCTCGGCAAAGGCGACGATCTCGTCAAACTTCGCCCTGATCTCCGTCCGTCTCATGCCGAGGATGGCGCCGTTGAGATAAATGTTTTCGCGACCAGTCAATTCGGGATGAAAGCCTGTGCCGACTTCCAACAAACTCGCCACGCGTCCCCGGATCCGGACTTTTCCCTGGTTGGGTTCCGTAATGCGGCTGAGGACTTTTAACAAGGTGCTTTTCCCCGCGCCGTTGCGTCCAATGACGCCGATCACGTCCCCTTCCCGCACCTCGAAAGAAACATTGTTGAGGGCCCAGAAATCTTCCCAGGCGGGATTTCGATCAATGGTTTTTCGAGAGCCGACCAATCCTTTGAACTTGTCGCTGATGACATCGCGCAGGGCGACATACCGAAGGCGTTCATTCCTCCGGTTGAGGCGATAACTTTTGCCCAGGTTCTCGACCGAGATGACAACAGGCGCGCTCATGGAAATATTTGTACGAAACGACCGTGCTAAATAATGTCCGCAAAACTTTTTTCCATCTTTCGGAAATACCAGATGCCGACGACCAGGGACAAACCGACGCAGCCGAGGGAAAGGAGGATGCCGGGGAGATACAGCGGAGAATTGCCGCCCAGGATTGCCCAGCGGAAACCGTCGATGACGCCAACCATCGGGTTGAGCGAATAGAGCAGGAAGAGATGGGGGCCTAGCTTCTCCCTGACTATGGAACTGCTGAATCCAACGGGGGAAACGTAAAGGCCGAACTGCACGAGAAAAGGAATGACATAACGAAAGTCCCGGTACTTGACGTTCAGGGCCGTGATCAAGAGTCCCGGCCCGAGGGCCGCGAGGAAGGCGATGGCGATAAACAACGGCAGCGCGAGAATATTCCAGCTGGGCGCGAATCCGTACCAGATCATCATAGCCACGAGGATCGCGAATGAGATGAGAAAATCGGCGAAGGAGGTGACGACCGCGCTGGCCGGAATGATCAAGCGCGGAAAATAGACTTTGGAAATCAGGTTGGCATTGCCGACCATGCTCTGACTGGCCGAGGTGAGTGCGGAGCTGAAGAACATCCACGGAAGCAGCGCGGCAAAGACCATGATGGCGTAGGGAGCGGAGCCGTCGGAGTGAAGTCCCGCCACTTTGCTAAAGATAACGGTCATGATGAGCATGGTCAGGAATGGCTGGAGCAACGCCCAAGCGACGCCGACCGCAGTCTGCTTGTAGCGCACGGAGATATCGCGCTGGGCGAGAATGAGGAAAAGGTCCCGGTAACGCCAGAGATCGAGCCAGTAATGTTTCTCCGTCCTGCCCGCTTCAAGGACGAGATCGAACTCCGCATCGGGGACGCGGGAAGAAGAGGAAGCCTGGTCGAGGGCGGTCATGGCGCAAGCAAGGATTGTTTCGGGAAGAATTCGGGCAAGCTGCCGCCCGTGGCATTCCCGCGAAATTCGCAGGAAGCCTTTGGCTCCAGCATGATTATTTTCTTCCGAGGCAAAGGATGCCTTGTTGCAGGGCGCACTATCTTCGCCCACCGAGGATGGCCAGCATGAACGGCAGCAGACGGCGCGCATTGCGTTCCCAACTGCGCAGCATCTTGATGCGGGCCATGGCGTGCTTGCGTCGCGCACCTGAAAGTTTTTGCGCGTGCGCCATCATCTGGTCCAGGCGGGCCGAGCTATCGTCAAAAAAGGGCATGATTTGCTGGCCGAGGAAACGCCCCGCGAGGTTGCGCAATTCCGCGACGGCCTCGTAATGCGTGCGCCGTTCGCCAGCCAGATAGACCGCGCGCACCGCGCCCAAGTCTTCCAGGTACTTCAGCCCCTGGCTGGCCGAGCCCTTGCTCATCTGGAGACGGTCGATCAAATCGTCCATCGCGAGCGGGTGCTGGGAGAGATAAAGCAGGCCGTAAATTTCGGCGTAAGAGCGCGGTTGTCCCAAGGCCCGGGAAAACTGCACGAAGAGGTTGATGGTCTCAATCTCCACCTGCTCGAGTTCAGGGACGGCGGGCTTAAGGTCTGATTTGTCGGCAAGATTCACCACAGGCCCAAAGTAGACAAAGGCCTACTTTGTTCAATATAAAATGAACAAAGTGGTCATAGTCTTGCTTTTCATCCTCCACGACGCAGGCTTCGTCACTTTTTTGTAACTTCATCTTCGTCGACATGTATCCTAAAGTACGCTGCGGAGGCAAAGGGCCGACGCGTGCCTCGCCTCGCGAGGAAGCTTGCATGAAACTTCTTTTGCTCAACCAGTTCGGATATGCCTCCGGGGCGCCGACCGGCCGTATTCTCGCCGAACTAGGCGCGGAATTCGAACGGCGTGGACATCGTGTCTTTGTCCTGGTCTCGGATCCGGTTTATGGAAAACCTCGCCGGGGCTTAAGCCGTCTTCTTCACGAAGGTCTTGCCCATGCATCTTTGTTCGCGCAAGGCCTTTGGTGTCCCAAAGTCGATGCCGTGATCTCGCTGACTTCACCCGTCTGCCTGGCTGTTTCCGCCGCCCTGATTGCCAAAATCCATCGCGCCCGGCACTTTCACTGGGCGATGGATGTTTATCCCGATGTCGCCGTCTGCCTGGGTGAACTGAACCCGGGGCCGCCGGCCCGGCTGCTGACTTCGCTGGTGAACCGGGCGTACAAGAAAGCCGATCGCGTGGTCGCTCTCGATGAAGACATGCGCGAATATCTTCTCAAAAACCACGGAGTCGATTCCGCGGTGATCGGGCCTTTTCCACCTGAAATCGACTGGCCGGTCGTGGAAAAAAAAACGTCCACCATCAGACAGTGGCTTTATTCGGGAAACTTCGGACGCGCCCACGAGATTCAGGTCCTGCTTGAGGTGCAAAAGAAACTTGAGGAAGAGAAGGTAAACGCGCACCTGGTCCTCCAGGGCCAAGGCGCGCAATTTCTGTTGAGCCAGGAAAAGGCAGCCCGCCTCGGATTGCGCCAAGTACAATGGCGAGCGCCCGTCCCGGTCAAGTTGCTGGGCGAGACGCTGCTTCATTCCGAAGTCCTGGTCGTGACTCGAAAGGCGGAAATGAAGGGCCTGCTGTTGCCCAGCAAACTGCTGCTCGCCGAGCTTTCCGGGAGAAGAATTCTTTGGATTGGAGACACCGACGGGGCAACCGCGCAACGCCTTTCCCGGCAGGGGCGCCACGGGGTCTTTGCGGTCGAGGAGATGGAAGCGATCGCGCAATGGCTGCGCGAAAGTTTCAGCACGGAATCACCGGAAGATGCCCTTGAACCGGCCCCGATCGATCTTGTCCGCCAACAAGCCTTTCAACAATGGGATGCCCTTTTATCTACTTAAGTATCGAGAGACAATCCAACCTTCGACTTTAGTTTGCTCACCTACTTCCGGACCACCATGGCAACTACACGCTCTCTCATCCATGGCGTTTTCCTTGCCCTCTATCTCGTCTCGGCGTGTGGCGGCATCGCACAGGAACCGGCGGCGGATACGAACGCACCAACTCCACCGCCCTCGGCGATCAACTCCATCCGGGTGCAAAAGTTGATGGACGATTCCCAGCAAAGTCTCGACAACGGCGCTTTGGACGATGCGTTAGTCAGCGTCGACTCCGCGCTGCAACTCGATCCTCATAATGCCTCCCTTTTTGAATTGAGGGGTTCCATCTACATCCAAAAAAAATTATGGGACCGGGCCAAGGACGATTACCGGTCGGCATTGCAAATCGATCCCACGACTTCCTCCTTTAAGTACAAGTTGGCTGAAATCGATTTTCTCCAAAAGGCCTTTGCGGCGGCCAAGCCGGGTTTTCTCGCCTTAGAAAGCGATCCCGCCCTTGGCGAACTGGCCAAGTACAAGGTCTTTCTCTGCGACCTGTTCGACTACGAAGAGGCGGCAGCCCGCCGCGAACTTGACTCCTTGAACGCAGCCCCGGAAAAAAAGCAGGCCTACTATTTCAGCAACGCCGTCTGGGACCTCTATCATAAAAATCGACAGGGCGCCAACACTTGGATCGTCTCGGCCTCGCACCTTTACAGCCCATCGGAGATGACCCTCTTTTTGTCCAGCCTGAAAGAAGTGGACCGCCTCAACGCGCCCATCGTCACGTTCACGACCGCACAGGGCACGACCTATAAGAGCGTGAAAGTATTCGTTGAGAGCAACGGTCTGCGCATTTCCTCGCCCACCGGATGGATCACGGTCCCTTTTGCGCAGTTGCCCAGCGACCTTTCAGATTTCCCGGCGGATTTACGCAAAGAAATCGAGACGAAGGAAAACCCCGCTCCCGCCGCGAAGATCGACGAGGAATCGCTGAGTTTTATCACCAAGACCGGAAAAAAATACGCCCAGGTCAAGTGGTCGATTGAAGATGAAGGCTTGCGCGTCCTGACTTCGGACGGGTGGATGACTGTTCCTTTTGCGCAGTTGCCGGAGGACCTCTCCAAGTTTCCGACGGACTTGCAGACGCAGATTGCTGCCAAAGAAAAGGAGGCTCTGGCCAAGGCCGACGCCGCAGCCCATGCACCGCCGGAGAGCATCCCGGATAGCACGACAAACGTGGAAACCCCGGCGGTCGCCCCCGTCCCCAATCCTGAATCCTCCCAATTTGATTTGCATCCCGCCCTGGCGAAAGACTGTCATTTTGGCGCTTGCGTGGCCCTCGATGGAAATGTGTTCGCCATTGGCGTCGATGGGGCCACTTACGTTTACGAGAACAATGAATTGAAAGCGCGGCTCTGCCCGGACGGAGATTCCACCCAGACCGGAGACCTGGTCAACTCGATCAGCCTTTCCAACCAGACACTGGTCACCAGCACCCACCTGGGCGTCTATATCTGGGTGGCGGCCACTCATGGCTGGAAATTGCAGGCCCATTTGGACGTCGCTGACGCGAGCACGGTCGCGGTCAACGGCGACAATTTGGTGATCGCAACCAATGGCGACGGCGGCACGGGCAACACCTTTTCCTTTTACACGCGAAAGGGGGAAACCTGGCAAGTGACGCCCAGGGGCATCAACCGGGACGGCAGTTGGCATTCCGCCGATCTTTTCGGCCACATCGCGGCCCTGAAAAAAAATGAGGCGCTGATCGGAAGTCCCAATTGGAACAAGGACGCCTACGATAACATGGGGCCCGCGTACTCGGGACGGGTATTGCTCGAGAAATTCGACGGTCGGTCCTGGAATGAAGAAGCCCAACTGGCCTCGACCGACGCCGCAGTGGGCGCCAATCAATTTGGCCAGAGCGTGGCGTTCTCCGACGACCTCATCGCCATCAGCAGCGCCAATCGCGACAGTATCGACTATGCGCCCCATCACGGCGTGGTGCATCTTTTCCAAAGAGCGGGTAATTCGTGGGCGGAAAAAATCGTCATCAAGGGCCCTGACCATGCCAACGACGCGAGCTTTGGCAGCGGCCCCCTGGGAGTTTCCCAGCATACGCTGGTTATCGTGGATCCGGGCGCGAAAGCCCACCTGCTCAATGTCACATTGGACACGGGAAGCAGCACCGGCAGCCCGGGCGATATCAAGGGAGCCGGGGCCGTTTATGTTTATGAGAATCAAGTCCTGCAAGACACCCTCATGGCACCCGATCCGGCAAACAACTTGAGCCAGACCGGATCACCAGACCAATTTGGGAGCAGCCTCGCCGTCAGCGGAGATACCCTGCTGGTCGGAGCGCCGGGCAAGGATGGTGGGACCGGGGCGGTGTACGTTTGGAAACGGCAAGACAACCACTGGCATCTCGACGCTGAATTAAAGGGCTTTCACAAGCAGGCCAACTTTAATTATTGAGGTCGGCCCCTCATGATATGGACACCTACTGTGCCGCAGGCATGGGCGGCAGCGGAAGATAGCCCATGTCCTTCATGATGGACATGTACAACAGGTGCTTGCGCGTGGGGTAGATGTTGCCGGCCGAGAGGAGCCAGGTCCGCGCTTCTTCCGGCTTTTTGTGGAAGAGACTCCATGAGGCATTGGCGAAGTAATACGACGGCCTGTCCGCCACCTTGTTGAAGACTTCGAGTTCCTTGGCGGCAACATCGTCGTGACCTCCGAGGAGATCGCAGAGAAATATTTTATAGCTGGTCAAGTCCCTGACATCGTCATCCTTGCTGTCGGGCAACGCGACGAAGGCGACGCGCGCGTCGTCAAATTGATGCTGCCGGAAGAGGAGATCGGCCAAATCAAACTTCGCCTCGGTGTTGGTGTTGTCGATCTTCAGCACGGCTTGGTAATCCTTGGCGGCGGGATCCCACTGCTGTTTGACGGTATAGATGGCGCCACGCAGAATGAGTGCGGTGATATTCTGGGGCTCCTTCTGCAAGACCAGGTTGAGCGTCGCCAGGGCCTCGTCCTGCTTGCCTTGACGATAGAGAAGGATCGCCGTGGGCAGGTCCGAGGCCGGGGCATTCTGCTGGAGCGCGGCAACATTCGTTGTTGCCGCAGGCGCGACGGGGGCGGCATTGGTTCCCACAGCCGCGGAAGCCGGTGGGTTGGCGGTCTCATCCGCGCGAGCCAGGCTGAAATTTACCAGGCAAAGCGCGATTCCCCCGGCCAAGCCGGAACGGGCCGTGGAAAAGACAGACCGCTGCTTAAAGACACATGAAATCATTTTAAATTCTGATTGAACGATCGAGGACAAGGGCGTCAGGGCGCCGTTACCGGACTCCCGGAAGTTGCCTTCGAGGAGGCATTCACTGCCGGTGTTGAGTAAGGTTCCAGGGTCCTGGAGGACGAACTCGAGGTCTTGGCACTGGAGGCGGGAGAAGGCGAAGTCTTGGCGTCTGATCGAAAGAGAGACGAGGACGGGGCCGGGGCCGTAGTCTCAGGGAGGCCTGTGGCCGCTTCAACCGCCTCTGTTCCCAGGATGGTCCGCTTCTTCTCGGCCTGGTTGGTGGCAATCTGGTCCGCCGCCGTCTCGACCACGGTCGGCTGGATCATGATGATCAACTCGTCGTGCTCCTTTTTTTTCTGCGTGGTGCTGAAGAGGTACTTGAGCACGGGGATGTCGGAAAGCCAGGGCACTCCGCTCGCATCCCGCGATGTGGTATCGGAGATCAACCCGCCGATGACGACGGTCGATTTGTCCGGCACGGTCACTTCGGTGTTGATCTCCTGGGTGTTGATCGTCGGGACGTCATTGCCGTTGATCGTGTTGTTGGCCCCGAGGCTGTTGTTGGTCTGGCGAATTTTCAGCGTGACGTCGTGGTTGGAGTTGATCAGCGGGATGATATCCAACTGGAGCAATACGTCTTCATATTGGACGGTTCCGGTGGAGACCAGCGAACTATTCGTGCCGGTGGTGGTGCCGCTACCGAAACTCGAGGCGATGTTGCTGAGGACCGGCACCTGGCTACCCGAGGCGATGACGGCCAGTTTGTTATTGGTGGTGTAGACGCTCGGCCGGGAGATGACCTTGAAGCGATTGGTCTCTTCCAGCGCGTGCACGTAGTAATTCAAGGTATTGCCGATGGCCCCGTAAAGATTCAGCCCGGCGAAGAGCGGGAAACCGGTCGAGCTGAGCAGGCCGGAGGGTTCGGGCACGGCGCCGGAACCGTTTGCGACCGTCGGCTGACCGATGGAACTGGTGGCGAGCCCGACGGAGCCCACATGTTGGAATTTCTGGAGGATATCGATGCCGAAGTCCTGCCCTTCCGAAACGGTCATCTGCCCGATGACCGTGGCGAGGTAGACTTGGAGCGGCTTGCGATCGAGTTGATCGATCATATCGTACACGCGGGAAACGACGTCGGGCGATCCGAACACGATGATGGAATTGGACCGGTTGTCGGCCATGAGCTTGGTCTTGCCGACGACGACAACCGTGGGGGCATTGTTCTCCGGAGGAGCCTGGAGCGGGGGCGTAATGGCGCTGATCGTTCCGTTGCTGCTGCCGCCGGAATTGCTGTTGTTTTCCGCCGCCTGCTGGCTTTGCTGCGAGGTGGACGTACCTGCGGCCGGGGTCTTGGCCGCTTCGCCTTCCTGGTCCTTGCCCTCGGCCAGCGCGGCCTCCAAGGCGGGCAGGATGTCCTTCGCCAGGACATATTTGAGCGACCGTCGTTGCGGAACCATGAAAATGTCCGGCTGGTCCAACTGGCCGATCATCTGGCGCAGAAAGGGCATGTTGACTGGACGGGTGACGACCAAGATCCGGTTGGAGCGGCTATCGGCTACGATCTGAACGGTCCCGGAAATGAGGTTACGCTCATTCGAGAGCGGTTGATTGTTGCCCACCGTGGGCGGGACGGTCACATCCCCGGGTGCGCCCCCGGCCGGAGCCTTGGGAGCGAGCAGCTTGTTGAGCAGGTCGGCGACCTTGTCGGCATCGGCCCGGTTCAGTTGAATAAATTCATTGGTCACTTGCGCCGGTGGCACGTCGATCAATTCCTTCAAGGCAATCAACTGCCGGATCACGCTGACATTTTCGGTCAAGATGATGGCTTGGGCGGAGGGAGCCACCGTATACGCGCCATAGTTGTGCGCCGGCGCGGTCCCGGTAAAGATGGTAAAGGCCTCCTGCGGGTTGATGTAATTGAGGGTCATGTAGTAACTGACGACCTGATCACCCTTGGGCAGATCGGCGGCGTTGGCGTAGATCTTGACCCCTTCAGTACGAGGAGTTTTATTCTGGGCCGTCGTGACGATTGCCTTTGCCGTATTTTCATCGACGGGCACAATGGCTACGCCGTCGAAGAGCAGGGCCTCCTCAATAAACTTCAGGCGTTCCGTTGCGCTGAGGCCGCTGACGTTGATACTGATGGGCGGCACGGCCCCCGGATTGCTTAAAGCGGGGTCCCGGATCAGATGCTTCCCGGAAAGCTGTTCGTAGATGTCGAGGATCGAATTGGCCGGGGCCCCCTGGGTATTGATGGAATCGTTCGCGGGCTGCACCGCGTCCTGGGCATAAACGAGGCTACCTCCTCCCATCGGAAGGGAGAGAAGAAGCGCGACGAGGAGCAGCACGCCGGGGGATTGAGATGACGAGGACATAGCGATGGCTCAACACCTGCAAGGATGGCATATCTCCCGGAATAAGGAAGCCCGTAAAATCGGACGTTCCCCAAGCTTTGAGAGACCTCTGCAAAACTCCCGATTTTAGAAATGCTGTCATCCTGAGCGAAGACGAGCCCTGGCGTGTGGCATCATCCTAAGAGTTACCCGAGCCGCAGTCGAAGGACCTATGCCCGATGCAAACAAAACGTCCACTTGCACCGGGTAACTTGCTCCAGGAATGGCCGGCCTACCGCTTTCTGGACGGGCGGGAGATTGGCCTTTCTCTTCCGAATGCTTTGACGCCATTCACACGTTAAACTTTCTCCCACATAGGTCCTTCGACTGCGGCTCCGGTAAGTTCCCTGATTATAGGAAGCGCACCGGCTCGCCTTTGCTCAGGATGACGGCTTTTTAAAGTGCGAGTTCGCAGCTATCTCTTTAAGGCGGACGGGGCGGCAGATGGTTGAGAGGGCGACGGATCCGCGCGGGAGGCGGCGCCTCGCCTGGAGCCCCCGTGCCGGGCGCGGGCAAAACATTGGTGGGCGGATTCGCCCCGGGCATCGTATTGGGCGCGGCCCCTGCTGCTGCCGACGTCTGCATTTTCAAGGTCAGCGTCTGTCCGTCCTTTTGCATCATGGCGAAAGTGTCCTTATCTCCGTGGCCGGGCGTCACGGAGATAAGGGTCAGGCCCCGGGCGGGTTTGTCCGAGGTGACCAGAAAATGTTCCTGGCTCTTCTGGTCGATAAGGCTGGCGTAGTAGACTCCATCAAACCGGGCGACGGCGACCAAGGTATAGTCGGGCGAATCCGGCGCCGCTTCCGACGAAGACACGGAAAAGGGCGACTTGGTCCAGAGCGCTTCATAATGCGAAGCGGCAAACCCCTCACCCGGCAGCACTGGCGGGTCGGCCCACGCCTGGGCGACAAGCAGGACAATGCCTGCTGCCAGGACAAAAGAAAAAGGCCGTCTCTTCATCTCAGGAGCCCTCCTTAAAATAACGAACCAGTTGCATTGAGCAAATGAACGACTTTTGGTCCTGGTCGAGAATCAATGAAAATGAGGAAACAGCATAGAACTGACCGGGCTTTTGCAGGCTGGTCAACCAGTGCACCAGGCTCTCCATCGATCCCTTGACCTTGAGGTTGACTCCCACCTGCGCCCCGCCGGGTCCGCGTTGGATTTTTTCGATGAGGCTTTGCTCCATGATATCAAGTTTGTTGTCGCGCGCGCCCTTGACGGCAGATTTCAGGATTTGGTTCTTTGTCTCCGCTTCGTCGCCCAAGACGGGCTCATGCGCCTTCACCCATTCCGCGCGTTTTGCCCAGACATCTGTCTTCTCCAATTCGACCTCGGCCTCCGCCTTGTCCCCCTTCATTTCGACATAAGTCCGTTTCAGGCGGGACTGTTTATCGGAAAGCCATTGGTAGCCGTAATAATTTCCCCCGACGAACAGGATCGTCACGAGCAGGGCCAGCAGGACCTTCTCATTCCTAGTTCGCGGTTTCACGGCTCCCTGTGATTTGTAGCTGCGCCAAGTCGTTGGGCAACAGGCGGGGTTGCCCCATGTCCCAGGAATAGCCTGTGAAATGGGGGTCGTTTTTAAGATTCTCCTCGAACTTGGAGGCGGCGCCAAAGTCCTTTGCCTCGGCCTTGATGCGCAACTGGCCATTATTGGCCTCAAAGAGCGTCAGATGGAGCTGGTTCTCCGGGATGGACTCGGCGGCGTGGAGGAGCAGTTCCAACGGATAGCTATTTTCGTTCACCACGGGACCCAGGTCTTTCCAAGTGGCCCTCGTGCCTGAGATCATGGCGAGGGTCTGGGCATGCTGGGTCTGCCATTGGCGCAGTTCGCCAACCTTACTGGAGAGCAGAAGATATTGACAGACGAACCAGCCGATCACCAGGAGGTAGACCGTCAAGGCGACAAGGACAGCCCTCCATTGCCACCGTTTTACTTCCCGGGCGCGCTTGGCCGCGGCGACCGAGACGGGCCTTAACTTCCAGGCCGTCGGCGGATCGCAGGGCGAAGGGAGTTCGTCCTGCGCGACGGGAAGCTGCAAAACCTCCTTGAGGGAAGCGACCTCCGCCGGGCTGCATTCCGTCCACAACCTCACTCCCCGCAAGGGAGCCAGCACACCTTGGGTGGAAAGCGCGGCGATGGCGCAGGTCAAGTCCTGCAACACGCGCTCCGTGATCTTTTCTTCCGCCAGCGTCTGATAATAGAGGAGATGCTTCTCGCGGGTGATCGCGAAGACCAGCCGGTCGTGCTCCATCCAGAGCGTCAGGGTGTTTTCCGGGAGGGGCAGGCAGCGGGCGGAGAGATCAAATAGATCGTAGGACTCCACTTGGATTTCATCGGGCAGGGTGGCAGGCAGGACGCCCACCGTCACCAGCGTGCGGGAACCTTCCTGGGCCACGACAGTCCAGTCGAAGACCGCAGGTTCGTCTCCCCGGGGCTTCAGGCCGCGCAGTTCCAACTGGAGGGGGATCATGCCGGCGAATTGTTTCGGGTCGGTCTCGTTCAGCCAGAGCGGCAGACAAAAAACCTGGGCCACCGGAAGCGCCAGCGTCGTCTTCCCGCTCAAGCGGTTGTCGAGGGGACTGGCACATACTTGCAGGCACCGGGCGGACTCCGGGGAGCCGAGCGCCCAAAGTTCCCATGGCTCCGCCTTGGTCGGCCCCGGCAGCAAAATAGCGTGCTCCTCCTTTTTCAAGGCGCGCACCGCTTGTCCTGTTATTGCTCTGACCATAAGAAATAATGAATGGGGACGGTATCGAGGCGACCGACGACTGAAATCATGACCCGAGAGTCTCCGACTTGGCCAACACTTTCGATGCGGCGAGTGGGGTCGCCGAGGGAGATTTGGTCGGACACCGCTGCCATCACGGAATCGCTGATCCCCAACTGCCGTTGGAATGCTTGCAGGTCAGTCACCGGCACATCGTCCGGGGTTCCCGGAATCCCGTCCTTGCCATTGCGGACTTCGGTAAAGAACGCGGCCTGTTTGGGATTGAGATCGAAGACGGCGGCGATCAGCTCGGGAGCGGCCTCGTTGATGTTCAAGGGCCCGTTGCTCCAAAGTGTAAAACTATCCCGCCAATTCGGCCTGGCCTTTTCCAACAGGTCGATGCCCATGACCAATTCAACTTCGTCGAGGGAAGCGAACGGCTCGTAGGTGGGGCGTTGCTTGAGGTCGGCATTCGCATAATCTTCCGCCTTGGCGCCGTTGAGGCTCCGCAAATCGCCGGGTGTCACCCAATCGTAGAGACAATCGGCGACGTGGTCCGCCTGGTCCGGTTCGAGTCCCCATTGGCGGAAGAGGTTTTCGAGCATATCACGGTGTTTGCTGAGTAAAACGTAGTTGAGATTCAAGCGCGCTCCTTCACTGGAGATCGCGACCCTGAACTCGCCCCCTTCGGCGGTTTTCTGAGAGAGCAGCGGATCGTCCGGGTGCATTTGGGGGATGAGACCCAGGGCCACGCCACTCGCCGCCAGTGCGCGGGCCTCGCCCGCCTGTTCATCCTTGGACGCATGCTCCACGGAAAGCTGGACCATTTCGATCACTCCAAAAATGGCCATGCCCATCAGTAACAGGCACCAAAAGACCAGGATGAGCGCCGTTCCCCGCCGGGAGGATGCGTGATGAGCGGGGATTCGTTTCATTGTCGATTCTGAAGGTTTCCCTGGCTGTCCAGCACTGAGCCAGGTTGGTTGCTGGGCGTCCTGGAGTGAGTCGCTCCATTCGAAGGAGTGGTCACGTTCGAGGGATTCGTTCCGTTGGCGGGATTTGCTCCAGGAGCAGGAGCGAAATTAGATCCATTGGCGGGACTCGTTCCATTAACGGGATTCGCGCCATTGGCCGCACTCGTTCCGTTGGCGGGATTCGCCCCATTGGGGAGAGTCGTTCCATTCGCGGGAATTACTCCAGGGACTTGAGGCAAGACCGTGGGAGGAGGCCAGAGGTGAGGAAGCCAAAAATCCATCGTGGTGGGCCCCGCATCGCCCGCCAATTGGATCGTGAGTTCCACGAGATTGGGCTCGGCGCTGAGATTGGCGTATTGATTGATCCACTGGTCGGAATTGAGGTCCTGAAATTTCCACTCGAGATGCCGGACATCTCGGATGAGCGGAGTCCACTCGACGCCCCCACCGTCGTCGGAAACCACGCCCGACGGAAGCGCAAAGCCGGTGAGAGTCCCGCTCAAAAACGATAGGCCGTCGATCCTGATCCCGGCCAGGCGGAGCAAATAATAGCCGTTGGGCTGGGTCTTGGCGTCAATCACGTTCACGAGGGCGGTCCCGCCGAAGGCGATGCCATTCTGCGACAGTCCTTCGCCGTCACCCCGCCGGTAAGAAACCAGGAAACTCTGCGACCCCAGCCCGGCAAACTGTTTTTTCAGGAACGCATTCAGCGCCGTCATCTCATCGCGATGACTTTGGTTGTCCTGCAGGGCCGAGGTGCTTCGCAGGGTCCCTACCAGGATCCCAAAGACCGTCGCGGCGAGGAGGATGAAAATCGCCAGGGTCATCATCATCTCGATCAAGGTAAAGCCGCGTTTTTTCCGCGGGCGGGACGGGGGTCGGGCAAATAGATTCATGGCTGGTAAAGAAGAACGGAGAGGCTGCGATCTTCCGGTTTTCCGTTTGCTTTCCAATTCGCCGTGATCGTGGCGCGATACAGGTTGGGTACCGGCCTCTTCAGTTCGTCCTGGGCCTGTTCAGACTGGACGGTGATGTGATAGAGAACGCCCGACCCGTCGTCCGGCAGGTCCTTGTCGACCATCACCACATGGGAGCCGCGGAGCAAGGCCATTTGATTCCCCAGCCCCTGCATGGCGACCTCGATCTGGTTGCGTTCCTTCGCCACATCCAGGGCGGAGTTAAGCGCCACGACCAGGGAAACGGCCACCATGGCGAAAATCGTCAAGGCGACGATCACCTCCATCAAGACCATGCCGCGCCGGGCCTGCCGGTGGCGATGACGGGAAAAGCTCTTCATGGAAAGTAGGTGGTCTCGTCTTCCACATCTCCGGTGAGAGCGTTAAAGCTCAATTCCATCCAGGCTTTTCCCCGCATCAGGCGCACCTTGGGCACGCGGCAAAGGTTCCCGGGCTGAAACACCCATGAAGTCGATTTCACGGGGAGCCATTCGCCCGCTTTCTCTGGATCGGGCAGGAGCAGCTTGTTGGAAGCATCCAGCGTGAAATCCGCGTCGAAGTCCGGAAGCGCGGGTTCATCAGCCGGAGCAGCGGCTGCCGTCGAATCCACGGCGACGGACGGCGGTACGAACGCGTGCAGGGCCACGTTGGATCCGTCGAGCTCGATGACAAAGGACCGGCGTTGCTCGTCGCTTTTCAGCATCGCCGTCCGGATCATGAGGGCGAGTTGATGCGAGTCGTTGCGAATGTCCTGTTCGATGAAGGCCGAGTGCATGGCGGGCGCCGTCACTCCAATCAGCAGCGCGATGATGAGCAGGACCACACACATTTCGAGCAGCGTGAATCCACGCCGCGCAGACAAACCGGAGGGTCGGTGAGCACGGTTGCGACAGGAAGCGCAGCGTCTCATGGCCGGGACCTATTGACTGCTGGAAGAGGGAGTCGAGGCCCAGTTTCCAATATCGTCCGCCGTATCGGGCTGTCCGTCCGGCCCCATGGAGAAGACGTCGTATTTGTCCGGATTATGCTTGCCGGGATTGCGGTATTGATAGGGATGGCCCCACGGATCGACCGATTCCTCCTCCAGCATGGCCCGCCAATGGGCCGGGATGGGATCGACGGTCGGCTTGGTCACCAGCGCCTTCAGGCCTTGCTCGGTGGTGGGCAGGTTACCGCTTTCCAACTCGTAGGCCGCCAGCAATTCCTTCATGCCGGCGATATCGGCTGCGGCCGTTTTTTCCTTGGCGGTGCCAGAGATGTCTCCCAATTTCATCATGGCCAGGGCGACCAGCATTGAAATAATAGTAAGGACGAGCAGCATCTCCATCAGCGTAAAACCGCGACGAAATTTTCTGGGTGACTGACAAAGGAAGGGAGTGGTGTTCATGGCATGCCGAGTCCAGATGGGGTTGAAGCGGGTGAACCGTCGTCGATCGGGCCAGTCGGCGCCGGATCAGACGGGGGTTGCGGCGCGGGCGCGGACGTGTTCACTAAAGTGGGAGCTGACGGAGGATAATCCAGTTGCAGCACGACCCCCTTCACGGCCAGCGGAGGCGAAGTGTCCAAGTCGGTACTGGCGGGGGCGGGGGTCGCGGAGGGCGCGGGCGCATCGTCCTCCGTGGAAAACTGCACGGTGTTGACGCCGACCTGAAACCCGGTGGCGGGCAGAAAAACCGCTCCATCGCGCCAACCAACGTAGGCGTCCGGTTTGCCGGCGGCATAACCTGAATCCTCCAGAGTGGGCACGCCGGGAGTGATGGTGCCGGAGCGATGCTGATTGATCCACACGACCAGGCGTTTCCCCCAGGGCAGGCCCGCTTCCTTGAGCGTCAGCCGACCGGCATTCGGCACACTGTCCAGTTGCACGCTGAACTCGACTCCCTGTTCGACCCGCTGCGGCTGATCGGTGATGGGCACCGTCACGATCTTGTCGCGCCAGGCCCCTGGATCGACGGGTTTGGTCCAGCCATCGAGGTCCTTCTCCACCTGGGTCGGCTGGGTCGCGGAAGTGACTAGCAGATCTTCGATTTCAGGTGAAACCAGACCCGGCTTGAGTTCCAGCCATTCCAGTTTGATCCGCTGGATTCCCAAGGTGGTGTCGCCGCATTGGAAACTCAGGGTCCCCTTGTCTTGCAGCATGGCCGCAGGGACGAGCAGGCTGCGTTGATTGTTCATGCCGATCCCTTCATAAAAATTATCGGAAAGGAGATGCGCGCCATCGGCGCCCGTCCAAGTGACGCGAAGAAATCCTCCCTCCTTTTCCTGGAAATAGACCGTGACCAAAAGCTGGGCATCCGGGTCGGGCAAGCTGATGGGCAAATCCATCCGGGCGAAGGTCGCCTGCGGCACGATCGGTTGTCCCAACCATGACGGTGTGGTGAGGTCAGGCGAGAGAGGAAGATTCAGGACAAAGGAAGTCGGGCCGTCCATGGCATGAAGCAAAGGACAAAACAAGAGGACGAGGAGGCCTCCGGCCCAGGTCAGTGATTTGGGGAGAAATGCGGACATAAACGATGGGGATAGACGAAGCGACGCTTACCGGCACGCGACTTATTGTTACAATTTGCAGAATTTAGACGCAAATGCGATCTTTTACATCGACGACGAATCTTAGGAATGTTTTTGGATGCCCTCCATCGCCGTAAAAATGCCGGAAAGCATTGACCAGGCGACCAACAGGACCATGAGCCCCAGGGCCACGATGATAATCAGGGGCACGAGCGACATGATGCGGTCGACCTTGTTCTGGATCATTTTTTCCTGGCGTTCACCGACCTTTTCCAAGGTCGAGCCCAGGTCTCCGGTCTGCTCGCCGACCTTGACCAAATCGCGCAGGTTGGCCGGAAAATGCCCCACCGTTTTCATGGAGCGCGTCAGCGAGGCGCCTTCGCCAACGAGGTCGGTGATGCGCAACAAAAGCTCGCGGTAAAAGACATTTCCCGTCGCCCGGCTCATCAACGTAAGCGAGGTCAGCAGGGGAAGCCCGTTCTGGAGAAGATTGGCCATGGTCTGGCAGAATTGCGCGTAAAAGGCTGCACTCAAAAGCGGACCGATCAGCGGGATTTTCAACTTGGCCTCGTCCCACCAGCGTTGCCCGCTGGGTTGCCGGATGGCGAGGATAAACAGGAAGATGCCGGTCACGACCAGTACGCCGACATATAGACCGTACTCATGGGACAATTTGCCCACTTGAACGAGAATGTAGGTGGGCAAGGGCATGGCACCGCCACTCTTCGCGAACATCTTCGTCATTTGCGGGACCAGCACGTTCATGAAAACGAGCATCGCCGCGATGCCGGCGCAGACCAGCGCGCCCGGGTAAATCAAGGCCAGCTTGACCCGGTTGCGCAGATCCTGCATGGCGACGAGATGGATCGCCTGGCGTCTGAGCAACGGAGCCAGCGCGCCACTGACCTCGCCTGCGGCAACGAGATTACAGTAAAGCTCGCCAAAGCTGGGAGACGCCACTTTCAGCGCGTCAGAAAAACTGATGCCGTCGCGCACTTTTTCGCGCAAGACGGCGGACACCACCTTGAGGGGTGAACGTTCTTCCCGATTTTCCATCAAGCGTAGCGCCGGTTCGAGTTGCAGGCCGGACTGGAGGAAATCGGAGAGCTCGTCGGTGAATAAAATCACCTCGGCGTTCGAGAGCCGGATGCCTCCCTTCATGGAGCTTTTTTCTTTGCGGGCCGCCATGGCGGAGGGGGCCTTGCCTTGCGCAGGTTTTGTCGGGGCAGACACCACGTCCGCCTTGGCCTCCAATTTCAGCGGCTGGATTCGATCCACTGCCAGCCGACGTAAAGCGTCCGACCGGCTCGATGCCTCCACTTCACCCGTGCGGGGTTCGCCCTGTTCACCTGTTCCCTTGTAGACGAAGAGGGCCATAACGCTTATTCATCGAGCACATCAACATCCGCGGCGGTCACACGCATGACCTCTTCAATCGTCGTCACCCCGGCGATGACCCGGTTCCACCCGTCCTGACGTAACGGCACCATTCCCTCCTGCATGGCCTTGAGTCGCAGGACCTCGCTCGATTTTCCCTGCGTGATCAATTCCTGCATGGCCGGCGTGACCATGCAGATCTCAAAAAGCGCGGCCCGGCCCTGATAACCGGTCTGGCGGCAGAGCTCGCATCCCCTCGCCTGCTGGATACGGTGGGCCTCCGCCATGGGAAAGCCCGCCCGCTCGAGAAACGCGGGGGCGTGATCCGCCGGGGACTTGCAACTGGGGCAGAGGACGCGCACCAGGCGCTGGGCCAGGAAGGCGCGCACCGAGGAGGAAACCAGGAACGGCTGCACCCCCATGTCCACGAGGCGCGTGATGCCCCCGATGGCGTCATTGGTGTGAAGCGTGCTGAAAACAAGGTGACCGGTCAGGGCGGCGCGGATGGCGATTTCCGAGGTCTCGAAGTCGCGCATTTCCCCGATCATGATGACATTCGGATCGCCGCGCAAAATACTGCGCAAGGCCCGGGCGAAGGTGAGATCGATCTCCGGCTTGACCGCGATCTGCATCACGCCCGACAGCTTGTGCTCGACGGGGTCCTCGACCGTGACGATGCGCCGCTCCATCGTGTTGAGCATCGAAAGAAACGTATAGAGCGACGTGCTTTTGCCGCAACCAGTCGGCCCGGTCAGCAGGATGATGCCGTTGGGCAATGCGATCAGTTCGCGGATCCTGGCCTCGGCCTCCGGCGTCAGGCCCAGAAGCGCAAAATCGAATTTGTTGCGCGATAAAAGCCGCAGGCTGATGCTCTCGCCACTCACGGTGGGAATGGTCGCGACGCGGACGTCGATGGGCTGTCCTCCCATCTCGAGATTGATGCGGCCATCCTGCGGCATCCGGCGCTCGGCGATATCGAGGTGCGCCATGATCTTGATCCGGGAAACGACACTGGCCTGGAGGACCTTGATGCGCGAGGGCACGGGCGCTTCGTGGAGCACCCCGTCGATCCGGTAGCGGATGCGCAGGTCGTTCTCCAGCGGCTCGACGTGGATGTCCGTCGCGCGCTCGTCAAGCGCCTCGCGCATGATCTGGTTCACGAAACTGACCACCGTCGCCTCGGAATCCTCCTCGTCGAGCACGTTGACTTCCTGCGCCAGGTCGAGTGCGGCGTCATCGACTTCCCGTCCCTCCAGGATGGCATCGAAGGTCTCCGCGCCCACACCGTAGCTGGTCCGAAGCGCGGCCAAAATATTCCGGCGCGGGGCCACGCACCAAGTCACCGGTTCATCAATCTCGTGCGCGATGGCCTGCCGCGCCGTGAGGTTGAAGGGGTCGTAGGTGAGGACGTAGAGGTAACTCTCGTTGAGCCGCACCGGGTAGAGATGGTATCGGAACGCGAGGCGGGCCGGAAACCTGGTCCGGAGGCGGTCGTCCATCGGCGGCAGCGCCGCTTCCCACCAAGGCAGGCTGAACCGGGTGCATAACTGCCGCAGAAATGTGTTCTCGGTGACGAGTTGCTTTTCCAGCAACGCGCCGATGGCCGAGGTCTGTTGGGACAAGCTGCTATCTATAGTCTCCTCAATCAACGCCTCACCACCAAGGCGTGATTCCACGGCCAATTCTTTAAGCACCGCACCAGACATGACCACAGCATAGTCTAGTCGCGAAGAGTGTGACAGACATAATCTTCACTGCCAAAAACGCCTTGGAATTTGTTTCCAGATCGTAACGTGAATTCTTCCCTCAACGTTAGGTATGTTCCACCATATGCTAATATTCGATCATTCTCGATTTTTCCGGTCGTTCCCCTCTTTCCTGTTGGCCCTGGCGTTAGCTGCCACCGTGGGGCGAGCTGATATGACTTTCGAACAAGCCTCCCTAGCCGTTCAAAAAGGCGATCCCGAGGCCGAATTCTACCTCGGCAAGGCCTATTTCACGGGACAGGGCACCCCGGTCGACTTAGCCAAGGCCCTGGAGTGGTATCGCAAGGCCGCCGATCAAGGTAACGCCAAGGCCCAGAATAACTTGGCCTCAATGTACTTTCAGGGGAAGGGCGTAAAAAAGGACAATGCCGAAGCTGCCAAATGGTATCGCAAGGCGGCGGAACAAGGAGCTGCGCTGGCTCAAACCAACCTCGGCACGCTTCTTGAAGAAGGCAAAGGTGTCCCCAAGAACTGCACGGAAGCCGCCCAATGGCTTGAAAAAGCGGCCAATCAAGGCCAGGTGGAAGCGGCCTTTCGCCTGGGACAACTCTATTTCGACGGCGGAGATGGTTTTGCGCAGAACTACGCCAAAGCGGCTCAATGGCTGGACATACCTGCCGCCCAAGGCAATGTCGTCGCCCAGGATCTTTTAGGCACGATCTATCAAAACGGATGGGATGTCCCACGCGACAACAACCGCGCCTTTAATCTTTATCAAAGTGCGGCTGACGTCGGCTTTGCCCCCGCCCAGCGGGATTTGGGTTTTCTTTACTGCATGGGACTCGGAACGAAGACCGACGTTGTCATTGGCTATAAGTGGCTTTTTCTTGGCTCCGATCAAGGTGACTTTAAAGCCTCCCACTTCATGAAGGAATTTCAACCGCTTATTTCGAAAGAACAGTATAAAAAGGCCCGTGACCTGGCGGATGCATTCAAGCCCAAGACTCCTCCCGCACCTCCCCAGCCGTAGCGATAAAGGACACTCGCCAGAGATCTCTGCGAAAGTCGCACTCTTAAAAGCGCCGTCATCCTGAGCGGAGGCGAGCCAGTGCACTTCTATTGACCAAAGAGCTTGCCCGAGCCGCAGTCGAAGGACCTATGTGGGAAAAAATGAAAGCGTAAATGGCGTCAAAGCATCCGGAAGAGAAGGGCCAGCCTCCCGCCTGCCCGGAGAGCGGCAAACCGGCCACGCCAAAAGCAAGTTCCCTGACGCAGTTGAGCGTCTTCCTTAAATCAGGATAGGTCCTTCGACTGCGGCTCGGGCAAATCTTAGGGTGAGGCCACACGCTTGGGCTCGCCTCCGCTCAGGATGACGGCATTTCTAAAATCGTGAATTTTGCAGAGGTCTCCACCAGGATTACTCAAGGGTGAAGGGCGGATGCAGCCTGTGAGACTGGCAACCGCGCCAAATTGGTTCTCGCCGCCCTATAATCAGGATCGATCTTCAGCGCTTGTTCAAAGTGCTCCCGGGCCTCATTGATGTTCCCCGAAGCAGCCAGGGCAATTCCCAAACTGTTGTGCGCTTCGACGTAATCGGGCTGAAGGGCCAGGGCTTTCCGGTATTCCTCGATGGCCTCGGGTATCTGGTTGTTTTGGCGTAGGACCAGCCCCAGGTTGTAGTGCATCCAAGCCGAGCCCGGCTCAATCCTTACCGCCTCCTTGTATTCCGCAATGGCCTCGGGGATGCGTCCGGCCCGCATCAGGCTGTTGCCTAGCGACCGGTGCGATTGCGGCCATTCCGGCTTGAGCTTGACCGTCACTTCCTGTTGCCGGATCGATTCCTCCACCCGCCCCATCCCCAGCAGCGCATCACCCAGGTTCTCACTGGCATTGGCCATGAGAGGGTCGAGCCGGACGGCATCCTGAAATTGCTCCACCGCCTCGGGCAACCGTCCGCGATTGGCCAACGCAAATCCGAGGTTGTTATGCATTGCGGCCGAATCGGGGTCGTGCTGGACGTTGTACGCGGCCAGTGTCGCTTCATCCGTGAACATTTCGGCGTAGGCATGGCTCGTCCACGCCAGCCAGCCGACGACGAGCCCCAGGATGCCGATGCCAACCGGCTTGAGGGACTGGGGCAATTCTTTCGCGATCCCTTCCAGACTCGCGATCACCAGGCCCAGCAGTCCAAGGATGGGGACATAGAGCAGATGATCCAGCACCCAGGTCGAGTTCATGTAAGTGATCCACTTCAGGCCCCAAAAGGGCGCGAGCATGATGAGGAAAAATCCCAGCCCCAGCAAAGCATGCCGCCCCCAGTCATCGCGTTTCGTCCAGAGAAAGCAAAGGACGCCGCCCAGCACCACCCAGGGTAGATAGGCGGTCAGCGCGTGCGGCTCGACGTTCCATTGGGGATAAATCGCCAGCGGCGTGGCGGGCAAAAAGCACCGGGAAAAATAGAAGGCGATGTTTTCTCCCGCCAGGACGAAGCGCCAGAGGAGATCGCCTTGCGGAGAGTCGTTGGCGTAGACCGGTCCGCTGTGCGCATAGATTTCGGCGGCCTTGATGGTTGTCAGGCCGAGGACGAGGGAAACGGCAAAGAAAGGCGCGCTGGCCTTGAGGTCGCTCCAACCGACGGCGCGGCGTTTCCACCAGGCGAAAAGCAGGATGACGAACGGAAACATCACCAGCGTGAGTTTGCAGAGCAGCGCGACGACAAAAAAGGCGAGGGCCAGCGCGTAATCGCGGAGCCGCCGCTCTTCCTCGTAGTCGATCCAGGCCAGCAGCGCGAGGAGAAACGGGGGCAGCGAAAGGCTGGCCTTGAGTTCATTCATCAACGCGACCGAATCGACCACCATGGGATGGACGGCAAAGATCAGCCCGCCCAGCCACGCGAAGCGCAGCCCGAATTTGGCCAGCAAGCGCCAGACGAGCAATGCGCTGAACAGGTGCAGCACGATGTTGGTCAGGTGATAACCGAAGGTGTCCTGATGCCAGAGCTGCCACTGGAGGTATTGCACGGTCTCGTGGATGGGATAGTACTCGACCCAACTGCCGAGCTGGAACCACGCCTTCCAGATCCGCGCGGGATCGTTCATCAGGGGATTGCCGACGATGTACCAGCTATCGTCCGCGATCCATGTGCCGTGGACGCAGGGCCAGAAAACCCAGAGGCTGGCGGCGATGATCACGAGCGCCCCGAGCAGCGTCCACTTTAGCCGCTGGAAAGTTACGACCAAGAGCGCGCCGAATCCGTCTTGGGAACGGTCCTCCCGGGAACGCTGTTTGTGTCGTGAGGCCTTGGACATGGAGGGAAAGGGTACCGTCTGGGAGGATAATTTGCACTTCCGTTCAGTACGTAGGGAGGATCGATGACGACCACAGAACAAGAAGTCTGTCGTAACGAGGCAATTGAAAATGGCCGATTGCTCAGGGCTTCGCTATCCCGAAGGAGATCTCTGCAAAACTCTCGATTTTAAAATGCTGTCATCCTGAGCTTGTCGAAGGACCAGACACGCCTTCACCGTAGAGGACCGCTTACGATTGCTCCACCCGGCTCGTGGTGCTTTGAGTATTCGGCTGTAGGAACTTGGTCGTGTGAGCGTGTCTGGTCCTTCGACAAGCTCAGGATGACGGATTGTTTTGCGAACGGGTTTTGCAGAGGTCCCTTTCAGGGTAGAACTGTTCTTCCTAATACCCAGGGTAGCTCGTTCCTCGCAACCCTGGGCTATATGATGGAATCCCTTCCGGATATAAAAGGCAGCGGCATCGTTACGGCCCGAGACGGCAGCATTTTATCCGCAAAAAAAGTTGGGGCTCTCCTGCTGATAAGCGGGAGAGCCCCAACACCAATTTTATCAATGATCTAAGACAAGTGCTTAGGCCTGGATCTTGCTGCGGCGGCGCAGGATGAAGAACAGGACGCCCGCGATGCCACCGAGGACATACGAGGCGGGTTCGGGAACGGCCACGGGAGCGGAGAAGCTCACCACACCGTTGGTGCCGACTTCGAACGTGCCGAGATCCGTGGAGGAGGCCGGCAATGACGTGCTGCCGTGTCCGCTTATAGGGGCTTGTTCATAGAGATCACTGCTCGATCCCAAGGCCGATTCCGTTCCGCCGAAACCACTACCCAGACCGTAGTCGTAGTCGGTGGTGTACGCCGAACCACCCTGTGCGGCGTCATAGTTCGTCAGAACATCCGTGTACGAAGAACTCGAGTTTGTGGAGATCTCATAACCCACGGTCAGCGCCGTTGCGCCGCTAACTGTGTAGAGATTATTAAGAACACCTTCATTAGTCGTACCACCCGCCGGGGTAGACGCATCAATGGGCAGCGCATTACCCGGGCTGCTGATGAAGATGTTGTTGCTTTGACGCTGGTTTCCAGAGATCGATCCCGTTCCAGCTACAACGCTGTAGACCAGATTGGAATTCGTCGCCCAAGAAGCACCATAGACCGTATTCAGGTCGGCGCTCAGGTTGGCGATGGAAGCGTTGTTCGCGGCGAAGTTGAACGACACGGCAGAACCGAGATCAACTTCCAGATTTTGACCACCGCTCGTGACGTTGTTCAGACGGAAACTCAGGATCAGGTCGCCCTGGCTGAAGGACTGGGCCGAAGCCGTACCGACAGAGGCCAAGCCAATCAAGGCCAGAACCGCAGCGGTGGAGATAAGCTTATTCATTTTCATTTTAGTTATTCCTTTTTCTTTATTTTTGGGTTTTGTTTTTTAAACCGAGCCGTGCGGGCGGCTTAGGCCACCCGCACGGATTGAGGAGCTGCTGTCTTTAGTAGTTCAGGACGTAAGCGCCGCCTTCGATCGTACGCTTGACCGCGCCAGCCGTACCGTTGGTGAGAAGCTTGACACCCGACGGGGCCGTGCTCGACGAAGTACCGCTGCTGCCAAAGCTCACGAAAGTCGTGGCAATGTTGTTCGCGGCAGTGTTGGCGAACGTCTGGACTGCGGTGCTGGCCGTGCTGAGGTAGTACATGTGCTCATAACTCCAGAAGGAGTAGGAACCATTTTGAATACCAACCGTGCTGGCCGCGACACCGTCGTAGGTCAGGACATTCAGGCCCTTCGAGGTACCATTGTTGAAGGCACCGGAATCGGAAACCGCGAGATATCCGATGAAGTAGGCGTTACCCGCATTTTCCCCGGCAGGGGAGCTGGTGTTGAAAACGTTAGCCTGATCGACAGGGCTGCTCAGGACCGACGCGACGTCACCGCCGCCAGCGTAACCGCCGTGGCCAGAAAGGTTCCAAGTGATCCGGGATTCCGTGTTCAGGGTCGAACCGGAGGTCCAGGGGTTGAAGCTTTCCACAAGGGAAGCCGTACCGCCGACCGCCGAGTTACCACCAATCTGGACGTAGTCAGTCGGAACCGGGATCGTCGACGTGTTGGCACCACCCGAGAAGGTCAGGAAATACTGACTCGGATTGGCGATAAAGCCCAACTGGGGCTCGGCGAACGCATCGATGCGGGTACCGGAATCTTCATTGCGACCAACGAGGTACACGAATTCAGTCGTGTCCGTGCTGGCAAGGTCGGTTCCCGTCGCGCTGAACATCGAGAGGGGCGCAAATCCGGTCTTGACCAGGAATGCGGCCGTCTGCTGCGTGATGTTCGTGATCGAGGTCGTCGTTCCCGAGGGGGTCGCAACCGAGCCGGACATGTTACCCATGGCCCATTGGAAGGGCACAATGCCGAGGTAACCAGCCGCCGTGCCGGCGCCGACAATCGGGGACGAGCTGCCGGCTTCCCGCAAAGGAGCCGCATTGATCGCCGCCGCGAGCTGCGTGCCCGTGGTGATCGTGCCCGTGAGCGCGCCCGTGCCCGTGATCGTGCAGGTGGAGAGCGCCTTGGCGCAGGAGGAGGCAAACGCATCGGACATACAAACATCCGGCGCAACCGTCGTGCTGGTCGTCGCGAATCCAGCGCTGATGAAGCCCGAGGTGCCACCCGTGAAGTTGGTGGTGACCAGGGTGTTGCTGCCATTGATCGCAGCGATGTTGGTGGAGTTGGTCTCGTCAGGGAACGCGAGGGCGTGTTGCGTCGCGACGTCAACGACGCCGGCGAGCGAACCCGTCCAGTTACATTCCACGATAACCGTGGCCGTGCCGCCGGAACCGATGGTGCCGTTGGCGAGGAGGGACGAGGTTCCCTTCAGGAACGTGGAGCTGCCCGTCCAGATCGCGCGGCAGGTACCGATACCGCCGAGACCGGTGACGATCGCGCAAGTTGTGGGTGCACGGAAGGCCGTGGAGCCCGTGATGTGAATAACAGTCTGGGCAGACGCCATGCTAGGCAGGGCAACGGCCAGAAGACCGAGAGTCAAGGTTTTGAGTAAGTTCATTTTTTTCACTGTGTTTTTTGTTTTGGGTTTTGGGGTTCGACTAACAGAAGTGATTTCGTCCGAGTTTGCTGTCTTTTGCCCCGGAATACTTTTCCGCGACCTGTGCAAGCTATCGAAGCCATGTGACAAACAAACCGGGTTAATGTTACAATTTGGTAGCGATGTGAGATATTTCGGGGCCTTCAGAGGGGCTCCAGAGGGGGCTTTTACTCAAATAATAGATGCTCGGTCTCTGCGAAGGCCGCGTCTAAAAATGTTGTGATCCTAAGCCGTAACGATGCAGGTGGAATTGCATGCGAGCGGACCGGCGTCGATGACGTCAGCCATGCCGGATCCACACGCCGGAGGCGTGTCAGCACAGTAGCCGGTGGTTGAGCAGCAGCGAGACCACCGGCTACTGTGCTACCCAACCTTCGGTTTGGCTGAGGACCGCTTTCTCGCGCATTCGGCACAACTGCATTGCTACGGCTCATTGTGCCAGCGGCACTAGTTTTAGTCATCGTCGCTGCCACCGTAACCAAGGACCTCGACGGAGACGATCGAGGGCAGATTTTGCTGCTGAGAGGCCAAGGGGGTCTCGGGAGCGCGGGTCTGGGCGACGGAACTATTGGAGACGGCGGTGCCGGCGCTCGATGCGGCGCTGATGCCGGCGATATTGGGAGTGCTGGTCGTTGGCGTACCGGAAGTCTTGCCTCCGGCCGAAATGTTCCCCGCATTCAGAACGCGCACCGCGGCGATATTGATGTTGCCGGAGGCGCGAATACCGGCGTCACCGGCATTGACCGTGCCGTTGGGGGCGATGAGATCGACGTCGGAGGGAGGGGCCCCCACGACGGTCTCGAGTACGCCGATGCCGCCGCCGGTGGCTAGTCCGGCCAAATCCGTCTGAACGTCGCCACTTTGAGGATCGACCAGCACGCGGGTGGGCGGGGCGGAGGCAACGGTCTTGGATGAATTACCGGCGGCGATATCACCGACGGTGGACCAAATAATGACGTTGCCGCCGAGGAGGGTAAAGATGCGGGAGTTTCCGACGTTAACGCTGTTCTGCGTGAAGATGGAGACGTTGCCACCACTCTCGGTCAGGATGCCCAGGTCGGGTGAGGAGATGAGGAAGCCCACGTTCAGCTGGCCGCCGGGAGCCAGCAGGTCGATGTCTCCCCCGTTGGTCGTCTTGATCGCGCGTGACGTCAGGGAGATATCGCCTTGAGACGGCCAGGCCCCACCGGGTTGATTACCGGGGAAAAGCGCGCTGATGGCCGCGAAGCCCGGGGCATAGGAACCGGCGCTCGGGCTGTTGGGATCGTTATGCGCGCGCCCGGTATCACGCAAGACATCGTAAAAGGTATCGAGAGCGACATTCGCTTTGGCGGCATTCGCCGCTTCTGTATTCGCAGCGACAGCGTCCGGTTGCGCGACATTCTCCAAGGCAAGGTTGGCATCAATTTGCGCAAATGCGTCGGTCATCGCGGTGGAGTCGGCGGCAAACAGATTGGAGGAAGCGGTGGGACTGGCTTGTTCGGTGAGGGCAAGGGCCTGGAGCTGGTTCTCAAACGCGGTAAAATCGAGGTTACTGTGGTCGAGACCGGTACTCGCGCCTCCCATTCCCGCCGCCGCGACAATATTGGCGCCCGCAAAGGGAAGGACGGGATTACTGGAATTTCCGATCGTCGTGATGCCGATATGAGTGCCCGCAGGGACGATCTCCGAATCCGCTTCGACCCCGAGGTTGAGGTCGCGACCCGCCAGAACTTCAACGGTGCCCGGCCCGGCAACTTGAATATCTCCCGAATCGGGCGCACCTGTACCACCACCCTGTGGGCTGTCCGTGGTTTGCCCGGCGAATTCGTTGCCGGGGGCAGTGGCCTGAACGCGCAAGGGCGAAGTGGCGTCATAGGCCATGATGTCCCGGCCAGCGACAACAAGGCTGATGTCGCTGGCGCTGGTGTTCTGGAGGTAGAGGCCAATATCCGTGATGTCCTGGCCCGCGATCACTTGGGCGACCTTACCGGAAAAGAGGGTAAAGCCGGAGATGTCTCCCGTTTGGGCAAACAGGTGGACCGGATTCGGATCACCGGCATGAAGAGGGCCGTCGTTGATCGAGGCGTGGAGGGCCTGTTTGGTTTGCAGGGGCACGTCCTCAGAAGCACCCGACTCCGCAAACAGGGCATTGACCCCGGCAAAGACGGAGGGATTCGACCCGGTCTGGGAGGACAGCGGTGAAGTGGCCCCGGGAATTTTTGAGGGATCGGCGTCCGAAAGGTCAATCGTGCTGGAAGCCCAGACCTGAAGAGTGCCCAGTCTCGGATCATCGAGGAGGCTGTTGATGGCAAAGCCATTCAGGGAACCGGAGGCCAGGAGATTGATGTTTCCGGTGGCAGACGGCATCAAAGTCAGCGAACCGATGACGTTCACGTCGCTGGAGAAGGCGGTTACGTCCAAGGTCGAAGGCATGAGGGCATCGACGGTGGAAAAACCGGAAATGTCGGACTCAGCCGACTGAAGCCAGGGCTGCGACGACGTGGCGACCGAGCTGCCGTTGGACGCGACATAGATGTTGTTATACCAATCGAAGAGGGAACCACTTCCGGTGTTGGAGTTGTCCTTCAAGGCAACGTGGCCCGAAAGAGAGGAGACGTTGACTGAATCAGAACTCGCATAAGTGGAAAAGTAGCTAAGATTCACGGCGGTATTGTTGGCGGCCTGCGGCAATAAAAAGACATTGGCCACCGGACCGAGCTCAAGGTCGCCACCGGCCGAAACATCGAAGCTGCCCTTGCCGAGGAAGAGAGTCGTGGGAAGCCATGTACTGGGATCCGATGGATCGGAACCGGCGGTGACCGTGGCGCGCGTGCTGTTCGAATAGATCTGACCGCCCGCCACGAGCGTTCCCTGGCCACGCTCAACGTAATAGGCCCCGCCGTTGATGTTTTGCCCAGCCCGCACGACGAGATCACCGCCGCCTAACTCATCGAGGCTGGCCGCGCTGGGAGCGGTGCCCGGCATGCGCGCGTTGGTGGGCACGACGGCATCGACATTGTTAATGCTTAGTCCCGCGTTCAAGGTGACATCGCCTCCGCCGAGCGCACCCACCCCCTCGAAGAAGTTACTGAAATCGACCCACCAGGAGGTCTGGAACAGATGGGTGCTATGGTGCGCCGTGACCGCAAGGAAGTTACCGTTGGCATCCACGGCTCCCTCGCGGTAAAGCCATGTCGTGGGCAGCTCCAGGGAGGAATCCGGTTGTCCCGAGGCCGTTTCATGCGCGATATTACCTTGGGCCGAGATGTCGACGTTACCACCCTCCAAACTAAATTGGGCGCCGTAGTTCGGCTGTTGGGGAGTCGGGGTTGAGAACGTTGGCAAAATATACCCGGCCAATGCTTGGGACTGGGTGCCCGCCGTATAGATCGTCGCCAGGTTATTGAGCAGCAGGACGTCGCCGCCCGCATTGATGGTAATATCCCCGGTACCGGTACGGATGGTCTGGAAATAGGTCGGGATAACGTCACTGCGAGAATTGGCGGAAGACGGAAGGGCGGGCGCTCCCTGGCCAAGCAGAACAGACCCGCCAGCACCCGAGGTCTGGAGGGTTGAGGCCGACAAGACGGCGGTGGGACTGGCGGCGTTGAAATCGGCTCCCGCGGTAATTTGGTAGGACCAGGAAAGGTCGCCAGCGGGCAGGAGTGGCGCGGTCCAGGTGGGGTTGGCTGACCCGGCAAAAGAGGTGTTGGCCGGGTTGAAGCCGTCGTTCAGGCTGTCGCCGAAATCGAAGATGACATTGCCGCTGGCGCGGAGGGTGAGGATTCCGGGCGCACCAGAACCGGCCACGCCCGTCACGCTTGGACCAAAGCGGTAAGTCGAGAGATCCCAACTGCTCGCAAGGGTGAGGTCACCAGCCGGGTTGATGATTTCGGCGGCAGGTTCAACCAGGGTAAGAGCTGACAGGGCGGCGCTATTGGGATTGGTCGATGGGTTGTAAAGCCGGGCCAGGATGCCCGCGGTGTTCCCCGCAAAGGTGCTACCATTGGTAAAGACGTTGCCTTCCTGGTTGTCGATTGAGCCGTCCGAGGCGAGGAAAATCTGGTTGCCGGCGACCACGATGCTGGAGGCGTTAACGATGTTGCCGTTGATGGGGTTGACTTGCAGGTCCGTATTACCGGTGGTTTGGGGAGCACGAATGAGCAGTGTGCCGTTCAATTGGCCGAGAGCGGCACTCCCCGGGTTGTTCGCAGCCACCGAGAGATCAATCGTGGAACCTGAGCCAATCGTGACGTAGCCAGTACCCGCAACTCCATTCGTGTCCGCCCCGCTTTCAAGAGTCACGGAGCCTCCCTTGCCGGCGTCGCTGAAGTTCTGCGCCGCCACAGTGAGTAACGAACCCGCAGCGAGGGTGACATTGCCGGAAGCCGAGAGATTGATCGAGCCGCCCGTCACGCCGGACGCATCAATTTCCCCGTTGACGAGAATGGAACCGGTATCCGTCGACAGATTAAAAGTCTGGGCCGTGACAAGGCCATTGACCACAACGTCGCCAGTCCTGGCCCGGATGGTACGCGACAGGGTGAAACCTCCGGTCTCGAGCACCGAATCAACCGCATCGAGACTGGGCAAGCTCCCCACATCCAGGGAGAAGGAACCATTTTGCCCACCGGTCCCGCCAGCTCCAGTAATCGATGCGGCGTTAAAGACGAATGATCCATTCGGTGCCGCGATGGACAGTTGCCCACCGTTGCCGCCTCCGGTTGGCGCCTGGACCATCAAGTTGCTGCCGGAACCCAAGTTGACCGAGCCTTGATCCGAGGTCAGGTTGATTTGACCGCCCGACGTATTTTGCGTCAGGGTAAAATAATTCTGCGTGGTGCCAGCGGCATTGATCACTCCACCGATCGAAATGTCACCGGTAATGGCATGCATGGTCACCATACCGCTGGGTATTTCGATGGTGCCATTGTCGACAATACTCTGCCCCGTAAGGGTCAAGTTTGCGCCCAGGCCTTCGGAAGCGGGTAGAGAAATTGTTCCCATGCCGTTGATGGCCAGGTTGCCACCCACCGCGGTGATACTCTCGTTCGGAGCAGCTTGGGATGCCGCGAAGGCATCGGCGGAGATCAGAGGGGTGTTCAAGCTAAGATTGCCTGCGACAATCAGGGAACCTTGGCCCAGGACGCTGGCGCCACCCGTCTGGGTCGTTTTCGTCTCGCCGAGCAGCATGATGCCGCTCGTAGCGTTCAAGTTCGTATTGGCATATTGATCGATGTTGATCTGGTTGGTGCCCAGACTAATTGTTCCGGCGTTAATAGTGAGGCTGCCGTTCGCCCCCGTGGTGGCGCCAAGAGAAACTCCTCCCGGACTATTATCGAGGTTCACGTTTTGGGCATTGATGGTGACCGTGCCACCTCCCCCGTTATCGCTGTAGCCTCGAATTTCGGACGCATGCAGGGAGAGACTGGCCACCGGAAATTTACCGGACACGGCATTGCCGCCGATCGTGCCGGAACCATAAATATCAAGGGAGGAATAACTGAGCAAAGAAAGATCCTGGGTCGAGTTTTGCAGATTGTTGAGAGCCAGACCGGAAAGGATGAGGCCTTGAGTCAAGGGAGCCACTGCCGGTGTGCCCAGCTCAATACTGATCTGGCCGCTGTCGAGATTAACGGTGTCTGCCTTGAGAACGGTTGAGGCATCCAGTTGGGTCGCATGACTTGAATCGAGCGTGATGTTTGCCGCCACGTTTCCAGCGGAACCGGAGATATTCGCCCCGGGGTCAATGTTGAGGTGAGGACTGGCATCATTCGGATTTACCCCGGTACGGGTGATGCTATCGGAGGTATTTGAACTCACCCGCAGGAGGGCACCGTCGCCGACAATAACCAGTGAGGTGGCTGGCTGGCTGGAGGTGACGGTCGCTTGCTCGATCGACGCACCGGAGTCGAGAGTCAAATTTTGGTTGGAAACCAGGATCACGTCAGGCGCACTGAGTCCGCTAAGCGTTTGTCCTCCGGCAACGACGCTGGCCCCCGCGTTGTCCACCGTGATGTCGTTCGTCGTAACAGTCACGTCATAAACACCACCGACCCGTTGGCGATAGCCACCGATCAAGAGACTGCCGGCGCCAAATCCGCTGAGACCGGATGAATCCAATTGCAGCGTCGAGGCGGGCACGTTGGAAAGGTCCGTATTGGGGCCATGAATCAGGATATTGCTTGGGGTGGCAATATCGACCAGACCACCCAAGCCACCCGCGGAAGCCTGCGAATTGATGGAACCTTGCACGACCATCGTCTGGGTGGCCGCGAGAATCAAATGTCCGGCATCCAGCGGCAGGAGCGGTACGGCTTGGCTGGCCGTGACGGCGCTTTGACCCAAAAAAGTCGTGCCGGACGAAATATCGTATTGCGCGGCGGCTGCGATCACGGAGGGCGGGCTGACTTTGAACAAGGATTGCAAGGCCGGCTTCGTTTGAGTCGTGTCAAAGCCATTGGCCACATAGCCGGAAACAATGCTAAAACCTGTCGCCTCGGCAATGGCAGTGGTGTAAGGAGTACCGGAAGTCGGCGTGATGAGGAAAGCCCCGGGAAGTAGCGCGTAACGTGCGGGCAGAAGAGTATAGGCCCCGGCCGGAAGTCCATTGCTGGCGTTCAGGTAAACCCGTTGACCCACCAACAGGTTGCTGTTCGTATAATCGGTACCGGAATAGTAGGGAGCGACACTGGCCTGATAACCCGGCAAAATGGCATAGCTGCCGGACGAGCCAAGGATGTCGTTGGTCCCGCCCGTTCCCGTCACGAAGTTGTAGGAGAACAAGTCGCCTCCGCCACTGATATCGATGGAGGAGCCGGACTGATCGACAATATTGACTCCTGAGATGTTAATGGTCTTGTCCGGGATTGCGTTCGTTCCGCTCCCAACAACGGTGTTGCCAGCCAGCGTGATATTATTACCGGCGGGATCGTCCCATTCGACCCCGTTGACGTTGACTCCATAGGGAAGCGTGAGGGCTTTCCCGGTCACCGGATCAACCGCCGACACGGAGGTCGAGCTACCCCCGGCCAGGGTGAGATTTTGTGTCACCGGAACGGAAGAGGTCGGAGTCACACCGGGAAGCCCCGAGCCCGTGATGCCGTCGATCGGGGTTGCCCCGAAAATACCCGAACCGAGGTTGATGGTGCCCAGCGGCGCACGGAGCACGCCGCCTTGCTGAATGTTGGAGGCGTAGACATTCAGTACGCCGCCAGCCGAAAGGGGCAATTGGGGTGTGGGCAGATTACCCGACTTGCCGATACTGATTTCACCTGTTCCTCCAGCATAGTCATAGGCCACCAGCGTGAAGGTGTTTTCCGTGGTGGGGTAAATCTGGCCCGCGGTCAGGGAGAGGGCCCCGGCTATGTCCACGACACCATTGCCCCGGATATCTCCGCCATTGGCCGCCAGGCTGGCGTTCCCAATGCCTTGCAGCGAAAGAGTGCCGAGATCGATGAAATTGGCTGAGACGTTGAGGTTACCGTTTCCGTGGGTCGGAGAGAAGAAATAGGCCCCGCCGCCTGAGTTGAAAAAATTGGTGAGTTGTTGCGCGGCTTGCGGCGATTCAAACGGCAGTCCGAGCGCGACATAAGGCGCGTTGATATTGACCGTCGAATCGGCGAGAATCACTCCGGCGTCGCCAACGGTCACGCTGCGGTTTGCCGTGATCGTCACCGGGCCGGAGAACTTGACTGATCCTTTGAGGACGAGCGCATCGAAACCACCCGAATTAAAACTATCGGCGGCAAAAAATCCCGTCTGGAGAATGTTGTTCCCGTCGAGCGGGTTGATGCCAAACGAATCGAGTACCGTGTTGCCAATGGCACTGCCCGTGAAACTCAAGGAACCGGAGGCATAATCGGGCATGCCCTGTTGGGTCACCACCAGCGTGGGATCCAAGGGGGTCGGATTTCCCCCCGTCAAAAACATTCCCGAGGAAACCGTGACCGTGCCTCCCTGGGCCGAAGGGCCGCCCGCCGCACCGAGCAGCGTGGCATCCGTGACCAGCCCTTGTTCCCCGATGAGGGTAATCGATCCGCCTGCGCTGTCGACCCGGCTCGAAACGAAGGACGAAGAAGAGGGCCGGTTGACCGTGCTATTTCCAACGCTGGCCTTGGTCGTGTCGAGCAGGCCGGTCGCCCCGGAGACGTCCAGCACGGCGCCCGCCTGGGCAAAGATATTCCCGTCCACGGTGATGCTGCCGCCCGGCAGAACCGAACCGGTGTGAAGTCCGAGGGAATTCGGCGTCAAAAGCGTCGTTCCGGCGGTCGACAAAAGACTGTTGGGGCCGAGCCAAACCGTGGGCGTCGCTTCGCTTAGGTTTAGCAGGATGGAAGACGAGTTTTTACTTCCGGTGATTGAAATGGCTCCGCCGGGCGCGATGATCGATCCGAGCACTTCCGCGGTTTGCGCATTGACGGTGACCCCGTTGGCCGCGTTGGACTGCGGATCGGTTTGAATCAGCGCGCCTTCGTCCATGACAAACGCTCCCCGGACCAGAAGGCCACCCTGAAAGGGATCACTCGCGCCGGAGACTTTAAAACTCAGGGTGGCGGGCGCACGCTGGCCCGGCGGTAATTGTTCGATCCCGACATCGACATTCGCACCGTTGGCCACAGCCACCAACGTCTCCACTTGGGGAGCGATGACGGCATTGGGGGCGATGAGCGTACCAGTGATGTATTGGCCGGTGAAATTTCCAGTCGAATCGAACTCTCTTTGCCCAATGCTATTCAGCGCAAAGCTGGCGAACCCACCCTGGCTAAAGAAGTCCGGTTGCTCAAGATTTCCATTCCCATCGGTGGGATTGATCCAAAGGGTATGACCGCTCGCGACCGTATCTCCATTGAGAAGCGAATTGCCCCCGATTTGAATCGAAGGCGCCTTGACGGTCAGCGACCCTCCGGTTGCCCCGGAATATCCGACAAACTGCACGAGGTTCGGATCCCATGAAAGCTGGCCGCCCAAGATGGCGGAGATTCCCGCATCCTGACCCGCCTCAATGTCGACACTCCCGCCATTGCCGTAGGAGAACTTGCCGTTGGAGCTGACCTGTAAGCCGCCCGAGACATCAATGGCGGTACGCGCGGCCGGTCCCGAGACAAGATCAACATTGTAGCTGGCGATCTTGACCGTTCCTCCGCTCGTTATGGAAGGCGAAGTTCCCGGCGCGACGGCGGTCTCACGATTGTCGATCACCTGCCCGGCGGTGCTCAGTCGTGCGCCCGCGCCCAAGGTGAACTGGCCTCGCGTAGGATCAGCCGACGGGAGGGAAATAAGCGTGGAAACTAGAAAAGGTGAAAAATCGAAAGTGGTGAAGTTCAACTGGCCACTGGGAACCGCGAGAGAGCCTTCGAGATCGATATTGGCCGCCGTCATCGTGATCGAACCACCGACCAGCCCCTGGAGACTAACATTGGCGGGGACCAGGATATTGCCATCGTTGTTATTGAGCGTGAGGGAGCCAAACCCGTCGGCGCTGACGAGATTGGGAGAAAGGTCCACTTCGGCCAGGCGTTGTGCGGGCAGCGTCGAACCAAAGGGCCCAACGGCGGGCAGAGAGGAATCAGGAGTGAAGACGACTTGAGGCGGCGTGGGCGATGAGGGAAGGAAATTGAGGTTGCCCGCATCCGGCAACTGAAACGACAAGGTAAGCGCGCCATAAGTCGGCTGGCCCAGAACGGCCAAGACTGTTGGGAAAAAATTGGCCGTTCCGTAGGTCTTCGTCAGTTGCGCGGCTGAGGTCTGCTGTTGGATCCCGGCGACGGTATTCCCGTAAACGTTCCCGTCCAGGGCCATGCCCGGGGCGGTTATGGAAATGGAGCCGGCATCCCCCCCCTGGACATAACCCGCTTGATAATGGACGCCTCCCAACAATCGGTTTTGAAAGGTCTGGGTGACATTCCATTTTTGCGAAGACACGGTTAAACCGTCGTAGATGCCTTGGACCGGAAAGTCGGGATTGGCCTGCGCGATGTCGATAATCTGCCCGCGCTGAATGACCCGTGTCGTTTGAATGTTTGCCCCTTGATAATTGATGTAGCCACCCGAGACATTGATGGACGAGCCCGGCTGCATCACGACCGAATCGCCCGCATTGATCCCGACCGAGCCGCCCGCGGTCGTCAGTTCACCAACCGAATGTTGGACCAGGCCCACATAGCCGGAAACATCGGCCAGGGGTGTTCCAATCCAAGGGGTGCCGTCCGAGTTGACGCCGACTGCCCGAAGATCGAACTGGATGGTGGAGCCGCGCAGCGAACCGGTCCGCTGCAACGGTGAGTTGGCCAATTCGGTTCCGAGCAATTGCGCGGTCACAATGTTTTCCGTGACGGAGGCCGAGATATCCTGGGATCCCGAGACGTCGATGGAGGAGCCAGGATCAAAATAAACCTGACCGCCCTGACCGGGGGCGTAGGTCAGCAAATAGGAAAGATTGTCCTGCTGCAGAAGCCAGTTTCCGGCACTGAGGTTAATGCCCGACTTCAACGCGATGCTGGCATCATTGGTCGTATTGGGTCCCGGCTGGATGTTTTCGTCGTAGGCAAAAATGGATGGAGTCGTCGAGCCCGCGGCAAAGGGGTAAGGAACCGACGCTCCCGGAGCCAGAAGATAGGAATTGGAAGAAAAATGGATGGTCTGGGCCTCGACATTGACCAGGGACGGCAACGCCAACTGCGCGCCAATGATCGTATCGCTGCTCTGCAACTCCGGGAGTATCTGGGTCTGACTGTCGGGACCAAATGTGACTGCGCCGGAGGCGGTGGGATAAAAGCTCGACGCTCCCTGGAAAGCGTTGTTCCCGTTGACCAGTGGGATGGCATCATAATTGGCCAGGAGGTCGATACGCCCGTTCAAAGAGACGGAAGTCGAGCTGTCGATGACGCCATTTTGGTTGACGTTCTTGCCCACCATGGTGACATCCGCCCGCGGCACTTCGATGAGACCGGCATTCGAGGCAGTCCCGGCCACTCCGGTCGCGCCTGAAGCGTAGGAGGGGTCGGAGATTTGGCCGACAGAAACGTCCAGGCCACGCAGGGAGGCGTCATTCACATTGTGCGCCAACAGCCCGACCTGCAATCCCGCGGCAAGGATGGTCTGGCCGTCGGGTGTATTGATGGTGCCGGCATTGACGACGTTGGGGCCGATGAGGGCGACCTTTCCACCGACGTGCTCGGGGGTGTCGGCGCTGGTAATTTGCGCGCCCGGCAAGACGACAACGTCCCCGTCTTGGCTGTTCGGTTGGACGATGCTCAGGTTTCCGGCGGAATCGGCCTGGGAAATGACGCCGCTGGTCGGCGCGGGCGAATTTTCCTGCGGCGTGAACGCGGCGGTCGGCCCCTGCGAGCCGGAGGGTAAATCGATCTGCGAGAAAAGGAATTGAAAGTCGGGATTATTGAGCAGGCCGCGCGCAACGAGATTGTCGTTGATCGGCAGCGTGGAGACGACGAGGGCGCCGACGTTGACCTGGGATGAGCCGCCGAAAATAATCCCGTTCTGGTTGAGAACGTAAACCTGGCCCTGGGCCTTGATGGAACCGAGGATTTGCGAAGGAGCGATGTTCGGGGCGACCTTGTTGATGGCGACCCATTGCGCGGCGTTGGCGCCACCGAGACTTTGGTCGAACGAGAGCGTGGTGTTCCGACCGACATTGAAGCTGCTCCAGTTCAGAAGGGCCTGTTGTCCGGTTTGCTGCACGGTGACCACAGGCTGCCCCTGAGGAGAGGTCGTCTGGACGGGGGTCTGGGCGTTGACCCAGGTGGTCACCAGATTGGAAGCACCGGGAGCGGCAAGGCCCGCATCGGGTACAAGACCACCTGGCGCAAGGCCGTCGGGAACAACCGGCAGGGAACCAAGATTGTTCGGCCCCGAGGCGAGGTTGCGAGCGGCGTTTTGCGCGGCCTGCATCGCCTGGAGCGCCTGGACGGAATGGAGGAGCGCGGCTTGTGTGTGCTGGGCCAGGAGGGCCGTTTGGGCGGCCTGACTCGTGGCGGAGGTTGCCACGGTCGCCGCCTGGCCTCTCGTAACATTACTCCCCTGGTTCGTTTGGGAGGCGCCCCGAAGCGAGTAGCCTTGCGCGCAAACGGGCAAACTGAAACCCAGCAGGAAACAACCCGTCATGGCCGCGAGCAGCCGGACCCCAATCGTGTCAGGATAGGGATTGCGAACTGCTCTGCATGTGGGCGAAATGGGCATGGAAATCGAACCCAAAGCATATATCAGCCCCCCCATATTTCATGGCAAATTGAGCTTCGTCGCACGAATGTTACCCAATCTCCTTATTCGGCCGGTCCAAGAGGGGAAAAAAGGCCATTTTCGCCCCGAAAGAGACCTCTGCAAAATTCACTATTTTAGAAATGCTGTCATCCTGAGCGAAGGCGAGCCCAAGCGTGTGGTCTCATCCCAGCACTTACCCGAGCCGCAGTCGAAGGACCTTTGCACGATTCAAGGAAAGCGTTCAATTGCGCCAGGGAACTTACTTCTGGCGTGGCCGGTCTGCCGCTTTCCGTACGGGCGGGAGACTGGCCTTTCTTTTCCAGACGCTTTGACGCCATTCACACTTTCAATTTTTTCCCACGGGGGTCCTTCGACTGCGGCTCGGGTAAATTCTTTGGTTAATAGAAATGCACCGACTCGCCTTCGCTCAGGATGACGACCTTTTTAAGAGTGCGCCTTTTCGCAGCGATCTCCGAAACGAGGGAAACGGCGCGTCTATTGGCTGGGGGACGTGGCCGCCGATTTTGCCTTGGCCTTGGTTGAAGGTGGGACATTCCCCGTCGGCACGATGGGCTCCAAGCCGGGCGGCGGCTTCACGGTCGAAGTCGCTGTCGTTTTGACGGTGCTTGATGCTGTCGTTTTCGGGGCTGGCGCGACGGGCGGCAAAGCGGCAGGCGGTTGCCCGGAAACGACCGCGTGATCGAGCAGCTTGTCTTTGTAGTCCTGGACAAGATTTTGCAGTTTGACGCGGTTGACTCCCACAAAGGGTTCCTTGGCGGCGAGGGCATCGCCCAGGCTGAATTGCTCGTAGCGGGTGAGAATTTCGTTGCCGGTCTTGAACAGCTCGAGGTTCTTGGCCTCACGGTCATCGACCAGGCGTTGCAGGAGGATGGCTTGGGCGGCGAGCTTAAGGCGCTCGGCTTCCTTCTGCGCTTCAAGCTGGGCGACCTGGCCGTAGGCGTCCTTCTGTTTCTTCAGGTCGTCCGTGAGCAGGCCGTTCTGTGTCGTTTTTTCCGCGAGTTGCGCGGTGAGATCGGCGATCGACTTGTCCGAGGCGGTCTTGTCCGAGGCGGCCTGGGCGGTCGCCGCCGCGAGCTTGGCGGTCAGGTCGTCCACCTTCGCCTGGAGGTCCTTGTTCGCGGTATCGCTGGCGGCTTGGGCGGTCTGGGCCGTGACCGCTTGATTCTGGGCGTCGCGCAACTGGACAGTCATGCTCTTGAGGGCGTCGCGCAACTGACGCATGTGCGCCTCGGCGGCGGCATCGGCGGCATCGTCCGCCTGCGAGACACCGGCAGGAAACAGTAACAGGATCAGGACAACGAGAGGCAGGAAGGTCTTGGACATGGTCGTAGTGGTGATCAGAACTTGGCGTTGATGTCGAACTGGAAGAGGTTGCTGGTGAAAGCGGGCCCGGCGACAGCGGTGGCGCTCATCCAGCGCAGGCCCAACCAGACACGGGGATTAAGGGCGACGCTACCGCCGATGACATAACCCTGAAGGTTGGTACCGGCGAGATTCGCGCCGAAATCGGAATCGGTGAAGCCGTCGACCGTCGCATCGGACTCGACGTGGCGATAACTGAGGTAGACGTTCCAGTCGCCCAGTTTTTCGAGGGCGGCGGCGCCGAGGTTCAAGCGGATCAGGTAACCGATGTCACCGCCATAAAACGAGTTGGGATCAAGGCCGGTGGTATTATTCTGCGGCCCCGAGAATCCCCCCGAGAGGCCGCTGGCGGAAGGCCCGCTATTGATGATCGCGTTGCGGTCGAACGCGATATTTTTGACGCCTTCCCCGATGAGGGAGATGTGGAACGGATCAAAATAGCCGAAGTCAAACTGGCCCGTGAGGACCACTTCGCGAAACTGGCTGGCCAAGCCATAGTACTGGGTCTCGGATTGGGCCAGTGGATCCTCGAAATCGCGAATGGCCATGTAGGTATTGCCGTTCTGGGCAAAGGACGGACGGCTGTCATCCGTGTTGCCCGCGTTCAGGCTGGCGTTGGTGATCGGGCTGGAAACCTGGCCGGAGATATTCTCGAAATCATAGAAGGCCGCCGCACCCTTAAAGCTCACATCTTTCGTGATTTGCCAGGAGCTGCCTCCCTGAAGCGCGAAGAGATATTTGTTCTCGCTCTCGAACTTGGTCGCTTGATCCGAGGAGAAGTTCAGGTCGGTATTGTAGACCGGGAAGCCGCCGGCCGTCATGAAGGGGACGACTCCCTTGGCGACTTCATATTTTCCCTGGATGGCCGCGCCGTCAAAGGCGAGATCGTCCGCCCACATCATGCTGGTGTGGAAGAAGGGATTGTCGAAACGGCCCACGGTGAAGACGACGTTCTGGTCGGGATCGGTGCCCAGTTGATAACGGATGAAAGCGCGATCGAGCCAGATGGCATATTTGCCGAAATCGCCGCCCTGACTGCCAGCCGGGCTGGTCCCGCCAAAGGTCTGGTTTTCCGAAACGGGACTGTCGTCGGAACCGGTCGCGATCCGCAACCCGGCGCTAAAGCCATCGTCCAGCCAGACATCCGCGCCGAATCGCGAGCGGAGCCGGAAACGATTGCGGTCCTGGTCCACGTTATATTGCGGGACCAGCGGCGGGCTGAGGTTGGCTGCGGCTGGCCCGGGGAAAGTCAGGCCGTTGCCGGTGTTGATCGAGTTGAAATTGGTAAAGAAACCGGTGGCATTGCCCGGAGGATAGAAGTCGCCTTCATAACGGACACGGATGTCGCCCGAGAACCGGAAACGTTTCACCCAGTCCGGCAACCCGCTGACCTGCTTGCCGCCGTTCACTTCTTCCTCGTTACGGGTCTGGGCCATGACATCCTGCTCGATCTGCTCGGTCATCTGCTTTTTGACGACGTCGGGCACGTAGGCAATCCGGACTTCGTCCTCCGGCGCCTGGGCCGGCACGTTCGGGGCCGGGGCGGACGGTGCCTGCTGTTGGGTGGCGAGGGCACGCTCCGCCGTCGCCTGCGCCGCCGCCGCCTGGGCCCGGGCGGTGTCGGCTTCCAACTCGGCCTGCTTGATCAGGCCATCGGCATCGGCCTGGGTAATGAGCCCCCGTTTCACCATGAGGTTGATGAGATTAACCGTCGCGCTCTCCGAAGGAGTCGAGGGGGCCGTGGGAGTCGATGTCGACGCCGTGCCCACGGGCGCGGTGGCCGCAGGTTCGAGGGGGGCAGTCGCCGCCGCAATGGCATCCGAGGTCGAGGCGGCCGCGGGACTGAGAGCGAGCGGCTGGGGCGAAGGGATTTTCAGCGTCGGTTGCGAATCGGCGGCAACCAAGATGCGACCGGTCGATGGCGCGGACTGGTCCGCAACGGTACCTGGCTCGGGTACGGGCAACGATGCCGACTGATCGGTGGCGGCAACCGGCGCGGGCGTGGTCGATGCCGCGGATGGGTCGTTGGCGGCGACCGATACAGGCGCGGGCGTGGCTTGGTCGTCAGCGGCGACCGGCATGGCGGCCATGACGCAGCCGACGAACGCGAGGCACAAGATGAGCCCTCTCCCTGCCATTCCCCTCGGGACGCAGGCAGGCAGAAACCTGAAGACGTGGATTTGTTTTTTGCAGGACATTGAATTCAGATAGCTAAAAGGTTTTAGGAGGGGCGACGCGCGGTGATCTGCATGACAATCGGCATCGGCATGTCCTGGGGCGGAGGTTCCTGCAACTGCAAGCCGACCAGGACTTCGTTCTTGAGCGCCGTATCGACGGTGGCATCGCCCGTTGTGCCGCTGAACTCTGCGCGCGTGATACGTCCGGTCCCGTCGGACCAGACGCGGATCTTGAGATGGAAACTCGCTTCGCGCGTCTTGGCATTTTGGAGGATGGCGGCAACAACTCGGGACTGCACTTGGGCGGCATACCACCCGAACTTGCTGGCGTTAGGGTCACCGCCGATGTCCGAGCCATCGCCATTGCCATTGCCGTTGGCCAAGCCGTTGTCGGAAGGCGGCCCACTAGCCTTCGGGCCGGGAGTGGACGGAGGCCGGTCGTTCTTCGGCGCTTGTTTCTTTTCATCCGGTTTGACCGGTGTCTGCACGACCATCTTCGGCTTTGGTGGGGGCGGAGGAGTCTTGGGTGGTGGTGGCGGAGGTGGTGGCGGGGGCGGCGGAACCAGGGTGACGTGGATCTCCTCCGGCTTGCGCGGAGCTGGCATCTTGCCCTTCGACAGCAAAAAGAAAGTCGTGAGGCCCATTCCCAGCAGGACCACGACGACGCCCATGAAAATCGCCAGACGGTACTTCTCGAAGAAGCTCCGCGCATCGATTTCGTCGTCGTTGTAGTCGAAGGAGGCCATGACTTTACTGCCCTTTCTCCGGTTTGGTCTGGAGCGCGACACTGGTGATGCCGAGCTTCGCGCAGACGTTCAGCACATCCATGATGTTTTGGTACTGGGCCGCGGAGTCTCCCTTGACGACAACTGGCAGGTCGGGGTTCGACGCCTTGAGCTGTCCGAGTTGCTGCTCAAGCTGCTCCAACGTCACGGTGTAGGTGTCGAGATGGATCTGCCCCGAATTGGTCACCGCAACGGCATGGATTTTTTTCTTGGCTACGCTCGTCGCCGCACTTTCCTTGGGCAGATTGACCTTCAGGCCCTGGAGCCCCGCCGTCGTCATGATGATAAAGATGAGGAGCAGCACGAGATAAAGATCGACCATCGGCGTGACGTTGATGTCGTCATATGCTTTCCCCTCGGCATCGGCTTTCATGGACATAAGCGGTGGTTCCTTTCGTGTTTGGGTGAGATCAATCGCCAATATTGCTGTAGAACTCGGCCATCTTCGTGACAAATTCGTCGATGAAGACCTGCAGATCGCTCGTCACCGACTTCATCCGCGACACGAGGTAGTTGTAACCGAGGAGGGCGGGAATCGCGACGAGGAGACCAGCGACCGTGGCCACCAAGGCCGCGGCGAGACCCGGCGCGATGGCGCTGATGTTGACCTCGCCGGTGGCGGCGATCGCGGCGAAGGTGATCATGACGCCGACAACGGTCCCGAGCAGTCCCATGAACGGTCCGCCCGCAATCGAGATGGTGAGAAAGACCATGCCGTCGTTGAGCGCATGGTTCTCGCGCACGTAACCGCCATCAAGGCTTGCACGAATCGCCTGAATGGAACGGGAAGAGAGTATCCGGTCGCCCGCCATGCGCACGCCAATCTCCCTTGAGCCAATGTGGTAGATGCGATAGAGCGGTGAGTTGTGGATCAGGCGCTGGAGCTTGGGGGTAAGATTGCCGCCCATGCTCTTGACTTTCTCGGCGTCGTTGTGGTCCAGGACGGTGAGATCGAGGGCGGCCTGGGACCAGCCCTTCAGGAACAGCTTGTTCCCCTTCTGGACGCCGTTGAGGTAGAAAAATTTGGTGATCATCACGTACCAACTCACCAGCGACATGATCCCGAGAATGCCGATGACGACCCAGCCGTCGATGGTCACCGACTTGAGAATGACGCCGAAGAGGCCAAACGCCCCGCTGAGCCATCCGGCCGGGGGCTGCTCGTCCTGGCCGACCGTGACCAATTTGGCTGCGGCATCACCGCTCTGGGCGGCGAGTTTGATGTAGCCCGCTGGCCGGGCCATCTTGGAAATATCCAGTTCGTCGATCACACCGTTAAAGCCAACCGCCGGAGTCGTCGCGTTGGGATCGACCACATCGCCCCCGATTTGCGCGGCGCCGCTGAACGCGGGCAGCGCGACGTTGACCTGGCCGTAAATCGCGCCATCCACATAAAGCACAACCGCGGAACCGTTCGCCATGACCGCCAAGTGGTGCCAGGAAGCGGCGGCAAGGGGCGCGCCCAACGGACTGCGCGTTCCGTTCACCTCGACAAAAGGCGCACCGTTGTCGCAACCGACCAGAAAATCGCTGGTGCCATCGCGGCAACTATAGATGATCGCGTTGGGCTGGAGCACGGTGGGCTTGATCCAGGCCGACCACGTCAACGATCCACCCGCCGGGATGGCGAGCGAGGTCGACGCGGGAATGGCAATTGGCGTCTTGCCGTCAAGGCGCAGAGCCGGCCCGATGCTGCCATCCGTCGAGGCCCCACCATTCTTGGCGTTGTTGCCTGAAGCGGTCGCGTCCTGTGCGGGGTCGCCGCTTTTCTCGGCAAAATGATAGACCAAGACGGTGTTGGCGTCATAGGTGGCCTTGGCATCGGGGCCGCCGTCCGCGGGCTTGCCGCCGTTGTTGCCGTAGTAAAGCCAGATTGTCGTCTGCGCGCCCGGCTTCAAGTCGGGGATTTTGACCCAGGCGTAGGCCTCGCCCAGCATCGAATCGAATTGTTCGATGTGGTAGGCCAGCGGTTTGCCATCTTCGCCGATGAAACGAATGCCGCTGCCACCGTCCCCGGCGGCATCAAAGTTGAAATCGCCGGAAAGCCGGACCAAGACCGGCGTGGTCCCGATCGGATCGCTGATCCCCGCGCCGGACGCACCCGTGTCGATGGTGATTTTCTTGCGCAGTGTAAAATCGGGATTCCACCAAGCCGCCGTGGGCGCCGCCGTCTCGGCCCACGCGGAACCGGTGAAAAGAAGGGCCACTGCCAGCATGGGCAGGAACCGGTTCAACCGAGGAATAAGAGTCTGTTTCATAATCATCCTAAAAATCAGCCCAAACACGGAAGGTCAGTTGCATTTCAAATGCGTTCGTCGAGGGGCCAGCCTTGAGCGGCACCCCGAAGTCGAGCGAGCCATGGAAATGATCGTCGATCTTGATGTGCGTCCCCGCCCCGACACTGGCCAGGGTGAAGCTCGATTGCTGGTCCTGCAAAGGCCGGTTGAGGGTCACCCAGCCGCCTTCGGCAAAAATGTAAAACCGCCATTCGTCGATCAGCTTGCCCAGCAGATCGCCCACCGAAGGACTGCGTAATTCCATCGAACCCAGGAGGGCGTTGTCGCCCGGCACCTCCGATTCCAGATAGCCTCGCACGGTGGTGAGGCCGCCCGCGCTGAACTGCTCATTCGTGACCAGCGGTTCGTCGGCCACCTGGCCCTGCGCCTTGACGTAGGCCTGCAAGCCTCCCGGCAAATCGCGCTGGTGCGAAAGGTCGCCGCGAAAATAAATGTAGTTGGGACTCGCGCCAAACCGGTTGACCGTGAAATCGTCCTGATTGCTGCCCAGGCCGCTCATGTTCATGTTGATGCTGGGGTCGAAAGTTGTCTGGTAGTCCTTGCCAATCCATTGCGCACTGTAAGCGGCGGTCAGCGGATAGTAAGTTACGGGCGTGGACAGGTCGACACCGCCAATGAGCAGGTCCTGCTCGTAATGTTTGTAGTTGAAACTCAGGCTGACCGATTGGAAAAAATTCCGGTCCGAGGGCAGGCTGATGATCGCGGTCAACCCGACCGTCTGTCCGATGCCCGCCACCGGGATGCTCCCGAGCGTGTTGACGTTACTGTTCTGGTCGGTTCCCTGCAACATCACGGTCAGCCAATCGATGCCAGGAATTCCCGCCTCGTAATAGCCCGAGAACACCTCCACTTGGGAAGGATCTTGTGGCGCCACTTGGAAGCTCGCCCCAATGGTATGGCCCATTTGCCAGAGATTATCGTATTCGATCGAGCCGTTGACTCGCAGTGGCGAGGTATCGGCACTGTAGCGGTTGTTGACCTCGATGCTGCCGTGAAGCGGCGGCGTGTCCTTCACGTCCAGGTCGATGTCGTAAGTGCCGGGCACGACGCCGGGACGCGGAACGATCGACACCTGGCGGTCTCGCAACTGGCTGAGGGAAACGATGTCCTTGTTCGCTTCGTTAAGGTTAAAGACCTTGCCTTCCGCCATGGAGGGGACGGCTTTTTCGATCTGGTCGAGAGAGAAATAGCGCGAACCCTTGACCCGCAAACGGCCCACCTCGTTCAAGTGCACCTGCAAATAAATGATGCCGCTCTTCGTCTTTTGCGGGCCGTAATCCACCTGAACAAAAACATAACCCTTGTCGTGGTAGATCTTTTCCAGCGTCGCGCAGGCCTGGCGGATATCATCCTCACTCCGATAAGGGCCGAGATAGGGATAAACGGCTTCCCCAATCTCGGTTTGAGCCAGCAAGTTTCCGCCACCGTCGACCCGAAATTCTTGGATGTAAAAGTAATTGGTGGCGGGTCGATTCACCATCGGATGAGCTTCGTTCGTCGCTGGGGCGGGGACCGCAGCCGAGGCATTGTCCGTGGCCGCGAACGCGACAAATGGCCAGAAAAAACAGGCGCCCGTTAACAACGCCACCGCAAATCGCACGCCATCTCGCGGCATGGGATGCACACGATCCCCCCACCATAGGGAATTGCAGAAAAGAATATGCATGTGCATGGATACGTTTCCGTTGCGATAAACGGGCACGAAAGGATAAAGATGAACACGAAACCCAAAAAGAAGTTAATGGTTACATTCGTGTGGCGTCGAACCCGTCCGTGGCTGCTTCGCGCGGGATGGAAAAACCCGCTCATCACGTCTGCCGGACGAATACAAAAGCGGCCTAAACTACTCTGATTGCTATATCTTGGTCAGGAAACGCCCGGTTTGGCGGAGACTTGAGCCGGGTTCCCTTTGGCCAAAGAATGGGGCAGCAGGGTCTTCAGCAAGACCGTACCCGCGCCCACGACGGAGCCGCGTCCAATACAGACTCCCGGACCGACAAAGGCCTGGGCAGCGATCCAGACTTCGTTTTCAACGGTAATGGGCCGTACCTGAAGATCGAAATTTTCACGCCGCCAATCATGCGAGCCGGTACAAAGAAAGGCTCGCTGGGACAAGCAGACCTGCGAGCCCAAGGTCACCCGGGCGAGGCAGAGGATGTACACTTCCTCTCCGATCCAAACATGATCTCCCGCCGTAAATCGCCAGGGAAAGGAGATATTGACGCCGGCACGGATGACCACCTGTTGGCCCACGCGGGCGCCAAAGAGGCGCAGCAAGAAAACCCGAAGGGACGAAGGCCACGGAAATGCGTTCAGGAAAAAAAGGCCCTTACAGAGCATCCACAAGGCTTCCTTGACCGGGCCAGCGCCACGGTCGAAGTCCGAATTATCGTAAAGGTCCAATCTCATTTTCGGGCGCGGAAGGATGCTCCGGCATCTTCACCAATTTATCATGCACGATTGGCAGGCGGTGACAATCCATGGCCGGTTAATTGCCATGGCTCCCCTACCCTTGTCTTTGAAAGGTCGGGACAATCTGGCTGATAAAATCCGACAGCATCTTTTGCGTTTGCGCGGCGTTGAGGCCGTCCGGACGCGTCGATTCCGTGATCATCGACATGGCAATAACGTACGCCCAGCGATGGTCCCGGTTGTGGAGGATGCGGTCCCAACTGCTCACCCAGTTGCGCACGTCGCGGGACGGCGTCGAAATCCCATCCGCGACGTACCAATACATGTAGTAGGCGTAAATGGAATGCCGCTGCTTCTTGCTGTCGATGACGTCGCGTTGGATGGTCAGGTTTCGCACCACCAAATCTTGTCCGGAAGCGAGATGAACCGGGACATTTTCCTCGTGGATAATGTTCCAGCCTTGGGCCACGAGACAGACTTGCGGCGGATGGATGGTGTACTGCTGCTTGCCGCTCAGGACAATGGAGAAAAAGACATTGTGCCCGTGAAAATCGTCATAGTTCTTTCGCGCGAATTCCGTGTCGGCCGGCAGGATGGTGTGCTCCGCCTCGGAGACAGGCGCTTGGGAGCCGAAGAAATCGCCACCGGTCAAATCCGGCACCTGCACGCGGTCGGGCAGAGCCATCGTCACTCCCGCTTCGGACGAAAGATTCGGTGGGGAGCTCTGCAAATAGACAACTCCCATGACCATGGCTAAAAGAAAAATGGTTCCACTACGCCATGGGGTCACTTGGGCGCCGCCGGAGGCCGGGACAGGCGAAGCGTGCTCATCTTGTGAGTGCGCGGTGGCCGATGTCTCACGGAAAAAACCCGCGGATCGGGCCTGATACCATGCGTTCAAGAGATAACCCAGGAGACATTCCAAACCCAGGACCACCACAAAGACCAGATAGCCGCACGCTTCATGAAACCAGGAGGGACTCGCGTTGGTCCCCAAGGCAAACGAAGTGCCCCAGGCCAGGGAACCGATGACCAGCAATAAAATGCGCACGACATTGCCGACGATGGTAAAGGGGACCGCGCTTAGAAAAACCGTCCACTGCTGCCATCTCCGCGAAAGGAAGAAGAAGCTGTAAAAGGCGGAGAACATGAGCAGCGGCATGAGGGAATGGATGCCGCTGCACGGATCCGCGATATCGATCTGAAATCGATCCCCGAGCTGGAGACCGGTCGCCGGATTCGGGGCCGAAAAGAGGCCTGTCCCGTTTTGCACGCACGCGATCCCGATCAAATTCAAGGCGACGTTGGCGATGTGACTGACGATCATCCGCAATGGGAAGGCCACCACGGAATCGACAAAGGGAAGTGGCCACGCAAAGGCGATGATGGCCCAGGCAAAAAGTAGGGGGCGAAAGACGGAACCGCCCCAAAACCAAAAAACGATCCCGGCCAGGAGCACCTGGATGGCCGCGCACCCGATGTACTGTTTTCCGGCCCTTGATCCGATCCAAAAAAGGAGAAGACCAAGGCATATCCAACCGAGGGCCGCGTTGCTGCCCTTGATGGGCGCCCGCAGGATCTCCGTCCTCTTCTCGTAGACCAGATAGGCCACCATGAAGGGGACGAACAGGCAGTACGTGAAGTCCTGCTCGTCGGGCGTAGGGGTGGTCCATGTAGCCCACAAGGCCTGGCCCAAAGGATTCCTCAACGTGGAATAGCCCGTATCAAAAGGGAAGAAAAAGAGTAATATGCCCAAAAGACAGGCGCCGGACACTATGGGAACCAGCCATCGATACGGATGAAACCCAATTCCTTTGAACACCCGTTTATTTTAGGTCTCGATGTTTTCGAGGCAAGACATTATCTATATTTAAAATTCAAAGCGCTCGATTGGAATCTATATGGTCATTTTAACTAATATCGACAGATTTATTACGACTTTGTGACAATCAGGCGACGATTTCTGGCTGGCGCCGAAATATTTGACAATTCAAGGCGGATTTCTATATAAAACGATTTGTCTCTTGCTTAAGTTTGAAGGTGCCGCAGGTTTAAACTCAGGTGCCTTCATCTAAAATCCGGTCACGCCGATGAAACAACTTAAAATCTCCTCTCTCTCCCGCCATCACTTCGCGCTCAAGCCCGTTCTTTGGGCGGCGAGCCTCGCCACGCTGGGAGGACTCAGCCTTCAGGTCCAAGCCGCAACATCGAACACCCCCGATAACCTCGGCTCCGAAAAGAACGGCGCTTTTGTCAGCTACTCGACGCCCCTCAAGGGCGGCACGACTGGCGAAGCCCTGGTCAACGGGCAGTCAAATTCGAAGGTCGCTTTTGCGAAGCAGGGAGGCACTCACATCATCGTCGTCGACTTGGGCAAGGACTCGAAACTGAGTGCCGTTCAAATGAAATTTACCCATCCCTCCAAAGTGAATGTCTATGTCCTGAAGAACAAACCGGATGGAAACGCTTGGGGCCAATCGATCTCAGGAATGTCCCCCGATGCGGTACTGACGTCTTCTTCCCGGCCCGCGTCTCTCAATGGGGTGGAGGGAGAATATTTGGTCATCGTCTGCCCGAACGATCCCGGCGCGCTGTCTGATTTTTCCGTCACAGGATTTCATGTGATCAATCCCGATCATCAATGGGGCTATTATCAGAATCATGGCGAAGGCCAAGGTGGCCCCCCGGGTGAAGTTCCCCTTCCTGGTTCCGCTTACGGTCATCAACCGCCGTCAGTTCCCCCCGAAAGCCACTAAGCTGCCGTCATGGCTTTTCGAGCAGGGGCTCCATGGTCTGCCAAGCCTCTTCGTCTTGATTGACCGCAGCCAGGCTTCGAACGAGCAAATATTGGATATAGGCTGGTCGCCGGGGCAGCTTGACGATCTCCCTTAACGTACCCAATGCCGCGTCGTTGGCACCAGTTGCCGCCTGGGCAAAGTAGAGCTTGATGCCAGCAAAGGCATCCTGCGGATCGGCGCGATATTGCCGCAAGGCCTCGTCGCTATTCTGGTGGGCGCTGAAATCCGGCATCTGCGGCGCTGGCAGTTGCTGCAAGCCCAGAGCGACCGCTTCCTTGTACCGCCCGGCTTTGGCCAGAGCCTTGGCGTAGCCCCTCCAACCCGTGCTCTGCCATTCCGGGTGAAGCGGCCATTCCTGAAGCAGGGCCATCTGGTCTCCCATGTCCGCCCAGTGATCGAACAACTTCCTTGCCAGTGCCGGATCGACCCCGTCCAGGGAGGGATTCGCCGTCAGGAAATTTTCCAGCATCCAGTCGAATTCCGAAGGCTGCTGATTGATGACGGCGATGATCCGCAGATTGGGATCGTCCTCGGCCAAGGCGGCAAGTTGGAGGCGGGCCTTTGCATCGAGTCCAGGGTGCGCGTAGAAATTTTGATAGAATTCCTCGCGCCGGTCGCCCGCTCGTTTCAATACCTCCTTCCACGCCGCCAAAGCCTCCACCGGGTCCGCCTCGCGGCAGGTCTCGCCGACGGCCAGCGGAAGGTCGAGGGAACTCTGCTCCAGAAAAAGGGCGCGGTCGAAATCGTCGTCACTACTTTCATCCGGTTTCGGGGACTGCATCCGGACGACCGCGCGCTGGTAGTAAAGTGTCCAGTCCAACGGTGCCCAACCCAGGCTTTTTTCCAACAGGCCCCTCTGCTCCTCCGCGGACGCATGGGGAAGGGAACTATTCTCCATCTGGGCCACGGAAGCCCGCGTCGGCATCCACGGATTTACGCTCATCGACTGAAAACGCAAGGCCGCCATCGCCAGGAGAAGCACGCCGACCAAACGCAGGATGAGCGGAGAGAACCGGATGGTGTTCGTTGCGCTTTGCCGAAAGGCGCCCAGGCCGACGAGGTAAAGACAGCTCCAGGCCGTCCCGATGCGGTGACCGCCCACATCGAAAAAAGTGTGAATGAGAAAGAGGATGGCGACGGTGATGCCGGCACTGGTCAGACGTGGAAAGGGCGTCTTCCACAAATAAAGGCGAAAGGTCAGCGCCACCAAGACCATGACAAGGACCACCCCGATCACACCCAGTTCCGCGGCCAACCACAGCCAATCGCTGTCGGGATGAAGGCACCGCGCCGTGAGCTGCAGACTCTGGACTCGTTGCACATTAAAGACACCCTCAAAGTTGCCAAGTCCCACGCCGCACCACGGTCCCTGCGATACCATGGAGACCACGTCTTGATAGATGGGAAGCCGGCCCTCCCGGTTGCCTGCCACCAGGATGCAAAACCGGTCCAACAGCGACGAACTGGCCACCGACAAAACGACCATTCCCACCACGGTGAGGACAGCGGCGACCATGAGCCGGGCATCCCTTTTCTTCCGTCGTGTCATCCGCAAGACCACAACCAAAAGGAGCAGACCGAGGCCGAAAAGTCCCACTGCGGCGCGGGAACCGTTCCGGATCATGGCCACCATGAACACCCCGGTCAGCACCATCCAGAAAAGCGCGGGCCATTGGCGCCGGGACAGGCCGGATAGCCCGCGGGCAAAAGAGAATATTCCCCCCATCACGAGGAGATCGCCCGTCTGGTTGCGATTTTCAAACTGTCCACCATCCCGCAAGAAAGAGGGCAAGACAGGCTCGAGCGCCGTCCCGCGCAAGATCGTGTTGAGCGCGACGAGACCCAGGCCGATCAAGAAACCAGCCACCAAAAATTCCCGCTGCTCCAGGGTCAGTTTCGTTTCAAAACAACACCATGCCCACAAGAGGCTTGTCAGCAAAAGAAGGTAATCTTCCAGGCTCAACCAAGGTTGGGGCGACAAAGTCTTGGGCAACACCATGCCATGGTCCAAAAAAGGCTGCCGAAAGGCCGCGTCGAACCAGGCTGCGGGCAAAAAGGCCACCCCCGCCAGCAAAAGCAAAAGGCACAAAAACAGTAAAAGCGACTTGGGCAACTCGCCGGAAGGAGGAGTCCAAAGATACAGGGTCCCCACGCCGAAAATCAGAAAGGTCAGCGCCCAAGGCTGACTTGTGACGGCCAGCCAAGCTGCCGCCATGGCTATCAACCAAGAAAGCGCCGCCGCCACGGAAATCGACGGGCGTGGGGGCTTTTTCATCTTTACGATGCCGTCACCATGGCGAAGGCCCTTGTCCTTGGCAAGACGGGATCAATCCTTCCGGCATCCGTCAAACTCGTTGCGTTGGAACGAGTGCGAAGGTTTCCATCTCGCCTCCAGCTTCGTTAGTTCCATAAACATCAAGCGAGCTTTAAGTGTCACCTGATTGTATCATTGAATGTCTTGTTTCGCACCCATTGGAAAATACACTTGCTTTGACTTCATCCCTCCGGATGCGGGAAGTATCCATGCACCTGTTGACGCACTCCCATCGGCTGCAAATTCTCTATTGTTTCGCGGTAGGGTTTTCCGTCTGCTATGCGTTGATCTCGATCATCCTGAAGCGGGCCGAGCATCTGGGGAAAAGAAACCGCGAGTTTCATCACGGCCACAAGACTCCGGTACCACGGCTCGGTGGCCTTGCCCTGGCCGGCGCGTTTGCCTTGGTCGCGCTGACCATCTATTTTGTCCTCCCCATTCCTTCGGCCAGCGCCAATAGCCTCGCCGTGGTCGCCTTCGGTTCCCTGGCCATGTTTGGACTGGGATTCTGGGACGATTTGCGTCCCCTGAGCGCCAAACTCAAACTGGCCGGTCAAGTCGCCATCGCGAGCGCGGTCTATTTCAGCAATGTCCGGATTGAGATCTTCAAGAATCCGCTGACCGATACGGAGATGTCATTGGGCGTGCTCAGTTACTCGATTACGGTGCTATGGCTCGTTTCGATCACGAACCTGATCAACCTCATTGATGGCATCGACGGCCTGGCCGGTGGCATTTGCCTGATGCTGATGTTCCTTTTGGCGAATGTCGGGATGGGAGGCGATTCCGGGTTCTCCATGCTCCTGGCGATCACCGTCGCCGGATCGCTCATTGCCTTCCTTCGCTTCAACTACCCGCCAGCCAAAATCTACATGGGCGACGGCGGCGCGTATTTTCTTGGCTTCGTGATCGGCGTCCTCTCGATCGTGAATTCCCACAAAGGCACAGTTGCGGCGGCCCTCATCGCGCCGGCTTTTGCGCTGGCGCTGCCGATCGTGGATGTCGGCCTCGCGGTCCTGCGGCGCGGCCTGCGCGGGTTGCCCGTCTTTCGCCCGGACCAGAAACATATCCACCACCATTTGATCACTCTGGGAATTTCCCGCGAGCGGACCTTGCTGAACCTCTACACAGTGTGTCTCCTGTGCCTGTTCCTCGCCTTCGGCGTCTTCTACCTGCAGGGCCGCATGCTGCCCCTCTACACCGGCCTGCTTTTTCTGGTCCTGATCATCGCCGGCCACATGTCGGGCTACACCAAGAATTGGTTTGAGATCAGCAGCCAATTGGGCAAATCGCTGGCCTTGCGGAAGGAGACGCAGTACGCGCTCACCTTGAACCGGTGGCTCGTCATGGAAGTGGAGCGGCATGGCTCAGTCGATGAGCTTTGGGAGGATTATCAGTTTGTCATTCGCAAGCTCGGTTTCTCCAAGGTCAAGATCGTGCTCCCCAACGGGACCACCAACTTCTGGCAGGCCGAGGATTTCGAGGACGGGACCACGGATTTCCACTACGCCGCGCACGAGATCAGTGATGGCACCGTCATTGAGCTGGCCGCCAACAAGACGATGATGTCCGAAATCCTTTTCAATCTCCTGGGCGATTTAACCGCCGAGACCTGGTACAAGATTGCCTTGCGCTGGCGGCTCCTCAACAAGTCGCCGTTGCGTTTCCCCATGATCGCCACCACCGATCTGATTTCACGGAGGGAACCCTTAAGGGGCGATATTCTCCCCTCGCCCTCCGGTGTGATGCCCTGAGACCGTTAACACGAAGTCGTTGTCTGCGTCGGCCCTATAAGGGAGCTCTCTGCGAAAGTCGGTTCAAAGTCCCATGGGGACAATTGAAAGTAGCCCGGCGATTCATCGCCGGGTTTTCGGCCAAGTCAGCGACCGTCCCAGCGGGACGGTTGAAGTTCGAGCCCTCACCTCTGGGGAAAAGCAGTCCAAGCGTCCCGCTGGGACGCGGGTGCTTCGTGCATGAGAACCCGGCGATGAATCGCCGGGCTATTTTCAGATGTCCCTCCGGGACTTTCGCAGAGATTTCTTTCAGGATGGTTTTTCCCGGGCACGCGCGAGGGGAAAATCCGTTGGTGTTAAATCGCGATTGTCATGCCTCGGCAGGGGTACCGTAGTACTCCTTGTACCGATATTTGTCGTAGTAGCCGGGCTGACTGGGCTCGACCGCATTGAGCACGATGCCGAAGATTTTCGCGTTTCTTTGGGAGAGGTCGTCCAAGGCGGAAGTCACTGAATTAAGCGTGCTGTACCGGACTCGCGCCACAAAAAGGACGCCATCCATCTTGGAGCAAAGGTTGGCCGCATCATTGACCGCCAGGAGAGGTGCGGTGTCCCAGATGATCATGTCGTACTCGGAAGCGGCGCTTTCCTGGAGTAGCACATCCGTGGCGTGATCGAGCAGGAGGTCTCCGGCCCGCTCGAATATTTTTCCCCGCGCCATGATATCCAGGTTCAAATTATGGGTCGGCTGGATGGCTTCGCGCCAGGGGACCTTGCCCTGGAGGTACTCGGACAGGCCCGGGCTGACCGGAACTTCAAATAGGGTGTGTTGAATCCCCTTTCTCAAGTCGGCGTCAATGAGAAGAGTACGGGCTCCGGCATGAGCAAAGACGCTCGCCAGGTTTCCCGCCAGGGTGGATTTTCCCTCACCGGGGGCCGCGCTGCTGATCATCAGCGACTTGATCTTGGGGGCGTCCGCCGTCTGAAAAAGCAGGGCGGACCGGATGTAACGATGGTGTTCGAGAAATTCCTGGCGTTGATCGTTTTCCGCTAACAGGGGCAGGCGTTTGCCCTTGTTCTTTTTGTCCTGCTTGATCAGGGGAATCTGCCCGACGATCGGGAACTCCACATGTTCCTGAAGCACCAGCGGAGAATCGATTTTGTCGTCGAAGCGATTGACGATGTACATCAGGGCCAGGCCCGCGACCAAGCCGGCCAGCAATCCATAGGTGATCTGCAGCGCGTAGTTGGGGTCGATCAGCGCGGCCGGGGAGGCGGCATCCAAAATGATGATGTAATCCTGATCAAGCGACTTGTTCATGTCGACGGTCTGGATGCTCGACGCCAATTGATTATAGAGGGTCTGTTCGCGACCGAGCTTGTCCTTGAGCTGCTGGTAGGTCCCCAGGCGCTCGCTCAACTCAAGCGACTTGGTGTTCGACACCGCAATCTGCGCCTGCAAATTCTTAATTTGAAGCCCGAGGTCTTCCAGGTAGGCGTCGCGCGTCTCCACATTCCGGGTCTTCAACAATTCGAGGAACTTTTCCTCTTTGTTGATTGAGTCGGTCAAGGAGACCATTTTGGGGTGCATGTCCTTCAAGTCCTCGCCGTACTCGTCTTTCAGGATTTTCAGCTTCTCAATGTATTCCTGCTCCGCGACGATCGCCGCCGCGTTCCGGGAACTCGCATCGTCCACCCCCGCCGTTCCGGGGGCCATGTTGGTGTCCCCTGACTTGGTATAATCGCTGGCATGGATCAGCGGGTCCTTGCTTTCCAAGGTCAGGAGTCCCTGCTCCTTGATCAACCTGGCGAGATCGTTGTTCAAACCGACGAGATAGGAGGCGGAACTGGCACTTTGTTCCTCGATGAAGACGACGTTGTTCTCTTTTTGGAAATCCAGCAACTGCTGTTCATCGTTTCGTATTTCGGCATCCAGATGGGATATTTCATCTGTAATCGCGGAAACGGTCTCATCGGTGCTTTGATTGTGACGCCCTTTCTTGTTCGAAAGGTACGTGTCCATGACGGCATCCAGCAGCAGTTTGGCGTATTCGGGACTGGTCGAAGTGGCCTTGAGGTCAAACATGGCCGTTCTCGGCACCAGCCCGGCCACGACTTCGGCGGTCTTGTCCACGGTGACCTCGGGATAGATGGTGCTGACCCGCTCACTGGCTTGGGCCAGCGTTTCATGCGCTTGCATCAGGGCGACCTGTGTCCCAGAAAAATTGTTGTAATCGTCGTTATAAACCTCCCCTTGCTGGAGCGTCAAGTGGCCGCTCAGCATCATGCGCGAATAGGAGACGTATCGGGCCGGTTGGTTCAGGCACCGATAGTCCTGGATGCCCAGGCCAATCATGCCAGCCAGGGCGGCTATCCACCAATAGCGACGCGCCACCAGCTTGACGCGATGGATCCGGGCAATGACCCGCGAGTCCTTGCCGGGATACTTACCGGGATAGGAGGACGGTTCACCTTGGTCTGATAACTCTGAGCGTTCAATCATGCGCTTGCCGGTTAAATATTAACCAGACGCTTGGGCACGATGATGTAATCATTCGGCCTCACGACGGGATCAACTTTGGATGTTCCGTCAAAAATGGCCTTAACGTCAATAATTTGCTCGTCCTTGGCGCCTTCGATCTCGGGCGGCACCTCCCCCGTCGGCGCAGACGATGGGGCCTTGGATCGATGAATCACGCGGACCTTTCGTTGGTCGGCAAAGTCCCCGAAACCGCCCGCCCGCAAAATGAACTGGCTGACCGTCAGGGGCTGGTCTGGGGAAACCTCCTGGGAGCCCACTTGGCGCACTTGACCGACAATCCAGGCAAACTCGTGCGGCTTGACCTTGTCCTTGTCCCGGTCGGCGATGACATCAATACCGACGATGACCGTGGCATGCTTATAATAGTCGATCTCCAGGAGTTTCTTGAGCTCGACGGCCACTTCGTGACAGGTCTTGCCCTCGACCTTGACCCGGCCCACATAGGGAAAATCGACTTCACCGGTATCGGTGACGACCCTGGGCACCGCCGGGTCCTTGTCTTCAATCACGCGAAAACTGATGCGATCCGACGGTTGAAGCTGAATCTTGTCGTCCAGCGCGCCCATGGAATTCAGCATGCTGGCCGTGGATGGAAGATCGCCAGCACCAGACGCGGCGGCCTCGGACGAGGGCGTAGCCGCGGCGTTGCCTCCCGCAGCCCCGCCCTGGGTGGGAATGCCAAAGTCGGAATTAACCGGCATCGTCGACGGACTATTCGTCGATGAATTCGAGGCAGGCCTGGCGGCCAGCGGGGGCGGAGCGGGGAAGGTCGACATCTGCGCGGAGCAAAGTCCCGTCAACATCACCCCAGAGATGCCCAGACAAAGAGCCCATTGGATGTGTTTCATCATCAATCAGAATTTATACGTGTAACTGAGATTGACAACATCCTGTGAGTAACCGAGCGAGCTGGGGTCGGCGAACTTGATCACGTACTGGTAGCCCAGAGCGAGGAGCATGTGATCGTTGATATTATAGGTCAGGGTCAGGTTGCTGCCATAACGATTGGCCGTTTGCCGGAATGTCGCGGCGGAATCGTCCAGGTTTTCCCACCAAAGGTCCGCATTCACACTAAAATTGGTCGTGGCCTGCCAGCCCAGGTTATAGTTCGCGTAAATCCGCTTCGTGTAATTGGAGGTTATGCCGGGGAGATATTCCTGGCCCGCAGTCAGGCCTTCCGAGAGGTAATCGTTGATGCGATGATTGACTCCGGCATTGCCGTAGAAGCCGGCGATATTCGAGGAGTCGCCGTTGCTTCCCCCCGTGGCATAATCCGAGAGTTGCGCGCCGGCATGGGCGTCCACCGACAAGTCCTCGGTCACCTTGGCCTCGACGAAGGGGCCCACCTGCATCGAGATGTTGTCGTTCTGGATGCCCTGCTCAACCCGCATATCGGAAAATGAGGTCTCCACACCGGCGTCGATCGTGCTACTGACCTTGACCGTCACTCGGGGAGTGATCGCGTCCTCCTGATAGTTGAGGTAACTGAAGGCATTGTTGAAGACCCACTGGTTCGTGTGGTCGTAACCCATGGACAGGATGATGTCGCTCAAGTCCCAATCGACCCGCAACCCGGCGACGTTGACGAAAACCGGGAACTGGTTGACGTTGCTCAATTGCCCCACCAGGACCGGATTCTGCGTGAAGGAAAATTGGTCGTGCAGATTGATCTTGAAATCGCCCACGTAAATATTGAACTCGGTCTTGGAATTTGGCGTGATCGTGAGCGAGCTGTCGCCCGTGTGGATCGTGTACCACTGGTAGCCGATCCCCAAATCCAGCGTCAGCGCGTTGGCGTCGGTCGCCTGCCAGAGCCCATGGAGGGTCAGCGATGGGGTGACAATGAAATCCCCCTGTCGTCCCGTGTAGGCCACATTGATGTTGTCGTTGTAACCGGTGGAGATTCCCGTTTCGGCCCGGATGCTGACCGGCCCAAGGCTCAAATTGTAGGGCTGGTTCTGGTCGGAACCTTTCGACGCCGTGGCCGCATCCTCACCGGCGATGGACTGTCGTTCGATGCCCTGCGCCGAGCTTCGTTCCGTGCAGCCCATTGTCAAAAGAACCAAGGCGCATACAACAGCAACGCTCTTCGGAGCTTTTATGCGAGAAAGTTGTAAAAACATTTTGGTGGGTAGCAGGTGAGTTGGAGGTGCACATCTATAAAGAGCCCGGCGACTCTCCAAAATATTCGAGCTGATGTCAACGCCTATCCGATGCCCTGCGCCGAGCTTAAGTGCTTTTGGATAAATGACATAAAAAATACGCGAAAATGACACACAATCGCCTTATTAGGGTCGATGAAGCGGCCTTAAACCGCGCGTGCGACTTGACCGATCCAACTTTTAGAGCACTCTAGGTTGGCAAGAAAGCAGGCACGTTGCCCCACCCGTCCTGACCATGGAATCAACCCGGACCGAAGACAAAAAGGTTGGTTGGTTTTGTGTCAGCGCCCACCCCAAGCACGAGCATATTCTCGCGGCGCATCTTCGAAAGATGCAGGACGTTGAGGTATTTCTTCCCCGCATCCGTTTCAAACGGGCGACACGGAATAAATCGGTCTGGGTAACGGAAGCCCTGTTTCCCGGTTATCTCTTCGCCCGGTTCAATTGGGAGACCTCCCTGCGCCGCGTGCAATATACCTCGGGCACACGAAGCATTGTTCATTTTGGAAAATCTTTTCCCGTAATTCCCGATAAAATCGTTGAGGAATTACAACAGACCTTGGGAACAACCGAGTTGCATACGATCCTGGAAGATCTGGCTCCTGGAGACGCCGTCCAAGTATCCGACGGCACCCTGCGCGGCCTGAGCGCGATCGTTTCACGCGTCTTGCCGGGTCGGGAGCGCGTCGCCGTGTTGATGGAGCTTTTGGGACGGCAGACCATGGTCGAGTTGACGGCCATTTCCCTGATCAAGGAAGGCCAGGAGCGGACCGCGCTTTTTTCGCGGCGATCCGCTTGATGACCGCGAGCCGCGTCTCGGCGAGTTCGCTTCCGGCGCTTCGGGCGGAGGCCAGGACTTCCGCGGGCGCGGTTTCGGGAATGCCGCTGTGAAAAGGCGGTTTCGGGGCGTATTGCATATAGAGTTGGATTTCCTGGGCGACGAGATCACCCCTTAACAGCGCCGCCACTTGCAACGCGCCATCCAGGCCGGAGGAAACGCCCGCCGCGCTGACAAATTTGCCGTCGATCACGACCCGCTGATTGACCGGGATGACACCGAGAGGCTCCAAAAGATGGATGGAGGCCCAATGGGTCGTGCTTCTGACGCCCTTGAGGAGACCGGCCGCTGCGACGGTCAAGGCCCCGGTGCAGACCGAGAAAACGATCTTCGCGCTGTTGGCCTGCTGACGAATGAAGGCCAGCACATCTTCGTCCTCCATCAAGGCGACCTGCCCCGCACCGCCCGGCACGATCAGGACATCGAGTGGCGGGTTTTCCCAGAGGACTTGCTCCGGCGTGAGAATGAGCCCCTTCATGTCGCGCACGGGCGCGGTGTCTTTTCCGATAACGTGAAAGGTCGAATTGGGCAGGCGCGAGAGGACCTCGAAAGGACCGGTGAAATCAAACTGGTCGATGCCCGGGAAAATGAGGGCGCCGAGATGGAGGTGTTGGGTATTGGCCGGGGTGTCCATGCTCTTTATTCTAGTTATTCGACTTGGGAAAGGAACGGCTGAATCTTGTCAAAAGCGTCGGGATACCTCACGCTTAAATCATGGGCGATCGGGAAACGTGGAAATCAACGGAGCGTTCTGCAAAAAGACGTAGGTCGTGGATCGTCAGCATGATTGTGATGATGGTGCTTATCGGCGTGGTGAATATTTTCATCCCACTCGTCTGTCTGCCCAAATTTGAGCAAATCTTTCAAGATGCGTTCGGCATTCGTCCTATACCGACCTTGACCCTGTGGATCATCGCAGAGCGGGTACCTCTCATCATCGCAGCGATAGTCTGGCCCATCGCGGGTCTGCTCATTGTCCGGCGGTTGAAATTAGCATCTGTCCTGTGGCTCTACTTTCCGTTTGCCCTGTCGATAGGCCAATGCCTCCTCACACTTTGGTCGCTCTTTCTGCCAATGTTGAATCTGCTCATCGCTGGCACATCTGATTCAATGTAGACGATCACTCCCCATCATCGCCAATCGAGGCCGTCGGGCAAACATCGCGGGCACGACCGGCGGCGTCCTCTTCCTCGGCGTTCTGGGGCTGTTTGACAAAATAGACTTTGGTCTCGTCGTCGTTGTATTTCAACAACTGGGGCGCCTCGGTGAGGCAGGTCTGACAGGGTACGCAGGTATCATCGACATACCATTTGCCAGGGACGTTTTCGGGGACTTTGATGGATTTATCGGCCATGTTTTTCTTTCGTTGGGTTGGGGTTGATTATTTGAATTCCACGGGCTGGCCGGTGGCCTCGAGCACGCTCAGCCACAGATCGCCGTGCGGATTGACCTTGCGCCGCCGGTTGGTGACGACGCTGATCGGTAGATTGACGAAATGCCCGTGCCAGCGGCCCACGACCATGTTGGTCTTGCCCGCCATCGCGGCATGAACGGCGTTTTGCGCCAGGCGCAGGCAATAGATCGCGTCCTGTGCGGAAGCGGGCACGCTGCGAATGACATAGCTGGGATCAATATACTTGATATTGATTTCCTTGCCGATGTCCTTGAAATGGGTCTCGATCTGCTTTTTGAGAAACGGGCCGATATCGCCGAACTTGGCATTGCCCGAGGCGTCCTTCGCGCTGGGATCGTTCTGCATGAGATGCTGGCCCGCGCCCTCCGCCACCACGACGACCACATGGCCACGTCCCGCGAGACGATTTTCCAGCGACTTTAACAGGCCGTGTTTGCCTGCGAGATGGAACGGCACTTCCGGAATGAGAACGAAATTGACACTGTTATCGGCCAGCGCGGCAAACGCGGCGATGAAGCCCGAGTCACGGCCCATGAGTTTGACCAGTCCGACACCGTTGGGATAGCCCTTGGCCTCGCTGTGCGCGCAACGAACAGCGCGGACGGCCTCGGCGAAAGCGGTCTCGAAACCGAAGCTTTTGTCCATGTATTCAAGATCGTTGTCGATGGTCTTGGGAATGCCGACGACGCTGATCTTCAGGTCGCGACGGGCGACTTCGGCCACGATGTCCTGGGCCCCGCGCAAGGTGCCGTCCCCGCCGATGACGAAGAGGAGGTTGACCTTGAGTTCGACCAGTTTATCGACCATCTCCTTTTTCGATTGCGGCCCGCGCGAACTACCGAGCACCGAACCACCGTCCGCATGGAGATCGCTGACCAAGTCGGGCGTCAGGTTCAAGACCGGGTGGCCGTATTTATCAATGAAGCCTTCGTAACCGTAGGGGATGCCGTAGATCGTGCGGACGCTGTAACTGTAATTGAGGGTCATCACGATGCCGCGAATGACGTCGTTGAGACCGGGACAGAGACCGCCGCAGGTAACGACGGCGGCTATCGTGCGGGCGGGATTAAAGTAAAGTCTTTCGCGCGGACCGGAACGCTCGATGGTGACGGGCTCGCACCCGCTGTCGATCGCGGCCCGGACTTTTTCCAACGAGTAATCGAAAAGGACCCGGTGCTCATCGGTGATGAATTCGGCACTCGCCTCGTGGCGCAGACGTTGCAAGGGCGAAAGCAGCCCGGCTTCGCCAAGGCAGGAAATTTCGAAATCTTGTCGGGTAAACTTGGACATGGGTACGGCGGATAATTAAACCACTGGGCAAGCACTAACCGTTCCCAATAGGGTCATACTTTCGGGGGCCTTTTGTCCGTTTTCCCAGCTACGGAAGCGAGTTAAGCCTCAATTAGTCTAAATTTCCTTGGAACAAAGGCTCATTTCGCGGCAAACTCGCCTTGGACATTTCCGTTAATAGTTAAAACCCATCACCTTCAGGATACCCCGGAGTCAAATTCAATGAATAAGCGCTTGCTCGTCACAGGATCCTCCGGCCTGATCGGTTCGGAGGTGTGTCTGTTTTTTAGCCGGGTCGGATTTGACCTGCATGGCGTCGATAACAATCAGCGGGCCGTTTTCTTCGGCGAAGCCGGAGACACGCGCTGGAACCAATCGCGACTCGTCGAGGAGGTCCCCGGCTTCGTTCATCACGAACTCGATATCCGGGACCGGAAGGCCGTGCTGGACCTGATCGCCGATTTGAAACCGGACGGGATCGTCCACACGGCCGCGCAGCCTTCGCATGACCGCGCGGCGGCGATTCCGTTTGACGACTTCGATACCAACGCGGTGGGCACCTTGAATCTGCTCGAGGGCGCCCGGCGCTCCTGTCCAGAATCGCCGTTCATCCACATGTCGACGAACAAGGTGTACGGCGACCGCCCCAACACGCTGGCCTTGAAAGAGCTTGAGACCCGTTGGGACTACGCCGATCCGGCCTATGCCCATGGCATCTCGGAGGATTTTTCCGTCGATCAATCGAAGCACTCGCTTTTCGGCGCGTCGAAGCTGGCTTCCGACATCATGGTGCAGGAATATGGGCGTTACTTTCAGATGCCGACCTGCTGCCTGCGCGGCGGTTGCCTGACAGGGCCGAACCATAGCGGCGTGGAGTTGCACGGCTTTCTCAGCTATCTGGTGAAGTGCAATCTCGAGGGCAAGGAATACCGGGTCTTCGGCTACAAGGGCAAGCAGGTGCGGGACAATATCCACTCGGAGGATGTCGCGCGTTTCATGTTCGCTTTCTTTCAGGCGCCTCGCATCGCGGAGGTCTATAATCTGGGCGGCGGCAAAGACAATTCCTGCTCGATCCTGGAGGCTTTCAAGCTGGCGGAAAAATTCAGCGGCAAGCCGATGCGTTACACCTATGTGGAAGAAAACCGGATCGGTGACCACATCTGCTATTACAGCGACCTCCGCAAGATGAAGGCGCATTATCCGGGTTGGGACCTGACCAAGTCGCTGGAGCAGACGATTGGCGAAATTGTCGAATCGTGGCAACGCCGGATCGTGGCCTGAAAATCACCCGATGAAACTGCTCATCACCGGCGTATGCGGCTTTGTCGGGAGTTCCCTGGCCAAATATCTGCGGGCCGACTCGCCCGACTGGGAAATTCATGGTCTCGATAATTTCATCCGGCCCGGCAGCGAGCGGAACCGGCTTGATCTCAAACGGCTCGGAGTCAAAGTGCGGCATGCGGATCTTCGCGCCGCGAGCGATTTTGAGACGTTGCCCGCCGTTGATGCGGTGATCGATGCCGCGGCCAATCCCAGTGTCCTCGCTGGCATCGATGGCGCGACCAGTAGTCGGCAATTGGTGGAGCATAATCTTGCAGGCACGATCAACCTGCTCGAATACTGCAAGACGCACCGGAGCATGTTTCTGCTCCTGAGCACCAGCCGGGTCTATTCCATCCCTCCCCTCGCCGCGTTGCCGATGGCGGTGGTCAACAATGCCTTCGCGCCCGATCCGGCCCGACCATGGCCTGCGGGGGTGAGCGCCGACGGACTGGACGAAACTTTTTCGACTGCCGCGCCGGTGTCGCTTTACGGCAGCACCAAGTTGGCCTCGGAAGCGCTCGCGTTCGAATACGGCGAAGCATTCGGTTTTCCGGTCTGGATCAATCGCTGCGGCGTGCTGGCCGGGGCCGGACAATTTGGGCGTCCCGATCAAGGCATCTTCGCCTACTGGCTGCACATGTGGAAGCAGCGTCGGCCGCTCCGCTATATCGGGTTCGATGGCCGGGGCCACCAAGCGCGGGACTGCCTGCACCCGGACGACCTCGCGCGCCTGCTCATCCGCCAGCTTCGTTGCCGCGAGACGCGCGAACGGCTCGTACATGTTTCCGGCGGGGCGACGCAGTCGATGTCGCTGCGACAACTCAGTGCGTGGTGCACGCAGCGTTGGGGCGATCAGCCCGTGGCCTCCGACCCCAAGCCGCGCTCGTTCGATCTTCCGTGGGTCGTGCTCGATTCCCGCAAGGCCCGCGATATCTGGGACTGGAAGCCGGAGAAACCGCTGCCTGCCATTTTGGAAGAGATCGCCAAGCAGGCCGAAAATGAGGCAGACTGGCTCGACCTTTCCGCGTCTTAATTCGATTCCCATTTATTTTCATGAGTCCCGCGTCCAACCCTTCGTCACTCCAGCTTTTTTCCATTGTCCTCCCTGCGCGCAACGAAGAGGGATGCATTTGCTCGACGGTGGAACATCTCCACCTGGAACTGCGCCTGCAAGGTGTGCCCCATGAAATCATCGTGGTGGACGACGGCAGCACCGACCAGACCTGGCCTTTACTCGTGGAATTGCAGAAAAAAATTCCCGAGCTCCGCCCGATCCAGAACCTGAAGGAGCATGGCTTTGGCCGCGCCATTGTCTGCGGGCTCGACAATATGAAGGGCGATGCGGTGACAATCATGATGGCGGACGAATCCGACGATTGCCGCGATGTGGCCGTCTATTGGCGGGAATTGAACAAGGGCTTCGACTGCGTCTTCGGCAGCCGCTTTATCCGCGGTGGAGGCACCATTGATTATCCGAAAGTGAAGATGACGCTGAACCGGCTGGCCAACGCCTTCATCGCGTCGCTCTTTCGCATCAAATTCAATGACACGACCAACGCGTTCAAGGCCTATCGCAAAACGGTGATCGACGGATGCCGGCCAATCATCGCGCCGCATTTCAACCTCACTGTCGAGTTGCCGCTCAAGGCGATTGTACGCGGCTATACGTGGACCATCGTCCCCATCACCTGGCGCAATCGCCGCAGCGGCGAAGCCAAGCTAAAGATCAAGGAGATGGGCAGCCGCTATTTTTTCATCTGCATGTACGTCCTGCTGGAAAAGTATTTCAGCCGGGGCGATTACAAAAAACCGTCCGAGTTGACCTGAGGCCCGTCGTCCGCGAGCTCACTTTGCCGCGAAGATCTCCAAGTCCCATCGATCTTTCCATTCCAGCAAGGGCCGCTCTTTCTCGAACTGAATGGGAAGCCAGACATAACGTCCATCAATGGCGTTCTTCGGTCGCCAACGGTCCGCCATGAAAATAAACGCGTCTTCCTTGTCCGTCACGGGCAAGATGAAGGTGGACTGGGATTCAAAAGTGGTGCTCTTCTGCGATTCGGTACCGAGACAGGGATTGCCGAGTTCAACCCAAGGCCCCCAAATGGAATCGGCCATCGCTGAGCGGGCGGCGTTGGGGTTCCATCCCGTGCAGTCGGAACTGATCAGGTAGTATTTTCCACGCCGTTTCATGAGCGCGGGAGCTTCATGGAATCTCCCCGGGAAGACACGGACATAGCGCCCGCTGGGTTGGAGGTAATCATCGCTCAATTGCGAGATGTGAAGCACGCCGTTTTCCTCCGATGAATAGATGTGATAGGCCGTCCCATCGTCATCCACAAAAAGATTCATGTCGCGGGCCATCTGCCCCTCGGCGAAATCACGGCGAAAGATTTGGTAGAGCTGATAATGAGGGACCAGATTGCCGGGAAACTCCGCTTGCTTGATCCGCACGGTCTCTTCCGCATCGAGCGGCTTTTTCCATTCGTCCGGCACGTTTATGGGCCACGCCCCGGCATTGGGCCGGACACTTTTCAGATATTGGAAGGGCCCGGTCGGCTGATCGGCCACAGCAATCCCGCTCCGCGCGGACGAGTAGCCGATGCCATTCAATTCAAGATGAAACCACATGACAAACTTCCCGGTCGCCCGGTTAAAAATCACCTTGGGGCGCTCCAGGATGCAGCCGCGCGCGATCTCGTTTTGGGGATCGTCCGAGACTTTGAGCGCGACCCCCTCGTCCTTCCACTGGTAAAGATCGCCGGAAGAATAAACATGCACGCCGACCTCGGCCCGATTGCCAGCCTCTCCCTCGATCTTGTGCTCTCCGTACCAGTAATAGCGCCCCTCGTGATGAAGAATCCCTCCGCCATGGGCGTTGATGGGAACACCCTGCTCGTCCAGCCAGAGCTCACCCGGACAAAATGTTTTTGGTCCCACCATGACATTTGAGATGAATTGCGGTTCCAACTCCAACAAAAAAGGAGGCAAGCAAGCGGGCGTCCAGGCCAGAGGAGCCAATATTGACAAGGGCGCAAAAAGGATGTTACTTGACTGTCAAATGAAAGGGGTCCCCACGCTGCGACAACTGGCCCTGTTGGCGGGGGTCTCGCGGACAACGGTGTCGCTGGCGTTGCGAAGCCACCCGAGCATTCCGCCGGAAACGCGCGATGCTATCCAAGTGCTGGCGAAAAAGGAAGGGTACCGGCGCGACCCGGTGGTGGCGACGCTGATGAACCAGTTACGGGTGTCGCGGGTAAAGCGGTCGGAAGAAAAGCTGGCGTTCCTGACGTCGTACCCGACGCGGGATGGGTGGAAAAACTGCAACAATAACTTCCGCTTTCACGCGGGGGTCTGCCAGAAGGCGAGTGACCTGGGTTACCGGGTGGAAACGGTGTGGGCGAAGGAGCCGGGGATCACGCAGGCGCGGTTGAGCAAGATTCTCTATACGCGGAACATCCGGGGGGTGATCCTGGCACCGTTGTTGCGACCGCAAGGGCATGTCTCGTTGAACTGGGAATATTTTGCAGCGGTGGCGATCAGCCAGACGGTGGTGAAGCCGGACCTGAACCGGGCGTCGCATTCGCATTATCAGGGGATGATCTTGACGTTGCGGCAATTGAGGCACTTGGGTTACCAGAGGATCGGGATCGCGATGCTGCTTAACCATGATGCGCGGGTGAGCCATGGGTGGCAGGCGGCTTACCTGGTCTATTATCACGGACTGCGCGAGGAGCACCAGGTGGAGCCGCTGTTGGCATCCGATTGGAAGGTTGCCTCGTTCAAGACGTGGCTGGACAAATACAAGCCGGATGTGGTGGTGAGCAATAATGTGGCACCCTTGGATATGCTACAGGAACTGCATTACAAAGTGCCGGAGGACATCGGCTATGCGTGCGTGGATTTGCCGACGGACACAACGCCGTGGTCAGGAATTGACCAGCGCCCCCGGGATGTCGGCGCGGCGGCAGTGGACCTGGTGGTGGGGCAACTCCAGTCGAATACCTTTGGGTTGCCGGAATGCCCGAGATCGGTGTTGATGGAAGGGCAATGGCACAACGGATCGACGACGCGGCGGCAGACGCGCAGGGGACGGACGAAACGGGCGGGGCGGAAAGTTTAAGGGACAGGGAAGCAATGGAGTTTCATCTGCCGATTGACGAGAGGGCAGGCGTATGCTTTTTTTGGAACAGGCGGTTAGTTGTCGCAGCTTATCCTTGAACGGATCCGTTCTTTCCAAAAACCGGAAACTCGAACCTCATGAAAAATCCAGTTGCCATCGTTCTCCTGAGTCTGGCCGCCACCGCCATCGCGTTTGCGCAGGACGCGCCCAAGGTCACCATCACGCCGCAGAACGACGGACTGCATATCCAAGGCGACAGTGAGCATCTTAAATTTACGCTGGGTTATCCGATCCTGAGCACGGGGGACAAGAAAAAGGACTACGGGAACAAGGGCGTCGAGGTGAAGGACAACACGGCCACGGTAAAATATGAAGGCGGCGGCGAGCTCGATATCGCGGTGGATGCGGCGACGGGGACGATCGTGATAAAAGGCCAGAACCTGCCGGCGGAAGTGGCGTCAGTTTCGATGCGGATGATCATCAATCAAAATTTCAACGTGGGCGGGACGTACCAGTTCGCGGGGAAAGAGGTACAACCGTTCCCGGAAGTCAAGCCAGACAAGCCGCATCTGTTCCAAGGCAACGTGGCGAACGTGACGATCCGGGCGGGAGACGGAAAGGGACTGATCTTTACGGTGCCGCTTTATTCTTACCAGGAGATCACCGACATGCGGGAGTGGGGCACAAATTCGTTCGGGTGGATGACGCTGGCGAATTACAGTCCCGATACGGCCTTGACTTACAAGATCGAAGACGCGGGGGCAGCGCCTGCGGCAGCAGACGGGGCGAGCACGAATGCGGCACCGGCAATGCCGTAAGCGTCGCGGGATAAAATTTAGAAAGGCACGGTTTTTTTATGAAGAATCTTTTTGTCACTGCGCTTATGGCCCTGGTGGTCACCGGGGTCGCTCACGCGCAGGCGACCGTCACCATCACGCCGTCGAAAGGCGGGCTGCAAATCGTGGGCGGCAGCGAGCACCTCAAATTCACGCTGGGCTGGCCGACCCTGTATTCCGCGGACAATAAAAAGTCGTACCCCGTGAAGGGAGTCGAGGTGAAGGACAACACGGCGGTGGTAAAATATGAAACGGGAGAAATAGACATTACGGTCGATCCGTCGGGAACGATCACCATGACGGGAAATAACCTTGACGGGGGCGTGGTACATTTTCAGATGAGAATGCCCATCGCGCAAAGCTTCAATGTCGGCGGCACCTACCAACTGGGCGCGAATGTGGCGAAGCCGTTTCCGGAACTCAAGCCGGACCAGCCGCAGTTGTTCCAAGGCGACGTGACCACGCTCATCGTCCGGGCCGGGGACGGGAAGGGACTGATCTTTACAGTCCCGCAGGGTAGCTACCAGGAGGTGACCGATTTGCGTGAATGGAACACGCAATCTTTCGGTTGGATGACGCAGGCGAATTATGTCGCGGGCGCGCCGCTGGTTTATAAGATTGAGGATGCGGGAGCAGCGCCAGCAGCGGCGGATGGATCGAGCACGAATGCGACGCCGGCGCCGTAGGCGTGGGACTCACACAAGCACGCCGATGGAGGCGATACGGCATTCGGTGCCGGTGCAGTCGGGGCGGTTGCCGTGGGTGACGATCATTTCAAAGTGATGCGGGCCGGGGGAGAGGTCCTCGGTGAGGAAAGTGGCGCCGACCATGTTGCGGTCGCCGCCCCAATCGAAACGGGGACGGACGACGGGAATCCATTCGCCGCCGTCGATGCGGTAGTTGAATTCGGCGGAGCGTTTGCCGTATTTCGTGATGAGGACGAGACCGTGACCGGTGAAGTCGAATTCGAGACGAGAGCCGGGCGCGTGGGTCTCGAGCACCTGATCGAGATGTTCATTGCATGAGACGCGCTTGAGCACCCAGGGACCGGTGGTAGTCACGGAAGTGAGGGGGAGAAGAGTGGCGTTCTGCCAATTTTTTGCGAAGAGCGGTGGCGGCAGAGTTGAAGCGGCGGCTGTTTTGGCGCTGGCTGATTTTTCATCGGACAACTCGGCGCGGAGGAGCGTGTTGACGGTCTGGGCGTAGCAGAAGCTTCCGCGAAAATGGGAATGGAGACCGTCGGGGAGCCATTCCTCCCAGGTCATGCGACCAGCGCAAACTTCGCGGAGTGCGGCGAGGCCCATCCAGACGGAATTGAGACCGTAGTGATCGGCGAGAGCTTCGAATTCGGCGATGGAGGCGGGGACTTTGCCCGCGATCATTTCGGGATAAAAATCCTGCCGGTAGGTGTAGACGAGGATGACGTCCTGGCCGGCGGCGAGAAGTTTGCGGATGAGGCCTTCGCGGCTGTGATTGCGGCGCGGAGTGGGAACCTCGTAATCGTTGACGGCGAATTCGACGAAGGTGAGGTCGCAATCGCGGGCGATGAGTTCGCGTTCGGCGCGAAGGCAGGCGGAGTCGCTGCCGGTAGCGCCGATGGCGGAGTTTTCGATGGTGAAACGGACACCTGGAAAATTTTCCACGAACCAGTTAGTGACGGGGTTGGGCCAGTTGTGATTTTGGCCGTAATCGGCGGTGATGGAGCCGCCGGCGAATCCGAGGGTGAGCGCGCCGGTCGAGAGCTTGTGCAAGGTGCGAACGAGGGGGCGGCGATGACGGTGGACGGCGAGGCCGTCGATGGGTTGGGCGGGGATAGGGTTATGAGAGGAAGACATGGTCGCAGGAGTAATATGTCTTATGCGTCGGATGGGCAATGGAATTGCGCGGACAATTGCGTTCCCAAACACACACGCGTGAAGGAGTTTGGGAGCGAGGTAACCGCCGCCCAGCGTGCGGCGGTTACCATGGGACTATTCGAGGAGTTTGATGCGGCCCCAGTGGGTGCGGTCGCCGGAATTTTTGTCGGTGCCGTTCCACATGATCTGGTGCTGGCGACCGTCGCCGTTGACGCTGTCGTTGATGCCGATGTCGAAGAGGAACTCAACGCCGGGCTTGGGCGTGATACCGAGGGCCTTCCAGGGGATGGCGGTCTCCAAGGTGTAACCACCGCTGCCCGCGACGATCAGGGTCTGGGTGTCGGGATATTGTTCCGGACTGTTGAAGTAATTGTAGCGTGCCTTGCCCGCGCCAGCCGCGCCGACGATCAAGTGCCGGTCACTGAAAATGAGGGCACCGCCCTGGTCGAGATTTTCCGAGCCGAAGAAAAGCTCAACGCCGTCGCCGTTCCAGATTTTATCGGGATCGGTGGTCTTGTTGAGGAGCGGCGTGGGGTCGGTGACGGTGATGAGGACGTAGAGATTGTTTTCGTCCCAGCAGAGTTTGAAGCTGCCCTCGGTGCCACCGGAGTCAGCCCCGAAAACGACGCGTTTACCGGAGAGTTGAACCGGCGGGATGCCAGGCCAGTTTTTCGTCGTACCGTCGACGGTGATCGGGCCGGTGGAATGCGGCGCGTTGGCGACTTGCTTGAGGTTGCTGCCAGCGGTGAAGAGGGGGTTATCGTAAACGTAAGGCGGGCGGGCGCCAGCGAGGACGTTATAGATGTCGTAATTGGTCTTCATCATCTCGGCGAGCATCGGTTTGTAGGGCCGGTCGGCGACGTCGAAAAGGCCGGTGTTGGCTCGTTCGCCGGTGTAGTCGGAGAACCAGCGCCCCGTGGCGGCCTGGTCGACGAGCGTGAACCATTCGATGCCGACGACGTAACCGAGCGAGGCGGATTGCTCGATGTAGTTGCGATAGGCAAGGCCGCGATTCTGTTGCGTGCCGACGTCATTGCCGCCGGAGAGACCGGATTCCTTGTTGCCTACCCAGTAAAACTCGCTGAAGAACATCGGGCGGCCCGTCCAACCGTAGATGCGATTGACGAAGTCCTTGTCGACGCCGTTCGTATAGTAATTGAACGACATGATATCGAGGTACTTTCCGGCGGTGCGGCAAAGCTGCTCGTTGTTGATCGTGCCGGGTTGGAAGCGGTTGCCGATCAGCATGTGGTGGGTGTCGTATTTGTGGAAGGTGTCGGCGACGAGCTTGAAGTAGGTGTCGAAGAACTTGCCGGTAAAATCGTGCATGTCGGCGGAAGCTTCCTTGGTGTTAACGGCCAGCGGCGTATCGTTGAGGGCGTCGAAAGAGGCGGCGGAAGCGCCCCAAGCCTTGTTGAAGGCGTCGATGGTCGGGTACTTGGCCTGGAGCATTTTCACGAGTTCCAGCTTGCAGGCATGTTCACTGCCCTTGAGGGTCGGGACTACTTTGGGGATGTCCTCGTAGATCGGCTCGTTGGTGAGGAAGTAGCCGATAAGGAGCGGATCGTTGGCGCGCTTGGGCAGGTCCTCGGCGAAACTCTTTTGGACCAGGGCGACGGAGGCGGGATCAAAGGGGTCCCAGGTGTTGGTGATTCCCGGGATCATTTTCAAGGCGTCCCATGGACCGAACGGAAGGCTCTCGACGTAGGGGAAGCTTTTGGCCTGGAGCACGGCGTCGGCAAGGGGGGAAAATGCGCCAATGGAATTGAAGCCTACTTTGCGGACGCGATCGATCATGGTGGCCTGGAAGTCGTCGAGATTGTAGGGCTTGCCGTACTTGCGGATCATGTTGGCCGTGTGATAGGAGAAAACGCCGTCGCCCATGCTGGGCAGGTAAGCCGTCTTGAATTCACCATCCGCCGGAGGGAGCCACTCGAAGGCGGACTTGCGACCGGCGACCTTGGTGTAGTCGTCGCCGGGGGCGAAGGCGCAGATGCCGAGATGGAAGAAGAGATTGCCGTCGGGATCGACGAGATTCCATTTCTCGCCCTTCTTTTCGACGTGGAAGAAACCGGTCTTTTGCAGGCCGAGTTTCGGGCCGCTATTGGGCAGGCCACCGAATTTATCGAAAGTCGGCGGCTTCAGGCTGGCGTAGTAGACCTGCTCGTCGGCGACATCCGCCTTGAGTTCATCGACGCTCTTGACCTTGGCGGGCCAATCGCGGGAGGCGAGTTGGCCGATGGAATCGACGAGGTGAATGGGCGGGGCGCCAGCCGCGGCGGTGGAACCGGCGGTGATGGTGAATTTCTGATTGGGATTATCGGGATTGAACGGGACGTGGTTCTGCACGGCGAAAATGGCCCAGCCCCATTCGCGATTGTCGGTGAGTTCGAAGTAGCTGTTTTCTGGCAATCCCAAGGTGAAGGAGTTGGCGTCGAAATTGATGATGGTGAAGCTGGGGGTGTGGTCCTGGTAAAGGTGCGGGTTGACTTGCTTATCGACAGGAAACGCGACCGCTTCGCCTGTGCCCGCCTTCCATTTGCCGCCCTGTTGGTAGGAGAAGGGAATGAACATCTCGTATTTGACCTCCTTGACGTTGGCGGGGATGGCTTGAAAGGCGAAGGTGACGTCGTTGCCGCTGATCGTGACGGTGGCGGTGGCGCCCTTGTCGTACTTGATGGTGGCGGTGTTACCGGTGATGGTTTTCGCCAGGACTTTTTGGGTGGCCTCCGGGGTGGCACCGTTGAGGGAGGGGTATCCGAAGTCGAAGGTGCCCATGGTGCCACCGTCGATTTTGACGCCTTGATCGGTGAGGGAGAGAAGCTCGGCGCGGGCCGCGAGGGTGGAACAGAGAAGAACGGCGACGACAGTGGAGAGGATGGCGAATTTCATGGCTGGAGAAAGCGGAGAAGGATTCTTGACGACTTGGTAAAAACCCGGGGACAAGGCTTAAGTTGTGAGGAAAGTGGGAGGCTACGGCGCGCAGGGAGGGAAGGTTTAGACGGAATTACGGAATTTTTGGGATGGGTCTTGTGAGGCGGATAGGGAGCAATGGAGTTGCGCCGACAATTGCGCTCCCAAATGGAGTTTGGGAACGAGGGGAACCGTCGCACGGAGTGCGACGGCCACCTATTGAGAGGGCGTGTTGATGGTGGAGTTGATGGGGGCTGCTGGAGCGGGAGGCGGCGGTGTTGCAGGCGCGGGGGTCGCGGGAGCGGCGGCGGGTGAGGTGGGCGCTACAGCCTCGGGCGAAGGTGGGGCGTATTTGTGGATGACGGGCATGTCGCTCGGGGCGGTGGGGATGGCTTCGTCGAGCGTGCCGGAATAGGCGCGGAAATAGTCGATCTGCATTTCATTAGGCATGCCCGCAATGATTTGGGCCATGGTGGGATTCTTTTTGTCCGGGCTTTTGCCCCAGCCGTTGCCGGAGAGAGCGATGTTGAAGAGGAAATATTCGGGAACGTCAGGAATGTTCTTGGCGTCGTGGACGCGGAAGATCGGTTTGCTATCGACGTAGAAGATGAGGCGTTCCTTCGACCAATAGAGGCCGTAGGTGTGGAACTCGGTGTCGAGATTCGGGAAGCCGATTTCGCCGGGACCCCAGCCGTCGTTGCCGAGGCCGTAGGAGCCGTAGCCGTGCGGTGCGGGATCGGCGGGCGTGACTTTTCCGTAGCTCCAGATGGTACCGCAATGGATGGGGAAGAGGCCGTCGAGCCTTCTCCACCAGGGCATGAATTCGAAGATGTCGATTTCGCTGCCCATGCCGTAGTCCTTAGTGCGATAGGAACCGCGGGTCTTGCCAAAGTCCTGGCCACGATCAGGTAGGACCCAAAAGGCGGGCCAAGTGCCGGGGCCGGGGGCCTTGGTCATGCGGAGGCGCGCTTCAAAGTAGCCGTAGGTCTGGGTGAATTTGTCGTAGCTGGTGAAGGCGCCTGAGGCGAATTGCTGGGTTGGGCCAGTGTGGCCCATGCGATCGACGTTGACGGCGTCACGATGTTCGACCTTGATCGTGCAGAAACCGTTGGCGACGACGACGTTTTCGGGCACGTAGGCCTGCAATTCATTATTGATGACGGCGCTGAAGGTGTAGCCGGGGGTCCAATATTTCGGGTCGAGTTTGTCACCGTCGAACTCGTCGTGCATGGTGAGCTTGAAATCTCCGGGCGGCAGGCCCGCAAGAGCGAAGGCGAGATCGTCGATGTAAAGGGGCTGAGGTTGACCGGACGCGCCCTGGACTCGAAACGTGATGGAGGAGATTCCCTTGTCGGTGGTGTCCTTGACGCCAACGAAGGTCCTGTCGTTGGCGGAGAAGATTCCGCTCTTTGAGTCCGGTGCGGTGAGATTGACGACAGTGCCGTCGGAGAGGGTGTACGAGACGGGAAATATTTTGGCGCCATCGCCGGTGACAAGACTGAAATCGGCGGGGGAACTATAGGTGATGCCGACGGCCCAGACGGGTTTGTCGAACTTGAAAGTTTGCGCGGCCCACTGGCCTTTGCCGATGTCGCCCAAGCCGCCAAGGACTTTGTACGGCTGACCGTCGTCGTTCTTCAGCGTGGTCTGGGTGAGCTTGGCGGAATTGTCGGCGCTAGTTGCGGTAATGGTAACTTTTTCACCGATGTCGCCCTTGCCCTTTAGATCGAAGGAGAAGTCGCCGGTGTTGGAGCCGAGAACGGGCTCGTCTTTGGGCCAGGTGGCGAAGTCGTAGACGTAGCGGTGATTGGCAACGATGAAGCGGAAGTCATCAAGTGTGATCAGGCCGGACAGGGCGGGCTCGGGCGCTTCCTTGATGGCGTCGGGATTTTCGAAATCGCAACTGCTCTTGAGGTTGATGATGGGCGAGACGGCGGGCTTGGGCAGCGTGGCGAAGGCGAGATCGACCATGCTGATGCTTTGCGCCTTGTTGCCCGCGAGGCCGGTCAACGTGTAGCTGACGGAGGTGATCCCGCGCCCGGTGTGGTCGATGACGCCGATGAAGGCGTCGGTGCCGGTCTTAATGGTGGCGCCGACAAGTTCACGCTCGCCGAGTTGAACGATGGTGCCGTCGGCAAGCGTGTAGGAGACCGGATAGCCGTTGAGTTCCTTCGCCGCGGCCCAGAAAAATTTGCGCAGGGCGACATCGCCCGAGGACCGCAGGACAACGCCGAAAGCGATGACGGGTTTGTTGAATTTAAAGGTGTGGGTCGATTTGCCGTTCCAGTCGAGATTGCCGAAGCCGACGAGGATGCTTTTCTTGGAAGCGGGATCGGTGGAACGGGCGAGAATATGGCTGCCGCCCGGGCCGCCGCCATCGGGGATGAAGGCGACTTTCTGCGCGGTGACGCCTTGGGTGCCCAGGAGGAAATT
>Ga0206876_1003_pt1 | contig 77457 bp, 61 predicted proteins | sample Alteio_BWOrgCont_10_FD_152619 | JGI IMG/M metagenome (GOLD analysis project Ga0206876, IMG submission 152619) | Enriched cells from forest soil in Barre Woods Harvard Forest LTER site, Petersham, Massachusetts, United States -... | ecosystem: Environmental > Terrestrial > Soil > Temperate forest >...
GTAGCTCAGGCCCGTGCCCCCGTCGAGGGTGATGAGGCCGCTGCCCAGGCTGCTGCCGCTGGCCACGGAGATGGTGCCGTTGGTCACGGTCGTCGTCGCGTTGCCGTTGTTGGATCCGGTCCCGGTCAGGTTCAACGTGCCCGCGCCGTACTTCGTCAAGGTGAACCCGGTGCTGTTGGAGATGTTGTCCGCGATCGTCGTGGTGTTGTTGACGTAGAGATCGGTGTTGCTGGTGAGAGTGAAGCTGCCCGAGGTGGTGAGGCCCGCCCCGCTGAAGTTGAGGCTGCCGGCGCCCGTGCTACCGAAGGTGATCGTGCCGCTGGCGCTGACCGCGTTGGCCAGGGTGATCGCCGTGCCGTTGTCATTGAGCGTCGTGCCGCCATTGAGGGTCAAGAGGCCCGTACCGAACGGACCGTTCACGAGGTTACCGCCGCTGACCGTGGTGCTGTTGCCAGCCACCAAGGTGCCGACGTTGAGCGTTGTGCCGCCGTTGTAGGTGTTGCTGCCGGACAGGATGAGGACACCCAAGCCGTTCTTCGCGATGCCCTTGCCAGCACCGGCGATATTACCGGAAAGTGTGACCGTTCCGCTGGCGTTGGTGACGGTAGCGTTGAGGTTGCTCGCCAGCGTGATCGGCGCGCTGATCGTGTTGTTGGAAGTGACGCTGGTGTCGGTGATCGCCGCCGCCGTCGTCCCGGTGTTGCTCAGCGTGAGGCTGCCCGTGCCGGTGCCTTGCGCGATGGTGAAGCCGCCGCCGGTCGTGGCAAAGCTGATCGTGTTCAGGCTCGGCGATTGGCCGTTGAGAGAGACCGTCGCGCTGTTGGTGCCGCTGACGCTGCCGAAGGCCGCGCTGTCCGTATTGGTAAAGTTAGAATCCAAGCCGGGGACGCCGCCATTGGCCTGCCAGGCACTTTGCGTCGCAGAAGGCGTGCCCCATGAGCCGTTGCCCGCCGTCGCCCAGACGCCTACGCCGGTGTAGACCGTGACGGAAGTCGTGGTCGAGCCGGTTGCAGTGGCCGGGAGACCGGTCGAATCGTTAGTCGCACTCGTGACAGTAGGAGCGATCGTCACCGTTCCGGGGGTTGAGCCCACCGCAAAAGTCTGTTGCGTATTGGTGCCACTGGTATTCACGGCCAAAGAACTGCTCGTGGTGCTGCCGGTTCCTGAGACAACGCCCAAGCCGGTGTAGTCAAGATTATCAGCTCCAACGGTCCCCGTGTTGGTGATCGTGCTCGTGACGGCGATCGATCCGTTCGCATGCTCAGCCGTCACTCCACCCGTGCTCGCCGCTAGCGTGTAAGTGGTGGGCGACACTACTCCCGATACGGTCAGGACCAGTTCGCCGCTAGCCAGGGAGCTCAGCCTCAGCGTCTTTCCATCAAGTGTTAGAGACGATGGCGTCAAACTGAAATTGGACAGCGTGCCGGTCAGCGAGCCCGTAAAGTTGATCAAATCGTAGTTGCCGTTCGCAATGCCAAGCGATCCCACTCCGCCGAGATTGACGATGTTGATATCGGTGGTGCCGCTGAGGGACAGAATTCCGTTGTCCTGGATCTGATCGATAAAGCCGTTGCCCGGGCCACCCGAATTGATTTCAAAAGTCAGCGTGGTCGGCGTGAGACCGCCCGAGGTGAGCCCTCCCACCGTCAGGGTGCCAATCACATTATCCGCGAGATTGATTGCGCCACCGCCGACTACTGTGACGGCGCCGGTAGTGCCCGTGCCGCTGAGGACCGCGGTATTGCCGACGGATACGGTGCCGCTGGCGATGCCTGCAACTTGCAAGGCTGAACCGACATTTAAAGCGATATTTCCACCCACCGTGCCGCTGCCGATGGTGTTGCCGAGACCGTTTACGGTAATGCCACCCGTCGACAGCGACGCGCCGCTGACGGTGTTGTTGCCAACCAGCGTCACCGCGCCAACCACGCCCGAGCCGGCAAGTGTGGCGTTCGATGCCAACACGTCGCTACCAGCGAAACCGTTGACCGTCAAAGCCGAACTCGCATTCTGCGTAATCGCTCCAGTTACGCCGCCGCTGCTGATGGTGTTGCCGGTACCGTTGACCGTAATGCCGCTGGTGGTCAAGGTCCCAACGCTGAGGACTGTGCTATTCCCAGTCAGGTTCACGAAGCCGACCGTACCGGCACCGGACAGAATGGCGTTGCCCACTGTGACAATACTCTTGGCATTGATGCTACCATCGACTTCGAGCGTACCGGCATTAATGTTGGTCGGGCCAGTGTAGGCATTCACGCCACCCAAGATGAGGGTACCGGCGCCCGCCTTGGTCAATCCGATGGTGGGCAGAATGACATTCGTGCCGTTGGAGATGATGCCACCGAGAGTAAGCGCACCACCCGTGCCGGTGACCGTGATGACGCGGGAGCTTTCCGCATTGGCGCCGAGTGAAATCGCGCCGGTGCCGAGGTTGAGGGCACTGGAACCGCCAAAGGTGAAGTCGCCAGCCAAGGTCAGCGGATGATTGCTGTTCATGGTGATGGCCGATCCCGTAGTGTTGTCGATGGTCGTACCCGCGTTAATGAGGACGGTGCCGGTTGTCCCCAGTGCCGAGATACTATTGATATCGAGCGTACCTGCATCGAGTGTAGTCGTGCCGGTGTAGTTGTTGGTGCCGGAGAGGGTCAAAGTGCCCGCACCGCTCTTGGTCAGGGCGTTTGCTCCTTGAGCCTGGATATTACTGCTGATCGTCAGGGCATCATTGGCTCCATCCGTACGAATGACCAATTCCGCGTTATTGCCCGCGCGTAGAGTGCTACCGCTGATCGTGGCGCCTCCGGCGACGTTGCCGGATTTCAGGATACCGTTCGTCGTCAGGGTCCCGGCCAGAGTCACGTTGTTGTTGCCGCTGATGTTCAGTGTGTTGAAGGTGCCTGTGGCCTGGGCCGAGAGGGCACCCGTGATTTGAACATTGGTGGCTGCGGTGCCCGCAATGGTCGTTGTTCCTCCAACAGACAGCCCGCCGGTGTCGGTGCTATAATTGAAGGCGCGGACACTGCCGAGAGTATTATCGTAAACCGCGTAATTACTGCCATTGAAGAAGTCGCCAATATTAATGAGCGTTCCCGTGGTGGTCGCGACACCTCCAATTTGCGTAAAGGCGATCCGGTTGGTGGTGTTCGTGCCAGAGGCCGCCGTCACGAAATTCATGGTTGCGCCGGCCGTGCGGGCAACCAGGTTGGAGAAGGTCAAGGTCGTGGTGCCGCTGGTGCCGGCCGTGGTCTGGACGGTATCTTCACCCGCGCTCGTCGTCAGGGCGAGCATGTTTTGGCTGGTTCCGGCCAGACCGGTATCGTCATAGACAAATTTGCCACCCAAGTTGCTGAAGGTCAGGCCGGTTCCCGTCGAACCGTTGAGACTGCCGGCGCCCGTCAAGGCCAGCGTGCCGCCGCCAATGACGGAAGTGAGTCCGGTGTAGGTCTGGGCATTGTTGATCGTGACCGTGCCCGAACCTGCCTGTGTAAAGGCACCTGTGCCAGTAATGGTGCCGCCATTGCCGAGGATGGAGCTAAGAACAACCGAGTCGCTGCGATCAATGTCGAGCGTGCCGCCGTCGGCAAAGCTGGCAGCCGTGTTGTTGGCGATGGAACCTGTCGTGCCGCCGTTGCCGAGGACGAGAGTACCCGCGCTGAGCGTCGTGGTACCCGTGTAAGTTTCGTTGGCGCCCAAGACCAAGGCGCCCGTGCCTGCTTTGATCAGACTAATCGTCGCTGTACCCGAAGCGGTGCCGTTCGAGATGACGCCATCTGTCTCAAAGGAACCGTTGGCATTGCTGACCGTGATGGTACGAGCCGCAATGGCCGTCGTACCGAGGGAGACGGTGCCAGTGCCCATGTCGAGCCAATTGGCAGGGCTGTACGAGAAGTTGTTGTTCCAGACTTCCGCATTGTTGGTGGCCAAGGTGCCCGAACCAGCGCTGTTGGTGAGGATGATGTTATTGACTCCCGCACCGGTCCCCGCATTGATGGTGAACGTACCGGTCCCGATGGCGGAATTGGTGCTGGAGTTACCCAAGTTTCCGAAGGTAAAGGTGGTATTGGTGGCGGCACCGCCGTTGCCGTTACCCGGATTGATGATAAAGCCACCATCGAAGGTATTGGTCCCGCTCAGCACCAAGGTGCCGGGAAAGGCCCCACCAACGAAGGTAAAGCTGTAGTTGCTATTGGCCACGCTGTCCGAGATGGCGCCCGAAAAGGTCGCCGACGTATTGTTGACCGAGAACACGCGACTGCCCGTAAGCGAGACGGGGCCAGACAATTGGCCGGCCTTGCCGAAATCGCCAAAGGACAGTGTGGTGTAGCCAGAATTGGCGTTAAAGACGATGGCGTTCGTGATGACCGCCGACGTATCAAACGACAACGTGCCACCATTCAAGAACAAGGTACCAGTGCCGATGCTGCTGCCTTGGGCAATATCGAGACTTCCGCCGGAGACACTGACACCGCCCGTAAAGGTGTTAGTCGTGCCGCTGAGCACGGCGACACCCGCACCCGAGATCGTGAGCAGACCGGCGGATCCGGGAGCGATATTGGCCGCATCCGCTATGTTACCGGAATAATTGATGACAGAATTTGCACCCGTACCAATAGTCAGGCCATGGCCGATACCCGTACCGGGAGAGGCGCCAGCCGTACCCAGGGTAATCGAGCCGGAATAGCCCGATGTTCCACTACCTGCATTGGAATTAATGCTCGTCGTACCGGTATTGCCGCCTTGCACGATAAAGCTGCGATTCATGGATTCACTCGTGCCTAGAGTTATGGTGGCGTTGTTGCTGCCGGAGATGTCGCCCACCAAGATGGCGCTGGTGTCACTGCCGAAGTTAGCGGAGTTGGTGACCGAGACGGTGCCGTTGAGAATCTGGGTCGTGCCGGTATAGATATTCGTACCCGAAAGAACCAAGGTGCCAGCACCGAGCTTGACCAAACCACCGGTACCCGCGACTGAAGCACTGATAGTATCACTCAGACCGCTGTTGACCGTGATGACGCCTTGCGCCGAACCGAAAGAGAGTTGCCCGGTCGTGCCGGAGGCCTTGATCGCCGCAGTGTTCGCCGTGAAAAGGACGGCGCCGCTGGCATCCGTGAGGGTCTGACCGTCGGTGATCGTCACTGTGACGGTGCCGCTGAGCAGGAGTGAGTTGACGCTGACGCCTGTGGTGACGGCAGTGCCGGTTGAGGTGTTGGTGAGACGAACGTTGTCGCCGGCGAGAGGGGAGGTGGCATATTCACCGGTCGACAAGGGGCGCAGACCGGTGGTGGCATCGTAGGTAACGAAAGTATTGGGTGTGCCGGTGGCGGTGCCAGCACCGGTACCGGTGGTAGTGGCGACTTCGCCGACGAGATAGGGAATGATCGCGGTGTTCAACTGACCGGTGTTGACGCCTCCAGAGGTCTGTGCGCTGCTGCCGACGAAGAGCGAGGTCGGTGCGGTGGTGAAAATGATGTTGCCGCCGCCGTTGTTACTACCCGGTGCTGCCTTGCCCAAATTCGTACCGTTGACGAAGCCGAAGGCACTGGTGCCGGTGACGCTGAGGCTGTTCGCGAGCAACTCCGTGTTGGTGGTGCCGGTAGGAGTGAGCGTGAGCGTGTTGGCACCACCCGAACCGAGAGTCAGGGCATTGGTGATGACATCAATGGAGCTGGCCGAGGCCGAACCGGCGACAGTCATTCTACTGTTATTGAGGGTGACGCTCTTGGCGCGGGTGAAGGCGCCGGAAGGAGTCCCGGCGGAGTTGTCGATCGCCAAGGTCGAGTTGTTGACCGTAATGTCCGAGGTTCCAAGGGCACCGGAGGTGGTGGCAAGGTTCAAAGTCCCGGCATTGACGGTGGTGGTGCCGGTCGTGTTGTTGGAGTTGGTGAATTGAACCGTGCCCGTGGAGGCACCAGCGGAAGTGCCGGTCAGCGTCACCGCCCCGACAACCAAGTTAGTGGTCCCGGAAATTGCATTGGCATTGGAAAGGGTCAGAGTGGCGCCGCCGCCACCGAGATGGATGGTGTTGGTCGTGCCCGAGGGAGTGATGGTGCCGGTGTAGGTGCTGTTGACGGAAGCACCGAGCATCAGGTTGGCGAAGCTGCCGAAGTTGATGTTTTCATTGCTGTTGCCGGTCAGGGCGATGGCACCGGTCGAACCAGGAGTGATGGTGTTGGTACCGATCCAGCCAGTCACGGTGGAGAAGGCACCCGCGCTGTTGAGCGCGCCGGCGCTATTGATGGTGATCGAGCCGGTGGGGGTCGTGCCCAGTTGCAGGACACCGGCGTTGATTACCGTGCCGCCGGTGTACAAGGTCGCGCCGTTGAGGACCAGCGTACCCGTGCCCGCCTTGGTGATACCTTGGGTGAGGCCGTTGGTGCCGTTGGTGATGGCGCCGCCCAAGGTCAACGAGGTGGTGCCGGTGACGGTGATGGTACGGATGGCATTCGTGGCGGTGGTGCCACCGAGGAGATTGTTGTTCAGCGCGCCCAGATTGACGGCACCGTTGCCGAGGTTAAGAGTCGTGGCGGTACCAGTCATGCTGAAATCCTGATCCAAGACCAAAGCATTGGTACTGGTGTTGGTGCCCGTGGGAGTGATGGTATTCGAGGAAGTGACCTGGTTGAGATTGCCGCCGTTGATGGTGAAGGTCCCGGTCCCGAGCGCCGTGCCGCTGTTGAGGGAGAGGTTGCCCGCGACGAGATTGACGCCGCCGCCAAAGGTGTTCGTGCCGGAGAGTTCAATGATGCCACCGGTGGTGGAAACGGTGACTGCGCCTTTGCCGGTGGTGACGCTTCCGCCGTCGGCGATGTTACCAGAGAAATTCTGCGTCCCAGAGGCCTGCCCCAGAAGGGTGACGCCATGGCCCACGGTGGAACTGCCCAAGGTGATGCTGCCTGCAACGGTATATGTACCGGCGGCGTTTGCACCAATGGTGGCCGTGCCGGTGTTGCCGGACTTGACGGTGATATTGTTGGCCCAGGTGAAACCGGTCGTGTTGTTGCTTTCGATGGCGGAATTGGCGCTGCCCGAGGTGTTGCCGAGGGTAACGGCGTTGCCGGCGTTGCCGAGATCGGCGGCGTTGGTGAAAAGGAGCGTGCCGGCTTGAGCTGCGATCGGCCCGGAGAAGTTATTGGAGGTGCCGGTGAGCGACAGAGTGCTGGTGGCCGAGTTTTGGGTAATGCCCGTGACGCCCGAGGAGATACTGCCGCTGATCGTGGTGAGACCCGTTCCCGTTCCTGAATTGACGATGACGCCGCCGTTGGAAATGGCGCCCGAGACCGTGATGACGCCGGTTCCGTTGGCGTTGAGGGTCAAACCGCCCGCGCCGTTGACTCCGCCCGAAATGGTAGTGGTCGCGGTGCCGGTGGAGCTGACCGTCGTCCCGGCGTTATTGGTCGTGAGGGGAGATGAACTGATGGTCAAGGCTCCGATGCCGCTCTCGTTGATGGCAGTGACGTTTGAGCCAATGCCGCCGCTGATTGTCACCAAGCCCGTGCCGATGCCGGAGTTGGTGATGGAACCGCTGTTATTAATCGGGGCCGAGGAGAAGGAGATGGCGCCGGTTGAGTTGGCCTGAATGACCAAATTGAACGTGGTAGTACCGGTGCTGGTGATACCGCCCTGGATATTGAAGGTATGCGCCCCGGTGGCGAGACTGGTAATCGCCAGGTTGTCCGCCATGATAAGCGGGGCTTGGATCGTGTCACCCGAGGCCGTGGCCACCTCATTGATGGACGCACCGAGACCATTATTATTCATCGTGAAGGTGCCCCCACCACCCTGGCCGATAACATAGACGTTGCCGCTATTGGCGACGATGTCGCCAAGATTGATCGTGCCGACCGTGTCTCCAAAGAAAACGCTGATCGCGCCAGCACCGCTACCACCGATAGCACCCAAGTCGACGTTGAGGTTGGCGGTGTCTCCCGGCACTCCCATTGGCGTAAAGGACGTATAGGGATTACCGCTCCAATCGCTGGCATCTTCCCATGTCGCATCCCCGTTCCCGTTGGTCCAAGTGTAAGTAACCGGCGCGGCGTTCGCAGACGAGCCGAGGGACAAGGCCAGAGCCAAAACGGCGAGAAATTTGCGGGACCCGAAAAGATCGGCTCGGGCGATGAGGGGGCTTATTTTCTTCATGGAATTTTCCTGGGAGTTCTTCCGGTTTGCGAAATGATTCTCAACTAACTCTGCTCTTGCGACAATGGACTGTTCTTTGATTTTGTTGTACTTATCGAAGACAAAATACCAACAGAAAAACTTGATATTTTATCGTTAACGACTGCGAACAAGGCATTTAAATAAGACGCGGCTCTTCTTACCGAGATCGCTTCACCACTATAACATATTTGCGAAGGAGCGCAAATGACACCGCAGGTCGGGAAAAAAAGTCGCCGCATTTCACGAATGTAACGATTACTGTGAATTACACCATAAGATTTCTTGTTAAACGGTTTAGCATGCGTTTACTCTCTGAGCGATGGCCAGCACGATTCGCAAGATAGCCGAACAAACCGGGGTAAGCGCAGCGACAGTTTCGCTGGCGTTGCGAGGGGTGGGCAGGATCTCGGCGAAGACGCGACAGAAAATCGAGCTCGCGGCAAAGACCTTGGGTTATCAACCGCATCCGCTACTCGCGAAGGCGTTCTCACTGGCGCGGCGTCCCGAGGCACTGCACTACCGGGAATCGCTGGCGTTCATCGTGGAGTGGACGACGGAAACGGGGCCGTATTACCAGAGAATTGTCCACGCCGCCGCGCAGGAAAGGGCGAACAGCCTAGGTTACAAACTGGAGGAATTCCTGCTCTCGGGCAAGCCGTCGGACCACCGGAGGCTGAGTCGGGTGCTGGTGGCACGGGGGATTCGCGGGGTGATCATCATGCCCCGGCTGGAACACCGGCAGCCGCGCGTCTACCTGGACTGGGACAATTTTGCGGCGGTGGAAATCGGGCGTACGCTCTGGAGCCCGCGCAACCTGCACCATGTGGAGACAGCAGACTATCACAAGGTGATCGAAGCTATTCACCTACTGAAAAAAGCGGGATACCGGCGCATCGGCATGGCGGTGGAACCGATGCAAAATCAGCATCAAAGGGGAATTTATAACGCGGCGTATCTTTTACAGCAGTTGAGGATACCGGTACGACAACGTATCCCGCCGCTGTCGATTTTTGGAGAGTGGAATGAAAAGACATTCCAGCGCTGGGTCAAGCAGTACGAGCCCGATGTCCTTTACATCCACGACACCGTGACGGTCTGCCCCTGGCTAAAGAAAATGGGACTGCGGGTGCCGCAGGACATTTCCCTTTTTTGCGCGAACGTTGAGAAGCCGGAGTTCTCAGGGTTGCGGCGCGATTCGGCGGCAATGGGACGCTCCACGATCGAGATGCTGTCGCTGCTGCTGGAAAACGACCAGGTAGGCCTGACGGACAACCCGCGCTGCTGGCAGGTGGATGAATTCTGGCAGGCAGGGACCACGTTGAGTCATCCGATCGACAAGTACATTTCCAAGACCGGCGCGCTGCTGTCGTCAAGGTACTGGCGGCCAAGCGAGGCGAAGGTGGTGGGGTAGGGCTATTGAATGAAAAAAGAGAGGCTGAATCGGAACGAGAAGATACTTGCCTCCTTTTCCTTGTCCTTTTTCCTCGGGATCGGCAGTTGCAAACCGAAGCATTTGGTTTGAAAGAAATATCGCGGAACCTCTTCCCCATCATGCATATTGCGAGCTTTGCGCGGTTTGTTTCATATTCCATGGGGACATCCTTGTCATTCATAGAAAGCTGAATACCTTGTGTAACCTCGGGGGCTTTCCACTATGAGTTTACAAAAACGTTGCCGGACTGGATTGGAAGGATTGGATGACATCACCGGCGGCGGGCTGCCGGAGAATCGTCTCTATCTCGTGCAAGGACCTCCCGGAGTGGGCAAGACCACGCTCGCTCTCCAATTCTTGCAGGAGGGCGCAAGGCAGGGAGAAAAGAGTCTCTACATTACGCTTTCGGAAACGAAAGAAGAACTGGAAGGTATCGCGATTTCACATGATTGGAATCTGGACAATATTTCGTTTTTCGAACTTTCCGCAGTCGAGGAACGTTTAAAGGACAGCACGAGCAACACTTTTTTTCATCCGTCCGAGATCGAATTGGACCTGACGACCAAGGCCTTGATGGAAGAAGTCGAAAAGATCGCGCCGACCCGGCTGGTGTTCGATTCACTTTCGGAAATGCGCATGCTCGCGGAAACTCCGCTGCGTTATCGCCGACAGATTTTGCAACTGAAGCAATTTTTTGCCGGCCGCAAATGTACGGTGCTCATGCTCGACGATTGCACCTCCGGCATAAAAGACCTGCAAATTGAAAGCATTGCCCATGGCGTCATCGCGCTCGCCTGCATGTCTCCCGCTTATGGAATCTCGCGTCGCCAGATCAATATTCAAAAGATTCGCAGCGTGAAATTCCATGAAGGAAACCACGATTTGATTCTCCAGAAGGGCGGCATGGTCATCTTTCCCCGGTTGGTGGCGGCGGACCATATTACCGAATTCCAGCAGGAACACTTTCCCAGTTCCATCGCCTCACTGGATCTTCTCCTGGGCGGGGGACTTGATCGGGGTACTAGCAATATGTTTATGGGGCCTCCCGGCTCTGGAAAATCGACCCTGGCGACCAAGTTTGTCTTGGAGGCGGCGAATCGCGGCGAAAAGGTCCTGATGTTTATTTTCGATGAGACATTGCAAACCCTCGTCTCACGGGCGGCGAACCTTGGCATGGACTTGAGCCCTCACATCAAGAATGGAACGGTGATCATTGAGCAGATCAATCCCGCAGAGATCTCCCCGGGCGAAATGGCGCATAAAATCCAGCATTCCGTCACCAAGGACGGAACCCGGATGGTGATCATCGACAGCATCAATGGGTATCTGAACGCCATGCCCGAAGAGCACTACCTGACGCTGCAGTTGCATGAGCTCCTCGCTTTCCTCAACCAGCAGGGCGTCATCACCCTCATGGTCCTGGCTCAGCAGGGAATCGTGGGGAACATGCACTCCACGGTCGATTTGACCTACCTCGCCGACACGGTTGTGCTCTTTCGCTATTTCGAAATCCAGGGAGCCGTCAAACAAGCCATCTCCATCATCAAGAAGCGGAGCGGAAACCACGAGCGGACCATTCGAGAAATTAAAGTCAGCATGAATGGAATCGCCGTCGGAGAAGCACTCACGAACTTGCAGGGCGTGCTCAATGGAGTTCCCACCCTTCTAAAGGACGACGCAAAATCGGGCTCTCCGACGATAGAGGGCCGATAACCACTTCCGGCACCGCCGAATCAAATGCACCGTCCACTTCCGGGTCCAGGCCTCGCCGCTGATGGTGAGATCCTCATCTTTGCTCCAACCGGCAATGATGGCCCGCTAACGGCCGCGTTTTTGGCGCAAGAAAACAAGCGGGCAAGAGTTTGCCGGGACATGCCTGAAGTGTGTCTCGCCGCACAAAAGAGCTGCGGGATGATTCTCATCGCCGAAGAGACGCTCAATCCGCAGTCCATCAAGATACTGGGCGAGATGCTGACCAAGCAACCTCCATGGTCCGATATTCCCATCGCGGTCATCACGAGTGGTGGAGAGGCGAGCCCGGAGAGGCTCCAAATTTTGGCCTCCCTCGGTATATCCGCAAATGTGGGACTTTTGGAGCGGCCCTTCCGCCGTGGAACCTTGCTGAGCGCCGTAGAAGTTGCCTTGAGAGCAAGACGACGACAGCATCAAGTCCGCCAGCTTCTGGCGGAGAGAGAGGAAGCGCAGGGTGAATTGGAATGCATTGTACAAACCAGGACATCCGAGCTCCGGGAAACCAATGCGCAACTTGAGACTCTCGTGTATTCCATCGCCCATGACTTGCGCGCGCCACTGAGATCCATGCAGGGCTTTGCGAAGATATTGGTGGATGATTACGCCCCCAATCTGGACGAGGAAGCGGTGCATTATGCCCAACGCATTGCCAAATCGGCCGAGACCATGGACACGTTGGTTTTGGACCTGCTCGCCTACGGACGAGTCGCGCGGGAGGACATGGAACTTGAACCCGTCGACCTGGGAAAGGCATGGCAAGTCGCCCTGGACCAGTATGAGCATGACATCAAGGACCTCTCCGGCGTGGTGACCACAGCCTCCCCTCTACCTTGGGTAATGGCGAACTCCGCAACCTTGATCCAGGTGCTGGCGAATCTTCTCGGCAATGCCTTGAAGTTTGTTCCCGATGGCGTGGCTCCCGTTGTTGTCTTCAGGGCGCAAGAAGTGGCAAATCGACGGGTCCGGATATCCATCGAAGATAATGGAATCGGCGTTCCCCCCCGAATATCACGAGAAGATTTTCAGGGTATTTGAGCGCCTGCAGAAAGCAAAAATCAAAGGGACAGGCATCGGCCTGGCCATCGTGAAAAAGGGCGTTGAACGCATGGAGGGCAGCGCAGGGGTGGAATCCGGACCGCCCAGAACAGGGAGCCTTTTTTGGGTTGAGCTTAAAGGGGCCAAGGCCAATCTCTAATCATGGATACACCAGAACATGTTCGGCATTCGTTGGACGGGCACACCATTCTATTGGTGGAGGACAACGAGGATGAAGTGTTCATGATGCAGCGAGCCTTTCGCAAAGCCAATATCTCAAATCCCCTTCAGATAGCGATGGATGGCATTGAGGCGGTTGAGTACCTGGAAGGCAAAGGCAAATTCACGGATCGAATCAAATTCCCTTTCCCCGTCGTCGTTTTTCTGGATTTAAACCTCCCCAAAAAAGGCGGCTTGGAAGTTCTGGAGTATGCGAGACAGCAACCGCAACTCAGGAAGGTGGTTTTCAACATCCTGAGTTCCTCGACGCGCCCGGCAGATATCGAGAAGGCCGCTTTTTTGGGTGCGAACACGTACTTCATCAAGCCAAGCAGGATTGAGAAATTTCAAGAACTGATCGCAACCTGGTACAGCTTGGCGCGATTCGAAGCCTTTCCCATCGAAACCTGATTCGTCGCGTCCTGCGACATCATTTTCCCGGTGAAGAAAAATTTGTTTGCGCTGGATTTTGTTTTGATTTATATTCAACCATATGGTTGAATATAGCTCGAAGCTGCTGGACCGGACTTTTGGGGCGTTGGCGGACCCGACGCGGCGGCGGATTCTGGCGCAACTCGCGAAGGGCGACGAGTGTGTGACGGACCTGGCGCGGCCCCATGCGATGTCGCTGGCGGCGGTGTCGAAGCATTTGATCGTTTTGGAAAAGGCGGGGCTGGTGAAGCGGCGGCGCCAGGGGCGGGTGCATTCGCTGGCTCTGGAGGCAAAGCCGATGCGCGAGGCGCAGGCGTGGATCGACCGGTACCGGAAATTCTGGGAGGGCAACCTGGACCAGTTCGAAAAATATTTGGACAAACTACAAACAAAGGAGAACCCACATGGTGATGATAAATAATAGTGAAGTAGAGAAGCCGGACGACGCGACGCTCATCCTGAGACGGACGCTGAACGCGCCGCAGGAACTGGCGTTCAAGGCGTGGACGTCGGCGGAACATATCCAGCAATGGATGCGTCCGGAACCGGGGATGATGTGCCCGTCGGCGATGATGGATTTGCGGGTGGGCGGGAAGTTCCGCATCCAGATGAAGAAGCCGGACGGGGAATTTTTCACGGCAGCGGGGGAGTTCCGCGAGGTGCAGCCGCCGGAGCGCCTGGTCTATACTTGGGACTGGGAAAAGGACGGCTGCGGCACGAAGTTCGGCGAGGTGGAGGGGAAGCCGTCGCTGATCACGGTGGAATTTTTGAAGCGGGGCAAGCAGACGGATTTCGTGCTGACGCATACGCGGTTCGCCACGGTGGAAAGCCGGGACAATCACGCGCAGGGCTGGAGCAAGATCGCGGACAGTTTCGTGAAGTTCGTGGAGAAAGAGTAACGACAAAAAACTGAAACTGAACACATCGGTCGGTTCCGCAGCGTGCGGGCCGACCCATAATGAAAGGTGATGATGAGCACAAAAACCAAAAAGCCTGGACACAAGATCGCATCGCAAGAGGAGTGGATGGCGGCCCGGATCGAGCTGCTGAAGGAGGAAAAGAAACTGACGCGGCGCAGCGACGAGCTGGCGCAGCAGCGGCAAGAGTTGCCGTGGGTCAAGATCGACAAGGACTACCGCTTCGAGACCGATGCGGGGAGCGCCTCGCTGACGGATCTTTTTCAAGGGCGCTCGCAGCTCCTGATTTACCATTTCATGTTCGGGCCGGAATACACCGGGGGATGTCCGTCCTGCTCGTCGATTGCAGACGGGTTCGATGGTATCGCGGTGCATCTGGCGAATCACGACGTCACGCTGGGGGCGGTGTCGCGGGCGCCGTTCGCGAAATTGAAGGCGTACAAAAAGCGAATGGGCTGGAAATTTCCCTGGGCGTCCTCGCTCGGAGTGCCGTTCAACTTCGACTTTAACGTCTCGCTCACGGAGCAGCAACAGCTCGAGGGGACAGTCGAATATAATTACCGGCGCGAAGAGCCCTGGGGCGTACGGGGTGTCGGCGAGTCGATAACGAAGCGAGGTGAAGGCCCCGTCGCCGAAATCGCGGCGATGACCGGCACCGATGTGGCGACGTACATTCGCGAGAGGCCGGGTATGAGCGCGTTCGTGCTGGAGGACGGCGTGGTCTATCACACATATTCTGCTTATTCGCGCGGGCTGGATGGCCTCTGGGGCATGTACCAGTGGCTTGATCGCGCTCCGAAGGGGCGCAACGAGACGGGCATTTGGTGGCGCCGCCATGATGAATACGGGACGACTTCCCCAAACGGCGGTTCGTGTTGTCACTAAGTGGAGGCGTGCATGAACCCGGGCCCTTGTTGCCAGAATAAGACGCGGGACGGTGACGACGTTTGCCGGCCCGCGTCGCGGTGGCGTCGTGGCGGGGAGATCGCGGGCTGGATCGTTCCGAGCGCGATGTTGGCCATGATGCCGAAGTGTCCGATGTGTGTGGCGGCGTATGTGGCGCTCGCGACGGGTATTGGGATTTCTTTGCCGACTGCGATTTATTTGCGAGCGATACTGGTGGTCTTATGTGCGGCGTCGTTGGTTTTTATGGCGGCGCGGCGACTGCGGAGGGGGAAGGTTCGCACGGAGGGTTGAAGAGGACACGGAGGGAGAAGTGCACCCGCGCAAGGACCTGCACGGGTTACCGGAGGCAGGGGGCCGTCGCTCGGAGATCGACGGCTACCACAGAGAAAACCTCTGCAAAAACGTTGTCCAAACAATCCGTCATCCTGAGCTTGTCGAAGGACCAGACACGCCTGCACGCTCAAGTTTCGGTTGACGAATGCTCAAGGCGCCCCAGCCGGATGGAAGAATCGCAAGCGAGTTTCTACAGTGAATGCGTGTCTGGTCTTTCGACAAGCTCAGGATAACGGCATTTTTAAAATCGAGAATTTTGCCGAGAGCTTCGGAGCGATCAGGCCGGAGTTGATTTTACGCGCGCGGCTTGGTTGATTTTTTGGAGGGCGAAGCCTTGCCAGGCGACCATGGGGTTCATGGGGACGAAGCGGGCGCGATTGAGGAGCTGAACCTGCGTGAAGCCTTCGCGGCGACCGGCCCAGGCGGAGGAGAAACAATCGGGGCCGTTGAAGATGCCGAAGGGGACGTCGGGGAACTGGCGCGAATGGTTGCGGAGGGTGCCGCATTTCCATTCGTCGAGGGCCTCGTCAAGCATCCCCTCCCCAGCGAGGGCCCAGACCGCCCAGTAGATGGCCTGCGGCCAGATGCCGGCGTTTTCGCCGTCGCCGGCGGGGATGGCGCACCAGGAGATGTGCTCGGGCGCGGGACTGCTGTAGGGACGGCTCATCAACATGAGGCCGATGGAGGTGTGACATTTTTCGATGGCCTGTTGCATCGCACGGTGACGCTGGTCGGGCGTGCCGCATTGGCCGAGGACGGCCCACGTCTGCGCATTTAAAAAAAGGCGGTCCTCGGCGAAGGAGCCGATGGGTTCGCCGGTGTCAGTGTAGCCGCCGACAAACCAATTCTGGTCGAAGGTGCGGGCGACAGCGGCGCGGACTTCGGCGACATAGGTCTCGAGTTCGGCGGCGAAGTCCGACTCGCCGCGTAGGCGGGCGAGAAGCGCGAAGACGGAGAAGGCGCGGCAGGCCATGCCGGAATTCATGACGGATTCGCCGCGGCCTTCGGCGCCGACGAGGGAGAGATAGTCGTTCCAGTCACCGTCGCGGATCAAAATCAGGCCGTGACTGCCGCGACCGATTTCGTCGCGCACCCAGAAGAAGGCGCGCTTGAGATGTTCCCAGAGGGTGCCCTTGCCGTCGTCCCAGTAGGTGCAGACTTCATCGAGGAAAGCAGTGTTGCCGGTCTGTGCGGCGCATTCGCAGGCGGCGAGGACGAACCAGAGTTCGTTGTCGCTTTCGAATTCGGACGAGGAGCGGTCGAGGCGCATGGTGTGGATCTTGGGGATGTCCCCAGAAGCGAGCTGTGTCTTGGCGACGAAGCGGAGGGAGGCCACGGCGAGTTCCCAATCGGCGCTGGCGACGACCATGCTGGTCTCGGAGACTTCGCGGACGCCGAACGCGGCCCAGCCGTAACCGCCGAGAGCGAGATAGTATTCGCAAACAGAGCTATCATAGGCCTTGAAGGAGAGAAGCTGGCCTGCGTTCCAGAGGCACTCGTGTTTCATCCAGGTCTCGGGAGCGTCGACGGCGTAGGGGGCAAGTTGCGCGTTCCATTGGCGTTGCGCTTCGATCAGCGAAGGGAAGGCGAGATTTTTGACGGGGCCGTAGCCGGTGGCGCAGGGGACGGTGAAGGTCTCGCCCGGTGCAAGGACGATGTCGCGTTCGAGACGAAGGGTGATGCGGTGAGCGGCGGCATGCCAGGAGGAATCGGCGGCGAGAAAGACGCCATCGGGCAGTCCATCAAAGCCGGGGAAGATGGCGCAGCCGGGCTGGGTGACGCAGGGGCGCTGGCCGGTGGCCTCGTGGCCGCCACCGCCCGCGCGGGTGGGAGTGACGTCGCCGCGAATCTGGAGCCGGAGTTTTTGCGGCTGCGCGCCGAGATTTGTGAGGGTGAAGACGCCATGGATGGCGCGTCCGCAGTCGGGCATCGCGAAGACTTGCTGGACGACACCAAGGCGGGCGGAGCGGTAGGCGGCTTCGCCGATGTACTCGACGTAGCCCGTGCCGATGCGGATTTTTTCCTTTCGCGCGAGTTCGCTGTAGAGAAGGGAAACCGGCTCGCCGTCGATTTCCACCATCATATAGAGAGAGCTGCGGGCGAAGCAGCTTTCGGGCGAGTTGAGCCAGAGGAAGCCGCCCTCGGTGGTGAAGAGGTTGACGTTGCCCCAGCGATCAGCCTGGGCGGAGACATGGCCGGTGCTGAGAAGATGCGGGAAGGAGGACTCGGGGGCCTGGCGGTCATCGACGATGAGGTCGAAGCAGGGCAGCCCGACGGCGTCGGTGGTCCAGGCGCCGTAGTGAAGTTTTTCGCTCATGATTGAGAGGGGAGTTCACGCAACAACGCAACGGGGGACGTGGACATGTGGTGGTTGGGAATATGCATGGCTAGACGAAGCGGAAGGGGTCGCCGGCGGGGATGTAGTGGAGGGGAATTTCAGCGGGAAGAAAGGAGCGGAGCCAGTCGGCGATCCATTCCATGCCGGCTTCCTCGCTGTTGGCGTGGCCGAGGACGATGAGGGCCTTCTTTTTGCCCATCTCGACAGCGTCACGGACGTATTCGCAGGTCTCCCATTCCGGGCTTTCGCCGCAGACGACAACATCGACATCGTGCTCGCGAAAGAGTTCGATCTGCGACTGGCCGCCGCTGGCCCCGACGCGCAGGCCGACGCGGGTGCAGGGGGCGTCAAGATCGCCGGCGACGCGGACGTAGGGAATGCCGAGGATTTTTTTGCAGGACTCGGCGAGGTCGCGGACGTTTTTCGAGGGGACGGTGAAAACTTTTTTGCGCGTGGGATCAGCGGTCCAACCAAGTTCTTTGCTCATGCCGATGTCGATGCCATCCGGCTGGAAACAGTGCGGGCCGTCGTGAAAGCGCCAGACGGCGAGGCCATGCTCCTCGATCCATTTTTTCTTCGCACTCGAAACGGGATCGGTGTCGCGCCAATCGGTCTCGTCGCGGTGATGATAGAAGGTGGGCTCGTGGGTGATGACAAGATTGGCGCCGAGCTCGACGGCGCGCTTCAGGACGGCGCGGGTGGCCATGAAGGTGACGACGATGCCGCGAACGGACTGCGCGGGATCGCCGCACTTGAGGGTATCGACAGTGCCCGGGCCCAACTTGGCGGGCAGATGTTCAAGAATGGAGTCGATGACGGCTTGCGTGGTCATCCCGGTAATAGTCATCACAACGAATTAGGGCTTTCCCGGTTACGGTGGAAAGCCGTTCTCAACGGTAGGGAGAATTGAGGATTGCAGGAGATTTTTTCTAGTTAACTGTTTTTCATGGAGAGCGGAGGCAATGGAATTGAGCCGACAAGGTCGTTCCCAAACCGGCACGCGTGACGGAGTTTGGGAACGAGGTAGATGCATGATAAACGGTTAAGCGGAAACGGCTATTGTGAGATTGAGGGCAATGGCTACTTTTGGGTGATGTACAAAGTATGTATCGCACCGGTTCGGCGGCGTGCCGCTCAACCCCCTCTACTTTCACGGTACTTATAGGAGCTTTTATACGCGATTAGTACAAAAGAATCACAGGCCCGTCCATTGCGGCAAGCGTCTTTACGTTGTAAACATTATTAGCGACGACGCGGTGATTGCTGCGCCCAACGAGTCCGTAGCCAGCGACGGTCGCCTGTACCCGTTTCCAGCCCCCCGACCTAAGACGAGATGATTAAATTTGTGGACATGCCATCTCCGACCTTCCAGACAAGAGACGTTGACGGACAAAACCGCGCGAGGGGATTCACGCTGATCGAAATGCTGGTCTCGATCCTGATCCTGGTGATCCTGATGGCGATTATTTTCCAGATCATCCAATTGACGAGTTCGGCCTACAAGCAATCGACGCAAAGCACGGGCACGATGCAGCAGGCGCGCGTGGCGTTCGAGCGAATGACGCGGAACCTGAGCCAGGCGACGTTGAATACGTATTACGGTTATTTCTACGCCACAAGCACCAGTGCTCCTACCTACTATTTACGCCTGTCGGAATTGCAGTTTGTTTCGGGATGGGGTCCGGTGGCTGGAGCGGCCAATAGCACCTTTGTCACCACGGCCGGTCAAAATGCCGTGCAGGTCACCCATGCGGTCTTTTTCCAGGCGCCCCTTGGCGCGGTTTCCGGATCCGATACGAGGACCTACGGGAACATGGGCAACCTCCTCAATGCCTGCGGTTATTTTGTGACCTATGGGCCGGACACGTCGCGGCCCAACTTTTTGAACAGCAGCGGTTTCGCCAGTGCGCCGCCCTCGGAAAATCGTTTTCGCCTCATGGAATATCTGCAGCCGTCGGAAAACTTGAACATCTACACGCAGCTGCCATCCGGCGTTTCTCTCGCCGCGGCCACGAGCGTCCCCCCCTGGATCACCAATGGGTTGCCTACGGACCTGACCGCCGCCTCCCCGGCCAACGTGCGGCCCCTGGCGAGCAATATCGTGGCCCTGATTATCATGCCGGAAGAAGTTGCCAGCGCCAGCGGCACTGTCACCGTCTCCTCCAACGGCGAAGCTAACACCATTCCCCTCAACACCCCGGCCGCCGCCGCCAATCCTTACTATGTCCCGCCGATCCCTGCGAATATTCCCTCGTACGCCACCTCCGTTTATAACGCCTATGGCTACGATTCGTGCTACAAGGCGCTGACCCCCAAGGTCATCACTGCGTCAACGAGCACTCCCGTGAGCTCCAGCATCCAGTTCCCGACCGGGAACCAATTGCCCCCGCTGGTCAAGGTCGTCATGGTCGCGATCGACGACGCTTCGGGCGCGCGGCTGGCGGCGAAGTACTCGAGCGCAACCAGCACCTCTCCGCCCGACCTCGGCAATCTCATTACATCCACCGCCGCCCTGTTTCAGAAGCCAGCCCAGCTCTTCACGGGCACCACGGAAAGTGACCTGCAATTATTCGAGGATATCTTGAATGCAAGCCCGGGAAACAAGGCGGGGAACACCGTGAAGTGTAACTACTACGTTTTCCAGTCCGATGTCATCATTCGAGGCGCAAAATGGACCGTCAATTGATATGAAAAGCACCACCTCCCTCCTTTCCCGGCGTCAACACGAAGCCCCGCGACGCGGCGTGGCGTTGTTGTTGGTCCTGTCCTGCCTGGTCTTGCTCGCGGCGTTGATCCTGGGCTTTCTGCTGGCGAGCCAGAACAATCTCAAGTCGTCCAAGTTGTATGCCAACGGATCGTCGGTGAAGACGCTGGCCGATTCAACGGTGAGTCTGGTCATGGCGCAGATCCAGCAGGCGACGAGCAACGGGACGACAGTGGCGTGGGCCTCGCAGCCGGGGATGATCCGCACCTATAACCAGGACGGGAGCAAGAACACCAATTACCGGCTCTATTCGTGGGACCAGCCGACCGTTACGGGCAGTTTCGTTGCGACCACCGACTCGGGCTCGTTGACGACGACGGGAGGCTCGGCCTGGTACAACAGCCCGGCGTTGTTTTACGATTTGAACCAGCCGGTGGCGGACGGCAGCGGGACACTGCACTATCCGATCGTGGACGGGAATCCGGCTGACCTGACGGGAACCTTGACGACAGCCGTAACGGGGACGACATCGACCACGGCTACCGTCAACACCTATACGATCAACGGCCTGACTCCGGGCATTGAAGGCTTTTATGTGGGACAGCCCAATTCGACCAGTGCGGTGGCAGGCCCGGCGGTCAACCTGACCGGCACGACCAACGCGCCGAACTCCATCCCGATGCCGGTGAAATGGCTCTATGTGCTCAAGGACGGCACCGTCGTGTCGCCCTCGGGCAGCGGCTCGCAAGTCTCGGTGCACGGCGCAAGCACGGCGAACCCGATTGTCGGACGGATGGCGTACTGGACGGACGACGAGACCTCGAAGGTGAATATCAACACGGCCTCGGAGGGTGCGTATTGGGACCAGCCCCGTTCGCAGGGCAAGACCGATTACAATCTGGCCGTCATGCAGCCAGTCCAAAACGAGTACCAGCGTTACCCCGGCCACCCGGCGACAACGAGCCTCAGCACGGTCTTCGGTTCAATTTCCTACATCGATCCCACTCTTACTGCGACCAACGCCATCTTAGGAAGCATCACTGGGAGCCTCAGCTACGCCCCGTATCAATTCTATTACGACCTTGCCCCCAAGCTAAATGCCGACACGGGACTTGCCACCGGTACAAGCCCGGCGACTGCACCGGACAATCTAGGTTCCCGCGCGGGAACCGTTGTTTGGTATTATTCTGGCTCCTCCACCGCCACCGTTCCCAATGCCACAGGCTCCGGCACCATCGGAGGCTATCTGACCCAGAAAAATGCCGGAACCGGGACCGTTGGCACCACGGGGGGCGACCGGCTTTATGCCAGCGTCGATGAGTTGCTGTTCAAGTCGAACCTGTTCACCGATAACGTCCACATCGGCCAGGTGACGGTGAGCGGAACAGGAACACCCGCGCAACGGCCCCTGACTAGTTCCATCAACCAGCAGTTTTTAGAGCAGGCGCAATTCTTCCTGACGGCCAACAGCCGGGCACCGGATGTGAACCTGTTCAACCAGCCCCGCATCGTCACATGGCCCATCAACGCAAGCACAGGATCGACCTATCAGACCACACTCGACCAAGCCATTGCCTGGTGCGGGACAATGAACAAACACATTTTCTATTTCGAGCGATCGAGAAACGATCACCCGACCAACGACCTGCCCTCGACAACCGCCTCCGGCACCACAACGGGACAAACTTTGACCCGAAACCGGAACCTGATCAATTATCTTGCAAATGAGACGTCGCAAAATATCCCCGGCTTCGGCGGCAATTTCCTCGCCAAGTATCCCGCCGCCACTATTGACATCGGCGGTACTCTTACCACGGTTGTTGAGCGGGACCAGATCCAGACGGAAATCTTCGATTACATCCGTTGTCTCGATTTGCAGGACAGTTCCACCATCTCCTCGACGTTTCATCAATTTGCGCCGGTAGCGGCACTTACCGTCCCCTATAATTATTCCGCCGCATGGGGCGGCACAACAGCCTACGGCGATCCAACTGGCAGTACCGGAGCTGGCAATGGAGATATCGGGAGTAACTTTACCACCGCGCCCGGCATCAACAACGCCGGGAAGGGACAGGTCGTGCCAATTTACGATACCTTGACCCACACCAAGGGATTTGGTCGTTTTCCCACGGTTGCCGAAGTTTCCATCATGTTCGTCACCACGGGATGGAATGACGGCATAGGAGGACTGTCCGGTACATTGAATAGCTCGGGCACCTTTGTTGCGAACCCCAACTATGCCGCCAGTACTGCAGTACCGCCCAGCGCCAATGTTACGACCGCCACGGTGGGCGGAGTTAGTGCCCCGTGGGGTTACTATAACGACGGCACCAATGGCCTGCCTGCGACCGTTCCCACCGGGCCCAAATACAACGCCACCTACATGTCAGGCGGCTCTTCGGCATCGACCGCCCTTACCGGTACTTGGACCGGTTCTGGCCCAACCGCCACCCTGACGGGTACTCTTCAGGTCAGACCCATCGTCATCGTCAGTTTTTTTGATCCTTCCTGCGGCTTTGTCACCGAGAGCCCCACCTTCAGCATCCAAATAAGCGGCCTGAACAACTTCACCTGGACGAATGATGATGGCACAAGCTCGGCCATGTTCCCCAACGCCACCGGTTCTGGCATTGCCACCAGCGGCACCATCAACCCCCAAGGAGGAGGCCCCAACATGGGCAATTACGCCGTATGCCCGGCCTTTAGCAACATGCCTGGGTGGGGTTATGCGGCAAAATACTCCCAGTCATGGGGGGGCAACTTGGGATTCCGGGAGTACATCACGGGAAATACACTAAACTATGCTGGGGGACAGAATAGTGACGGCGGCTACCCCTTCATCGGCACGGCACACAACTTCAAATACTATCCGCTCTCTGCGTCGACGAACACCACGGGGACTTTCGCGTTCAGTGGCGGCGCCCTCACGGTCAACATTCTTCTGCCGAGCACGGGAGTCAACGCCATGGTGGATTCCCGGTGGAACACTCGCAGCGCCACGCCGGGTTGGCCTCCCACAAGCTGGCCGCTGACACCGACGGGATCGGTCGTCGGGACGGGGGGAGTGGCAGCGGACATGACGCCCGTGCAGCAGATCAACGTGTATTTTCCTCCCGTGCCGAAGATGCCCCTTCCGTATTATCCGACTCCAGCCCTCAACGCTACTGGCACCATTCCCTATTCAGACCGAGGCAATTTCTATAACCGACTTGGAGAAGCAGGCAACAGCAATTTTAACAACATCAACACCGACTTTACCGCTGCAGGAGACGTGATCCGAAGCGTTCGAGCGGTCCCAGGTGACATGCGAATGATCGCCGGGAGAGTTTCGATCACCGACACAAATACAAGTGGCACACCTGCGCCCGGTTACTTTGATCCGACCCAAACATTGATCCAAAATAGCGGTCTGGCAGGATGGGACTACTTCAACAGCACCTTGACCAGCACGACGACTTCGACTGGCTCGGTGGTTCTAATTGGCTCCAATACCTACCAGGTGCACAGTTTGGTGGACTCTCTCAGTTATCCCTTCTATGGAGCGGTCCTGGGACAACTGGTTCCGGGGGTCAGTTATGCCCGCGAAGCGATCGCCTCACCCTTTTGGTCGCTCACACTGACGAACACTTCAACCGGTATGGGCAATTGCGCGTTAGCAACCGGGGCCCTCATGCCGGCCTCAAAAATCCCATGGTTGACGGGGGCCACAACTATCGCCGGAGACTGGGACAATGGGTTCGCTTTCGTGCCGGATGGTTCCTACATCAACAAACCCGATGAAGGACAATCCGACTATACGGTTCAAGGCTCCACCACCATGCAAGTTCCCTACTACGGCAATGCGGGCTGGGGCACATCTACAAACTCGGGTGTGTCTTACTTTAGTCCCAATCGGCTGATGCCGGGGCCGGGGATGTTTGGCTCCCTTTCCACTGGAGTGATCCGCAATATACCATGGATGACGCTCCTCTTCTGTCCCAATCCGGAAGGCGCATCCCTGCATCCCGGCTTTGGCGTTGGCTCGGGAACCGCCGGACCTACGGATGTGCCACCCTACACGTATCCACCTGACCATCTCTGGCTTGATCTTTTCAACATGCCGGTAGTCGAACCGTATCCGATCAGCGAACCGCTTTCGACGGCTGGACGCATCAACATGAACTACCAGATCGTTCCGTTTACCTATATCGAACGGAGCACCGGCGTGCGGGCGGTCTTGAAGTCCGAAAAAATCATCGCGATTTCAGACGACGCTGCGGCAACTTACAAGGCGATGGAAGGTGACGGCACAGGCGTAGGCCATGCAAACTTTGATTTCCGCCTGCCCATCAACCTTGACCAGACGCTGCTGGGTTTCGACTATTATTTCTCCTCGACGGGGGACATCTTCCGTTCCGCCACCCAGATCTGCAATATGTTCCTCTATCCCACCCGGGACACGAACGGATCAACCACCAACGCACCGACCTGGGACTCGGCCAATGCGAACATCAACAAGTTCTGGTACGGGACAAAAACGCCCACCGGGGCATACTCGGTGAATGTCAGCACGCCCACGCACTTCCTCACCGGGGACAACAGCCGGGAGCGGCCTTATACCACGATCTATCCGCGGCTGACGACCAAGTCGAATACCTTCACGGTGCATTATTGTGTGCAGACGCTGCAGCAGGTGACAGCCGATGCCACCGCAGGCCAATGGACGGAGGGAACCGACCAGGTCACCGGCCAATATCGCGGCTCGACGATCATTGAGCGGTATGTCGACCCGAACGATACCACGCTGCCGGATTTCGCCGCCGCAGACGGCAGCGGCTACAGCATCGCTCTCGACAAGTGGTACAAATTCCGCGTCGTGAGCACGAAACAATTTGCGCCATGAACCGAGGACTTTCATCGGGCGCAGGGGCAACGCGAAACCGGGCGGGCTTTTCACTGATCGAGTTGCTGGTGGTGATGGCGATCATCGCGATTCTCGTCGGCACGTCGGTCTCGGCGTTCCGGAGTGTGAGTTCGGCGCTGAACCTTTCGACGGCGGCGCAAGAGATCACGAGCGAAATCACGACGGCGCGGCAGACGGCGCTGACGTACAGCAAGACGGTGGAGGTGCGTTTTTATTACTATGCGGACTCGGTCATCAGCAACACATCGAATTACCAGGCGATCCAGACTTTCAGCAGCACGGACGGCGTTAACTTTACGCAGATGGACCGGATTAGTTTTTTACCGGCGAACATCATGATCAGCCCGAGCGCGTCGCTGTCGTATCCTTTCGGCGAAAGCAGTGTTTCGTTCAATCCGGTCTATTCGCCCGTCGCTGCCGCGGGGGTGCTGACGATACCTTCGGTGGGAACCAGCTATACGTACCGAAGCCTGAGATTCAAGCCGGGTGGCGGCGTTGACTTTGTGGTTCCATCAAGCGGCTCACCGTCAAACCTGCCGACGGGTGTGACGTGGCCGCCGTCGTCGTGGTACATCACGCTGTTCGAGAAGAAATATGCGTCGGCCGCCAACTCCGCGATCAAGAATTTCATCACGGTAAATGTGGACGCGACGGACGGACGGGTGCGGACGTATCAGCCGTAGGGGGAAGGCACCGTCGCACGGAGTGCAACGGCTACCTGGAGTTACAGGCTGAGGTGAAGGACGCCGCCGCTGAAGGGGGGGGTGTTTTCGAGGCGGAGGCTGTGGTCGCGAATGTGTACGGGGTGATCGGGGTTGAGTTGGCCGGTGATTTTCCACGCGCCGGTTGGGAGGGGGACGTCGACGGTGAGGTTGGCGGAGGACTCGAAGGTGTGCCAGACGATGAGGGCCTGGCGCGCGTCGGCGCTGATCCGGCGCACGGCCTGCCAGCCGCGTAGATGCTGGCTGTGCTGTTTTTCCTGGCCGAAGCGGCGGGAGCTGCCGTTGCGAATGATGGGCCAGATTTCGCGGTAGAGGCGCATGCCTTCCTCGACGATGGCCCAGTGGTCGGGCTCGAGCGCGGCGACGTTGCCGGAAAGGCAGAGGCGTCCGAGAAATCCGGCGCTGAGGGTGTAATAGAGGCGCTGGCGGGAATCCTTGGCGTGGACGACGGCCCAGATCTGCGATTTTTCCGGCGGGATGAGACGCTGGAGATTGGCGCCGATCCACGGGATTTCGGGGCCTTCGTGGGCGTCGGAAAAGCTGCTCATCGCGGTGGCACCGACCATGAGGGGCTCGAGGCGATGTCCGCCGGACGCGCAATTTTCGAGGACGAGATCGGGCATTTCCTCGCGGATTTTTTGGAAGAAACGATGCACGCCGGTGAGATGCTGGCGCAGGCCTTCGCCGAAGCCGTCGGGGCTGTCGCAACCGACGCCGATGGTGTCGTTGTAGTCGACTTTGAGGTAGCCGAAGCCTTCGCGACGCAGGAATTCGATGACTTTTTCGGAGAGGAAATCGATGACCCAGGGATCGCGAAAATCCCAGAAGCGGCGGAAACCGACCTGGATGACACGGCCATTGCGCTTGAGGAGATGATCGGTCTTGAGGAAGACGATCGCGCCCTCGGTGGTGACTTCGAACTCGAACCAGATGCCGGGAATCTGTTCGTGACTGCGGATGGTCGCGTTCAACTCGGAAAAGCCGCGCGGGAATCGCTCGGGGTGGATGTTCCAGTCCCCGTTGGAGGCCTGGTCGTTTTCGATGTTCTTATATTTCTTGGACCAGCCGGCATCGATGACGAGATATTTGACCGGGGAATCCTTAAGACGCGCGGCGATATCGAGCATCTTTTGCTCGGTGGGCCTGCCCCAAGTGTAACAAAATTCGTTGAAGACGATGGGGAGATCGTTTTCGCAAGCGGGGACGGGTTGCGCCTGGGAACGCTGGGCGTCGAGGAGCGTCTCGCAAACGGCGTCGACGCTTTCGGTGCCGCAGGTGAGGAAGGCGACGGGGGTCTCGAATTCCTCGCCGGGCGCGAGCGTCTTCTGCCAGTGGCCGAATTCAAAGTCGGCGAGACCACCAGCGAGGGCCACACTGTCGCCGCGGCGCAGGAGCTCGATTTGCCAGGAGCCCAGCCAGGCGAGTTGCGCGCCCCAGAAGACCCCGGCGCCTTTGTCCTCGAGGATGGCGGTGGGAAAATAACCGCGGACAGGCATCGAGCCGACCTGGCCGAAGCGTTCCGAGAGGACGCCGACGCGGGACCAGGCGGGTTCAAGCTGGAGATGTTCGAGGGTGTCGGTAATGTGGCGGCCTTCCTGGCTCCACGAGGAACGGAAGCGATGGAAAGCGAGGCGACCGGGCGCATCGTCCACCGTGAACGGCGTGAGGCCGCCGAGGGAAAAACTGGTGAGCATCTGCAAGGTCAGCGGAGTCGTGCCGGTGTTGCGGACGCAGGTGCGGCAGGTGACGGCGGAGACGCCGTCGATCAGGCGGATGATATGCTCGGCTTCCAAGGCGTGCGCGGTGCTGCGCAGGCGAGTGACGATTTCGCGCGAACCGGAATCGCTTTTCTCAACCTGGGAATCCCACGCCAGCGCCTGGCCGGAGGGACTGTCCTGCATGGTGCGGCCCTGGGAGAAAAAGGGAGACGAGGGATCTTCCGCCAATTGCAACCCGACGAGAGGCTGCAGCGTCCAGGCAGTGACCTCGAAGCCGTTGCTGATCGTGATTTTTTCGGGGCGCGGGAGAACGTCGGATACTTTCGAGATGGGAACGAGGTCGAGCCCGACCACGCCGGATTTCTCGTGCTGGAGATAACGGAAGCGGATTCCTTCATGCGTGAAGGAGGCCTTTTCCTGGTAGGGGGTGGTCGACATAGGCGGAGTAACATGCGGCGACATCCCGCTGTTTAATCCTTATTAGAGATTCGGCTGCAAAACGAACGCAAAATCGAAGCGACCGGGTTTGATCTGATATTGTGGGAGCGTGTCGGGGCCGCAACTGGCGGTGCCGAGGCCGCGCTGGGCGTAATCGAGATTCACGATCACCTCGGGCCGGGCGACGACATCGGTGGTGTGCGTCCACTTGAAAAGATCGTGGCTGGTGAAGTGGCTGGCGGAGGCCTCGAAATAACGATCGCCCCAGAAACGGACGCTGGCGTGGCCGGGCTCTTCCAATTCGATCCAGCGGACATCGGTCTTGTTGCCGTGCTCCTGCGGGAGGATGTAGGGGACGTATTCATCGGTGACGGTGCTTTCGTAAAGGCCGACGGTGGAGGCGCGCTTGCGGTCGCAGTAATTTTCGAACGGCCCGCGACCGAGCCAGCGAAGTTTCTCGAAGCCGGGCGCGAGTTGCAGGGTGAGGCCGACGCGGGCGAGATCGGGGAGACGCTTGTCGGCGACGACGTTGTTCTCGATGACGAGGCGACCGCCTGAATAAAAGGTGGTGGTCTGCTTGTAGCGAAAGCCGTAGTCGAGGCCGTGACCTTTCACGAGCTGGACGGTCTTCATCACGGCGGCGCCATCGGGGCGGAGGGCGATGTCGCATGATTCGGTGGTGACGATGAGCTGGTCGAGACCGGCCTTGAGCCACTTGCCGAGTACCTTCCAATCCTGCCCGGTCCAGCCCTTGATGCCGTCGTTGTCGGTAGGGCCGCGCCAGACCTGGAGTTGCGGGCCATCGACAAGGAGCGGACGACCCTGCCACGACATGGAGGAGATTTTGCCGCCGAGCCGCTGGACGCGGGCTTCGAAATTTTCGCCGCGCACGAGGGTATGACTGCCGCGTTCCTCCACAGAGACCTTGCGATCGGAGGAGGCCTTGAGGTGAAGGAAGGGCTGGTATTTGGGCTCGGCAAGGACGAGTTGCTCCCACGCGACCTCGTGATTGGCGACGCACCACGGAGTGGCCTTGGCGGTGCGGAAGCGGACGTTGAGATGCGCCTGCTGGCCGGGCCGGAGGTTGAGCTTGGTGAGTTTGAGGCGGACGGTGTCCGATTTTTGCGGGGCGGTCTTTAATTTCGCAAGGATTCCCTTCGCGGCAACTTTGCCATCGACCAGGACTTCCCATGCGCCGTGGTAGCCCTCGAGCGTGGTGAAGTCGTGCTTGTTGGTGATGGTGACGAGGCCCTGCTTGAGATTCTTGGCCTTGATGCCGATGGGTTGCTGGAGTTTCTTGGCTTCCCACATACCGGGATGCGGCTCGCGGTCGGGCCAGACGAGGCCGTCGCAGACGAAGTTGAGATCGTTGGGTTTGTCGCCGAAATCGCCACCGTAGGCCCAGTAGGTCTTGCCGTCGGCAGTTTTCTGGCGGATGCCGTGATCGACCCATTCCCAGATGAAACCGCCCTGAACGCCGGGGGTGGACTCGAACATGTCCCAGTAATCGGAGAGGCTGCCATTACTGTTGCCCATGGCGTGGGAATATTCGCAGAGAATGACGGGACGGGTGTCGGGATTATTTTTGTCGGTGCGGGTCTCGACGATCTTGGCGATGGACGGGTACATGGGGCAGGCGAGGTCGGTGGAAAGCTGGCCGGTGGACCAATTATCGATCGATTTCCTGCCGGGCTGCGGAAGAGACCAGATGGCCCCCTCGTAGTGCAGGACGCGCGAGGGATCGAAGTGGCGAATCCAACCGGCCATGGCGTCGTGATTCGGGCCGTAGCCGCTTTCGTTGCCGAGGGACCAGATGATGACGCTGGGATGATTTTTGTCCCGCTCGACCATGCGGATGCCGCGCTCGAGCATGGCGGAGGCGTAGCGGGTATCGCGGCAAAGGGTGTGGTGGAAGGCGTGGCTTTCGACGTCGGCCTCGTCGATGAGGTAGAGACCGTACTCGTCGCAGAGGTCGTACCAGAGAACGTCGTTGGGGTAGTGCGAGGTGCGGACGGCGTTGAAGTTGAACTGCTTCATCCGGACGATGTCGCGAATCATGGATTCACGGGTGAGGGTCTTACCGGTGACGTCGTCGTGCTCATGGCGGTTGACGCCCTTGATCATGACGCGCTGGCCATTGACGAGGAGCTTGCGATAGCCGAGTTCGACGCGACGGAAACCGGTGCGGCAACTAGTGACGTCGACGACTTTCTTGTCCTTGATCAGCGAGACGACGACGGTGTAGAGCTGCGGAGACTCGGCGCTCCACGGCTTGATGCTGGTGAGCTTGGGGACGTGGAAACGGCCCTGGAAGCGGGCCTCGGCGCTGAGGCGCAGGTCGATGGTTTCGCGCAGTGGCTTTTTCAGGAGCGGCTTGGCGCCGTCGAAAAGCTGGAGTTCCATGTGCCACTCGCCCTCGGGGGGATGGGCGGGGATGAAATCCATGCGGGCGTTGACGGACAGAATGCCGTGGCGGAAGGAGTCGTCGAGGCTGGCGCGAGAAAAGACGTCGCGGAGGAAAACCTGGGGCGTGCTGTAGAGATAGACTTCGCGAAAGATGCCGCCCATCCACCATTGGTCCTGGTCCTCGATGAAGGTGGCGTCGGACCATTTGACGACGACGGCGGAGAGGAGATTTTTTCCGGGTTGGAGGAATTCGGTGATATCGAACTCGGACGGCAGGCGCGTGTCCTTGCTGAGACCGACGGGTTTGCCGTTGACCCAGACGTAGAGGACGCTTTCCGCGCCACCGACATGGAGGACAATGCGACGACCGTCCCAGTTTTTGGGGACGGAGAATTCTGTACGATAAACGCCGGTGGGATTTTCCGCCGGGACTTCGGGCGGCTCCTGCGTGAAGGGCATCTGGACGTTGGTGTAATGGGGCTTGTCGAAGGTGTCCTGCATCGTCCAGTTGCTGGGAACGGGGATGGCGCGGAAACCTGCGGAGGCAGAATCAAAGCCGGGCTGGAGCATCTCGGTGCGGACATCTTCGGGGCGATGGAGGAGGGTGAAGTCCCATGTGCCGTTGAGCGATTGGAAGAAGGGCGTCTGCTCGCGGGAAAGGGTGCGGGCACTTTTGACGTCGGCGAAGGGCAGCAGTGACGCACGGGCCTGGAGGCGGTTGAAGGAAATCGTGGTGGGTGATTTCCAAGTGGGCTGGTCTCCGATGAAGAGGAGATCGACGGGAGAGGTGTTCATAGGAATGGGAGTGAGGGGAAAGGATCAATTAGCCCAACCGGGCCGTGAAGCCGAGCGAGAATTTGGATGAGAGGCTGGCGGGTTTGAGGACGATGCGCTGAATGGCGACGGGCTGGGTGATGGTGGGGTCGTGGTGACGGTAGGGGTGCTCGTCGACGCTGGCGAGCGTGGTGCCCGGGTCGAGGTCAATGAGGAGGTTGAGGCCTTCGACGGAGATCGTGGCGGAATCCTTCCCGACGGTGACGGGATGGATGGTGACGATGGCGGTCTCGGCGCTGCGGACTTCGGTCAGGTTGAATTCGTCGCGCACGGTGAGGCGGCCTGCGGTCTTCTCGAAGTGAAAGGTGCGAATGAGCTGGCGACAGGCGGCCTCGGGCGGGTAGCAAGCGGCGAGATCGAGGACGAATTTGGTTTCCTGCGGCGTGCTGGAGTAATCGAGGACCTTGGTGGCGTGTTCGAGTCCCGCGGCCTGCTCGCAGCCGTTGATGAGCGGGAGAGAATGGCCGAGGGAGCGGGCGGCGAGGTTTTCGTAACGTTGCGGGCCGAAGAATTCGCGGGTGTAAAGGGGCTGACCGATTTCGGTGACGAACCGATTGGCACCGATGTTGAGAATATAATTCCCGCAATCGTTGTGATTGTGGTGCTCGTTGTTGTGGCCGGCCTTGGCGGCGAATTCCCAGAGGTGGCCTTGTGAATCGGTGCCTGCGGCGACGACGACGGCGAGGTCCTTCATGTAGACGTCCTTGCCGGACGAGGCGGACGGCTTTTCGGGCAATTGCTCCGGGCAACGCAAAAAGAATCGGGCGAGATAAATGAGATCCGAACGTTGAAAATCGAGATCGAGGCCGGCTTTCAGGATGTGAGCATAATTGACGAGGGCCTGATCGCGGCAGAGCGAATCGTTGAGGCGCTCGCCGAGGTAGAAGAGATTGGCGGGGCGCAGGACACCGATGGGTGGGCTGTCGGAGAAGCAGATGAGGTGTCCGCCGGCGAGCGAACCGCGCGGGCCGAAGCGGGCGATCTCGTGGACATGGGGATCATCGGCGAAGAGGGAAAGTTCGCCTTCGGTGCGGGCCTCGAGTTGTTCGTTGAGAATGGTGAACCAGCCGAAACCGTAATCCCAGTAGCCGGGGCCTTCGGAGGAACCGCCGTCGGGGCCGAAGCCGGAGAGGAAAACCGGGAGGCCTTCCCGGGACTTGAAGAGCATGGCGGCGAGGAGGGCGTTGTCATCGAGTCCGCTGAGGGCGGAACCGAGGACGCCCTGATGGCAGACGGCATTCCAGTTGTTGCCGCCCTTGAACCACCAGAAGGGATCATGGATATTTTTCTCGAGATAATTTTCCCAGATTTGTTCGCGGAGACGAGCGTGGATGCGCTCTTGCAATTCGGTGGGGATGATGGCGCCGAAAAGATCGAGCATCTCGGTCATCAGATTGGCGGTCTCGGCGCAAAAGAGATCGATCTCGAATGGGAACCGGCGGCTGGCATCTTTCACATGTGCGGGAAAGGCCCAGGCGATTTCCTCGAAAATTTCGGTGAGCTTGGCGAGCAACGAAGAGGCCAGGCGCGGGCGGACAGGATCGTTTTCGTCGCTGAGAAGAAGGCTGAGAGCCGCGCGGGCGAGCTGGCGGCGACGCTCGAAGTAGACGGTCTCGAATTCCCAACGGCTGCCGGTGTGGTGGTAGATGAGATAGGTGTCGTCGGTCAGCGGCGGGAGGGACTGGTCGATTTCCTTTTCAGCGCGCTCTCGGATCGCCCGGGCCAGCGGCTGAAGGAGCGGATGGTGGGCGGCCTTTTTCCAAGGCGCCGAATCGAGCGGCGGGAGAAGAGACTTGCGCGGGTGCGCGGCGAGGATTTTCCGGATGTCCTCCTGAGTGAGGGCGTCGCGGAGGAGATTTTTCGACATTGGTCTTGAATCTGTCATCTGGTGACAGCATGAAAAGAAAGATTTTGCAGGGGGCAACGAAGTTGCGGAGACTGGAAGCATTCCCAAATGAAATTTGGGAATGAGGACAACGAGGGGACGAAAAAGCCCCGGACGCGACGCGTGTGCGCGTTTGCATCCGGGGCTTTTGTTGCCTAGCCGCGCTCGTGAGAGCGAGGCTGGAACAGACCACCGCCTCGCGGCGGCGGCGGCTTAATACCGGTAATTCTCGGCCTTGTAGGGGCCATCGACGGAGATGCCGAGATACTCGGCCTGCTTCGCGGTCAACTTCGTCAGCTTCACGCCGAGTTGGTTGAGGTGCAGGCGGGCGACCTTTTCATCGAGAGCCTTGGGCAGAACGTAGACTTCGTTCTTGTACTTGTTCTGGCCCTTGGTGCTCCAGAGTTCGAGCTGCGCAATGGTCTGGTTGGTGAACGAGGCGGACATCACGAAGCTGGGGTGGCCGGTGGCGCAACCGAGATTCACAAGACGTCCTTCGGCGAGCACGGTGAGCACCTTGCCATTCGGCCAAGTGAACTGGTCGACCTGCGGCTTGATCTCGACCTTCTTGAGGCCTTTGTCGTTGTAGAGCGAACCGACTTCGACTTCGGAATCGAAATGGCCGATGTTACAGACGATCGCCTGCGTCTTCATCTTGTCCATGTGGGCGCGGGTGATGACGTCGACGTTGCCGGTGGTGGTGACGAAGATGTCACCGAACTGGCAGGCCTCGTCCATCGTGGTGACCTGGAAACCTTCCATCGCGGCCTGGAGGGCGTTGATCGGATCGATCTCGGTGACGACGACGCGGGCGCCGAGGCCCTTCGCGGCCTGCACGCAACCCTTGCCGACATCACCGTAACCGGCCACGACGACAACCTTGCCCGCGACCATGACGTCGGTGGCGCGCTTGACCGCGTCGATGAACGATTCGCGGCAGCCGTAGAGATTGTCGAACTTGCTCTTGGTGCACGAGTCGTTGACGTTGAACGCGGGCATCTTGAGGGTGCCCTTCTTGACGCGCTCATAGAGGCGGTGCACGCCGGTGGTCGTCTCTTCCGAGAGGCCGTGGATGCCGGCGATGAGCGCGGGATATTTATCATGGACCATGTTGGTCAGATCGCCGCCGTCATCGAGGATCATGTTGAGCTGCGAGCCGTCGGGCCACTTGAGCGTCTGCTCGATGCACCAGTCGAATTCCTCGGCGTTCATGCCCTTCCAGGCGAAGACCGCAATGCCAGCCTTGGCGATGGCCGCGGCGGCGTGGTCCTGTGTGGAGAAAATGTTGCAGGAGCTCCAGCGCACTTCCGCGCCGAGATCGACCAGCGTCTCGATGAGCACGGCGGTCTGAATGGTCATGTGGAGGCAACCGGCGATCTTCGCGCCCGCGAGCGGCTTCTTGCCCTTGTACTCGGCGCGCAGTGCCATGAGACCGGGCATCTCGTGCTCGGCGATGGTAATTTCCTTGCGGCCAAATTCGGCCTGCGTGATGTCTTTAACTTTGTAGTCGTTGCTCATGGTGTGGGTTCTTTCGTTTTGTGTTCGATTTAAAATTTCTGTCATCCTGAGCTTGTCGAAGGATCAGCTTCCGGTGATTTCCAATATTTGCTGGTAACTATCAAATCACTGGGGGCTGATCCTTCGACAAGCTCAGGATGACGGATTGTTATTTGTAAGTTTTAGAGGTCTTTCAAAATCTCCTGGCGTTTCGTGCCGTATTCTTCCGGCGTGACCATGTCGCGGCGTTTGAGGCGTTCGAGCTCGTCGAGACGGTCTTCGACCGAACGCCAAATCCGGGCCTCGGGTGTGGAGGAAACAACGGGTGCGGTTTCCTCACCCAGACACATCCAGATGACGTTGGCCAAGGTGTAAAGCGAGCCGAACGCCAGTAGAACAAGAAAAAAGCAAAGCCCCGAAGGCCCGTAGGCAATCATCTGAAAACCCTTGGTAAAAAGAGCCGTCAGGAAAAACAATCCGAGGACTGTTCTCGTCAGGTAGGTTCCCCTGCCTGACTCATGTTTGCCAAATAAGGTCATGGTTAGTTAGAGGCCCGCCGCCTTCTTCAGGTCAGCCGCCTTGTCCGTCTTCTCCCACGTCAGCGCATCGAGATCGTCGGTGCGGCCGAAGTGACCGTAGTTAGTCGTCTTGCTGTAGATCGGGCGAAGCAGGTTGAGCTGCTTGACGATGTTCGCAGGCTTGAAGCTGAAGACCTGCTTCACCGCGTCAGCGATCTTGTCGTCATCGACCTTGCCGGTGCCGAAGGTGTCGATGTGGACCGAGACGGGTTCGGGATGACCAATGGCGTAGGCGAACTGGATTTCGCAACGATCCGCGAGGCCCGCCGCGACGATGTTCTTCGCGACGTACCGACCCATGTAGGCCGCGCTGCGATCCACCTTGCTCGGATCCTTGCCCGAGAACGCGCCGCCGCCGTGACGGCCCATGCCGCCGTAGGTATCGACGATGATCTTGCGGCCCGTGAGACCGGAATCGCCTTCAGGTCCGCCGATAACGAAACGGCCCGTGGGGTTGACGAGATAGCGGGTCTTGGCATCGAGCAGTTCCTTCGGGAGGACATCCTTGATCACGTTCTCGACGATAAACTCGTGGATTTCGCTGTGCTTCACCGTGTCGCGGTGCTGGGTCGAGACGACGACGGCGTCGATGCGCTCGATCTTGGTGCCGTTGTACTGGAGCGAGACCTGCGTTTTGCAGTCGGGACGAATCCAGGAAACCTTCTTGGCCTTGCGGAGCTTGGTGAGGCGTTCGCCGAGCGCGTGCGCGTAATAAATCGGGGCGGGCATCAGGTGCGGCGTTTCGTTCACGGCGAAACCGAACATGAGGCCCTGGTCACCCGCGCCCTGCTCGGCGTGGCTCTTGCCTTCGGCGGCCTTGTCATCGACGCCCTGCGCGATGTCGGGGCTCTGCGCGGTGAGCGCGTTCATGATATGGACGCCCGCAGCGTGGAAAGATTCGCTCTTGTCCGTGTAACCGATCTCCTCGATCGCATTGCGGACGACCTTGTTGTAATCGAAATCGGCCTTGGTGGTGATCTCACCCGCGACGACCACGAGGTTCGACTTAACCATCGTCTCGCAGGCGACGCGGCTGTGCTTGTCCTGGGCCAGACAGGCGTCCAGCACTGCATCGGAAATCGTATCGGCAACTTTATCGGGGTGACCCTCGGTCACGGACTCGGAGGAAAAAATATAGGATTTGGCCATGGGGCCGAAGATACCGGCGAAGGCCCGTTTGGCGCAAGAAAAATATGAACATATCTAGATGCGTGGATATATTGAAATATGGAAAAACTCTCCTAAAGCCACTGGCGCCCGCGTTTGGGTTTTATGTCGCAAAAAGGCCACGGCGAAAGTCGTTCGTAAGAAATCCGTCATCCTGAGCTTGTCGAAGGACCAGACATGCCCACACGTTCACGTTTCGGCTGTCGAATGCTCAAAGCGCCCGAGCCGGATGGTGAAATCGTAAGCGAGCATCTACGGTGAAAGCGTGTCTGGTCCTTCGACAAGCTCAGGATGACAGCATTTTTAAAATCGAGAGTTTCGCAGAGGTCCCTGAAACGAAACCTTAACCGGTAGCATTTATGCCCGAGATTTGATAGACTCGCCTCAGCAAAGGAATTCCCATGTCCGAACCATCCTTCCTGCCAACTCCTCGCACCGACCTGCGCAATGGCAACAAGAACGGCTCATCCAAGGACGAGTCGGCCTCGACTCCACCTCAAGGCCGCGGCTCCAGACTGCTGGCGCCTTTCCTCGGCGGTTTTGTGGCGGTGCTGGTACTCGCTGTGATTGGTGGCGGGGGTTATCTGGCCTGGAGCTTTCTGCACAGTTCTTCCAGCCCTTCTGGAAGCAGCACGGCGAAGGGCCCCCTGCAAAACGTCGCGTTGTGGCAGGAGGGACCGGTCATGGACGGCACACTGACCGAGCCGGTCAAGCCCGACATCGGTTGGTGGACGCGCACCTTTGACTTTCCCAATCTCTCTCAACAGGTCCCCGAATATCTCAACGGGCAGGGTCTCAAAGTCGACAGCATCGTACCGGTCCACTATACGGACAACAAAGACGCCGCCGTGCTGACTTATCAGGTCACCGTCAGCGTGCCGGGGGAATTGTATCGCGTTCCCCAGGCGAGTTGGGCTTCCGCCAACCCGGAAGAGGCGCACTTTGCCGGGATGCTTATCCTGAATGAAGGCCTGCCTCCCGGCACCTACTGGGACACGGCCCACGCCAAAGTGGGGGCCTCCGCCAACGTCCAGCGGACCACCCTCTTCAACGTCCGGTGGAACAAGACTTCCAATACGGTGACGGCGGACCGGTTGCTGCCGCATGATCTCGTCGCTCAGGAGCAGATCAACAAGGACCAGGCGGAGACCCAGCGTGTCATCACCGCTCTCGATCAGCGTCTGCAACAGATTGACGCGCAAGTGCAGCAAGAGACCCAGGCACGCCTCGCGCAGGTCCCGTCCGACCCGCCCAAGCCGACGCCGCAGGTGGCCCACTTCGGCGGCGATGGCAGCGGCGAGCCGACCAAATCGGCGGCACGCATCGGAGGCGGGGCTGCAGCGGGGGCAGCCGGAGGCGCACTGTTTGGCGCGGCGGCGGGGAATGCCGGGATGGGCGCGGGGATCGGCGCTGGCGTGGGATTACTTGGAGGTATCATTTATAACGCGGTCTCCAAGAGCAACGACAAGGAGAAGCTTGAGCGCGAGGTCGCGGACCAGAACGCCGAAGCGTTGGACCAGTGGCACTCCGAAATCAAATCACTCAAGCAACAGCGGGCCCAGATCAAGAATGACGAACCGAACGAGCGGGCAGCAGCCCTGAACGCCCTGGCCGGTCAAATCGCGGCGAATCAAGGCCATCTGGACGCAAGCGGGATGACGACTGCCACACCGTATTCGCCGCAACAGTCAACCTCCACGCAACCCACGGGGCCCGTTCAGCAACCGTAGCTTGCGCCAGGTTACGGCGCGGGCGGCGGATCAATTCGATAAAGGTGAACCTCCCATGGGGCGAAGGTATCGGTGAACGCGGCGTCCTTCGCGTCAATCGTCCGGTTCTCGCCGAGAACGGTCACCTGATATTTGTCGAGGCCTTCGCCCTGCATCAGTCGCTGGAATCCGGTCTTGACCGCCACGCCACGCTTCTCGACCGCGAAGATGTAGGTGGAACGGTCGAAGTGTTTGACCAGAAAATCGACCGGCGCTTTCGGATCATCCGTGATAAACTCACCGCCATGGGGAAGGGGCGGTGAATTCAAGACCGGCGCGAGTGCTTCGATCTGTTTGTTCAGCGCCGTCACGGCGGCGAGCATCTCCGGGTCGTCCAGCAGCGCGGCCTCCCTGAATTTCGGCGCGAATTGATGGACGAAATAAATCAGCCCCTGCGAGCCGTGAATGAGCGACATCCACGCCTCACAGCGGACTTGCTGGGGAGTCGCTTTGCGGTCCGCCGCGCCGATGTGGGTGCATTCGAGGCAATTCCAGGTCACTTTTTCCCCGTTGGCCAAATGCACGAGATGATCGACGCCGTCGGCCACGTACCAGAGCTTACCGGCGATTTTGGGGCTCTCGTGCACGACCGGATAAATATCGAACGAGACAAGATCCGCGCCCTTGAGGTACTCGGGGTAGTCCTCGGAATGTCCCGAGCGAACACCCCGTCCATAATAGGCATCCCAAGCCACGCCCTGCCCGAGGTTCAGCATCACGGGCCGTGACGGATCGGCCTTGGTGATCTGCGCGTATTCGTCGATGATTTTCTGCGGGGCAATCGGCGGGCCGTAACCTTTGTGATCGGGCAATTCCTGCGCGTTATCGGGTTCATCACCATGCATCCAGCCAATGATCATGGGGTCGTCGAGATGCCGCAGCGCCACGTCGTTTTGCTCGCAAATGAGTTTCATCCCGGTCGGCCTGAGCACATCGAGTTGCTTCTCCGTCGGCCCCTCCCACAAGGCGACGTAGGTATTAATGCCAGCTTTGCGGAAGGCCTCCGCGTTGACGGGATCCTGGCACCAGACGGCGATGGGGAAAAAGGCCGGATCGGTGGAGGGCCCATGGGCCCATTTTTGATAAGGGCTTGCGGTCGAAGCAACGCCTTGGGCATGAATGCTCAACGGCGTTGAGAAAAAGAGCAGCGCGATAGAAAACCGAGAGATCAATTTCATGGCGGGCTTCACCAGCCTGCCCGCCACTTGGCCCTAAAACGAGCCTTTTACCGAAAGCGAGACGCGCTGTTCCTGGCCGACGGAACCGGGGGCGGGATTTTTGTCCCAACGATCGCTGTACTCAACGCTGGCGGAGATGTCCTTCTGCAATTGAAAGGAGGGGCCCGTGGAGAAAGTGAGGGTCTGGTCCTGGAAGGAAAGTGGGACGGAACTGGTCGGGCTGATGTTGTCGCCGGGCGGCGTGGCCTGCGCCGTGCCGTTGGCCCCGGAAGCGAGGGGCGACGCGGGCGCCTGGTCGACCAAGCCGCGCGTGTTGAGCAGTTCACCGTAACTGTGCCAGGTCACATTATCGACAATCTTGTGGGACAAATCCGCGAAGATCGCCTGGTTGAATTGATTGTCGACACCGGGATACTCCTGGTACTGCTGTTGTCGCAGTCCCATCTGGACGGTGGTGTCCTGCATCGGTTTCCAGGTCAACGATTGCTCCAACGAGGGCGTGCGGCCCAGAGGCGAACCGGGGCTTTGCGTTTCCTCGTAATGACTCTTGAGGACGGCGGAAAGCGGCAGACTACCCACGGGCCTGCTCAGTTGCGCGTCGTACGTGGTATCGGTCGAGACGCCCGCGTAACTGTTATCGGCCCCCGTGCGGTTCGAGTTGACGCCGAGCGACAAGGTTGAATTCAACGGCAGATGGCCCTCCACCGAAGCTGCGGCACCGCTGGTGACGACCGCATCGCCGGGCATGGCGGCATCGGTCGTGGAGGCATGGACATCGCCTTTCAAGGTCAATTGCTCCATCGGCTGAAATTGCAGGCCGATCTTTTGCCCACGGGTGAGATCGTCAGGCGTGCCGCCAGCCACGGGCAGGACAGAGGTCGAAGTTTCATTGAGCAGGGTGGCGCTGGACTCGTAGGAAAGGATGAGCGAGTCGTCCATTCGGCGGGTATAAACGGTGGTCGTTCTTTCCTGCCAGAGGGCGCCGGTGGTCACGACGGAAAAGGGGTCCTTGATGTCCTGGCCCTCACTGGTGCTGACGCTGCTTGCCGAGGCCTGCTTCTGGTCTTCGGCGGGCTTCAACCAGTCATACCGCTGCCAGCCGTCATTGGAGGTATCCGTCCCTTGGGCCCACAGAGGAACCCCGAACGAGACAACCGCGGCGCCAAGGACCAGAAGTCCCCGGACCCTTCCAGACTGGATGGAAAGAGCGGTGGTCATGCGAAGGTATCGTCGCCAAAAGCTGCAATCTTACAAGCAGGGAACCCTCCCTCACGAGCACAAGGCATGCCCCACCTCATGGTAAAAGACGCCGACAGGACCAAAAAAGTTCAAAAAAACTGCCACCTTAGGTGCCTGGAGGCGCTTTCCGCGCCATCCAGGCTGCCCAGCCCACTTAGTGGACGAACCGCTTTTCCTCGGCATCAAAGATATCGAAGAGATAGCGGATGTGGTGGATGACCGCCCCGGGGACATTCGCGGGGATGTAATCCTCCATGAATTCCTGCATGTGATCCGGAGTTTCGCTCATCCGCTTGTAGCGCAGATCATTGTTCCACTTGATGATCTCGATGCGAGGACGTTTCGTCGCGTGTTCCTCGATCCATTTGGTCACGGCGGCGTCATCGGCGCCGGTGGCGACAAATTCCTTGAGATCCGCGCCTTTGAGTCCGGCAAAACCGAGCCAGATATTGTCCAAGGGACAATCGAAGTGATATTCGCCAGCGGTTCCGGCGAGGTGGGCCCGACATTTATCCACGCAGCGTTTGGACAGGACGTACCCGGCCAGCATCGCGTGGGGGCTGGAAGGAAAGCCCTTGGTCAAATCAGGGGCCAATTTTTTCACGTTTTCGTTGATTGTGCTCATGATTTTTAAGATAGCCGATTACCAGGTTGTCGCCAGTTCCTTGAGGGTGCTTTCCGCTTTTTCGCGCGAGAGCTTGGCCGCATCGTCGCCCTGGTTCATGCTGTCCGCGATGACGAACTGGACATCGGTCACGCCTATGAAACCGAAGACCGCGCGCAGGTAGGGTTCCTGGAAGTTATACGAGGCCATGGGCGAGCCCGCCGGAAACGATCCGCCGCTGCTGGTGATGAAGAGCGCCTTCTTGCCCTTGACGAGTCCTTCATAGCCATTGGGCCCGACCGCGAAGGTCTTCCCGGCACGCACGATCTGGTCGATGTAGGCCTTGAAAGTGGAGGGGATGTTGAGATTGTACATCGGCACGCCGAAAATGTAGCGGTCGGCGCTGAGAAACTCCTCGACCAACTGGTCGGAGACGGCGATGGCGGCCTTCGACTCCGGGGTTTGCGCTTCTGGCGGGGCAAAGGCGCCAACCACCCACGGTTCCGTCACATGCGGTACGGGATGATGCCCAACGTCGCGCAGGAGGACGGTCTCCTTCGAGTGATTCTGCGCCCACTGTTGGGCAAAATCGGTGGTGAGTTTGCGCGAGACGGAACGTTCGCCGCGCGGGCTGGCGGTGATGACGAGGACTTTGGACATATTCTTCGTGGTGGGATGGTTGTCGGTTTGGTAACCGTGGTTGTTACGTTTTAGAAAAAGCAGATCAGGTCGTTTGCGCACGATGGCGGGACATCGCGCTTTCGAGCACATCGCTCAAGGTGGTGCGGGCCAGTTCACCCGTCAGGGCCGATTCAGCGCGGGAGAAAATTTCCTCGAGGATGCTCTGCATCGCTTCGCCGATCGGGCAATTTTTATTTGGAGGCGTGTGGGGAAGATGCAGCGGCTCGGAGGTCTGGACCGCACGATAGACATCGGCGAGGGTGATCTGCCGCGGCAACCGGGCGAGGCGCACGCCGCCGCCGGGTCCTTTTTGCGTCTCGACCACGCCCGCTTCCTGCAAGCTGGCCATGAGTCGCCGCACAACGACGGGATGGGTCATGGTGCTTTCGGCAATCTCGTTGGAGGTGCGAAAGGTATCGGGGCTTTGCGACAACAGGGCCAAAAAGTGCACCCCGGTGGCGAATTGACAACTGGCCGGCATATTTGTAACAAACACTATTTCTTATTATTTGTCAATGCCTTCCATAATTAGCAAGCGATCCTCAGGGCAAATTGTGATAAAAGAAGAGCAAAGATGGCTACGATGATGAGTGTGGAAATGCCTATTCCCAGAGCAAGAACGATGGCCGAGTTCGTGCTTCTATCCAGTATTACCGTCGTTTTTCTGCTCTTCGCAGTCGTGGCGGTTCACAATCTGTTCAATCAAGAAGCTATTATTGCGTCGATCCTTTGGTTGGGAATTCTGGCTCTCGGGATTTGGTCCGTTGTAAAGTCTGAAGGGGGTTTCGGTTCCTTGACGATCAATATGATGGGGTACTTTGTCGGAAAACCGTTTGTGGAAACCGCGCCTTGCGGAGAACAGCCAGTTGAGATTCGGTTCGGTTTTCAGTTTTTTGACCGCCGGTTTATTCAAAGGAGGGTTTCTCTCGACCAAGTGCAGTCAGTGAAATGGAATCCAGGGCAGGCGACTGCCATGGCACGGCGCGATATGAAAGACTGGAGCGTTTCCCTGTGGATCAATCCCGATGATCCTGGCAGGTGGAATGAACGGACTCGGAAATTGGACTCATATATTCATATTGTTGGACCAGCGAGACGAAAAGAGGAAACAGCAACCTTGGGTCTCTCCTTCGTGGATTTTCTTCGCAGCGCAGGCGTGCCGTTGGTACGTGGTGAAGGAGATTCTTGCTTCTTACGTCGCGGTGAGACGACAAACCCATAACGCGTTCATCGACTGCAGCCGCGACAGCTAGTAGACTTCCGTCATTCATGGCTGGTCCCCGTTACACTGTCATTATTCCGATGCGCCATTTCCAGGCGAATGAACCGGCGCTGGTGAGCTTACGCGAGGCACCGCTCCCGGCGGGTTCGGTCCAGGTCCTCGTGGCGGAGGGAGTTCATCCCGCCCGGCAACGCAATGCCGCCCTGGCCCTGGCACAGGGCGAAATCATCGTGTTTCTCGACAACGATTGCACGGTGGACGCCGGTTTCTGGAAGGAACTCGATGCCGCCTTTGCCCGGCCCGAGGTGGAAATCGTAGGTGGCCCGGCGTTACTGCGCGTGAAGGCTACTTCGCTTGAACAGATTTTCCATGCCCTGCTGACCCATGTGCTGATCGTCGGGACGGTTTCCGCACGCTATGCCCCGCGAGGTAAATTTTGCCCCGCGACCCAGACCGACCTGATTATGTGTAATCTCGCGGTGCGGAAATCCATTTTCGGGAAGATCGGCCCGCTCTCGACCGACCTCTACCCCAACGAGGAAAACGAGTGGCTCGACCGCGCCCACGCAGCAGGAATCGGTGCGTATTACGATCCCGCCCTCCAAGTCTCGCGCCCGCAGCGGTCCACCTGGGGCCAGATGGCGCGGATGCTTCTCCGCTATGGCATGGGGCGCACCCGTCAGTTTTGGGTCAGCGGCTGGCGACCGACTTTTCATCAATTCCTCCCCGTGATATTGATCGCGACGGTCGTGGCCCTGTTTTATTGGCACCTCGAAATGGAATTCGCCGTCCTCTGGCTAGCAGCTTCGGTCATCATTGCGCTTTCGTGCGATTCTCGTTTGCGCTGGCGGCAACGCCTCGTGGCGGGGCTGGCGGCACCCCTCATTCCGTTGGTCTACACCGTGGGCCAAGTGGTGGGCTGGGTTGCGCTTCTCTTTCCCACGCCCAACGCAAAATCCGGTGTTGTCGTTTTCGACGGACAGGGAAATCGGCTTGGCTAGGCCTGCTCACCCTAACGTCGCATCTGTCCGAGAGGGACAACCGAAAATAGCCCGGCGATTTATCGCCGGATATCCATTAAGGGAGTCGCCCGTCCCATCGGGACGGATGAATGAGGGTAAGCCGCAAACAACGTTCAAGCGTTCCGCTGGGACGCCTCGCCCTCTGGCGAGAAACCCGGCAATAAATCGCCGGGCTGCTTTCGGTTGTCCCTGCCGGGACTTGCGCAGGTCGTGGAGACTAGAGTTAGCGTTAACTGGCCCCAGTCGTCACGGCTGGCACCCAAAATTTCTTCTTAAGAAAGAGGGTGACGCGGTCGATATAACTGTTACTAACGAATTAGCGTCTCGAACGGTTAGTTCGCCTTTTTCAACATGAAGCATTTTCTTTTTCGAGACGGTAGAAGCCGCTCACGCAGCGGCTTTAGCCTCGTGGAAGCGACGCTTTCCCTAGGGCTTTTGAGTTTTGGATTTCTCACCCTCGTTCCCTTGCTGGGAGTGGGGCTCAAGACAGCGCGAGTGGCACATGCCAGCCGGGACACGGCGGGGATTGCCCAATCGCTGATCGAAGAAGGCAAGCAGGGGACGCTCGCGACCGGAACTCTTTACTTCGACTTCCAAGGCAATCCGACCGGTGCTTCCCAAGCGGCTTACACGGCGCAGAGCACTCTGATGCCCATGACCGGCAACGTCACTCTGACCCGAATGACGCTCCAGATCACACCGCTGGGTACACCGAATCGTGCGCGGACTTATGCGGTCATTTTCCCGGTGCCGCAGTAGCGCCGGGCGTGATCGCGATGGCAGGCCCTTCTCCGGGCCGGAAGCCGCTTTCAGCCTGCTCGAAATCCTGGTCACCTGCGTGATCGTGATCGCGATCATGGTCGCGATCCTGCAAGTGGTCACCAACGTCCAGCGGTCGTGGCAATCGGCCTCAGTCGATTCCTTCGCGGAGGCGGAGGATGCCTTCTCGACGCTGACGCAAAATCTCGCTGCGGCAACGCTGGAACCTTATCAAGATTTTGCGGACAGCAGCGGGACATTCCGCACGAATTCGGCCGCGGCGTTTGTGCCGGACCATCTGGCACGCCGCTCGGACCTGGATTTTATCTGCGGGCCGACGTCGGGCACGAATGGGCTGCTCACCGCAAGCGGACGCACCACCGCCGGGTGCGGCGTTTTCTTTTTGGCCCCTGAAGGCTACACCCAAACCGAAACGAATACGGGCATGGGGCGTTTGCTCAACGCGATGGGTTACTTTGTCGAATTCGGAAACGATAACGACGCTCCATCCTTTCTCCTGCCTACGGTTCAACGCTGGCGGTGGCGGCTGAAACAGGTCCGGCAACCGACCGAATCGTTGCAGATTTATGCGCTCACTTCGTCTTCGACGTGGGTCCAACAGATCGTTTCATCCGGGGCGACGACTCCCGCGCTGGCGGAGAACATCATTGCGCTGGTTGTCCTGCCGGTACGGGCGGCGAGCGACTCGGGAACCGCGCTCTCGCAGGATTTTCGCTACGATTCCCGCGATGCCACCAACCCGCTGACACGCCACCAATTGCCGGCCCGGCTGCGCGTGGCGTTCATGGCCATCGATGAGGCCTCGGCGCAAATCCTGGCCAACCAGAACGGCTCGAATCCACCCGCGCTGGTGGCGGCGGCCCTTTTTCAGAAAGCGACGCAATTGGACATCGACCTGGCTTCGCTCGATCGCACGCTCACGGCTCAAAAAATCAACCATCGCCTTTTTCAGCGCGAGATTCTGTTGCCTGCCGCCGCCTGGTCGAACACATCGTCGCAATAAGGAACTGATGTTTGCTTCGACCTCCATGCCCCTCACGCGGAAACTGCCCATCGTTCACAGAAAGGCGGGAATCTCACTCATCATCACCGTGGTGGCGCTGGCGTTGGTGATGATCCTCATTCTGGCGTTGTTGCAGGGCGTCTTTAGTCAAATTCACGGAGGGCGAAGCGACGCGGCGACCGCGCGGGAGAAGATGCTGGCCGATTCCGCCGTCGCTCTGATCATCGGCCAAATCCAGCAGGCCTCAACGCAAACGGGGCAGGCGTGGATTTCGCAACCCGGACTGTTGCGGACGTATGCCACTTCCGCCGCACGAACGCCGACCGCCTGTTACAAACTCTATTCCGCCACGCAGATGATCGACACGAGCGGGACACTGACTTTTCTCACCACCGACGCTCCTTCCAATTGGAACTCGACGGCGAACAGCAACGTTTACACCGACCTGAATACGCCGGCGCAGACTTCCACTTTCCTGGGCACGACAATCTATCCGATTCTCGATCCAGCCGCCGTCACCAGCGTGGAGGGAGTCAGTATCGACACCGGTTACAGTGTCTCGATGCCGGTGACGTGGCTTTACCAGCTTCAGGACGGAACGCTCGGCCCGGCCAGCAACGGTACGAAGGCGAACCCGATCGTGGCGCGGATCGCCTTCTGGACGGACGATGAAACGAGCAAGATCAATATCAACACGGCAGGCTGCGGATCAGGCTGGAATGTGCCTCGCGCGAACTCGACCGATGATGTCGCGTGGAGCACGACCCAGCCCGCCAGTGGGGAATATTCCTCTTATCCCGGCCACTCTGCAACCACGTCGCTGGCACCCGTTTTTGGGCAGGGAACATCCGCGCTTTCCGCGCAACAATTGCTTGGCCTGACACCACGTTACGCATGGGGCGGTTCCGAATTTGGCGCGCAGGCGACGACCTCCGGCCAAACGGTGACGCCCAAAATGGACCGGCTTTATGGCTCGCTCGACGAGTTGTGCTTCAACTCCAGCCTGACCAGTTCCAGTCAGCGCGCAACGAACCCAGTCAGCGCCAGCGAGATCAACATCGCGCGGTTTGTGCTGACGGCCCATAGCCAGTCGCCGGAGACAACGCTGTTGGGCGAACCGCGCATCGCGATCTGGCCGGTCTCCGATTCCGCGCAGGACTCGACTTGGACGACCTCGACAGACCGGGCCGTGGAATCCGCCGCAACGGTCGGGACGCGGGACTATTTCTTCCAGCGACACAACGCGCTCAGCGCCACCGACGATTTGAGCGGGACGGTCGTGCCATCCAACGCGCAACTTTTCAGTGATCTTGTGGCACGGGGCTCGACCGCACTGCCAGGTCAAGGCACCACCTTCGCGACAAAATATCCCGGCGCGGCGTGGACGCAGATCGTCCTGGAGATCACTGATTTTATTCGCGGGCTGAATGCGGTCGATCCGAGTCCCGCGCCCTTCATCTCCTATGCGACGGGCGATTCGTCCGGCGTGGGCTGCGGCTTCATCGTTCCCCTCACGACAACGTATGGAACGGGCACAAGCCAGATCACGTTGCGCGGGATGGGGCGCTGCCCGACCCTCTCCAGCCTGACGATCGTCTTCTATGTCTGCGGATTTGGCTTCGATGATGGAACCATCATCGACTATGACGCGACCCCAGACGACGCCACGCCCGGCAATCCAGCGGGCACGAATTGGAATACGAATTTCGCGGTGGCTTCGCCGACCAATCGTTGGAGCCACGTCACCTCCGAGTTGGTCCGCGCGTTTGTGGTGCCGTGCACATTTCAACCGGGCTGCGCTTACCCGGAGGTGAGCGATGCTTGCGACATCCAGATTTCGGGACTCGACGGCATCAGCGTGACTAGCGGTTCGAATTCAGGAAATTTTGGATTTCCTCCAACAGCCACGTCGCCCCTACTCGGCAATCCCCTGAAGACGCTGGTGGCGGATCGCGCCTGGGGTGGCAATGAAGGACCGGTCACCTGGCGGGCCGTTGGCGACGCTCTCGCCAGCGGGCAAACCGCGAGCTACCCGTTTGCGGGCGCCAGTTTTATTAAAATTCCAATGACCACGACCACGGCCTCCTTACTTAATCCAGCCACCGGCGGCACAAATTGGCCACCGACGAGTAGCTTTAATTTTGCCGCCGTGAACGGTCTCACCGTGCTTATCCGCGACAGCAAAGGCAACACGTTACAGACGCTTTCTGTCGACCTGCCTGGTTTTACGGTCAATGCGCCGACGATCGACGGTGAATGCGATCACACCGACGGAGCAACGCCTGCAACCGCGAGCGGCACTTGGACGACCAACGCGACGAATGCGGTCTTGCCCAGCTATTACATGAATCTCCGGAATCGTCTGCTGGCGACACAAAATAGCCGGGCGTTAATGGTCCAGGCGGGCGACATCAGCCGAAGCGTGGAGGCCGCGACGGATTTGCGTGTGATCGCGGGACTGACCAGCGTGCCCGCGACGATGTTTCAGCCGCATCCGGGTTATCTGCTCAATCTAGTCAACGCGCAGTACGGCTCTCCCGCGCACAATCTCCGTTTTGCCGATGGTTCCAGCGCTTGCTTCGCTCCGGGAAATACGAATTTGCCTAATACCGTGCTGGCCAAGGCCTCCTACGGCCAGACGGTCCTGGTGACATCGTCGATCTTTACCGCCAACTTTGCCCCGCTGATCACGGCCACGGATTGGCGTGATGGCACGACGCAGATTCCTTACAACCAATTCACCAGCCCTTCCTGCAGCGTACCGACCGGGACTAAAAACGTGACGATGTTGCCGACGCAAAACATCAACGGAGACTGGGACACGGGGCCGGGCATGGAACCCGATGGCGCGCAAATCACGCTGCCGGACAGCGGGACGACGCTCGCGCCCGCCACGGCTTATTTTTCCTTGAGTGGCGGCAAGGTCGGCGCGGCCACGCAACGCACGCCCAATGCGCTGGTTCCATCGCCGGTGATCTTCGGTTCGTTGCCCGCCGGGATCAACCCTTCGCAGCCCGCGCAATCGGAGCCGTGGCGCACGCTTCTCTTTTGTCCCTATCCCGCAGGAGATACGGCGCATCCCGGTTTCACTTCGCCACCGGATCATCTCATACTCGACAATTTTTGGATGCCGACGGTCGAGCCTTACGCGATCAGCGGTTGCATGACGACGGCGGGAAAAATCAATCTCAACGACCAGATCGCGCCGTTCACCTGGCTGCATCGCAACACGGCGCTGCATGCGCTGCTCACCGATCTCCGCATTCCGGCCATTCCCCCATCGATGATCAATAAATACAAGACATCCGGGACGGCCCTCACGTCCGTCTGGAAAACGGTGGATGAAACGGCGACGATCGCGCAGATTGAGAACCGCTTCGCCAACGGCAGCGCGGACGCTTATCTCAGTGAGAGTGAAATTTGCACGGTGCCGATCGTGCCGCAGGGTCTTGCCTCGACCAGTGTGAGTGCGACCAAGACCGCGCTCGATTCGTTTTGGAACACTAATCTGGGACAAGGACGCCTTACCGGGGACAATCTCCGCGAGCTTCCCTACACGCAACTTTATGGCCGACTGACGACGCGATCGAATTCCTACACGGTGCATGTCCACGTGCAGGTCTTGCAAAAGTTGCCGAACGCTTCGCAACAAAATGTCTGGAACGAAGGCGTCGATCTGGTGCAAGGCGATTGGCGCGGCTCCTACGAGATTGAGCGGTATCTCGATCCCGCTGCCCTGGCCCCGGTCGCGGGACAGCCGCTTGGGCCTTACAAATTTCGAATCGTTAGTTCGCGGCGATTTGCACCGTAGTTTTGGTTTGGCCACAAAAGAACACAAAGATCGCAAAGGGCTGAATCGAGTAGGCGCGCGATTTTCTCTGCCATCTCTTTGTGTTCTCTGCGTTCTTTTGCGGCTATGCTTTTTGAATGATCGGTTTTGAGGCCCTGCAACAACTTCGTCTGCCCGATGCGTGGCAGGCGGAGGCGATCCGTGCCTTGGCTGCGGGCGACGACGTGATCGTCCAGGCCCCGACCGGTGCGGGCAAGACGTTCATCTTCGAGCAGTATTTCCAGCAACGGCGTGGGCCGGGCCAGGCGATTTACACCGTGCCGACGCGCGCACTGGCCAACGACAAATTTGCCGAGTGGAGCCGCCGGGGCTGGCGCGTCGGCATCACGACGGGCGACCTGACACATGATCCCACGGCGCCGCTGGTGGTCGCGACACTCGAGGCGCAGCAGAATCCCGCGAACGCCGCGCTTTATGTCATTGATGAGTACCAGTGGCTGGCCGATCCGGCGCGCGGGAATCACTATGAGGGCACCGTGCTTTCGTTGCCCGCGCAGACGCAGCTTTTGCTTTTGAGCGGCAGCGTGGCGAATCCGGGCATCGTGCGCGACTGGCTGCTGCGCCTGAAGCGTGGACGCAACGTGACGATGGTGGAGCAAAAGCAACGTCCCGTGCCGCTCGATGAAGTCGAGATCGATTCGCTGGCGCGCAACGTCCCCGATTCGATCACCGGCTACTGGACGCGGCGGCTGGCCGGGGCATTGCGCGAGGACTTCGGACCGATTCTCGTTTTTGCCCCGCACCGGCGCGAGGCGGAAAAAATCGCACGCGATGTCGCCGCGGGCATTCCGTGCCCGCAACCTTTGCGCCTGACCAAGGACCAGGAAAACGCCGCCGGGCCCGACTTGGCGAAGCTGCTTGGTCAGCGCGTGGCGTTTCATCACAGTGGCCTCAGCTATGTGCAGCGGGCGGGCCTGATCGAGCCGCTGGCCAAGGGCGGACAGTTACGTGTGGTCGTGGCGACGCTCGGCTTGAGCGCGGGGATCAATTTCTCGTTGCGCTCGGTGCTCGTCACGGCGACAAGTTTCACGGCGGGCGGTTTTCCGAGGGAAGTGACACCCTCCGATCTCTTGCAAATGTTCGGACGCGCGGGACGGCGCGGGCTCGATGACCAGGGCTTCGTGCTCGTGGGCGAACGCTCGCCTCGGCTTGGTCAGGCGCGGGCGGGACAGCTCCGGCGTAGCGCACCGTTGCCGTGGCGGCCTCTGCTCGGCGAATTGGCGAAGGGCGTTCCCATCGCCGAGGCCGCCGCCGCGTTCCAGGGCAAACTCTTCACCACAGACTTCATTCCGCTCGGCATCGAATCGACGCAAAAAATTACCGAGGCGCTGCCGTGCAACTTGAAGACCGATGCCGGACGGGCGCGACTGGTGCGGCGCGAAAAGGATCCCGCGCCGTTTTGCTTCACTTGCGCGCATCGTCCCGAATGTCTTCAGCTTGATCCCAAGCCGACGCTTCTCTGGCTCTGGAACCGGGTCGGGCTGCTCGATAAAAATCTTCAGCTCACGCGTCGCGGTCACCTCATGGCCGGCTTTTCCGGTTCCGAGGGCCTCGGCGTGCTGGCCGGGCTGGAGGACGAAAAATATCCGCTCGCGGATCTCATGGAGGACATCGCGAACCTCGCTGCCGGGGACCGATTTTGCGGCAACGAACCGCGCTGGGGCGGTCGGCTCGCGCAGGCCTGCCAGAAAGCCTACAAGCGTTTTACCAGCGACGGATTCCTCTCCGACGGCATGCCGGTGAACTACGGTTCCGGCGGCGCGGAGATTGTCCGCCTGCTGCGCGAGAAAAAATATGTGCCGCTTGAAGGTCTCAACGAACATGTGCATCGCGGTGATGTTGACCGCCTGCTCATCGAATGGAAAAGTCTGCTGCGGCAAGTCGCCACGGCCAAGGTCGATTTGTCCTGGTCGCGTTGGACTGAATTTCAGGAACTTTGCCGCACTGAACTCGCCCAGTACGAACGCACCAGCCTGCCCGGCCTGCCCGTCATCCCCGCCGAGCAGCAAAAGCCGATCAGCCATCGGCTATCGATGAGTTCTTATTAGCGTAGCCGCGCTCCTAAAACCTCACCTCAACCAGCGCGCGCTCGAAATCGTTGGCTTCCATCAGCGCCCTTGGCTTCATCGCGCCGACGGAGGCAATGAAACGGTCCGGGATCACCCCGAGGCGCGTGTTGTAAAAAGTGGCGATGCTGTTGAAGTAGGAGCGCGCGAGGGCGATGCGCTGCTCGGTTTCACTGAGGCTTTGTTGCAGCGCGAGAAAATTCTGGTCGGCCTTCAACTCGGGATAGGCCTCCTTGAGAATCTGCACCTGCGCCTGCACGGCCTGGAAATCGCCACCCGGCTGGCCCGGCGGCGTGGCGACAAGCTGGCTGCGCATGGCGGCGAGGGCCGTTTGCGTGGAGGCTTCGTGGTCCTTGTAACCTTGCACCGCGTTGATCAGGTTCGGGATCAAGTCGTGACGGCGCTTGATTTGGATGTCGACTTGGCTCCAGCCCTGTTCGACGCGCTGACGCAATTCCACGAGGCTGTTGTAGACGGTGATGAACCACCCGACGAACCAGACCAACAGGAAGAGCACGAGCTCGCCGATGAAAATGAGAATCAACGTCGGCGTGATGTCGTCGCTCCCGGCCAATGTGCCCAAGAGGTGTCCGCCCGGTGCGATGACGGCCCCAAGCAAAAAGAAAAGCCAAAGCTGCCAGCCGAGCCCGCTGCTGACCTGCTCCTGCGAGCGGGTGGAGATGAGAAATTCCGAGGCCTGGGGATCGGCCGCGATTTCCGGCGCGACCAAATCCTTGCGCTCGCGGGCCTGGCCAACGACAAAAAGCGGGGCCTGCAACGCAATGACTGATTCGGTGAAACGGCGCACATGGTCGGAATCCATCACGCCACCGGCGGGACCTTTGCCATAGTAGAGCTCGTTCATTGGCGAGCACTCTTCGTTGAACACACCCGCCGCCTCGATCCGCGCGCCTTCCGGACGCACGAGCAGATGGCCGGTATCGTCCTTGAGATAAAACGAGGTCGATTCCGTTTGCGAAGCCACCGAAGTCCAACCGCTTTCCCGCCGCGTGACCGTTCGGGTGCCGCCCTTGCCGTCGCTTTCCGTTTCGGTGACCAGCCGCGACCAGCGCTCCTCGATGTTGAAGGAATAATAGACGCACGGCGCCTGGGCGAGGTAGCTCTCCAAAGGCTGCTCACATTCGACTGTGCCTTTCAATTCGACCAGGCCAATAAACACGCCCTGGGTCTTTGACGTGGGCAGATTATCGATCAACCGCCGACGTCGGCACGCGCGCAGCGAGGCCACCAGCGCGATGATCGCGATGATCAGGCCGACCCACGGGAAAAGCGGGCTGTAATTGCTGAGGTCATCGGCGAAGATGGCGGGCATAGGGGCGTGCGGGGAAGTTATCCACTAAATTCGCGGGAGTCGCGTAGAAAGAATGCGGCGGCCCACATCCAGACCGCAAGCTTGACAGGCAAGCGCTTCGCGGGGGAAGTTAGCGTCGATGCTACCCATTTTACCTACCGGAAGCGCTTGGTTGATGCTGGCCCTCAAGGCCCTTGCGGCGATGGGTTTCATGGCCGCCGCGAATGCGGTCATTCTTTATGCCTGCTGAAAAGCGCGGCGGGTTCGGTTACTGGCGCGACCCGGTGTTTCTCGTTTGCCTGGGCGTTTACGTCATCAATCGCGAATGGATCAAGCCGAACCTGCACGCCTATTCGCCTTTTTTCCATGGACATCTCAACGACAGCTTGACCGTGCCGGTGGCGCTGCCGATTTATCTTCTCGTCTATCGCTGGATCGGCCTACGCCCAGACAACCAGCCGCCACGCTGGTGGGAGATCGGCTGCCATCTCGCAGTCTGGTGCGTATTCTTCAAATGGTTCGGGCCATCGGTGCTGCATCATGGCGTGGGCGATCCGATCGACAATTGGTGCATGCTGGGCGGAGGCATCGCGGCGTGGCTGCTTTGGCAAAGAAACTGGCTAATGGGAATTCTCTTGATGAAAAAGACCGGTGCCCTGCACGAAGCATTGTCGAAGGCCTGAATATTCCCAAAGTGTGCTTACACGCTTGTCATCATCGGCTGATTGCCAGTGGCAGTCCCCTGCACGATAATCTGAACTGAATTATGTCCTATCGGTTCCTGCTGATTGTGGGCCTCGCCCTTTTTCTGAATGGCGGCTTTGCCTTGCTCCAACTTTGGCTGCTCCGGCGGCGGACTCCCTGGCCCAAGTTCATCGGCGTGGGCGTCTGCGTCTGGAACCTGTCGATGGCCGCCCTGTTCATGGTCCAGTTCTTTTCGCCGCCGAGCTGGCAAGTCTTCCTCCGCCAATGGTTCTACTTTCCCATGGCGGTGGAGATGGCCTGGAACGTTCTCCTGCTGGAAATTCTTTTTCTAGGCACGATTCTGGTCGTCTTGTCCCTGCTCCGCATCCGGCGCGTGGCGCAGCCGCCACCACTTACGCCGGAGGGTATCTCCCGCCGAAAATTCCTCTACGGTATTGCGTACGGCGCCGCCCCGGTCGTCGCCCTGGGCATGGGCGTCCACGGCACCCTGACCCGCAACGATCTGCGCGTGCGGCCCCTGTCGATTCCGATTGCCAACCTGCCGCCCGAGTTGGAGGGCTTCACCATCGCCCACGTCAGTGACCTGCACTCCGGCCTCTTCGTCGGCCCGGACCGCTTGAAGATCATCAGCGACGCAACCAACGACCTGAAAGCCGATCTCGTCACGATCACGGGCGACATCATCAACCGGGACATGGCGGAATTTGAACCGGCACTGCTCGCGATGAAAGCGATCGAGTCCCGCCACGGCACCTACCTCTGCGAAGGCAACCACGACCGCATCCCCGGCGATGGCATCGTGATCGACGCCTGCGTGGAAAATAATCTCCCGATGCTTTCCTACCAGTCCGTTATCCTTCCGATCCGTGGCCAGAGGCTGATCATCGGCGGCTTGCCTTGGATGAAAGCTGGCTTTGAAGAGAAGCCGGAACTCGTCAGCCAGCTTTTTCCCGGGCGGCAGGAAGGCGACGTGCGCATCCTGCTGGCGCATCATCCCCATCTGTTCGACATCGCCGGCAGCACGGATCTTGTCCTCACCGGCCACACCCATGGCGGCCAGATCATGCTGGGAGATCACCTCGGTTTGGGGCCGCTCTTTTTCCAGTATTGGAGCGGCCTTTATCGGCGCGGCAATACTTCGCTGGTCGTCTCCAACGGTTGCGGGGACTGGTTTCCCTGCCGCATTGGCGCGCCGGCGGAAATCGCACTCCTGCACCTGACCAGGGCGTGACCCGGCTCTTGCAACCGTGTTAACGTCATTTGTAAATTTCCACCTTGGGCTTGCGAGAAATTGTGGCTATTTCTTAAGGCCATGATTCTGCCTTTCCTTTTCGCAGGAGCGGCCCTGACCTTCGGGGCAATCACCCCGGCCAAGGTCGATAATGTGGTTTCGAGTTCGCCCTCGTCGCAGACACCGCCCCAGATGATTTATGTGACCCTCTTTTCCCCGCCGGATACTGCCAATCAAGCCAATGGCGGGGACCAGAGTGAAGGCCGTCCCCATCTTCTCGGCATGTTCCGCGGAGGCGAGGACAACACCGTGCTCGGCCAACGCAAACAGCAACAACAGGCCGACATCCTTTCGAAGTTGCCCGGCATTTTGCAGAAGACCCTGGTGCAGGCGTTGAACAAGGGCGTGGCCCGCGCGACAACGGGCGACGGCATGTTGGCGACCCAGGCCAATTGCTGGATCGTGCGAGGCCAATTTGTCATCGTCGACCAGGGCAGCCGGGCGATGCAGGCGGGGATCGGTTTTGGCGCCGGACAAAGCCATGTGGAGGTGCAGGCCCAGGTCTACACCCTGAGCGATCCCGACCATCCTTTCCTCGTTTTCGACACCAATGGCGCGAGCGGGCACATGCCGGGCGCGGTCGCGATCCCGAATCCCTACGTCGCCGCAGCGAAATTCGTCATGGCCAAGAAGGAACCCGAGAAGGAGACCAAGAAGATCGGCCAACAGATCGCGGTGGAGATCGGTAAGTTCATGACCGCCGAGGGAATTCCCACGCTTCAGGCCCTGAAAAACTCCGGACAGGTGGCACCACCTGCGGCCCCTCAAACTCCCAACATCACACCCGTCTATTCCTCCAAGGGAGGATGACCTAAATTTTTCATCCGTCAGCAAACCCAACCCGTCAGTTCACTATTACCCATGAAAACCCCCGACTTCGGCGTGCAAAGCTGGTGCTTCCGCCATTTTAAAGACAACACCGTGGTCGCGCAAAAAGTGCGCGACATTGGTCTCAGCCAAATTGAGCTGTGCGGCGTCCATGCCGACTTGAACAAACCCGAGGCCGTCAAGGAAGCGGTCGCCATTTATAAGAAGGCCGGGGTCTCCATCGTCTCGATCGGCGTGCAGACCTTCACCGGTAACGACTCTGAAAAAGCTTGGTTTGAATCCGCCGCGGTCACGGGTGCACGTCACATCTCCTGCCATTTTCGCGTCGATAGTTTCACGCAGGCTGTCCCCAAAGTGCGGGCATGGTCGCGCGAATTTGGCATCCGGGTCGGCATCCATTGCCACGGCGGCTATTGCTTCGGCGGCTCGCCCGATGTCCTTGAATATTTGATCAACCTGGGTGGACCGGAAATCGGTCTTTGCATCGACACGGCCTGGGCCATGCAGATCGGGCCAGGGCCGGGCAATCCGGTCGAATGGGCCAAAAAATTCGCCGGGAAGATTTACGGCATCCACTACAAGGATTTCCTCTTCGACCGCACCGGCCAATGGGCCGATACCATCGTCGGCCAGGGCAATCTCAATCTGCCCGCCTTCAATGCGGCGCTGAAAGAGGGCGGATTCAACGGCATGGCCGTGATCGAATACGAGGCCGATGTCGAAAATCCCGACCCCAAGCTCAAGCTTTGCGTGGAATCGATGCTGACCAACGGATAACTCACAACCCGGTGGTTCAATCAGGTAACCGGACCCGTCGGACATCCGGTTGCCTGATGGCAGACGCTTTAGGTCTTCTGGTTCACTTGCCAGACATTCGAGGACTGCGATTTGTCCGGCTTGTTGCTACCGGAAGTGATTTTCAGCGCCTTGGCGGTAATGACCTCATGCATGGGCTGCCCCGAACCCACGCCGTTTACCGTGGAATAACCCGCGGCGGCGGGTGAGGCTGTGTCATTAAACTGGGCCACGGGGTTGAGATACTGATTGTCATCCACTTCCACATCGGCCGGCGTAAGGAATTTCTGGTCGGCGACGGAAGTCACCATCACATAGTTTGCGCCAAGTTCCGCGCCCTTTTGCCGAAGACGGTTCAGCAAATGTGTCGCCGTTTCGCCGATCTGTTCATCGGTCGTCAGTGTGGCGATGACGGTATATTTCCCTTTCGGCGGATAAGACGAAACCCGGACCTGGGAAACAGGAATTTCCGCGTACTGCGTTGAAGCCTGCGGAGTAACCTGGACCCCGTAATCAGCGCTGGTGGCGCACGCAGAAAGGACTGCCGCAACCGCCCCGATAGCCGCCCATTTGATGGTCTTCATAATTGTTCCGTATCCGTGTCGATTATTGATTCTGGGTCTGGTTGACCTGCCAGACATTCGACGGCAGCGCCTTGTTCGGCTTGTTGCTGCCAGAGGTGATCTTCAAGGCTTGGGCCGACACAACCTCCGTTGGCGTGCCGCTGTTGCTGTTATCCGAGGCGGTACTGTTGAAACTGTCTATCTGGGAGAGGTAGGCGTTGTCATCTACTTCCATATTCTTCGGGGTCAAAAACGTCTTGTCGGAAATCGAAGTCACCATCACATAAGTCGCCCCCATGGACGCGCCCTGCGCCTGCAGACGATGCAAAAGATGCGTCGCCGATTCCCCGGGCTGTCCCGTTATCGTTAAATTCGCGATGACAACGTATTTCCCCTTGGGCGGATAGGACGAAACGTGGCACGCCCCCGCCGGAACCGCCGGATAGGTGGTCGAAGCCACCGGGGAAACCTGCACGTTGTTTCCGCCCGGCCCTGCGCATGCGCTTAAGATTGCGACCGCCGCGCCAACCATGACCCATTTGCCGAGAATTATTTTCATTTTTTCGTTTGTTGAAGTTTTCCGAGTCTCTCCCTCCCTCTCTCATGCGGCAAGGTGGAAAATGAAAAATTCCACACGCTTTCCTTCCCCGCATATGCTCTCATAGGCGACCCTGCATGAATCCCGCCCCCGAGCCCACCTCCTTCCGGAGCATCCTGGGTGAAAAAAATTTCGCCCGCCTCTGGTACGGCCAGATCATCAGCAGCTTCGGCGACCGGTTCTACCAGTTCGCGCTGCTCTATGTGATTCTCGGCATCAAGCAGGGCATCGACGTCGGCAAGGACAGCGCGCGCGTGACTTTCTGCGCCATGCTGCCCGGCCTGCTGCTCGCCCCTCTCTACGGTTGGCTGGTGGACCGTTACCCGCGCAAGTGGGTCATGTTTGGGTCGGACATTGTGCGCGCCGCGTTGACCCTCTCCTTTTTTTATATCTGGTTTCAAATTCACAGCCTCACTGCGGTTTTCACCGTGGTCTTTTTCATGGGCGCGCTCAACGGACTTTTCATCCCAGCCCGGCAGGCGGCACTGCCCCAAATCGTTTCCGCCGGACGTTTGGTCACAGCCAACGCCCTGATCTCCATGGTCGGAGTCATCGCCAATTTCATCGGAGTGCCCATCGTCAGCCTCATCGTCTCGATCTTTGGGGCCAAATGCAGTTTCCTTTTCAATTCGCTAGGGTTTCTCGCCTCGGCCTGGTGCATTTATCACATTCGGAATGATCTTTCGCCCGATCACACGAAGGCGGAGGAATCGGACAAAGTCGGCACCTGGCGCGGCGCGCTGGCCGGCTGGCGCGTGCTGCGGGAAAACAAGGAACTCGGGGCCCTCGTGCTGGTCAATTCCGCTTTCTCGTTCGTCAGCGCGATGGTCCTCATCACCATCCTGCAACAGGTGGTCGTCAAGGTGGATCTCGACGCCGTCCGTGCCCTGGCCGAATCGCTCGTCCACTTTCTCAGCATGTTTGCGCCGAAGCCGCCCGTCTTCGAAATCAAGACGCTCGCGTTCGGCATCCTCATGGCATCCATCGGCCTGGGCCTCGGCGTCGGCGTCGGAATTTGTGGCTCCTCGAAACAGCGCAGTCGCAGCAAGGCGCTTCCCTACATTGCCCTCGCCTTGCTGGGGCTCGCCTTGATCGGCTTCTCCTATATCCAGAACTATTGGCCCGCCGTGGCTGGTGCTGCCTTCATGGGCGTTCTCTCCGCCTTTATCGTCATTCCGATCGAGTCAAGATTGCAAAACGACGTCGACGATGCGCGGCGCGGAAGACTTTTCGCCCTGCGAAATCTCTGCACGACGACGAGTTTTCTGCTGGGCCTCGCCGTCAATTTAAACGGAGACCTCCTGGCCAGCATTGGACCGTCGAGATTGATCGGATATATCGGGATCGCGGCGATTGCGATCGCGGGACTGCTGGCCTTGGCGAACGCCTCGACGCTCAACTCTTCTTGGTCAACTCGTCAACCGAAGTAGCCGTAGAGACGGGAGTCGGCTTGATGGGCTCGGGAAGATTGCCGCCGATCTTGTTCTGGTCCGTAACGGGCTTCACATCTGGCGCGGATGCAGCGGCGCTGACTTCCTTTTCAAATTCTTCCTTGGCCTTCTTGAACTCGCCCAAGCTCCGGCCCAACCCACGCGCCAGCTTCGGGATCTTGTCCGCCCCAAACAGAATGACGAGACCGATCAGGATATAAAGCCACTCCGCCCCATGGGGCAGGCCGATGGCAAAGAGAGGATGGCTCATATGATTACTCCCTAAGACTACGCCACCTCAGAGGCTGGCACAACTGAATTCCTACAAGCTTGGCGAGGGGTCAAAAGTCGGGTAGGTTGTTTCATCGCCATGAGCACCACAACGTCTTCACCTTCAACCATGACCATGGAAGAACGGTTGAGCCGCGCCCAAGAGGCTTACCGGGAATACCACTGCCGTTGCTTTTGGTTCATGGACGAAGACCTAATTATCACCGAGGGAGTTCTGCCCCTCGTTATCGAGGAGTTGAAGCTTCACGGTGGTCACAAGGGCTGGAAGCTCGCCCATGAATTATGCCGCTAACGCCCTTTCAGGCGGATGTTTTTAAGATCATCTCCGCCAATCGTAATCCGGACAGTTATGTAGCGGGTGCCACCGTGATCCATCGTGACGCAAACTCGCCAAGATTTTCCAAAGACATCGATCTTTTTCACGATACTTCCGACGCGGTGATCGCCAGCGCGGAAGCCGATAAAGTCGCCTTGAAGGCAGCCGGGTTCGAGATTGAATTCTCGATGCAAAAGCCAACCTTCTATCGGGCTGACGTATCGCGAGGCGACCAAAAAGTGCGTTTAGAATGGGCGGCTGATACTGCTTTTCGATTTTTCCCTATTATCGAAGATGACGTCTTGGGATACCGACTTCACGACGCCGACGTAGCTACGAACAAGGTTCTCGCGGCGGCGGGACGGGATAAAGTCCGTGATTTTATCGATCTGATCCACTTGGATCGAACTTACATCTCGCTGGGCGTGTCTGTTTGGGCGGCCACAGGCAAAGATGACGGCTACACGCCGGAATTCATTATCGATCAAATGCGTCGCCACAGCCGCATCAATCCCGACACCTTGAAGGGCGTGAAGTTTACCCGCCCCGCCGATCCCGTGGCCCTAAAAAGGGAATGGTTGGAGTGCCTTCAGGTGGCCGAAACGTTGATCGCTTCAATTCCACCCGATCATCTTGGTTGCCTTTATCTCGATCAAACCGGCCTACCCGTTCGCGGGAAGATCTTCGATCCCTCATGGGTGCCGCATTACGGAAGCGTCAAAGGCGCGTGGCCGAAAATTGGAGAGTAATGCACCGCAGTTCCTGTTTTTTTGTCCTAACCGCAGCCATGTTGACCGCTTGTTCCACTCTCAAGCCGTTGGGAAACACCAACGAGGATCTCTTTAAGAATGGGAAATTTGAAACTGCTCCCAAGCGGTACGATGCTGCAACAAAAAAGGTGTTGGGCACAGAGCAAGATGTTCAGGAGATAAAGAAGGTTATCCATGGACTCCATCATGAAATGAACATTAATGGAATCCGATGGATGTCTCCCTTGGAAGCTGTCGTTTACACGGACGACTTCAAGCCGGGTTGGCTTGGAGGGGAGGAAATGAGATGCGTTTTGGAAAAGAAAGACAACAAGTGGGTCTTTTTGAAGGCCTATGTGGATCTGATCGTCGATTAATCTAGTCCAAATCGCTTTGAGAAATTAGTCCAGCCCCAGCTTCTTAAACGTCTCGTCCACGTAGCGGAAATGGCGCTCAGGAGAACAAAGCTCGTCGATTTCCTTTTCGGAGAGGACGGAGAGAATCTCCTTGGATTTCTTGAGGTAGACCTGAAGCGGTTCGGTACCGCGCCAGCAGGCCATGGAGGCGGCTTGGACGGCTTCGTAGGCGGTCTGGCGGGGCAGGCCCTTGTCGGCGAGGGCGAGCAGGATGGTCTGGGAAAAGATGAGGCCCTTCGACTTGGCGAGATTGTTGGCCATGTTCTCGGGATAGACGATCTGGCGCGCGACGAGGTCGGTCGTGAGCTTGAGCATGTAGCTGAGCAGCTCGCAACTATCGGGGAAGATGATCCGCTCGACCGAGGAATGGGAAATGTCGCGCTCGTGCCAAAGCGCCACGTTTTCCAGCGCCGCGACGGCGTTGCCGCGAATGACTCGCGCGAGGCCGCTGAGCTTTTCGCCCGTGATCGGGTTGCGCTTGTGCGGCATGGCGCTGCTGCCCTTTTGTCCGGCGGCGAAGAATTCCTCCACTTCGAGCACTTCGGTGCGTTGAAGATGGCGAAACTCGGTCGCCCAGCGGTCGATGCTGCTGGCGATGAGGGCGAGTGTGCTCATGTAATGCGCGTGACGGTCGCGCTGGATAACCTGCGTGGAAAGGTCCGCCGCCTTAAGGCCCAGTTTCGCGCAAACGTATTCCTCCACACGCGGATCGAGATGCGCGTGCGTGCCGACGGCGCCGGAAAGTTTGCCCACCGCGATTTGCTCCTTCGCTTCCGTGAGCCGCTTGATCGCCCGGCCAAATTCGTCGTACATGAGCGCGAGCTTCAGCCCGTAGGTGATCGGCTCGGCGTGGATGCCGTGCGAGCGACCCATCATCGGCGTAAATTTGTGCTCCTTTGCGCGAACGGCGATGGCTTCGCGCAATTTCTGGAGATCGGCGAGCAGGAGATCGGCACTCGCGACACATTGCAGGGCAAGCGTGGTATCGAGCAAATCGGACGAAGTCAGCCCGCGATGAATGAACCGGCCCGGCCCACCAACATTGGCCCCGACATCCTCCAAAAACGCGATGACATCGTGGTTGGTCCGCTTCTCGTTTTCGCGCACCTTCTCGATATCGAACTTCGCCTTGGCGCGAATGATCTGCGCATCCTCCGCCGGAATATGTCCGAACCGCGCCATGCCTTCGCAGGCGAGCACTTCAATTTCAAGCCAGTGATTGAGCTTGGCCTCTTCGCTCCATAGCGCAGCCATCTCGGGACGGGAATAACGTGGGATCATGTGTAGGACGAGCGTAGAACCTCAAAAGGAGATGTGAAGCCAAACGTCATGCCCTGTCCCCGTTCCACCCTTGTTCCCAAACTCTATTTGGGAACACCCCTATCTGCGCAACTCCATTGCTCTGCAACTTGACCCCCATCAAGCGTCGAGGGTTGATCCATTACTCCAGACGATTTTCCATCGGTTTAGTTTGGGAAGTTTTGTGTCGAAGATTTGCTTTAACCACCGCGCAATTAGCGTAGTCTTTTAAGTGTGGAGCCAATTTCCGTTTCATTTGCAGCCATGCGGCTTGCACTTGATGGCTTAAAAGGTGCCTCCGAAACGTTAAATCGGGCTAAAATAGAGGAGGCCGTAGCGAATGTTCGGACTGCGCTCATTAATGCTCAGGAAACCGCGCTTACTCTTCAGGCTGAGGCTACGGAGCACGGAGAAGAGAAAGCTGCATTGGAGCGGCGGGTGACCGAACTTACGAAAGAAATTGAATCGGTCAACAAATGGGAAGTTAGAGCGAAATGTTACACCCTTAAGCCGACCATGCCCAACTCCGAAACTTTCGTGATGGAGTTTGATCCCAAAAAAGGCGAGGAATGCGGCATAATTGAGCCAGCTCACCGCGCGTGCCCTGTATGCTTTCAGCAGTATAAATTCTCCATTCTTGTTCAAGAAAGACCGAGTATAGGGGCCATTCACTGCCAACCTTGTGGATTCAAGATGGCCATTAGAGAATCCGCATCGATAGAAGTTATTCCGATTGAACGGGGACGGCGGAATTGGTCAATCGGTCTTTGAAAAGTGGAAGATTTATAGTTTGGTGATTTAGCGCTTGAGCATCGCATCGTCACCACCGTTCGGGACCATCATGTAAGGTTATCACCTTACTTTTTTCAAAGATCGACTCTAAAGTTAACCTGATATCCATGTCTTTCATCATTTGGTCGAGACGGCTATTAGCTTTAGTCCAATGATCGAGTGATTCGTATTTGGGGAGTGAAGCTTTTTCTATCTCGTTAATGAAAGAAGGCGCGGAATTGTCGTATTTGATTTCCTTTGGCTTTTCACGCATTCGGAAAATGCTTTCTTGAGAGGCAGAACCAAGGGCATATCGCTTGTCAGGCACGAAAGACTCGAGCCAGTCTATGAGGTCATATTGTGCGGCAATGTGTTTGAGGCCTTCGCGACCTTTTAGGGCAATCTCTTCGCCTCTTAGAGAGAACTTCCATTCGATAAGCAGAGCGGGCCCATGACCTGTGTTTTTTAGATACACACCCCACGGCGTGGCAGTGCTTGATTGGGTCACAATTACGAACTGGAGATACGGCATTGACTTTAATTCTTCGAGACGTTCGGCGGATTGGATTTGCCTGCGTAAGAGCCCCGCGGTTATGACCGTCGCAAAGAACGAGAGAAAAGCAGCGATGGCAGCTAAGCTTTCGGGGGACAGGTGAATTCCCAGAATTGCAACGGTCAAGAATGCTGTTGATATGATGGCAGTTACAAGACCCAAGGCACCACCACCCAATATCGCAGTCCCTCGGTCGATTAAATTCTTTTTCATAATCGGGCCCTTGATATTGAGTGCTCTTACTTCTGTTGCGAAAAGATATTAAAAACAAACACAGTTAAAGTCACCAATCGACTCTCATCTTCTTTTGAAGAGAATTGCGTCTTCCATTCTCCATTATTGGCTGGAGCCAATTCGCGAATGAATTTGGGGTGACTTTTGAGGAGCTCTGAAATATTTGTTAGAACGTCCGAGAACTTGGCGTTGTGCTTGTTGAAAATAACAAGAGCATCTTTGCAGTCCCGCCATGTCAGATATCCGAGTAACTGATCGATGGATTCGGTGAATTCTTTGCCACCGCGCCAGATTTTGCATTCTGCGACAAATGCGGCTCGGTTTTTATCTTCAATCCGAATGTCTGTTTTGCCGGCTTTTCGAAAAGCTTCTCCGGTAGCGCTGCCTTCATAATGGCCGTTCAAATGCGCAAGCAGGATGTCTCGCAATTCTTCTTCGTCATGGACGGCATACGTTTTGGGTGTTGCTTCGAATGTGCGGCCCTCATGGCGGATCACCGCGAGAATGTGCTGGTATGTTTCCTCTTCAATTCCCGGTTCAGGCGTGGCTGCCGCCTGGGAAACGGTTGGAAGTGGACGAATTAGCTTTCGCTGAATTTGTAAGGGCTCGAAATTTGGAACACCAACCTTTCTCTTAAGTGGAATACCAAGAATAGCCGGGATCGATTTGTGAATTTCGAGCCTTTTACGACGTGCTTGAATTGCGGCTTTTACCTGTCCGGGAACAGATTCGTTATGCTTATCCATCTGCGCCCTTTGATAAGCGAGTAAAGTCCGAATCAGCCTTAATTCGTTCTCAATTTCTGGCTTGAGACGCTCAATCGGCGCGTTGTGGGCATGTTCTTTGACGATATGGAGAACGCCTGAGTAGCCATCGGGAGCGGGCTCGATATAGCCGCGTGGAGGTACGCTGAACGTTGTGTTTGGAGCAAGATACCAATAGTCATGATCTCCTGAAAATGGAACCGCGACATTTACGACCACTCCCTTGGCCTTTAGCACGTGTCCAAAATCGTGCACATCAATGAGTGCTTCATGTTCCTCCATCTCTATCCTGTCCTCATGTAAATCGAGGGGTGTAACAAGAAGTCTTGGAAGCAAATGCTCCAAGAGTACATCATCAGTTGCTGCTAGAAATTGATCTTTGGGAACAGCGTCTACGAAAGAACCCGTTCTTTGGGCCAGTCCGTATAAAACGGAATGCAATCTCTCCCTACTAAATAGGTAGTCAACGTCCCTCCCCATCGAAAGCTTCCGCATAAGGGAAGTCTGAATTCTGAGACCTCAACTTAAAGCTAAATTTTTCTTTGCTCTCAATATAAAGGGCTCACTCCTCCCTATCGGTACAAAGCAGCCCCATAACCATAAAATAAATAGTTGACGGCCTAAGCAACATTATGTACATACCAACCAGTTCGTATGCAATTAACCCCCACCAAAACCCGCCATCCCGAGGAGACCAAGCGTAAGCTCGTCGACGCCACCCTGCGCCTGATGCTGCAGCAAGGTTTCGCCGCGACGACCGTCGATCAGATTTGCGTGGAGGCGCAGTTGACCAAGGGAAGTTTTTTCCACCACTTTGAAAGCAAGGAGGCGATCGGGCTCGCGGCGGTCGATGCCTGGGCGGCCTTCGGCACCGATCTTTATTCCGCCGCGTGGAAAGACCCGGAACTGGACCCGCTGGAGCAGCTTCACCGGATTTTCGAGATCCTGATCGGTTTCAATCTGCGGGACGAGCCGTGCCTCTGCATGGTCGGGATGATGTCCCAGGAAATGGCGCTGAAAAACCCGATGATGCGCGCCGTCTGCGAACGCCACCTCATCGTCTGGACCGAAATGGTCGCCCGGATGCTCTCCGCCGCGAAGGCCCTGCACCCTCCTGTCATCGATTTCGATCCCAAAGCCGTCGCCTGGTTTCTTAACAGCCTGTGGCAGGGCTCGATGCTGATCGGCAAGACCCGGCAAAGCCCCGAAATGGTCATCGCCAACATCCGGCAGGCGCGCTTCTACGTCGACAGCCTGTTCGGACTTTCCGCTGGCTTGAAATTGCCCGTCCCCGCAGTTTAATCCCTCAACCCCCAAGGAACCAATGAGCACTGAAACCACCGCCTCACCCAACCCCCAGGAATTCGTCATCGACCGCACCTTCGACGCGCCTCGCGATTTGGTGTGGAAAAGCCTCACCGAACCCGACCGCATGCAACAGTGGTTTGCGCCCAAGGGTTTTTCCAGCCGCGCGGTCAAACTCGAGCTCCGGCCCGGCGGCACTTATCACTACTGCATGTCCTCCGCCGATGGTCACGAGATGTGGGGGAAGATGGTCTATCGCGAGATCGCGGCGCCCGAGCGTCTCGTCTATATCAATTCGTTCTCGGACGCGGAAGGCGGCACCACCCGCCATCCCCTGAGCAAGACGTGGCCCCTGGAAATGTTCTCCACATTTATTCTCGTCGATTATAAAGGCAAAACGACGCTCATCCTTAAATGGACACCGCTCAATGCGACGGAGGAGGAGAAGCAGGCCTTCGCCACCGCGCACGACGGCATGAGGCAAGGCTGGACCGGGACGCTGGACAATCTCGCCGAGTACCTGGCAAAAATTCAGTAAAATAAAAATAAGAACCGATATGCCAAAAATCACCCCGTTCCTCTGGTTCGACGACAAGGCCGAAGCAGCTGCAAAGTTCTATTGTTCCATTTTCAAGAATTCAAAAATCATCAAGGTGACTCGTGATGATAAAAAAACCTGGTGTGTGACCTTCCGACTCAACGGACTGGAAATGATGGCCTTTAATGGCGGCCCCCGCTTCAAGTTCACCCACGCCACCTCGCTTTTCGTGCACTGCAAAACGCAGGCCGAAGTGGACAATTATTGGAATAAACTCTCCAAAGGCGGAAAAAAAAGCAGATGCGGCTGGTTACAGGACAAGTACGGACTGTCCTGGCAAATTATCCCCGATGCCCTTGGCGAACTCATGAGCGACAAGGATTCCGCCAAAGCCGACCGGGTCTTCCAGGCCATGATGAAAATGGACAAGATCGATATCAAAACGCTAAAAAGGGCCTACCACCAAAAATAAATCCGCCCGAGACCCGACCTTCGCAAGAAACCACCATGCTCATCACCGTCCTTATCTCCGCCTTTATCATTTTCGTCGCGCTCATTGTGGTCATCGCGATGCAGCCGACCGATTTCCACATTACCCGGTCCGCCGCCATTCCGGCCCCCGCCACGGTCGTGTTCGAACAGATCAATGACTTCCATAATTGGCAGGCATGGTCCCCGTGGGCGCGGATGGACCCGAATGCCAAGAACACCTTCGAAGGGTCCGCGTCGGGTGAGGGTGCCATCTTCAGTTGGGCGGGAAACAGCAAAGTCGGCGCGGGAAAAATGACCCTGCTGGAAAGCCGTCCGAATAATTTGATCCGGATCAAGCTCGAGTTCTTTAAGCCCTTCAAGGCGACCAACACGGCCGAATTCAAGTTCTCGGGAGGTGGTGAATTGACCATGGTGACGTGGGGCATGACGGGTAAGAATAATTTCATGGCCAAGGCTTTCGGCATGGTGATGAACTTCGATAAGATCGTCGGCGGCCAATTTGACCAGGGCCTGGCCAATCTTAAGACCGTGACGGATGGGATAACCGTCAAAAGCTAACCGCTCCCGGAAATACAATGAGAAAAAAACTATGAAAATCGCAACCAACATCGCTGGCGGATTACTAGGCTTGGCCTTTATCGCTTTCTCACTCATGGTGCTGCTCAACCTCGTCCACCCCGAACCTCCGCCGGAAGGATCTCCTGTCGCACTCTTCATGTCGGCTTTCGTTCCGTCCGGCTGGCTGATGATGGTCAAGATTTTCGAATTGATTGGAGGCTGTCTGGTCGCCGTGCCAAAGACACGCAACTTCGGGCTGCTGGTCCTCGGCCCCATCCTGATCAACATCCTGGCCTTCCACACGCTGCTCGCCCATGGAGTGGGTCTATTTCCAGTTCCTCTTTTCCTCGCCGCCCTGGCCTTGTTTCTGTTGTGGGCCGAGAGGAAAGCCTTCCTGGGGCTTTTGCACTGATAGCGCATTTCTCTTACAGTCTGGCAACGGTTCCCTCTGCGGACTTTACGTGCGCGGCTGCGATGCCATTCTTATAATCGATGAAGATTTCCCCCATCCGTTCCGTAGCCTTTCAATTTTTAGCGATCATTGCCCTGACGCTGGCGGTGCGTCCAGTGCAAGCCGAGACTGATCGCTATGCGGGCCCCATCTGGGCGCTCCTTGATGAAAAGAAAGCGCTGGCCGCGGCCGCGGACATCACCCAGGCCATGTATCCCGATTCCGACGAGGCGACGGTCGAGGAAAAAATCACCGAGGACTATCGGGCGGACGGCACGGGAGAGAACCAGGACGAGGCCTTCGTCAAGGTGCTGACGGAAAAAGGCAAGCGGGACCGCCGCACGCTCTCCCTAGGCTTCATGCTGCCCTATTCCACGGCGGAAGTAACGAAGCTGGAGATCATCAAACCGAACGGCGACGTGATGCCCGTGGACATCGCGGCCAACTCCAAGGAGACGATCGATACGAGCCAGATGTCGTCGAACATCTACGACCCGAATAGCAAGATTTTGCAGGTGAACATTCCCGGGCTTGAGATCGGCGATGTCGTGCACTGGGTGACGCGTACCACCACTCTGCGCCCGATCATTCCGGGCGAGTTTTCCGATGTAAACGTTTTTGAGGGAGACGGCTATATCCGGCACCTGGTCTATGAGGTGCACGCGCCTCTCGACAAGCCGCTCAAGAAAATTGTCCTCCGCGACGAAGTCCCCGGCACGGTGCAGTACACAACGCAGCCCGGCGAGAACCAGACGCTCGTACATCGCTGGGAAGTGTCCAACGTCCCGCGCATGTTCGCGGAACCGTCGATGCCGCCTTACGAAAACGTCCTGCAACGAGTCCTGGTCAGCACCACGCCGGATTGGCATGACGTCTCGAAATGGTACTGGGAATTGAGCAAGCCGCACCTCGACGCGACCTCGCCCGAGTTGAAAGCGAAGGTGGCCGAATTGACCGCCGGCGCGAAGACCGACATGGACAAGATCAAGGCGCTCTTTTATTACGTGTCGCAAAAAGTCCGCTACATGGGACTAACGCCAGAGAAGGACCGGCCCGGTTACGAGCCGCACGACGTCTGCCTGACCTTTGGGAAAAAGTATGGAGTTTGCCGGGACAAGGCCGGCTTGCTCGTCGAGATGTTGCGTACGGCGGGACTGAACGCCTATCCGGTGCTGGTCAATGTGGGCTCGAAAATGGACCACGACGCTCCGGATCCCGATTTCAACCATGCCATCGTGAGCGTGGAACTAAAAAAGGGTGAATACCTTCTCATGGATCCGACCGACGAGCACGCGCGCGACCTGTTGCCGCTGCACGATCGCGACCAAAGCTACCTCGTCTGCCGTCCCGATGGAGAAGATCTCCAGATCAGCGCGATCCAGCCGCCGGAAGAAAACATGATGCGGATCAAGACGACCGGGACCCTTTCCTCCACCGGCGAGTTGAAGGCCAAATCGGAACTCTCATTTGACGGCTCAAATGATGACGTTTACCGGAATGCCTTTTCCCACCTGAAGGCGGACGACATGCGCCGGTTCTTTGAACTGCGATTGAAACGGGCGATGCCAGGAGCGCGGCTCACATCGCTGGTCATCACGCCGGAAGACATGCTTGATGTCTCCAAGGAAATCCATGTCGAGATGGAGTTTTCCGTCGGCGGCATGATTGCGACCGGCAATGGCAAGGCGGTGGTAAGCGTGCCGTGGATTGGCAACGACCTGGGCCTGGTGAATTTTATTCTCCGGGGCGCAAGTCTCGATCACCGCAAGTACCCGCTACAGACGCGCGTGGCCTGCGGCCTTGACGAGGAAGTCTCGCTCAAGCTGGGCGACGGATTTGCCGGGGCCGATGCGATGCCGACCTGCACGCCGATCGAAGACCAGGGCGTGAGCTATCACGAAAACTTCGAGGTGAAGGACGGTACTCTGAATTGCTCGCGCGTGTTGAAACTCAAGGTGGTCGAGTTTGCCTCCGCACAATATGCGGAACTGAAACAGACTCTTAAGGCCCTCGACTATGACGCGAGAAAATCGCCGGTGCTGGCCATGTCGGACAAGGCTGCGGCTATGCCCGCGGTGGCGGCGATCCCGCCCGCGGTGGTACCGGTGGAATCCAACGCGGAAATCCTGAATGTCGAGAAGACGCTGGACGTGACCGATGCGCACACCGCCATCTATCACGTGAAATACTCCAAAAAGATTCTCACCTACGCCGGTAAAATCAGGGAGGCCGAGGTCAAGGTGTATTACAATCCTGCCAGCGAAGAAGCCACGTTTATACGTGGCGTGGTGACCTCCAAAAGCGGCAAGCGCCAGGAAATTTCCAAAGGCGAAATGAACGTCATGGACTCCGAATGGAGCGCCTCGGCCAAACGGTATACTGGCGGAAAAATCCTGGTGGCCAATTTGCCTGGCGTGGACATCGGATCGACCATCGAGGTGGAGTACGAGGTCAAAATGAAAAACAAGCCGTACCTTGCCGATTTCGAGGCGTTTCAATTGGCGGATGAGTTGCAACAAAAGTCGTTTGTAATTCAGGCTCCGGATAGTCTTAAAATGGATAGGATTATTACCGGCGGAGGTTCGCTGCCAACGCAGGATGTCAGCAGCAGAGCAGGCCTGAATATTTGTTACTTCAAGGCAAAGAACATGAAAGCGCTCCCGGCGGAAACGCAAACGCCACCCGAATGGATCGATACGCCCGGCGTCGCCTATTTCGCGGGAGACTTCAAGGCTTACCTCAAAGACTTGAATGATACTTTCCTTAATCGCTCGCAATCGCGCGCGAAGGTCGAAGAGCAGACGAAGCAAATCGTCGCGGGCAAAAGCCAGTTGGAACAAATCAAGGCCATTCGTGATTATGTGGCCAAGACGATCCGGCTGGCCGGCCCGACATTCACGGAACTTCCCTTGAGCGAACTCTCGACCGCCGATACCACGCTGGCGGACGGCTATGGCCACGCCGCGGACCGCGCGATCGTGCTCCATGCGATGCTGACAATAGCAGGGTTTCAACCCGAGTTTGTGCTGGCCTCCGGTTTGCCGCCCATCAACGAACTTCAAAAAATCGCGACCTCGTTTCCGCTGCCGGGAAGCTTTGACCTGCCCTTGGTGAAGCTCACCCTGGATGGCACGACCTACTATCTCAATGATACGGACCAGTACGCCGAGTTGGGCTCGACCTCGCATGACGACCGACTCGGAATTGATCTCTCGACCCAGGCTTACGAGACCATCACGGCCGCCAAGGATCGCCAGGACAAAACGGAAACGGTCTACACGCTTTCCCTGGCGGACAGTGGCAGCCTGCGGATGGGGATCTCGGAAAGTTTCTACGGCGGAGAGTATAATTCGAGGAACAAATATTTCTCGGAACTGCGCCCGGAGGAGCGGAAGCGCTACTACCAGGAATTGGTCTCAGGCGTGGCCCAGGGCGCGCAGGCGGTGGGAGATTTGACCACCCAATTCGACACCTATCCCGGCACCATGCAATTCACGGTGGACCTCGACAACTACGCGGTGGTGGACGGGAATTATCTCTACTTTAACCTGCCGTTCACTCCCTCGCTGTTCGAGCTTCCGGGCGGCGACCGGCGCACCCTACCGCTCATGCTTTCCGGAGATGCGAAGAACAGCATCCGCACGGAAATTGACCTGCCGCCCGGATTCCAGAGAATGGTCATCGCGCCAAAAAGCGATGACCTGACCGCCCCGGATAATGGCGGGACCGCGCACCTCACCTCATCGACCGCACCGGGAAAATTCACCATGACCGATGACTTCGAAACGTCGCCCACCATCATCAACCCGCAGGACTATCCGGCGATATTGAAGGTGGAATCGACCCTGGAGAAGAAATCCGCGAAGGTGTTTCTGTTACAAAAGGATCAATGACGGATGGATCGCGGAAAAGCATGAGCGACGCCGACCGGAACTGGCGGCGGTTCGTCCTCTTCCGCGTCCTTTTTAACTCGCGATTTTATTATCCGGTTCTCGCTGTCCTGTTTCTCGACCTGGGTCTCAGCGCGAGCGAATACACGCTGCTCAATTTTGCCTGGGCGCTTGCCATCGTTTTCACCGACCTGCCTGCGGGCGTGCTCGCGGACCGGATCGGTCGCAAACCGCTCGTAGTGGCGGCCGCGGTTTTCATGGTTTTGGAGATGACCCTGCTCAGCGTTGCTCCCCGCAATGGCGGCCTCGTTCTGCTGCTCTGTTGCCTGGCGAATCGCGTCCTGAGCGGCATGGCCGAAGGCATGGCCAGCGGAGCGGACGAAGCGCTGGTCTTCGATTCGCTGGCCGAGCGGGGCCGCTCCAGCGAATGGCCCCACGTTTTGGACCAGGTCATGCGTTGGCAGGGTGTGGGCATGGTCGTCGCGATGCTCGTCGGCGGAGCGGTCTATGATCCTGCGTTCATGGGACGACTATTCTCCGCACTCGGAATGAATCTTCACTTTACGCAGGGGACAACTCTCCGTTTTCCCATTTATCTCAATCTCATCACCGCGCTGCTGACCCTTTTCGTCGCTCTCGGATTGAAAGAACCTATCGAGCGAACAAAGAAAATCGCACTCGAAAATCAGGGCCTCGGCAATCCGGAAATCACGGCATGGCATCTCGTCACCAACGCTGGAAAATGGATCGTCCAGACTCCGATGATTCTTTTCGTGATCACTGCGGGTGTGTTGATGGACAGCGTCGTGCGGCTTTTTCTCACTTTTTCCAGCTCTTATTTTCGCGTCATTCACGTTCCGGAAGCGGTGTTCGGCTTGATCGGCGCGTCCATGGGCGGTATCGGTATGCTCGTCTCGCCCATCGCCCGCCGCATGGTGACGTCAAATTCCGTGGCGCGAAATTACGGCCTGCTCGGTCTCATCTCCTTCCTTGGCCTCGCGGGTGTGGCCTGCCGGTGGGCGTATTGGGGCGTGATCTTTCTTTTCCCGCTGGCCGCCGTGATGATGGCCCTCGGCTACATGGTTTCCTTTTATATCAATGCCCTCGTCGATTCGAGCCATCGCGCCACGGTGCTTTCGTTCAAGGGCGTCGCCGTCAACCTCGGGTACGGATTTATCAGTCTCGTTTTCGCCCTCGTGCTACGAGCTGTTCGTGACGGCGACAATCCGGAAGACGCGGTGGCTCGCGGCCTCGTTTTCCTGCCGCTTTGGATCTTGTTCGGCAGTCTGCTCTGCGCGTTCTGCTTTCGCAAACACTTCGGGCTTCTTGCGGCCAAAGTCCAGGCCTGAAATTCCAGGCGTTACTCTCCCGGTCGCGAATCGGTGGTTTGCTCCTGGATCATCCCGACAAATTCCCGCAATTCCTTTTCGCCCAATTCCGACACGGCGAGGTAGTTCATGCCCGATTTGGTCCAGCCTAGGGCATGATACGTGTTCACATCGTAGAGTTTGCCGCGGAGCGATTCCTTGTCTGATGGCCAGATGAACAAATTGATATAGTGTTTGCGGCGCTGATAAATAATGGCCGCGACATAGCGATGATCCAAAACGTCGAGCCGTCCGCCGATGAGCGGATAACCGGCCGGCGTGAGATCGACCACTTGGGGCGAATAATCGAGCTTGCCCGCAAACCATGGTTTCACCGTGTGCTGGTCGGTCGAGACGACGTCCATCAGATGATTGACTTGGAGAGAGCGAACATGATTCGCCACGGCGTCCTGGTCGAGTTCTGGAATTCCCGGCGTCGCGAAAAAGCCGACCATCAAAATGACAAGCACCGCAGCCGCACCGGCCAGACCGGAAAAAACCGATCCCAGCGAAAGACGTTTCCACCACGAGACAGTATCGGCAGAAGATTTTTCTTCGCGAAGCGCAGCAACGATACGAGTTTTCAAAAAGGGTGAGGCCTTGAAGCGGGGAGTCTCCGATTCGATCACCGCAACCAAGTCCTGCTCCTCTTCCAATTTCTTCTGGCAGGACGGGCAGCCGGCCAGATGCTCTTCCAGCTTCAGGCAGGTGGCCAGGTCGAGTTCGCCGTCCCGATAGGGCCCGAGCAATTTTGCCGCTTCATCGTGATTCATGAGAGGGACTCCTTGGCGTTGGCCGCAATGATCTCGACGCGCAATCGTCCGCGCGCTCGGGCGAGCCGCGACATGACCGTGCCGATGGGGATGCCCACCACCGTGGCGATTTCCTTGTAGGCGAGACCTTCCAGGTCATGCAGCACGATGACTTCCCGGAATTCGTCCGGTAATTTTTCCAGCGCACAGTGAAGGCTTTCGGCGTTGGCTTTCTGTCGAAACGTTTCCTGCGTTTCCGATTCGCCCGTCGGCTGATGGCATTCCTCGTCAAAAGGCTCCGGTGTCTCGTGACTCCGCAACTTCTTGATCATAGTGTAGCAGACATTTCGTACAATCGTCATAAGCCAAGCCTTGCCGTCGCCGCCGCGAAAGCGGGCGAAGGCCTTGTGAGCGCGCAGATAAGCCTCTTGCACTGCGTCCTCCGCATCCTGGTCATTACGCAGGAGCCAGCGAGCGAGATTATAGGCGGCATCGAGATGAGGCAGGAAGACCTGCTCAAAGTCCAGTTGACCTTGGTTTCCTTCCGCATCGCGATGTTGCTCCATCATATAGATACCGAATTTACGCCGGTTTTATTCCCGGAAATTTTTAAATTTTGCGCATGGAATAAATAAGGACGGGCGCGGGTATGACATAACGAAGGCTCCTAACAGGCTTTCATCAAAACAAACAATCAACCTCAAAAACAGGATAAACTCTCATGAAAAATAACACGACCATCCACCGCAACTTCCTTTTCCCCGTACGTGCGCCGGGAAAGCGCCTGACTAAAGCAGCCGGACTGCTCCTTCTGTTGGGCTGCTGCGTCCTGCAAGGACAGGCCGTGGCGTGCGCTGCTTCCGCCGATGTGAAATCGACTCATTCCGGACAACCCCACAAGGCCTCCGCCAGCCATGCCCAGAAGAACAGTTCATCAATCGACCTGGACTATTTCCAGTCCAGCGACAACCCGTTTCACGCGGACTAGGCCCGACAGAAATGATTGAGGCGGGGCGTGACTGTGATCGCGTCCCTGCCCGATCTGATTCGATTTCTACTTATGGCCGAAAGTTTTTCAAAAAATCTTTCTTATTACGGGAATAAATGAGGCCTGCAGCAGGTATGGCATCAGGAAGGCCGTGATCGGCATTCATTTTCCCCAGACATCCAACCCAAAAACAGGACATAACCTTATGAAGAACACCGATATCATTCTCCACGATACCAGCCACGACGGCATCGACCGCAGGGGCTTCCTCAAATGCATGGGCTGGGCCGGCACAGCGGTGGTCTGCTCCATCTCCGGCGGTATTCTCACCTCGCGAGCGCTGGGGGACGCGCTGGCCAATCCGGGAGCTATTGCGGGAGCGACACTCAATTTCGTCCAGATCAGCGATTCCCACATCGGTTTCAACAAGCCCGCCAACACGAATGTCATCGCGACATTTCAGGAGGCAATCAACCGGATCAATGCGTTGTCCAAAGCGCCCGAGTTCATGCTGCACACCGGCGATCTGAGTCACCTGGCCCAGGCCGACGAGTTCGACACCGTAGAGCAGATGCTCAAGACCGCCAAGTCCTCGCAGGTTTTTTATGTACCCGGTGAGCACGACATCCTGAGCGACAATGGTACTCAATACCTGCAGCGGTTCGGCAAAGGAACGCAGGGCAACGGCTGGTACAGCTTCAACCAAAAGGGCGTCCATTTCATCGGCTTGGTCAACGTCTTCGGCAAGACCGAGCAAAGCCTGGGCATTCTCGGTCAGGACCAACTCGACTGGCTGAAAAAGGACCTCGCGTCGCTTTCGAGCAGCACTCCCATCGTGGTCTTCGCCCATGTGCCGCTCTGGGAAGTTTATGCGAAATGGGGCTGGGGCACCACGGATGGCGCGCAGGCGCTCGATCTGCTCAAAGGGTTCGGTTCGGTGACCGTCCTCAACGGCCACATTCACCAGATCGTGCAAAAGGTCGAGGGGAACATCACGTTTCACACAGCGCGATCCACCGCCTTCCCCCAACCCGTCGGGGGCACCGCACCCAAGGGGGGGCCGATGGTCGTGCCCGCCGATCAATTGCGCAGCATGCTGGGCCTGACCAGCGTGAATTACACCGAGGTCGACCATCATCTCGCCCTTATCGATTCGACACTGGCTTAACTCCACTCCGCCATGTTGATCGATCCCACACTCTGGCCCAAACTCCACGGGGCCAGTGTCCACTTTCCGGTGGCACTGGCCATGGCGGCGGCACTGTTCGACGGCTTGGGTCACGTCTGGCCCAAGTCGTCGCCGCGCAAGACGAAGCTTCATACCGCTGGCTACTTCACGATCATCCTGGGAGCACTCGGCACTTTTCCCGCCGTGCTTTCCGGATTGTTCATGACTAAGGGCGAAGTGCTGGGACACGACGCCCTGCTCTTCCATCATCTCTTCGTCTGGCCCGCTTTTGCCTGCCTGGTCGGGCTTGGAGTCTGGCGCGTGATGATGGATGACCGGGCTTCGCCTCGCAGCTTTACCGCTTATCTCATCGTACTCTTTCTCACCGCTGGCCTGATGGCCGGCGCCGGTTACTGGGGTGGGGAGATGATCCTGAACTCCTAGGTAATGACCATGAATCTCTCTTCGGAAAGAAAGGCCCTCATCTCGGCGCTTTTGGCCGCTTCGTTGTCCCTTGGTGGAGCCGGCCTCGCAGCCGTTGCCATCAAATCGATGCCAGATTCCGGCACAACGACCGCGGCGTCCTCCGAAATCGTGGTCACTCCCGAACTTATTGCCCAAGGACATGAGTTTTTCGGCACGAGTTGCTCTGAATGTCATGGCGATGATGCGACCGGAGACGAGGGCCCGAACCTGCACAATCTTTCCATCAGCAACGCCCGCATAGCCCATACGATCAAAAACGGCATCAAAGGCGAAATGCCCACCTTTGCCAAAAAGTATGATGATAAGCAGATCGCAGCCATCGTGAGCTATCTGCGATCTCTTCGATAAACATACAGGGCGGATCTGCGAGGAAAGTAGACGGGGGCTGCATTATTTACAATTTTCTGACAATCTTCTCCACGGATGCGATAACTTCACAGGAAGATTGTGATGATCGCGATCTGCTTATAAAGCTTGTTTCAGGATGCTTCGCTCCGCATGCATTTTTCTCGCCGCCATCCTGCTGCCCAGCCTTGTCCTGGCGTGGCTGGCAGTCCGCTCGGCGCGTGACCAGCAAGTGCTGGTGGAACACCAACAGGCCATCATCAGCCAGGATGTCACCGACAGTCTCGCCAAGAATGTCCGCAGTCAGATTGATGCCTTGCGATCCGAGTTCGTCCAGGTCACGCAAGGTCTGCTGGACAAAAGCGCCAGCGCCCAGGCTGCTGCCTCCCGTTTCGATCTGCAGTTGCGCCACGAG
>Ga0206876_1004_pt1 | contig 74599 bp, 60 predicted proteins | sample Alteio_BWOrgCont_10_FD_152619 | JGI IMG/M metagenome (GOLD analysis project Ga0206876, IMG submission 152619) | Enriched cells from forest soil in Barre Woods Harvard Forest LTER site, Petersham, Massachusetts, United States -... | ecosystem: Environmental > Terrestrial > Soil > Temperate forest >...
CCAATGATTCGCCCTTCCATGAAAGCAATTTCGGCAGAAGGCCGAGCAACTCCTCGATCTCCGCGAGATTGTCCCGGTCACACGGCGCGATACTGCGCCCACTGGTCACGTCCTCCATCATTTTTTCACAAAATGTGGTCCACTCCACGATTCGATTTTGCGGCACGGGGGCTCCCCGGACGGTTTCGAACAATGTCCGGATTTCGGCACGGACCGCACTGGGAGCGGCCACCCCGACCAGCGCAAAGAGTTCCGATTCTCTTTCCGCGATCACCCGCAGCTGCTGGCGAAGCCCGGTGCGGCGGTGCCGGACGATTTCCAAGAGGCCTTGTTGTTCCGCGAGCTCCAAGTCGCGTTCCGCCAGCCGGCGCTCCTCGCCGTCCTTGCAATCGGAACTGTTGAGAAGATCTTCGTAATCAATCAGGTGACTCCGCCCGATCACACCGGTCCGCGCGGCCTTGGTCCGCTGAAAGCGGCGCGCTACTTCCGCGAGGACGCGGCTAGTTGTCGCTGGTGGTTCCATAGCGCTCGATGGCCTCCTCGCGGGTCAGGGGAACGGGGATGTTGCGGATGAAATGACGGCGGCCTTCGGTGCGCTCGACTTTCATGACGGTGATCATCTGGTCGCACATATCGAGCGCATAGGGGATGTTGCCGCTCGACATGGAGAAGACGCCCTGGAGATCAAGGGCCTTGAGCGCATCGATGCAGTCCTTGATCCGTTCGCCGCTCAGTTTCGAGAAGGCCTCGTCAATCGGGACCAGCGCCAGCGAGGGGTCCTTGCGCCGCTTTTCGTACCGGTGATAGGCGCGGAGGTAGCAGGCCAGGATGGCGATGAAATAGGGTGATTGATTTTCACCGCCGCTGAACTTGCCGGAGTGGCGGTCCACACTGCTCGGACGGCCATCGGGATCGCGCGGATCGCTGACGTGCATGTCATAGTCGTGATAGTTGCGGTAATCGAGAAAGGCCAGGGCCCCGGCGCTGGCGTTCTGGCCGCTGAGTTGGTCAAAGATGCCCTCGATGGTCTGCCTCAACTGCCCGTCCAGCGAAGCGAAAAAGAGTTCGTCTTCGTGGGCTGCCGTGGAGGCATCAACCAGGTTGCGATAGATTTCGTACTCCGTTTCGGGATTGGGCTTGCGCACGATTTGATAACGGCTGTTGCCAATCGGGCTGCGCAGTTCCTGGTTGAGCAGGGCGAGGAGATTTTCCACTTCGTGCAGGGCGGCATGCAATTTTGAAAGGACCTGCGTGCGGAAAAGATGCTGCCAGTTGGAGCGTTCCCGCCGCGACTTTTCCTCGTAAAGCTTGATGTCGCTGTCGGCGATCTTGGCGAGCCGGGCATCGTAAGCATCGTTGGTGGGAGACTCGGGATCGAACTCCTGAAAAATCGAATGGTGCATGGCCAGCTCTTTGCGCAGATTGACCAAATCGCCTCGATGCTTGTAGGTCTCGGCATCGGCCGTGATCGCTTTTTCACGGCAGAATTCGACGGCAAAACTTTTCACATTCCGAGCGGTCAGCGCCTCCTCACGCATTTCCTGTTTGCGAACCATGTGAGGGAGGAGGGCCGTGTCCAGCATCGCCTGGGTCAGGGCGTCCTTCGCCGTCAATGCGTCAGACTCGGCGGTCTTCAGCCTGTTTTTCAAGCCGGTCAGCGCAGCTTGTTTGGAACTCTGGAGCAAGTTGTCACGTTCCTCGGAAAATCTCTTGAAGTCTTGATCGCAATCGACGATGGCCTGCTCCTTTTGTCCGAAATCGAGATCGGAAATGGGACGCATGGCCTCGATGTTGCGCTGCAATTCGGCTTCACGGTCCTCCAGCAGCAACGCCTCGGCCAAGTCTTCATCGAGCGATTCGGAAAGAAGTTGGTTCTGCCGGGGAAAATCGAGAAATTCCCGGACCAGTCGCACTTTCGGCTCGTGGATTTTCTGGGCCATCTGGATGTCTTCAAGTTGCGCTTTCAAAAAGGCCTTTTGCGCCTCGATGCCACGCTGACCCACGCAGGGATTGTTCCGATAATGGGCGCGGCGCTCCACATAGGGACGCTGATACATGAAGCCGTCGCGAAGGATGGCCCGGGAATGTTGCCGCAATTCGGCGGGCTGATCGACACATATCAAATCGCCGAAGGTATGCGCGATAATTGCCTGGGCCACCGGATGTTCGGCCTCAATTTTCTCGGCGAGAGAGCCTTCGCGTATGGTGCCCTTGAGTTCAAGCGCGTGCCGTGAATTGATCAGCGACTCGCGATTCGCCTCGGTTTTCAACTCGTGATAAATCCGCTCGGCCTGGTCGTAGTCCTCCGGGCTGACGACGACGGCGAATTTGCGGGTGAAGGCAATCTCCACGGCGGCCCGCCATTCCTCATCGCGCACCTCGCAAAGTTCACGCAGGGCCATCGCCCGCTTTTTGTTTCCACGCGAAGGTAGGGCGCTGTTGAGAGCATTGAGAAGAATGCTCGCCTCGGGAACCAGGCCGAGTTTCAACGCGCCGAGAAGCTCCGTCAAACGCTGGTGCTCCTTTTGCAAGCGCGTCTCCTCGGCAAAAAGGTCCCGCGCGCCGCTTTCCACGGATTGCCGCAAGGCCAGGGCTGCCTGGGCCTGATGCCGGACCTGTTCCCGCAATTGCCGCTTGGACCCAGTGCCAAGCTGTTCCACCGCTCGCGAGAAATCCTTAAGCAAGCCGGAGTTGGCCTCGACCGGAAGCGCGCCGATGAGCTTGATCCAGCGCTGGGCCTGGCGGGCGCGCGATTCGACTGCTTTATCGACGGTCCGGCCAATGCCTTTGAGCCGTTCGATGTCCGCCACCAATTCCCGGTTCCGCTTGCGTAATGAGAGATAAAGTTTTCCTTCTTCGGTCGCATTAAGCGCTGCTTTGAGAACATCCATTTGCTCCTTGAACCGGGTCAATTCAGCGTCGAGTTCGGCCAGGCGCTTCCGGTCCTCCACGAGCGCTTCTTCCGTGACGACGACTTGACGCGCCAAGTCCTTGCGTTCCTCCTCCGCCGCCTCCGCCCGCAGTTCGATTTCCAAATATTTCCAGATCTTCTGGTCCCTTTCGGCCTCGGTACGCTGGCGGTCCGTCGTCTGGATGGCTTGCAAGCGCTCCATCTGATCGCAAAGAATGCCGAGTTCCCGTTCCAAGCTGCGGAACGTGTGGAAACTTTCCTTCACCGGCTGAATGTCGATGGCATGAGTGGGCAGAATGTAGTCGCGGCAGAATTCGTTGAAGCTTTTGAGAAACGTGAACGACATGGCTGTCGGGAGGAGATAGTCGAGCGTGCCCCGGTCGAAATTGAGGTGCGACGGGAGCGCCATTTCCCGGCGATAGCTGTCCATCGTTTCGTAGAGCTCGCCACCCTCAAGCGATTTCACCGCGCGCTTGAAGGCGGGAAAATCGAGGGGCGTCCGGTCGGAATTCAACCAGAAGGATTTGTCGACGCGGCGATCGAGCAGAAAACCGGTGCGGCGAGTGGGTTGATTATTAGCCGCGTTATCGAATTCAATGCGCAGCCCCCAGGTCTCAACGCGCTTGCGGTCGGGCCACTCGAATTCCAAGGCAACATAGGTGATGCTCCCCTTGTCCCGCATGTACTGCGGTGCGCCGTCGATGTCCTGCTTGGTATCGCCGAGACAATAACTCTTCAGGCTGCGGGTCGAGGCGGAGCCGGTGGCCGATTGATTGTATTTGGCTTTTTGATCGCCGACCAACACGAGTTGGATGACATCCATCAAGACCGATTTTCCCGATCCGGTCACCCCGGCGATGACCAGATTTCCACAGACATCGAGAACGTCGTTATAGCCAAACCAGTTGATGGCGTGGAGGCGGGTGAGGTTGATTTTACGGCTCATCGTTTGCCTCCCCATCGACCGATTCCAGATCGGCTGGCACTCCCGTTTCGAACTGAATCTTCAGGCGCGTCCACTCCTCCAGCCCGCTGAAAGGAATGGCATAGCGCATGGTGGGCAGGATTTCGATCGTAGCCGAGGTCAACGGACTGGCATTCGAAAAACGAATCAGGTTCTTGCGATCCAGAAGCCGGAAGATTTGTTCCAGCCGCGATTCGCTGGGTGGTTTGAGTTTGTTGAATTTGCTGGCCAGGCGCTCATTGAAATCGCGCACGGTATAGCTCACCCGATGGGCGCCCTGGTCCCGCACTTCCGTGTCATAATCATACCAGAGGGCCAGGATGACCAGGGTCTCATCCAGCTTCAGCCGCTTCATCAGGGCGGACGATTCGGGCTGGGCCAGAAGAATCCTCTCTTCGCGCAGCCAGACCAGTTTCAGGCCCAGGAGGCTGGCCCATTCTTCCAGCATCGCGGCCCGGTTTTGACACCAGTCATAGAGTTCCCGCTCCGCCGACTCATCGCGCAGGATCGAGCCGCTGGCCAGCAGGCGCTGGGCCGCGTCCTGCAAGTTGGCCCGATCTTTGGCATCGAGATGCGGAAAGAGCGGAGCGATGGCGGGAATTTCGCTCACTTCTTCTCCACTTCAAAACGTTCGATGCGATAGCCGATTTTGGAATCAACCGGGACCGTGTCCCCATCCGCTTTTTCGCGAGAGGCCCGCACCCGGTACCGCGCATCCGCCGCTTCGCTGTGCAGCAAGACGGCAATGAGATCGGACAAATCATCCTCATTCTGGAGCGACATATCGGCGGAGGAAATGGCCTTTCCAAAATTCATGTTCTCGATAAAACGGTTGGCGCGGACGACGGTAAGCGATTCCCTCAAGCTGGCTTCCATCTCACGCTTGCAGGCCTCGAGTTCGTCCTCGGTGGGATCGGAATCAATCGGACTAATTTCACCTAACGTGCGCCGCCTCCGTGGCCAGAAAAGCGATTCGAGGCCGGCGATCAGGCCAGCTTCCGGGATGAGCATATCGGGAAATTTCCGCGGAAGATCAAGACCGACCAGGGCATTTCCCGCATAGGTGGTATTGATCCACTCGAAGATCTCCTGTACCTGTTCCCGCCGCGCGCTTCCCACCTCTTGTAGGTAACGAAACCGGGCGAACGAGCGCCGGGCGAAGTCCGCCGTCCGCTGGTCGATCTCTTCCGCTTGCGGCTCGATGGCGTCAAGCAACTGGAAGAGTTCGTGAATCCGGTTGCGCGTATAGCTGGAGGCCGCAGCGGCATCGTCCGCCAGGCGACGCCGCCTGACCTCGCGGATCATTTTGCTTTGCAGCGTTTCGTCGAGTTCGATTTGTTCGAGACATCGCTTTGCCTGCCGCACGCGGATCGGGAGGCGAACGCGGACCAGTTCCCGATAACAGGTGTGGCCGATGGCTTCCGAGAATTCATCGTATAAAATCGCGAGATTCTCGCGCAGGGTCTGTGCCGCGAGTTGGCGCTTGGTCATCTGCTCGACGTTCTTTTGCATACCGCGCAATTCCAGGAGCCCAAGTTTGACGTTCTCGATGCAGCCGGACAATTGACCCCAGGGATCATCGGCAAATGCGTCGGGATTCATCAACGTGAAACAGGCGATCTGAAGCTTATCGGTAAAGGCCACCTGCTCGGGCGAGGCAATCTGGCGAAGCGCGCCGAGCATGATCTCGCCCTGCCGTTCCAAATAGATCCGTCGCTCGAAATCGTTCCGTGGTGGCTCGGCCAGCCAACCCACCGCTACCAGTCGGTTGAGCATGGCCAGTGCCTGGGACCGTGGTGGCATTAGCTCCGACGGAGCGGGAGCGCCATCTTCCGGAACCAGGCCGCCGGCAGATTCCTCCAGCACTTCCAGGATCGTCTCGACGGCTTCCTGACGAGAGATGCCGAGAGCCGCATCACCCATTTCCCGCGCGAGGGCCTCCATTGCATCCAGATAAATACGCGCGTTCGGATTCGAAAGAATCCGGAAAAATTCCAAGCTGACCTGGGTGAAGAGTTTAGCGGCTAATTCGCTCATATCTGCGGACTCCGTATCGTCACCATGACGGTCTGTTAAGCTTTACGTCCGTAAAGCCGTCAAGCCAGTCAAATAAATGGCCATGAAAAAGCCACCTCGTGGATACCGGACGAAAATGATGTCGCCTTCAGTCCCGCCTGAAAATTAGAACAATTCCGACTAAAAGTCTCCCGCTGGAAAATGACCGCAAGAGGCTCAATCTTATTGGCCATGCTTTCGAAGGACAGCCCTCGTGACGGAAGCTCGGCAGTTCTTGCGGCGAGCGCGCTGCCAGACAACCAGCAGGGCGTACCCGCATGCCCTAAAGATGCATGGCCTCATTTGCCATCACCTGACCCCACCGAGTCCCCGGGGCCTCCATAGCCTGGTTGCGGGATAACAGCGGAGACATTCGGATTATTGGAATAGATATGCACGTAGTCGACCAGATAGCCCGTGGGAAAGACCGTCGAGGAATCGACGACATTTTTGTTCCAGCCACCAACGGCACTGTTCAAGATCGTCTCCATCGCCGTGCTCGTGATGTCGATCGTGGTGCCTTTGAACTTTTGGCCCTGGGTGATTTGGAAAACCTGAACTCCGTCGATATACCAAGTGATACTCGTTGGTTGCCACCACATCCCGTAGACATGAAAAGCAGCGGAATAATCCGGGCCGGTGACTGTGGTACCAAAGCCGACGCCATTGGTGGACTTGGCATCATCCACCGGATGGTAGGTCGTCCACTGCTCTTTGGGGTTGTTTCCCAGCCACTCGAGGATATCGATTTCCGGATACGTGCCACCATGGTTCATCCAGAAAGCGGGCCATAGACCATGGCCGTTCGCCGGCATTTTGGCCCGCCCCTCCCAATAACCATACGCCCACGATTGCTTGGTGAAGAGGAACGCAACACGATAAGGGCGGTCCGATGCCGGCCCCTGCGTGGCGAGGAGCGTCAGGAATCCGCCGGATTCCGAAGCATTGTCGGGGGTGACCAGATCTTTGCCATATCCGCCTCCCATCGTATTCGACGACAAGATATTCCATTTATCGGTGTCGATCGCTGTTCCATTGAATTCATCGTCAAAGACGAGCTTGTAGGAGGAGTCAACGGGAACGGCAACGTGGGAGGACGTGTCCCCGGATGAATCCATCCCAGCCGTGGCGCCGAAGGCCATGGCCAGGATGAAAATCCGCGTCGGGGTAGCGTAGTTCACGCCGGTCGTAACGTTGCCAAACGTTCCTTCTCCTTGGCAATCATCGCCTTCTCACGAACCAGTCGGGGCGGATCTATTCTTTGCCGCGGTACGGTCGGCTTGAACTCGTAGTGGCCCACCCCAAGCGCCTTCAGCACGGCCAGTTCCAGCGGCGAGTAGGTGGTTCCGTCCGACCGGCGGTCAAAACGCATCGGTTCGCGCAGCATTGACGGGGGATTAATCATGAGCCGGGCCACGGGCTGATGATTGTAACTCGACGTATGGAGAATATACGGATGCATCAGGAACACGTCGCCCGCCTTGCCGGTCGCCTCGCGGAAATCGTGGCAGTCCAGGATAAATTCCTTGTTCGGAAATCCGGTGGGTGTCACTCCCTCCGGATGCGCCGCGAGATAGCGTGCCACCTTCGGAACGGAATCGCAGGCGAGGAACGTGCCACCGCCCTTGGGATGGATGTCGCTAAAGAGCACGATGACCAGCAGCGATTGGTCCGAACTATCCAGAAAATGGAGAAAGAAATCACCGTCCACATGCCACCCGCCGATCTCGGGCCCCGGCGCAATCCATTCCTTGTCTCGCCCGTAACCATAATTCGCGATGAACCCGTTTGCCCAGGAAAGTTCGCCGTCAACCCGCTCTTCTCCACCGCACAATTCGCAAATCGCCGCAAAGGCGCGGGGCGAAAAATCGCGCACGCGCACTTTTTCTGTTCCTGGCATGTGGATCTTGTCGTTCGGCCATGTCGAACGGTCGGTCGGCGAAATGCCGTTGCGCTGCCAGCTTTCCTGGATCCAGCGGTCGGCTTCGCTGCCTGGCGCGGTATCGAAGCAGTCAGTTAAGTGAACGAAGCCGTACTCCTGGAAATTTTTAAGATCGGCGGCGCTCAGAACGGCGGACTGACCAGAACAAGACGATGTCATTGCAGTGAGTTATTGTGGGGTTGGTTGTTGTGAGTTTAGTTATTGAAAACGCAAAAAAGACGGGGAGCAAGCAAACTACGGACCAGGCTGGGGAATGTCCGGAAGGTTGTCCGAAATGTGAATGCCGCCGGAGCCGATCATCGGCGGCGCATAGGCGTCGTCCCCCCCATGACTATGCCAGCTTCGATAGAGCTTGATCATGGTCAGCAGAACCAGGCTATGGAACGTAAAACTCCAGAGAGGCATCAGGCGATACGCATTGTCGGCCCCGTAAAATTTAGTCATGATATCGAGATATTCCCCGACCAATGGGCCGGCGATGATCGCGGCAACGGACCGGCACATCGAGTTGGCGGAACAAAACTGGCCGTAGCGTTCACGGGGGAAGATCCGCATGAACAAGGGCGGATCCTGCACCCAGACCATGGCCGTGACAGGAGCGCTGAGGCCCGCCCCCAGCACCAGCGCCACACAAAAGTAGATGTGCGGGGACGGATGCCAGAAGAGCCACATCAACCCGATCGGCGAGATAATGGTCTGCAGTATCGTGCCCACCAACACGACTCGGATGGGATGATATTTGTCGGCCAGCCATCCGCACGCCACAATCGCCACGGCGCTGGAAATACTGCCTGCAAAGGCCAACTCCCCGATGTCCTCCAGGGTCATGCCCATCGATTTCTGGAGGAAGACGCCGTACAGACCGGTGGCTCCGGCAGCGATCAGGCCCATGTTGACCAGGAATACGTACCAATAGTGGGGCAGCGACATGCATTCCTTGGCGTAGGTCTTGATGGCCGCCACGGGTCCGTCCTCGCCATCGACATATTTGGGCGGAGGGGGATAGTTCCCCTCCTTGACCTTGAGACACATCAGCCCGAAACCGAGAAAATAAAGAATGCCGACGCCAACGAAGATTTCCACGAAGTGGGTGTCAGCATGTTTGAAGATGAGCAAGCTGTAAACGGAACTTGAAGCGGTGCTAACCAGGCGGAACATCGACATGAACCGCGCCAGCAGGTGCTCCGGCACCACATCATTGAAGAGGTACCAATAGACCGAATTGACAAAGGTGTTGAAAAAGCTGAATCCGATCAGGAGCACGGTCATGATAATAATCGTCACCGCCTCGGGCGAGAGTTGGCCAAGGTACACGGCGAAATGCGCATGCAGCCACGGGCCGATCCTTTCGCTGAAGGCCAGTCCGACGACACACAGCACTAGAAACGGAGCGGTGAAAAAGATGAACGGGATGCGCCTTCCCCAGCGGCTCCGATACCGGTCGCTCCTGAAACTGATGATGGGGTTGCAGACCAGGTTGATGGCCGCCGGGATGCTGACCAAAGCCAGCCCCATAATGAGGTTGGGCGCCCCGAGCGCCTTGAACCGCAGCGGCATGATGCTGGGCACAATGGTCTCCATCAGCACGAAGCAGAAATCGCCCCACAACAGCCAGAAGAACAGGATCGCCAGTGCGCCCTTCGTATACGTCAACGTCCCCGCGCGATAGATTTTGGAGGATGAAGTGGGGGATTCCATGATGGAAGAAAACGGGACAGATTCTCTCGCGCTTCGGTTGCTTATTTAGGGGGCTGGGGCGTTGTTGGCGCGGGAGCATCGGGCGCAGCCTGGCTTGGGACAACGACTCCGGGATGTTTAAACACTCGAATATAATCAATGACAAAGTCCCAATTGGATTCTTCGGGCTTCATGTATTTCATGTCGTCCTTGGCCCAACTAATGCCCAATGTGTTGGCGACAATCAGCTCCGCGGGTGGGCCGGTCCATTCGTAGTAAGTTTGCTTGATCGGGTGCCCGTCCACCAGCCACATCGGCCTGTTTTCCTGCCAGTCCAGGTCGAAAACGTGGAAACCCTCGGAAAAATCCATACCCGGCGTGTAGTCGCTGTTCCGGAAGACGGTGAAAATATCGTACGGATTCCCATGCGTTTCCGGGTGACCGAACACCTGGGTATTGGATGAAAAAGTTTTGGCCATCGGCCGGTTTTTATATCCCCAGAATTCGAAAATATCGATCTCCGGCAGCACTTTGGGCTGCGGGCTGAAAGTCCCGTCGTCGTATTGGACGCCGGAGCAAAGCCAAAAGTTTGGCCACGTCCCAATTCCCTTGGTTATTTTGCAGCGCATTTCCACCCGCATTCCGGGGACAATGGGAATCTTCCCCCGGATGAGGCCCGATTCGATTCCATGCTGGTGCCAGCCGCCTCCTGCGGGAATGCGGGCCTTTAAAGTCAGGGTATCGTCGCCAAAAACATGGAGCGACCGAGGATCACCCTCCGGGTAGTCCCGGTGATAATTCCAGCTGGTGCTAAAAGAATCCAATGTCCCCTTGCCATAGATGTAGCGGTAATAGAAATCCTTATCGAGTTCAGTCTTGTTATGGATGGTTGCGTCGGCGCGTTTGTTGCCGAAGGTCCAGTCCTTCACCAGTTCCCAGTCCTGTCCATAAGGCTGCGCATGATTTGTCGGCGATGTGGTTGTCGTGATATAGGGGTGGTACGGAGGCGGCGCTTTGGCGGTGACCGCGGCGCCAGCCGTGAAGACCGTTGGCCCTCCAAGCAGGATGGAGGCCGGCTGCTTCAGCCCCTGCACATAAACTTTAATCGCGACGACGTGTGCGGGATCGAGTTTAAAACCGGGCTGTTTGAAGGCCTGGCCAAAAACAACCTTCAGCGTCTGCGTCTCGCCCGGATTAAGGTTCACAAGCTCCGCGCTCCAAGGCTTGGCTTGCGCATCCCCCGCGTTATCGACTCTCATGGCAACAGTGATTGGGTCGGGACCGGGATTATTCACCTGGATCTGCGTTCCGGTGAAACCGCTGAGGTCCCATCCGTTTCCTGGGACGGGAAAAGAGACGCCAGGATAACCCTCGATCATCGGAAAATCGACTTTGATCATCCTCGCTCCGTTCAGTTCGGTGATGCCGACGGTCGCTCCGCCTTCCGTTTTAAGTCCGCTGAGGTCGAGTGTTCCCTCGAAATAATAAAGGTCGCCGTTCGGGGGAGGCTTGCTGCCGTCAGCCTGACAAACCGGCATGGAGACCGCCAGCCAGGCGCAAATAATTCCCACGAAAATAGAAAGCATTCGCCAGTCGTTGGACGCAAAAGATCGAAATTTTAGGAATGAAGAATAATGAGATTTTTCGTTCATGAAAATTTTATGCGTGAGTCTTGGGCTGTTCATCCGGCGAAAGGATTGAACCTCTCGACCCCGATGAGTTGCGCTGGGCTTGCCGAAAAACACGTTCCGGCATGATTAGATGGCATGGACAAGATTCGATGAAATAATTTTGACGGATGTAATCTGCCCGCTTGCCCCAATCAGTGCCATATCCTTAATTGATTAAGCCTTAACCATCGGTTATGCTCACAAATTATGTCGTCGATCATGCTGCAAATCGCCCGCAAAATCGGGGTCAGCACCGCGACGGTTTCCATGGCCTTACGGGATAAGGGAAGGATGTCGGAGCAGACCCGCTTGAAAATCAAAGCGACGGCCAAAGCCCTGGATTACCAGGCCCACCCCGTCATCTCTCAGGCATGCTCCCTGGCGCGACGGTCCGGGGCGCGGAATTATCGGGAGACCCTGGCGCTTATCACCGAATTCCGCATGGAGGAGTGGGGCTACTATCAAAGGGCCCTGCATGAAGGCGCCACAGAACGGGCCCATACGCTTGGCTATAAGCTGGAACCCTTTCTCGTCTCCGGAAAGCGTTCCGAACAACGCCGCCTGAGCGGCGTCCTGACCGCCCGCGGCATCCGGGGTGTCATCGTCTCTCCACGGTTGGTTGAAACCCATCCGCGCCTCAGCCTTCATTGGGAAAATTTCGCCGCCGTGGAAGTCGGCCGGACCCTCTGGAGTCCGCGTAACCTGCATCACGTCGCCACGGCCGACTATCACAAGATACTGGAGGCCCTGCACTTGCTGAAAAGGGTGGGCTACAAGCGCATTGGCATGGCGGTTGAACCCGCCCAAAACCATCATCAACGCGGAATTTTCACCGCCGTCTATCTGATGCATCAATCGAAGGCGCCAGCCTCCAAGCGCATTCCGCCCCTCCTTTCCTTTGGCCCTTGGAAGGAGGCCACCTTCCGGCGTTGGCTGGATCGTTATCAGCCCGATGTCCTCTATATACACCATAATACGGAAATCGGTCCGACCGGAAAAGCTGGCCATGGTCCTTGGCTAAACAACATGAAGCTGCGCGTTCCCAAGGATATCTCGCTCTTTTGCGCAAACGTCCAGAGAAGCGACTACTCCGGTCTGCGCCGGGATTACGTCGGCATGGGACAATCGGCCGTGGAAATGGTGTCGCTCCTGCTGGGAAATAATTCGCTGGGGCTAGTCGGCAATCCCCGCTCCTGGCAGGTGGATGAGATCTGGCAACCCGGAGCTACGTTGCGATACCCGATCAACGACTTCATCTCTCCAGACGGTTTTCTCATCGGTCACTCTGAATTAATCCGTTCCAGCTCATGAAAGGAATACCTTATGGGAATCGAGAGCCAGTCAAACAAACGAATTGATTAAGACTTAATCAATCTCGGACATTGCGAATAACGTCCTTTCATCATTTAATCCGCCCTTCACGAAATCAAGAAATGACCGGTCTTCGGTCGGAAAATCCTTTCAGATACATCATCTCCCACCCCATGAAATCAATTCACTGTCACCTCCTTTTGTTCATCTTCACCTTTGCGGTCCTTGCCTCCGCTCCCCGGTTGATCCGCGCGGATGAAGCCGGCCCGACTCCTTACCCCGATCCCAAAAATGAGGCGGCCTGGCCGGGCAAGGGGCCGATTCGTTCTGGCGCCTGGATGACGGGCGAACGAAAAAACATCTGGGACCGCCGCGCGGCAAGCCAGGGCAAGATCGTCTTCGTGGGCGATTCCATTATCGGCGGCTGGAAATTGGACAAGGATTTTCCCGGTAACACGACCGCCAATTGCGGCGTCGGCGGCGATGTCACCCGCGGCGTGCTTTTCCGTCTTCAGCAGGATGTTCTCGACCTCCATCCCAAGGCCATCGTCATCGAAATCGGCGCAAACGATATTACGGCCAACAGCCAGGTCCCCGTCATTCTGACGAATTACAACCTGATCCTTGATCAGATCCAGAAGGCCAATCCTGAAACTCCCATTGTGATTATGGCGCTCCTTCCCCAGGGGATTCCCACCGGGGCCAAGGCCCCTTCCGCTTCGTTGGCGGCCTATGATAAAACCGTATTCCCGCGCATCCCCCTGCTCAACGCGGAGCTCGCCAAAATTCCCGCCTCCCGAAAGAACGTCACCTTTGTGGACACCAATTCTGTGCTGTTGCTTCCGGACGGGACTCAGGACCTCTCCCTCTTCAACGCGGACGATGTCCATCCCACCGAAGCCGGCCACTCCAAACTGGCCGTTCCCGTCACCAAAGCCCTGACCGATCTCAAAGTGCTGTAGGGCCTGTCAGCACTACTGCCCTCCGCTCTGTCCCGGAGGGATGCTTGAAGTTCGAGCGGGTTTCAACAGAAGTTCAACCGTTCCGCTGGGACGCCGTCTCCTCTGATCTTAAACCCGGCGATGAATTGCCGGGCTACTCTCAGGCGTCTCTACGCAAAAAACGTCTCGCTGCACGTTCGCTGCACACTTTTTTCAACTTTCACTATCTCGTGCAATGACAAATGCCGCTGCTCGATTGTTGAATGCTTGGAATCGAGAGTCGGTGTGAGCTGACTTCAGGCAAACGCTTCCTTTTTTTTAAAAAAAGAACTTGCACTATACCGACCGGTCAACTACAGTGTCAGTATGAAGCAGGAAAGCGATACCAAACAGAAGCTTCTCTCGGTCGCGATGGACCTGATCTGGGAGAGCAGCTACGGCTCCGTGAGTGTGGACGACATTTGCACCAAGGCGGGCGTCAACAAGGGCAGCTTCTACCACGCCTTTAAGTCGAAATCGGATTTGGCTGTGGCCGCTTTTGAACGCCATTGGGAAACCAAACGTCCACTTTTGGATCAAATATTTTCGTCTCAAATACCTCCACTTGAGAGACTTGAGAAGTACTGTCAAGCAATCGTCAATGACCAAAAGGAAAAGTATCAGAGCTTCGGTAAGATGCTGGGTTGTCCATTCTGCTCGGTGGGAAGTGAACTAAGTACCCAGGATGAAAAGATTCGGCAGAAGGCTGAGCAAATGACCCTCCGCATGCGTAAGTATGTCGAGTCCCTCGTTCGTGATTTGGCTGCTGACGGCCTGATTGATACCAAGGATGTTGAGGAACTTCCTGAGGAGATTTTATCCTATATCACTGGTGTGTTGATGCAGGCAAAAATTGAGAACAGCGTCAAACACGTCGAACGATTGCAACATGGCGTCATGCGCCACCTAGGAATCAAAACAGTTTCTCTTGGAACAGCTTAACTTTTTTGCCTCGTCGCTATACCAACCAGTCAACTCTAAACTTCAAAAATTATGAAGCCGAACACGACAGCCCCCATTTCCAACTCAAGCCTGAAATAAAACCCCATGAAAAACACGACTAAATTCGTTCTATCGGTCGCCGTCATCTCTGTTGGAGCCCTTGCGTTTTGGGCCACGCATGTCGTGTCCGCCACTGGAGGATCCGCGGCACCCGCCGCCGCCGCTGCGCCTGTCCCCGTTTCCGTGGCGTCCGTCCTGGAAAGATCGGTGACGGAATGGGACGCGTTTTCCGGTCGTATTCAGGCGGTGGACCATGTCGAAATTCGCCCGCAGGTATCGGGCATTATTGAGGCGGTACACTTCAATGAGGGACAAATTGTGAAAAAAGGAGACGCGCTTTTCACGATTGATCCCCGCCCCTTTCAAGCTGACCTCGCCCGCGCCGAGGCTGCCCAGGCGGGGGCGCAGGCCAAACTGGCTCTGGCCCATACCAATCTCACCCGCAGCCAGCAATTGATTCAGACCCATGCCGTCGCGCAAAGTGATCTGGATCAAAGTAACGACGCCGTACTTGAAGCTGATGCGAGTGTAAAGTCCGCGCAGGCCGCTGTGCAGACCGCGCAAATCAATCTCGATTACACGGAGATCACGTCGCCGGTGACGGGCCGCGTTTCTCGCGCGGAAATCACGGTCGGCAATCTTGTCGGAACTGGACTCAACACACCCGCCCTGACCACGGTTGTGTCGGTTAATCCAGTCTATGTCGAATTTGAAGTCGATGAGCAGACCTTCCTGAAATATGCAGCGAAAGGCGCAGCGGGAAACAGCGGGATCGACCAAATCCCCGTGGCGATGGGCCTCGCGAATGAAGACGCCTATCCCCGCCAAGGCCATCTCAAGTCAATTGATAACAGCCTTGATACGACCTCCGGGACGATTCGCATCCGGGCGGTCTTTGATAACAACGATAATGAATTGACTCCGGGACTTTATGCGAAAGTTCGCATGGGCCAACCGGCAGCTCCGGCGATTTTGGTTGATGACCGAGCCGTGGGTACGGACCAGGACAAGAAATTCGTCATGGTCATCGATGCGGACAACAAAGCCTCTTATCGCACCGTGACGCTCGGACCAATCGTGGACGGTCTGCGCGTAGTCCTTTCCGGCCTACATAAGGACGAGCGCATTGTGGTCAACGGCCTGCAACGGGTCCGTCCGAACTCGATCGTCGCTCCCACGGAAATCGCAATGAATCCCAATCCCCCTGGCAGCGCCGCGACGGTGGCAGCGAGTCGATAACGCAACGAATTCAAAAAACTCGGAGACACCATGAATATCTCGAAATTCTTCATCGATCGCCCCGTCTTCGCGGGTGTCTTGTCCGCGCTTATCTTTCTGGGTGGTTTGATCGCCATGCAGAACCTGCCCATCTCCGAATATCCCGAGGTGGTGCCGCCCTCGGTCATCGTCACCGCGCAATTCCCCGGCGCGAATCCGGCAACCATCGCGGAGACGGTCGCCAATCCCATCGAAGAGCAGATAGCCGGGGTCGAGAACATGCTCTACATGTCCTCGCAGTCGACCTCCGATGGCCTGATGACGCTGACCATCACCTTTAAACTCGGCACCAATCCCGACCTCGCCGCGCAGCTCGTCCAGAACCGTGTCAACCAGGCGCTGCCCCGCCTGCCGCAGGAAGTTCAACAGCTTGGCGTCACCACAGTGAAGAGCTCGCCCGACCTGACCATGGTCGTCCACCTGCTTTCGCCCAATGACCGATACGACATGGTTTACCTGCGCAATTATGCAGTGATCAACGTCAAGGATCGCCTTGCGCGTTTGCCGGGCATCGGCGACGTCCGCCTTTTCGGTTCGGGCGATTACGCGATGCGCATCTGGCTCGATCCCCGCAAAGTGGCCGAGCGCGGACTTGCCGCCAGCGACGTCGTGAACGCCATCCGCAACCAGAATCTCGATGTGGCGGCGGGCGTCATCGGCTCATCGCCTTCAGTCCCCGGCGTCGATTACCAGATCGCCGTTAACGCCCAGGGGCGTCTCACCACCCCGGAGGAATTCGGCGACATCGTCATCCGCACCTCGGCGGATGGTACCGTCACGTACTTAAAGGATGTCGCCCGCATCGAAATGGGAGCCAGCGAATATGCGTTGCGCTCGCTGCTCGACAACAAGTCAGCCGTGGCCATTCCTATCTTCCAAGCGCCTGGCTCAAATGCGCTCCAGATTTCCGACGAAGTTCGCGCCACGATGGCCGACCTCGCCAAGGACATGCCCGAGGGGGTGACGTACCGCATCGTCTACGATCCCACGCAATTTGTCCGCGCTTCGATTCACGCCGTCATCGAAACGCTGCTCATCGCCATCGCGCTCGTCGTTCTCGTCGTCATCGTCTTCCTGCAAACATGGCGCGCTTCCATTATCCCGCTGCTCGCCGTGCCCGTCTCGGTCATTGGCACCTTCGGCGTCATGCTTTGCTTCGGCTTCTCGATCAACGCCCTGAGCCTCTTCGGCCTTGTCCTCGCTATCGGCATCGTCGTCGATGACGCCATCGTCGTGGTGGAAAATGTTGAACGCAATATCGAGGCGGGCCTCTCGCCGAAGGAAGCCAGCTACGTCGCCATGAGCGAAGTTTCCGAGCCGATCATCGCCATCGCACTTACGCTTTCCGCCGTGTTCGTTCCGCTCGCCTTTGTTAGCGGCCTCGCGGGCATGTTCTTCAAGCAGTTCGCGTTGACGATCGCGTTTTCGACGGTCATCTCTGCTTTCAACTCGCTCACGCTTTCGCCGGCACTCGCCGCTCTCCTGCTGACCCCGCATGGAGCGAAGAAGGATTTCTTGCAGCGTGCCATCGATCTCGCGCTGGGCTGGTTCTTCCGTCCCTTCAACTGGGTCTTCAGGAAAGGCGCGAACGGTTATAGCTCCGGCGTGACGGGCGTCCTGAATCACAAGACGGTCATGCTTATTCTTTATGCTGGCCTCATTGGCACGGCGCTTTACCTCTTCCATGTTGTCCCCGCCGGGTTCGTGCCCAAGCAGGATAAGCAGTACCTCGTCAGTTTCGCGCAACTCCCCGAGGCGGCAACGCTTGACCGCACGGAGAAGGTCATCCGCAAGATGAGCGAGATCGCGCTGAAGGACCCGGACGTCGAATCAGCCGTCGCCTTCCCCGGTCTCTCGATCAACGGCTTCACCAACAGCTCCAACGCCGGTATCGTTTTCGTCACGCTCAAGCCGTTCGATCAACGCAAGAACGCCGGCCATGATGCGGATTCCATTGCGGGCAGATTGCAGGGCCAGTATGCCTCGATCCAGGACGCATTCATTCTCATCTTGAATCCGCCGCCCGTTCAAGGGATCGGCACGACCGGAGGCTTCAAGCTGGAATTGGAGGACCGCGCCGCGCTCGGGACCGACGCCCTCAACGACGCGCTCGGCGCCTTCATGGCCAAGGCAGGGAAGGATCCGGCGCTGAGCCCCTTCATGTTTTCCGGTTTTCAGATCAATGTTCCGCAGCTCTACGCCAACGTCGATCGCACCCGCGCGCAGCAACTCGGCGTATCGATTCCCGATGTGTTCGACACACTTCAGATTTATCTCGGGTCGCTCTATGTGAACGACTTCAACAAGTTCGGTCGCACCTATCAGGTCCAGGTTCAGGCCGACGCGCCTTTCCGTGCGCACGCCGAGGACATCGGCCTGCTGAAAGCGCGCAATACCAAGGGCGAGATGGTGCCGCTTTCCACGCTGCTCCATATCACGCAGAGCCACGGTCCTGATCGCGCCATGCGCTACAACGGTTTCGCCTCGGCGGATTTGAATGGCGCCGCCGCTCCCGGGTACAGTACCGGCCAGGCCCAGGACGCCATCGATAGAATTGCCAGGGAAACGCTGCCCCATGGCATCGGCTACGAGTGGACCGATCTGACCTACCAGGAAAAGATCGCGGGCAATACGCTCTTCGTCATTCTGCCACTCTCGGTGTTGCTGGTCTTCCTGGTCCTCGCCGCCCAATACGAAAGCGTGATCCTACCTTTGGCCGTTCTGCTCATCGTGCCGATGGGACTGCTTTCCGCAATCGCCGGAGTCTGGGTGATCGGTGGTGACAATAATATCTTCACTCAGATCGGACTGGTTGTGCTGGTCGGGCTCGCCTGCAAAAACGCGATCCTGATCGTCGAATTTGCCCGGGAGCTGGAGCATCGTGGGCTCGGCATCTATGAAGCCGCCATCGAAGCCACCCGTCTCCGCTTGCGTCCGATTTTGATGACTTCCATCGCCTTTATCGCGGGTACGATTCCCTTGGTCACTTCCACCGGTGCGGGAGCGGAAATGCGCCATGCCATGGGGATCGCCGTTTTCGCCGGGATGATTGGTGTGACCAGCTTTGGACTTTTTCTCACGCCGATTTTTTATGTCCTTTTGAGAACGTTGGCAAAGACCTTTGCTTCAAATTCTCCTCATACCGATCTGGACCTTCCTGAAATTTCAGCAAACGAATCGAAGGCACATGAGACAGTGGAGAGCAATTAACGGTTCGGGACAGAGTGGGCCTGAAGGTAAATACACTACTTCACGATACCACCCAAGATAAGCCCCCCAAGAAACAATCATTTTCAGCAAAATCCGCTGCATGGTTGCTGCCTGCTTTTGAACACAAAGTAGCGTTTTAAGGCTCGCCGATGAAAAATCGTCCTGACGAGCCGCTCCACTGTAAGCGACTGCACGGACATTCCTTAGAAGTAAGGAAGGGGTTGCGGGGGCAAGGTTGCCCCTCCCGCCTCATCAACGGTCGTCGTCTCTTCCGCGTCTCCAAAGTCGATAGGCCCCATCGTCTTCGGCCAGGTAGACGCAACAGTTCCCTGCATCAGGCTCGCCAAAAACGAATTCTGGGAAAATAGCACGTACCGCATCATCGAAAAAACGGGGACAGCCACGTGGACCTGCTTCGTAACTGACAAAGTTGTCTGGCTCTCCAAACGACGCGGCACCATCCAAATGGAACACCTCGCCTTCGTGCAGATCATCCAAGACGGAGACGAAATATTTCTCAACGAGATCAAATACTAAAACCCAGAACTACCTCCAAAAACGATAATTCCAATGACAAAAGAAGAATATCAAAACGATCCGCGCTTCAAGGCTTTCATCGCCTTCAAGGATCAACTCGAGACCGAGAGTGATCGCGGGTGCGCTTTAGCGTCAGCCGCTTTCCTCGACAACGAACTGGAAGCCCTCCTTAGGAAGAGACTCGTGCAAACTAACAAAGGATGCCTTAACGATGCCCTCGACTATCGCGGTGCCATGGGAACCTTCTCGTCACGCATTGATATGGCGTACCTTGTCGGAATCATCCCCGCAAGTGCACGCAATGATCTCCACCTAATTCGCAAAACTCGCAATAAATTCGGCCATTTTCTTGAAATCAACAGCTTCGAAACCGAAGAGATTGCAGGATGGTGCAAAATGCTCCATTGGAGCTTCAGAGAACCTGAAGTCACACCGAGGGCGCATTTCAATAACGCTGTGACAATGCTGCTCGCCTTCCTCCAATACCTAACGGTAGTCACCATCGATGAGGAAACGTACATGCCGTATCCCACCCAAGCCGACAAGCTGGCCATACGGCAACGGGCCAATGCGGAAACCGACCAGCAGATCATAAAAGATCAAGAAATGGAGGTCGCCAAACTCAACGAAGACATGCGGCTTCTTGCGGATCCCGCCACTCCAAAAGCCGAAAGAGACCGCATCATGACAGAACTCCACGCTGAATTCTTCGGCGGCTAGAGTCGATGTTCAGAGTACAAGGCGCCCCGGACAAAAATCTCGCCAGCCCGAAAATCTGGTGCCAAGCTGGTGCCAGCAAATTGGCACCTAATGGCGGTTTGTGTCGGTTCCTGACGCTTCTACCGGTTCCTCTTCAGAGGTAACCCAGAGGTGAAGGGGTTGCGGGGGCAGGATTTGAACCTGCGGCCTTCAGGTTATGAGCCTGATGGGATTTTGACCATCTTTCGATATTTCCAACGTGGCCCGTTCAAACATCCAACCCTATCCTTCCCTCTTGAGATGAGGCACTTCTGCATTTGGTGGATCGAGTTTGGCTGCTGGTCAGCGTCGGCCCAAGGCTCTCCAGTTCGGCAAAAAGAGAATCTGTTGCATGTTTGTTGCACGTTTTTTTCGAATTTCGCTCTTGGTAAGGGTGGATTCCGCCTGCTACGGGAATATCAATGGCCGGTTCGGGTCTATAAACAGTGAGATTGCCATCGAGTATATGTTGGCTATCCATGGCTGATGGATGTGTCGGACGCCCTTGCCCAGATAGATAACCATCTCTCTTGCCCCTGTCAAAACTGGCTCTTGGGCGCCGGGGTGAGTCTGGAGGCGGGTATCCCGCTTATGACTACGCTCACGACACGCATATTCGCGCTGCTGGATGGCAAGAGGGCCGGTCCGGTGATCACAGCAATTAAGAATGAACTGCCCGCATCCGCCCATATCGAACACGTTTTGAGTCAGTTGATCGACTACATCACCATTTCAGAGCGGTCGCGTAGCGGCGAAATCATCATCGGGGGCGTGACGTACACGACGGAGATGCTTAGCAATGTTCACCATGACATTTTGCAGGTAATCAGCGACATTGTTCGATGGGGATACGTCCCTGCCAACCCACCCGAGTTGGAGAAACAGGGGAGTTACGACAACCCCATTGTGTCGGTGGACGACCATCTGCGTTTCGTAAAAGGGCTCTTTGTAAATCGCCGTGCCGGACTCGGAAATCGCCGCAAATCCGTCAAACTCTTCACAACAAACTACGACACCTTGATCGAGGACGCACTTGCCCTGGCCAACGTCGAATACTATGACGGCTTCTCTGGCGGAGCAGTCGCCTTTTGGAACCATCCCTTTGGTACTCCTGATCCGGAGGAAAAGCATGATGCCTGCGTTATCAAACTTCACGGCTCGATCGACTGGCGTGTTGGCGTCGGTGACCTTGTGAGGCGTGTTCGTTTGGGGGACGCCTATCCGGTAAAACGCACTTCTGCTCTGATTTACCCACAGGCTTCCAAGTACCTTGCGACGCAGCGCGACCCATTCGCGACTCAATTTGATCGCCTCCGTCGAGCGCTGAGTTCACACAATGATAATATCCTCGGAGTATGCGGTTACAGCTTTGGTGACGATCACGTCAACGCCGAGATTCAAGTATGCATGCAGCACGCAGAGAACAAGACCACTCTCTTGGCCTTCGTCAATGAGACCGCGGGCAAGCCACCCGAGGTCCTGGAAAAATGGAAGTCTCTGCCTTGGGGTGAAAGAGTCTTCGTTGCGACCGACGCCAGGCTCTTCCACGGCACGGAGGAATTAATGATCGCCGAACCCGGCAAGCCGCTAGCTTGGTGGACATTTCGCGGCCTTACCAAGTTTCTTCAGGACGGAACCACCGCATGAAAACGGCGCTCTACGAGCAGAATCCCAATCTTCGGATCGGCCATGTGGTCGAGGTGTCCGGGAATTCCATCAAGGTTGAGCTCGACGTCCAGATCTCAGAGCTTTCCAGAACGGTGGACGGGGTTATTTACCCCATCGGTCAGATCGGCAGTACTGTCAAAATCCACTTTGGGCGGAAGATCATCTTCGGTTTCGTCACCCTTCTGCGCATGCGCTCGGAAGAGGAGTCGAAATCGCCCGTTCCTCCGGACGCCGATTCGCGCGTGATGGAGATCGATCTCTTTGCTGAGGCATCCTGGGCAAGCGACTCCAAGAAGTTGACCTACAGCCGTGGAGTGACCATCTATCCGTTGCCGCGTCAGCCGGTATGCCTGGTCACGAAGGAAGAGGCAAAGGTTCTTTACGAGGCCGCCGAGGGCACCCTTAAGGGCGATAGCGATCCCATGATCGCGTTCGCGACCTATGTCGGATCCGACCAAACGCCCTGCCGGGCCAATATCAACAAGATGTTTGGGCTACATTGTGCGGTGCTAGGCTCAACCGGCTCCGGCAAGTCCGGAACAGTGGCGGCGTTGCTCCACGCAGTCCTAAATCACAAGACTGAGGACGGGGTTGTCCTCAAGCCGCGCATCATCGCCATCGACCCCCATGGAGAGTACGGCAAGGCATTCGGCAAGCGAGCGAAGGTCTACCGCGCCTACGACCCTATCGGTACCGACGAGTCAGCGGGCGATCCCGTAGCACTGCCTTATTGGCTCATGACAGCGGAGGAGTTCCGCTCCCTGGTCATCGGCAAGACCGAGTTTGAGGCGACCACCCAACACAACATCGTCTACAAGGCTCTTACCCATGCCCGTATGGCTGAAGCGGGGTTGGTTGAACACGCCCCGGATCGCTATGCGATACAGTTACCAAGCGATCACGAGAATTGGGAAGCGAAACGACTAGCAGGAGTTACTCCCGAGCAAATCGCGGCCTTCAATCGTGACAAGCCCCGTCCTTTTTCCCTGCGTGAGGTTCACAATCATATTCGGTATGCGCAGGCGAGTCGGAAGTCAAAATCGAACATGACCGAGCAGGTCCCAGACGCCGAGTTTGCCAAAACCTTTCGCTCGATCCTCGATAAGCTTGCGGTACTACGTTCGGATCCGCGCATCAAATTCCTGATGAAGGAGTATGCGCGGACAGACAGCCCGTCTCTGAGCGAGATAATCCAGCAGTTCGTCGCGGAGATCGTAAAGGATGGCGTCGCACAGGATATCCGCATCATCGACATCTCCGGGCTGCCTAACGAAGTGGCAGGTCCACTCACGGCTGCGATCGCTCGGTTGCTTTTTCAATACAAGCTCTACCAAAGCTCCGACGAGCGAAACCGCGATCCGATCCTACTGATCTGTGAGGAGGCTCACCGTTACGTCCCTGACCGGGGCGAGGCAGAGTACGCCGAGGCGCAGCGCGCCATTCGTCGCATCGCCCGAGAGGGTCGAAAATACGGCCTTGGCCTCATGCTGGTCAGCCAGCGGCCTTCTGATATCGAGGGGACCGTCATCTCGCAATGTAATACATGGCTGGTCATGCGCCTGACCAACCTGGCCGACCATCAGCACGTCTCACGGTTCCTGCCTGACCACCTTTCGGGAATGACGCGAGCCTTGTCTTCTCTTGGTCGCCAGGAAGCGCTCTTCGTCGGAGAAGGCGCCGCTTTGCCGGCCCGCATCCGGGTGAAGACTCTCCAGCCTGACCAATGCCCGAAGTCCAGCGACGTTCTCTTTCTTGAAGGCTGGAAGCAGGAAAAGCTCAAGTCCAACGAGATCCAAGAAATCGTTATGAGAATGGCACCGGCGACGGATACACCCTTGGGAGAATCGAACGTTGAAACGACGGCGCCAGCCGCGGCCAGCCCGGAATCCGGTACGCGCTCCGTGCCGGTTCCCGCGCCGAAACCTGCACCTACGACGCGCTCGGCTCCGGCATCAGGACGTATTCGACAGCCAGCACAGCCGGCGACGCCTCAGCCTGCGGAGGACACACCTTTCTGAGTCAGCATGCCTAGAAAGCCCATGTCGCAACCTCAAAACTGAATGCCAGACGAAATCACAACAGGGCTTAGCTTTAAGACGGAGACGCGGAGCGATTTGCATTTAACGGCGTCACATTAGCCGGGGTGGCGTTTCATCAACTTCCTCTCGAAGGACCGCCCGGTCGTTGGCGAATCCGCGGGCATGGTCCGAGGACTATCTACTTGGAACTACCTCGACAACTTGCGTGAGTCCGTTACGAACGTGCTGAGCTATCCCGACTCGCAATTTTTTCAATATCGCGCACTATTGCAGCGTGCCTAATTTCATTGAAAATTGGTGCGACTGTACTGACACCACCGTGGCAAGAGCGCACAAGCTTCATGTCCTCTCGGAGAAAGTCGGAGGCAGGACTGCCAGCCGTGATTCGTTTATCCAGACGATGGCGAGCCATTATGAAGACCCCAAAGCCTTCGCCGACCGCATCAAGCGGCGCGGTTATAAAAAGGCTGCCAAGACGCTGATTGATCGCTTGCCCACGACTAAAAAGGCCCGCTCCGGCCATATTGGAGAAATTCTGGCGACGGAAATCGTCCCGAACTTTTTCCCCACGTTCACGGTTCCGATAAAGCGGCTACGGTGGAACGATGCGCGGAATACCGCACTGCGCGGCGAGGATGTCATCGCAATTGAGCGACGCGCCAAATCTGTTCGTTTCCTAAAGGGCGAATCCAAAAGCCGAGTGAGTTTAGCCCCCAATGTGGTCGCCAAGGCTCGCAAGGCACTCGATGAAAACGAAGGACGACCTTCGTTACACGCTATGGGTTTTATCATGAATCGTCTTTTGGAACTGAACCAAGAGGATTTGGCATACGTCTTCGAGGACTACATGCTCACCACGACAATTCGTCCAAAACAGGTTGTACATATGTCTTTTGGATTAAGCGGAAATGACGCCTCATCTGCCTATGAAAACGACCTCAAAAACTACTCAGGCGAGATTGAGCAACATGCCATGTGTCTGCAAGTCAGTGATCATGCAACGTTTGTCCGCGAAGCCTATACCGATTTAGCACGCTATGCCCCGAACCCGTGAAGAACTTGAGGCGCGAATCGACGCCTCGCTCATCCCCGGCTTCCGAGGTCGATTGGTTGCGCGCGGTCTAGCTCGCAGCCTGATTTGGAGCGAAGGATTGGTTCCTGACGGTGCCACAGAATTCGCGGCCGCTTTGACGCCCGATCTCCTTGGTTATGGACTTGCTCTCTTTCGCATTGGGCTAGAGCTTCGTTCACTTGATCGGCGCAACGCGACGGCGGCGAAGGCGTTCGAACGCGCCGCAGAAGCCATCGAGGCGGTTATCAAAGATGGCTATCCCGAATGGGAAGATAGAGGGCTATATACCGTCATCGCTGCCACCGCTTACCATCTCGGCCACTTCTCGGCGAGAGCCTTCAGTCTCTTTCCTGCTGATACTGATCCTCTCAATTTAAGTTCATGCGAAGAAGCTCTTACCTGCTTGCTCCTTCGGGACATGCAAGGGCTTAGGGATCGTATCTTCCTTTGGTCAAACAATGGAGGATTTGACGAGTCGCTTGCCCAGAGATTCACCGACCAAGGAAGTGAGCTTTCCTTTGATAGCGCCTTTGTGCTTGCTCAAGATTCACTCTTTCATCAAGCGCTAGCCTGGTTTGATTACGGTCTCGAGTCTGGAGACAATGCTGCCATCGGTTCTGCGACTCGCCTCTTGATCGAAGGGGCGAACGAGGCCTCGGAGCTGGGTTCCGTTCCCTATTGGTGGATTTTCACCATCGCGCGGCACCTGATCGACGATCTTTGGGATTTTAGCCTGCATGTCCACCTGCCCGATCAGCCTCTGGATGACGCCCCTTCTTCCAGATGGAGGAATCTTCGTTGGCTTTTCATCGCCCTACTCGAGAAACGACACAGGGCCGAGATCGATTTGTGGCCCTCGCAATTATCCGCTGCTGCACGAGCAATCGACGTCACCGATGATTTGGTCGCAGCCCTTCCGACGAGCGCGGGCAAAACACGTATTGCGGAGATTTGCATCCTTCGAACCCTCTCTCTTGGTCATCGAGTAATATTTGTCACTCCGCTCCGCGCCCTCTCGGCACAAACCGAACGCACCTTACGTCAGACTTTTACTCCTCTGGGGTTCACTGTCTCTTCGCTATATGGGAGCAGCGGGTCTACTGGTGACGACGTCGACTCGCTGAAAAATCGGAGCATCGTGGTGAGCACCCCAGAGAAGCTTGATTTTGCCTTAAGAAACGATCCCAGCCTGATCGAAAATGTCGGGTTGGTCGTGTTGGACGAAGCTCACACGATAGGCATGGGGGAACGCGAAGTCCGGTATGAGGTGCTTGTCCAAAGATTATTGCGACGCCCTGACGCCGCGCAGCGACGGATAGTTTGCTTATCGGCGATCCTGCCGCAAGGTCCTCAACTCAATGATTTTGTCGGTTGGGTCCGGCAAGATCAGCCCGGCGACGCTATCAGTTGCGATTGGCGCCCGACACGCCAAAGATTTGGTGAAATTACTTGGGATGGAAAGCGGGCCGTTCTCACTTTCACGGTTGAGGATGAGAAGCCATACGTCAACCCCTTCTTTCAACAACGCCCGCCCGAAGGAAAGACAAAACCTTTGTTCCCGAAGAAGCTTAACGAGATTGCTCTGGCCAGTGTTTGGCAATTAATTGAGGAGGAGCAAACGGTCCTGCTTTATTCGCCTCAGAGGAATTGGGTAATCCCCATCGCTAGGGCCGTCGTCGAACTCCACCGTAAGAACCACCTGAAATCTCTCCTCACGGAGAATCCCGATGTAATTCAAGACGCTGTAAACATTGGGACGGAATGGCTAGGACAATTCCATCCGGCCGTCGAGTGCCTAAAGCTTGGAGTTGCCGTCCACCACGCCCAATTACCACGGCCTTTCCTGCGCGCAATCGAACAACTGCTCCGATCTGGAAAGCTAAAAGTAACCATCGCGTCGCCAACACTTGCCCAAGGTCTCAATCTTTCTGCAACTACCGTCCTCTTCTACGGGCTGACACGAAGTGGAGTTCTGATTCCTGGCGAGGAATTCGCCAATGTCGCTGGCAGGGCTGGTCGGGCGTTTGTCGATGTCGAAGGTCGAGTGCTCGGTCTCATTTCTGCGCCAGGGCATCGGAGCAATTGGGATAAGCTCCTCCGAACTTCTCGAGAGCGAGATTTGCGAAGCGGCCTCGCACGGCTCATCTGGGATTTCTGTAACAGAATCTCGATCAACCGAGGAATCGCTTCGACCAGAATCGCCGAGTTCATAATGGGAGATGCTCGTGCTTGGGAGGCTCCTTCCCTGAGGCAATTCAGAACTCAAAAAGCCAAAGACCGAATCGCGGAACAAGAGGCCTTTAATAAAAAATGGCAATCCGACGTTGCCAGCCTTGATTCTGCGATTCTGTCCATAGCTCAGCATGATACTTCCGTGGAAACGCTTGCCGCCGAGATCGACAATGCGCTCATTGGTTCGCTTTGGACCCGAACACTCGCCCACCAAAGTGATGAAACGAAAGGTGTGGTGCGCTCGTTGTTGTTGGGGCGAGCAAAGTTCCTCTGGTCTAAAACCACTCCAAGCCAGAGAAAGTCTTACTTCTTTGCTGGAGTCGGTTTCAAAACAGGTCAGTTCCTCGACGCGAATGGCGAGAAGCTAAGCGAATTGTTAAGTGCGTCGGATGAATCATTCAGTGCGGGCGATGTGGATCGCGCGGTGATCGCCCTCATTGCATTTGCCGAGATCATTTTTCAAATAGAGCCGTTTCGGCCAGAGAACTTGCTCCCGAATTGGAAGGTTATCCTATCAGCTTGGGTGAACGGAATTGACCTCTCAGATCTTTCTGGCGGCCAGGAGGAGGAGACGATTGAAATGATCGAAGGCGCTTTCGTCTACCGTCTTGTCTGGGGGCTCGAGGCCATGAGGGTCCGTAATGCCGCTTACAAATCGGAGGCAGAAGAATTGCCTGAAGCAGGGCGTGCGGCCCTCGCCGTCGAAACCGGCACTCATAGTATCTCCGCGGCATTGCTCATTCAGGCCGGTGTCCCGTCGCGCGTGGCTGCCGTTAAAGCAGTTCGTGATTGCGCGGCATCGTTTGACACATTGAAGGGACTGCGTAGATGGCTCTCGAGTCAGCGTGTGCAAGATCGCCTCGCTGAACCCAACTGGCCTACCACAGCAATGCACGGGCCATGGCGACAATTTGTTTCATCGCTCTCTAGCTCTGGTACTGCGGTCTGGAGCACTAGGTCGGCTAACTTGCAGCCCGCTTGGACTGCTCGGGTGCCCGCGCCGAAAACCCCAGTACGCATCCTCCATGACGCCAAAATTTCAGAAACCGTGGTTTATTCTATCGAACTGAATCGGTTAGGAACGATCGTGCCTTGCTTTGCCTGCGAGCCTGCCGGCGTGATAACAGCGGTGATAGGAAACGACGGTCGCTCTCTCGACTGCACCTACACAGGACCGTCTGACATATCCTTGGATACCCCACCCGCTTGACACCGTTATTCGGCTCAAATCCTTCGCATTAGTCGTAGCTGACATCCACTTCAATCCCGAGCAGCTTATCTTCCGGAGCATCGTCCTTAAGCTCTAGCACCGTGTTTTTAACGATAATCCGATCGAAATCGGCTTGCCCAAGGATTCCACGAACCGCGTCGATTTGGTCTTGGTTGACAGTAGCGATGTACTGGAAGTCGGACTCCGTAGAGATATCGGAGGCGAGTCGAAAAATCTCTGCCCGCTGCCGTGGGTCAATATCAGAGTACAAGCGACTGTCGTGGCAGAGGAATCGAACCTCGTGATTTCTGCGGAGGGCCGCCACAGTAAGGTCATAGGCAAAAATCTTTGCCTCGTTGATCCCGTCAGACGCGTCGGCGATGATTTTGGCATCAATTTTAAAACGGGTCTGATTTTCGCCCGCATCGTTTTCAATCGTCAGACCACTTGGCTTTCCCGGATAGATTCGCCTCGTGAATCGCCGAAAGATTTCACCGGCACTATCTACCGTAGATTGATGCGCATCCAAGTATTTCCCAGATTCGACGTTCGCGGTTGCCAACTCAACTTGGAGATCGTTGCTCCGATCTTTGAACTTTTTCGTCAATGCCTTGAAATCGATAAGCTTTTGAAGGCGGTTTCGGATTTCGTTAGACCGATCCTTGAGCGATAACAATTCCCCTAGCGCCCCGTGGTCATTGAGGAATTTAAGCTTACCATCTAGTTCGCCATTCAAAGTCGCCATCCTCGACTCAGTCGATGTCAGCCGCTGTTGATGGCTATCCTTCTCTTTTTTAAGGCGTGCTCGCCTGGTTTTCAAAAGCTCTGAATGAAATTGCTCCACCTCACTCAAGTTGCGAAGCAATTCTGGGGGGAAGTGTATTTTAGCTTGCTCGTAGAGTTCACGAATTGAATCAAGGGAGACCTCCGGCTGGGCTTTCAAGGATTCCTCTATCTGTCGAAGGTTTGCCGTTAGGGCAACAGCATTATTCCGCAGGGTTTGAAGCTGCGATTTCAACTCATCAGCTTCCTTCTCTACATCATGGTAATTTTCAGCAACCTTAAAACCGGTGAGACTGGTCTCCAGCGCAGCCAACTGTTCTTCAAGCTCGCGAATATCGAGCGCAACGTCCTTTTTTCCGTTGAAATATTCTTTGATAAATGGATCCTTGGAAAATCTGCTGCTCATGTCCCGCATTGATCGCAACTCATCCACCAAGTTGTATTTTTGAATGACCAAGTTTATATCCAGCCCTAATAGAAAGGCGGATCTAATCTGTCGTTGAACGGGCTTTTCGCTGTGGTGAATTCCATCCCATTTTGAATACGCCATTTTCCCCGGCCTCAAAAATGATCCGAGAAGGGAACGAAGTGTTAGAAATTTCGCAGACTCCGTTTCAGGAAAGATGAGTGTCTGTAATCGACTTCGAAAATCGTCCAGATTGAGTTTCTCAGAGCCAAATTCGACAAAACCGGGGTCCGACACCTTTCGGACAATAGAGAGTTCACGGCCCTCGATTGAGACGCGCAAAGTGAACTCCCAGCTGCTCAACTGTGTTGTAAACGATTCTTTGGGCTCGGCACCAAGGCAATAATTGATGAGATACAAAAGTAGCGATTTGCCCACGCCGTTATAAGTGTGAGTATCAGTTGCTCCTTCTGAAGCTTCGATCGTTGCAACGGAGGGAGTGTCAGCTTGGGGCGCCTCAGGGACTTCGGTCTCGTTCGGCGCGCCGGTTGCCGGAACCTTCGGGGCAACAGTGGTCACGTCGTCTGGTGTGCCATTTGTCGCATCGAGCGCAACATTGACCGGCGACTTGACCACTGCGCTTTTCTTTTGCTTGCCAACAATAAAGGAAGGTCCACTCGGGCGAAAGAAAACCGGGTGAAAGCTTTCGGCATTTGCCGTCAGTGAAATTAGGCGCATCGCTTTACCCCCCCGTCCAGGGTTTTCTCGATAGCGCGCATAGCAAAGAGAAAATCAACCGCAAGCACTAGGTCCTCAAAGCCGGTCTTCTGAGGAATGATTTTCTTTTTGCGCCTGAGCTCGCGAATATCATCCCAGAGCGAATCAAGGCTTTTCGGCGCATCAAGGCACAATAAGACGCATGCTCCTAGCCCAAGAATCGTCTCATTGAGGCGAACGTGCTTTTCTGGCAACAGCTGGACGTTCATAACAAGCCCGGATCCTTATAAATATCACATGTCTCGAAAAAATATGCTAACAGCACGATCGCAGCGTCTTGGCCGTGCTTGCTTATCGGCATCGGCGTCACTTTTTCCAATAACGAAAAGAAAATTACGTCCCCTGGCTCGCCATGTCCGACGCCTTGAGTATTAGTGGCCTGAAAACACGTTTCATATATTTCAGCAAGCTTATCGCGCACGGCTGTTTTAGAAAAAGTTCCGTGGCTGCTAAAAAAACTATCGACCGCACCTGATTGCAAATTTGCCGCTGTTATGAGAGATGCAACTGGGTCGGAAATGCGATTTAATCGGAGTTTTTCCTTGAAATCAGGTACCCGCAGAATGGCACCTGGAGTGACCAAATTGCCGTGTTCGATGACGTGACTCAGAACGTCGGTGAATACACTGAAATCCAAATCCGAGATGTCTTTGGGTGACGGCAATTGCCCAACAATCTTAATAAGATTGCGGTCGCTCAATTCCCCAATAATCCGCATCAAATCGCTGTTCAGGAAAGGGCGGCACTCGGCCAAGCCGTGCTTCTTTTTCAGTTTAAGTAACGCTGCTTCTATCGTTGGATATGTTCCCTTGAAACGATCGTTCAAGACATAATAGAACTCCTTCACGGGCGAGAGGGTATTCCAATAGGCATGCAGTCCTGCGAAGTCTGCCTCAAGCTTATCTACTGCATCCGTGATCTTTTGAGAAATGTCCTCAGGCGCGTAGACCTGAAAATATTTCCCCTGATTCCCGCAGAACCCGTCGTTCTTCTTGTCGCCCAGCGGCCCCTGGGGCTTGACCGGGCGAAAATCGCCGTCCCGTAGTGTCATCACATCCACAAAAAAGTCCTCGTAGACCTGACCAGTGCAGCGAAGAACGCGACATTCGAGTACTTTATCGGCGATCGCCTGTTGCTCTGGAGTAAGAGGCACGTTCGATTAAATCACACCTCGTACCCTTACGCAAAGTCAATCAGGGGCAAGGATATGCGTGCGGCACTCAAGTGATACATCCAAGGCCACCTGCCATCCGAATGGGTGCCATGTGCCATGCTATCTGGGCCTAACGGAGACGGCCGGGGGGATGGTTTATCCGGTCAGGTCGGGCGTCGGGCACCATTGGTGACTGAATTGAGCTTCAATTGCGGCGCAGGGACCTTAAGCTCCCAGGATGTTCGCCAGCGATTTTTGTAATTTGATCGAGACATTTTTGGTGGCGTTTTGGTCTGGATGCATTTCCAATCGGGTTGTCGACGACACGAAAGTTTACACGCGATGAATGTCGAAGACTTGAAGCCCAACAAAATTCTGCGCGGACCGATCTTTCCGGAACCGGTTCAAATCATCGTCTGCGTCCCCATGGGCAATGCGGTGAAGATCATCGCCAAGGGTCTCAATACCTCGCGTGTTTACGAACCGATTCTCACCCCGGATCAACTCGACACGCTCGAAACCACGCCCGACACCGAACCATTTGACGGCGACTCGCTGCGATTCCGTCTCGCCGTCGAAGCCATGCGTCTCGCATTAGCGTTTGAATACGACCCCTACTTTTCGCTTTCCATAGCGCGAGTAGACCCGCTCCCCCATCAACTTGAGGCGGTCTATCAGTATTTTATGGCGCTGCCGCGCATCCGTTTTCTCCTCGCGGATGACCCCGGCGCGGGCAAGACCATCATGGCCGGCTTGCTCCTTAAGGAGTTAAAAATTCGTGGCCTCGTCAAACGCACACTTATCATCACGCCAGCCAGTCTTTCGTTCCAGTGGCAGCGTGAAATGAAAGACAAGTTCCGCGAAAATTTTGAGATTATCCGCAGCGACGTGCTGCGGGCAAACTATGGTTCCAACCCCTGGCAGGACAAGAATCAGGTCATTACTTCCGTTTCATGGGTATCGCGTATCGACGACGCGAAGGAGAGCCTGCTGCGGAGTCATTGGGATTTAATCATCGTTGATGAGGCCCATAAAATGAGCGCGGCCAGTCGCGACAAAACAACGTTGGCTTATGATCTGGGGGCCGAACTCTCCAAGATGACCGATCATTATTTGCTAATGACCGCCACGCCCCACAAGGGCGACCCAGACAATTTCTGCCTGTTTCTTGAACTGCTTGATCGTGACGTTTACGGTGATGTGAAGAGCTTGGAAGAGGCGATGCGTAAACAGGAGGCTCCGTTCTATCTTCGCCGCGTTAAGGAGGCTCTCGTTTCCTTCCCTGATCCTGAAACCGGCAAGGTGAAGGCACTGTTTACCAGGCGCAATGTACGAACAACGGAATTTCAAATTACTGCCGATGAACTAGATTTCTACGATGCCCTGACTCGTTTCGTCGAAGACCAATCGATCAAGGCAGCCTCGGAAGATTCCGCCCGTGGCCGTGCGCTCGCCTTCACGATGGCGATGCTCCAGCGCCGCTTCGCTTCGAGCATCTACGCGGTGCGTCGCAGCCTCCAGCGCATGAAAGACAAGCGTGAACACATCCTTGCTAATCCTGAGGCATATCGTCAGTCGCAGATCAATAAGCGTCTGCCCGACGATTACGACGACCTTCCTGAAGAAGAGCAGCAGGGAATAGTTGCTGAACTTGAAGACCTAGTCGCTTCTTATGACCCAGCGACCCTACGGGAGGAGATTGTCGAACTCGGAAAGCTGATACTACTGGCACAGACGCTTGAAAAACGTGAAGTCGAATCGAAGCTAGTTCGTCTGCGGGAACTCATACAACAAAATGGTATCTTCGCTGATCCGAAGATGAAGCTGCTCATTTTCACCGAACACAAAGACACGCTCGATTTCCTCTGTGGCGACGGCAAAGACGGACGGCCTCTCGGCAGACTTCGCGAATGGGGACTCACCGTGACGCAGATACATGGCGGAATGAAAGTCGGTGATCGCGACACGCCGGGAACCCGTATTTTTGCTGAACGAGACTTCCGCGAGTCCGCGCAAGTGCTCGTCGCGACTGAAGCCGCAGGCGAAGGCATTAACCTACAATTCTGCTGGTTGATGATTAACTATGACATTCCCTGGAATCCCGTGCGACTGGAACAGCGCATGGGCCGCATTCATCGGTACGGTCAGGAAAAGGATTGTCTCATATTCAATTTCGTTTCGACGAATACCCGTGAGGGCCGGGTGCTCCACAAGTTGTTCGAGCGCATCCAAGCAATTGAGGACGACCTCGATCCCAAGCGCACAGGAAAGGTATTCAATGTCCTCGGCGACGTTTTTCCCGCAAATCAGTTGGAGAAAATGATTCGCGATATGTACGCCCACAATCAGATGGACGAGGAATTAATCAAGCAGCGGATCATCGAGCAAGTGGACACGAAACGGCTGGAGAGCATCACCAATTCGACCTTGGAGGGCCTGGCTAAGCGGGAGCTGAATCTTTCCGCGATCATTGGCAAATCCGCTGAAGCCAAGGAACGGCGCCTTGTGCCCGAAGTCATCGAGGATTTCTTCACCCAGGCTGCGCCCATTGTCGGCGTTCATCCGAGCGAAATCCGCGAAGGTGGGCACGTTTACAAACTCGGGAAAGTGCCCCGCTCGCTCTGGCCAGTCGGAGAGCGTCTGGAACCTCGCTTTGGCAAGCTGGGCCGCGAATACCGGAACATCGTCTTCGATAAGGAGTATTTGAAGCGTGATCCGACCCTGGAATGGGTCACTCCGGGGCATCCTCTGTTTGAAGCGGTTCGAGAAGACGTGACCGAACACGTTCGGGAAGATTTACTCCGGGGTGCGGTCTTCTACGACATTCACCAAGCTCACCCGTATCGGCTTGATGTATTCGCCGCGTCCATCACGGACGGTCGCAATAACCAGCTTCACCGCCGAATATTCGTGGTGCAGTCCGATGCCAGTGGTACGATGAGCATTCGCCAGCCGACTATCTTTCTCGATCTGGCCCTGACCCCAAAGAACACAAAGGTACCTGACGGAACCGGGTTGCCCGACCGCGCCGCTGCCGAACAATTCCTGGTTTCTTCGGCGCTTAATCCCTTTCTGTCTGAAGTCGCTGCCCAACGGACACATGAGACGGCGACCATCGAACGTCACCTCAAGATCAGTCTCAACGAGTTGATCCATCGCCAGAACCTCCGCATGGCCGAAATCCACGAACAGGGAAAGTTCGGCGACGAGACATTGGTCGCGGCGAACATGAAAAAAGTCGAAGACAAGCTCGATGAACTTAATGGTCGGCTTGAGCAACGCACGGCTGAACTGCGTCGCGAAGGTGAGTGCATGATCGGTGAAATCCAGCACATTGGCAGGGCGTGGGTTTTGCCGCATCCAGAGCGGAACTCGCCGCAAATCCGAGAGATGGTCACCGATCCTGAGATTGAACGAATCGCCGTCCAACAGGTCATCGCCCACGAGGAGGCACGTGGATGGACGGTCGAGAGCGTTGAGCAGGACAATCGCGGCTTCGATCTCATCTCCCGCAAACCCCATCCCGAAGACCCGAACACCGCCATTGAGGTCCGCTTTATCGAAGTCAAGGGCCGCGCCCAGTCTGGCGACATCGCCTTGACCTCCAACGAATACAACACTGCGAGACGTCTGCGCAAGGATTACTGGCTCTACGTCGTCTTCCACTGCGCCACACCGAATCCGTCGCTTAACATCCTTAACGATCCGTCGACGCTGGACTGGCAGCCCATCGTCAAGGTTGAGCATTATCGGCTGAAACAAGATTCAGTGAAGCACCCGGTGAAACTTAACGAGGATGCGCCGCCATACGGAACCGGGGAGGAATCGTGAAGCCTTTACCCCCAATCAACGATGCCATCCTCGTGGCCCTCGCACAGTTGGTGGACGATGCCCAGACAGGTCGTCGCGATCCGAGCCACGATCAAATTGGCTTTTGCGTCGAGAAGGCCGGCCTAAAACATGTAGACCCGCTTACGCAGGGACAAACTGTCGGCAAAACGAAGCGTTTGCGGGCTGTCTTTAGCCAAGCTCTTAACGATGATTTCAAGGCCGCTCAAAAATTGACTGACATCCTTATCAGTCATATTCGTGGATTGGGCGGATTTCGTCCTACGTCGCCAAACTACGTCGGCGCGGATGCGATTCACAACTTGCAGGCTGCTTTTGAGACGGAAGGGTTTGTGTTAACTAACGATGGGGAACTTTCACCTAAAGTTCTTGACTCCCTATCGGGTGCTGAACTGACGGTCGCGTTAAGCACTTACGTACGGCGCGCGCAGCGTGGAGCCGACGATGCTGCGTTGCTAACCGGCACGGGGAAGGACCTTCTCGAAGCAACAGCGGCACACATTCTCGTGGAAATCTGGAACAACAGTAATCCTCCGCATAACTTTCCAACGCTGCTTGGACAAGCATTTGCGGCACTTGGTCTGAAAACGTCTCAAGACAAACCCCAACAAGGTGAGCCTGTTCAATATTGCGTTCATCGGGCTATGTTTGACGCCGCATGTGCGGTCAACAGGCTTCGTAACAAGGAAGGAACCGGTCACGGGCATCCGTGGATGCCGACCCTTACTCCTGACGAAGCTAAAACAGCTGCGCAGATAATGGGGATTGTCGCCGGAATGCTTATTGATGTACTGCGCGAGCGAAAGAAATAACCCAACATCTCGAAATAGCCTCACATCGCCGCCGACAGAATTGTTGCTCAACCGAAATGACTTATCCTAAACGCCTCATCGAAGTCGATCTGCCGATCAAACGCATCTCCGCGCACGCGCGGCGGGAGAAGTCTATCCGGCATGGGCATATTTCCACGCTGCATATCTGGTGGGCGCGACGGCCTTTGGCGGCGTGTCGGGCAGTGATTTGTGCGGCCCTGTGGCCTGACCCGTCAGATCCCCTTTGCCCCACCGCGTTCCGGGATAAGGCGCGCGAGTTGATGCTCCAATGGACGAATCACCAGCGGCAAAGCCTTTTGAGTCCGGAAAGTCGCCCTCGGTTTGATGCCGCTCGGCTTAAACCGAAGACATTTGATGATGATGGTGAGTTGCGCGGAGCGCTTCTCGACTTTATCGCGGATTTTGCCAATTGGGACAATTCCACCGTCCCCGAATATCTCGACACCAGCCGTGCGCTCACCCAAGCCGCGCACCAGGCGTTGGGCGGCGCGTCTGGCACCCGCCCGCTCGTTGTGGACCCTTTCGCGGGCGGCGGCTCAATTCCGCTTGAAGCGTTGCGCGTGGGCGCGGACGCCTTTGCCAGCGATCTCAATCCTGTACCCGTACTGCTGAACAAGGTAGTCCTCGAGTATATCCCCAAATACGGTCAGCACCTCGCCGATGAAGTTCGCAAATGGGGCCAAAAAATTAAAAGCGAAGCTGAAAAGGAACTGGCTGAATACTATCCCAACGACTCCGACGGCGCAACGCCCATTGCCTACCTCTGGGCACGGACAATTCAATGCGAAGGTCCCGGCTGCGGCGCCAGAGTGCCCATCATTACGCAACTCCTGCTTGCAGAGCGGAAGACTTCCAGAGTCGTTCTAAAATGCGTTCCAGATGCAACGCAAAAAACCATAAGAGTTCGCGTCTTAACGAGACCGAAATCTGAAGAAATTGGAGAGGGAACTGTAAAGCGAAGTTCAGTAACGTGTCCGATTTGCGACTACACCACCCAAGCCGCCAATGTTCGCGGCCAGTTTGCTGGTCGGAAAGGCGGATGCCACGATGCCAAGCTTCTTGCCGTCGTCACTATTTCGAGCGACCGCGAGAAAAAGTATCGCGAGCCGACAGATTTAGACCTGGAGATTGTTGAGCGCGCAAAGCTCCAAATTACAAAGCTGGCCGCCCCCAAGATGTCCGCCATACCTAATGAACCATTACCATATCTAAGGAGCATTTTTAATATTCATTTGCTAGGAGTCAGCGAGTGGGGCCAGCTATTTACACCGAGACAAGCATTACTCCTCGCTACGTTCGCTAAGATCATAAGGGAGCGGGCGGAGTCATCTAAGACAGAACCCAGTTCCACTGCTGTAATTACTTGCCTTGGGCTAACCCTCGACAAAATGGCCGATTTTCATACCAGTTTGGCCCGCTGGATTCATCAGGGAGAGAAAATTGGAAACACTTTCGGAAGACAGGCATTGGGGATTATCTGGGATTACGCTGAAGCCAATCCATTTGGCAATGTTAGTGGCTCGTGGGATCGTTGCGTAGAATACGTATCTGAGGTAATTGAACACAATCGATGTCTTGCTAACGCGGGTAGTATCGAGCAGGCATCAGCGACAAATCATCCGCTGCCAAACGACTCAGCTTCGGCATTCGTTACGGATCCTCCGTATTACGATGCTGTACCATACGCGGACTTGTCGGATTTTTTCTATGTCTGGCTGAAGCGCTCCATTGGAATTCTGCACGAGAAACTTTTCCAAGAACTCACCAGTCCGAAGGAAATGGAAGCCGTACAATTGGCAGAGAGGAACAAACTCTACGCATACAAAACGCGAGAGAACTTTGAGCGACGCATGGCAGATGCGCTTTCCGAAGGTCGCAGAGTCACGATTCCGTCTGGAGTTGGAGTGATTGTTTTCGCACACAAGACCACGCAAGCGTGGGAAACAATGTTACGCGCGGTTATTGATGCCGGATGGATTGTAGTAGCTTCGTGGCCGATTGACACCGAACGCCAAGGGCGCTTTCGAGCGATGGATTCCGCCGCACTGACATCCTCCGTCCATCTCGTTTGCCGTCCACGCGAGAATTCCGACGGATCGGTGCGTACGGACGAAATTGGCGATTGGCGCGACGTATTGCAGGAGTTACCACGCCGTATCCACGAATGGATGCCCCGTCTGGCCGAGGAAGGCGTTGTGGGCGCGGATGCCATCTTCGCCTGTCTCGGTCCGGCCCTCGAAATCTTCTCCCGCTATTCGCGCGTGGAAAAAGCGAGCGGCGAGGCCGTTACTCTTAAGGAATATCTGGAGCAAGTCTGGGCAGCCGTCGCCAAGGAAGCCCTGGCTTTGGTCTTCAAAGACGCTGACACAACGGGTTTCGAGGCCGACGCCCGTCTCACGGCGATGTGGCTCTGGACGTTACAGGCCGGGGATTCATACTCACAAAACGCGGATGGCGCGGAGGAGGATGACAATGCGGATGACACAGAGGGCGGCAAAGGTGGCAAGGCGAAGAACAGTGGATTCGTACTCGAATACGACGCTGCTCGCAAGATCGCCCAGGGCCTCGGTGCGCCGCTGGAAGATTTGGCGTCGCTCGTTGAAGTGAGCGGTGAGACGGCACGGCTTCTTCCAGTTGCCGAGCGTACGCGGTACCTTTTTGGCAAGGACCAGGAGGAGTCACCGTTGAGTCGAAGGCCGAAAAAGAAGGATCAACAACTCGGCTTGAACTTGTTTGAGGAACTCACCGAGGGAAACGACGTGGACGCGACCTGGGGTGAAAAGACGGTGCAAAAGCCCGGTGTGACGGTCCTCGACCGTATCCACCAAGCCATGATCTTGTTTGCTGCGAGCCGGAGTGAGGCCCTGAAGCGGTTCCTCGTGGACGAGGGCATCGGTGCAGATGAACGTTTCTGGGGGCTGGCGCAGGCATTGTCCGCTCTCTATCCGCCACGCTCGGAAGAAAAGCGCTGGGTGGATGGCGTGCTCGCAAGGAAAAAGGGCCTTGGATTCTAAGCTTGGATTTAGGAAAGACCAAAATATGTCGAGCCTCATTTGTTGGCCTACTTATTATAAGGATGAATCGGAACGACATATAACCATTATCGCCGACTCTCTATTTAGCTCGCCAGGGATTGGCCAGAGTTATTCGAAACTCCTAGAGCTAGGGCCTAAGGTGTTTACGATACCAGTTCGAGCTTTTGGTCTTGGGAAAAATCCCCCTGTTTTTCAGGAGTCTTTAGGTTTAGGATTCGTCGGAAACGTAATTTTGGGTCAATCCACGGCTCTCCTCGCAACTCAAGCCTTTCATAATTTGCATCATACGGGAATAGCCTCAATACCTCCTTCCCTTAGAGATTTTGCTCTTTGCATTGGAAAGATTGCCGTCGAACTTTTGACGAGTTATCGCAACCCCAAAGATTTAAGTGATACGCAATTCGTTTTAGTCGGTAATTGCCTAAGAGAAAAAAAGCCCGCTGCTTGTACGATATCGTTCACGAAGGGCAAGCCAGAAGTGCTGACTTACTACTTGGCGAAAGATGATGAAATATTAATTTTTGGTGCAGATTGGGAAGCTATACACAAAGATATAATGCTATTTAGAGAGAATGCTGCTAATGAGTTTGAGTGGGTATGGGCACCTAAGGCTGTTTTGCACCAACATATAGTGGAGAAAAGAAACAAGACTATCGGGGGGATTATACATGGAGGAATTGTACGCCCAGTCAAAGGTTTCATTTTAAGAGAAGTTACTTTCCAGGTGCCGAAGAAACCAACGTTTAGTACCGTGGGATTGCCTCCGTTTTCTCCTACGACCATCGGAAATTGGCAGTTCTTCCCGCATTCAATGGAGTATGGATCGTGGCAAGATAATTAGTAATTCGTTTTTCTTCTGAAGAACCAATGAACGATACTGCGATACAATTTCTTTTTCGGAAGGCCCTCCTGCAAACGCTACGAGACGAGCGTCACGCTGAACCTTTACGAACGGCTGCCATAGCCGGGCGACTAACCCCATGGACAACCGCGTTGACGTGTGCCGCCGTCGAAGCCTGCCGACGCCTCCAATGGCGGGCCTCTGCCAAAGGGCACCACGCCGAATTGCTGCCCGTGAGCCGGGGCGAATATCTGAACCTGGATGTGATGGCCTTCGGCATGGGTGAAAGCCGCTGGAGATTCCCTCTGGCCGTAATGGAACTGGAAAATCAGACCCGCGAGGATTTTATCGCCTATTCACTCTGGAAGTTGTTAAGTGTCCGTGCGGAACTACGAGTGTTGTTCTGCTACCGAAAAGAAGCGGCTGATGCCGGTCCTTTAAGGCAGCATCTTCAAAAGGAGGTGGTCGAGGCGCTGGGCATTGGCGGACGAGTGGCCTTGGAAGGAAGAACGCTGCTGGTAATTGGTCGGCGTGCGGAGGCGGAAACTTTTCCGAACGGTTTTTTTGGATGGTGGGAGTTGGAAACAAACACAGGACGATTTGAAAGCTTTTGAGAGGATCACATGAAGCTGAAACCCTGGTATGATGTTGTAAAGCCGCGTGCCGACTTGCGCGAGGGCAAGTCGCAGGATGCCTCCGAATTTGCAGTTCATCTGGATCGAGTGCGTGATGGCACCGCTGGAGATAATTACGGGAAGCCGGACTTGTTTTTCGCGAAGACATTCCTTGCCACCAATCTTCTCGATCTCGCCGCGCAAACTGTACGCCGGCTTTCCGGAGAAACAGGCCACACGTCGCCAGTCTTCAACCTGGCTACTAATTTTGGAGGCGGTAAAACGCACGCCCTCACTTTGCTCTATCACCTTGCCAAGAACGGCCCTGCATCGCACGGATGGGTGGGCGTGTCGCAGATCCGCGACAAAGCGGCCATTGCGCAGATTCCCAAGGCCAGAGTCGCGGTTTTTGTCGGTTCTGAATTTGATTCATTGGAGGGTCGAGGTGGTGAGAATGGCGAACCGCGCCGGATGACGCCGTGGGGTGAAATAGCTTTTCAACTCGGCGGCGCAGAGGGGTTTGCCTTGGTGAAGGAGAGCGATGAGAAAAGAATCGTCCCCGGTGGAGACATCATCCGCAAGCTGTTACCAGAAAATGAGGCCTGCCTGATTCTGGTGGACGAATTACTGAATTACGCCAGTCGCTATCGGTCTTTGGGCTTAAACAATCAGCTTTACGATTTCTTGATGATTTTGTCCGGCGCGCTCAACGCCCGTTCTGTATTGGTGGTGTCGGTGCCCAAATCCGAGATGGAAATGACGCCTGAGGATGTGGCCGATTACGAGCGTCTTACCAAAATGCTCGACCGAGTTGGCAAGGCGATGACCATGACGGCAGGGTCGGAAACAAGTGAGATCATCCGCCGCCGATTGTTTGAGTGGGATACCCGCGCCGTGCAAGCGGATGGCCGAGTGCATTTGCCCAAGGAGGCAGTGGATACCTGCCACGAGTTCGGAAGGTGGGTGAATGACCACTCACAACAACTCTCCAGTTCAATTCCTGCCGACCACGCGCGGGCCTATTTCGAGTCTAGTTATCCCTTCCATCCCTGCGCACTGTCGGTCTTCGAGCGGAAATGGCAGAGTGTGCCGAAATTTCAGCAAACGCGCGGCGTACTGCGGATGATGGCGCTCTGGATTCAAAACGCCTACACACAGGGGTACCGCAAAGACCATCCTGACCCGCTCCTGACGCTGGGAACCGCGCCGCTGGGCGACCCGATCTTTCGAGCGGCTGTATTCGAGCAGCTGGGCAATCGCTCGCTGGAAACGGCGGTGACTGTAGACATTGCCGGACGCAAGGAAGCGTTCGCCGTGGCACTGGACGCTGAGGCGTCGGAAGCTATCGCAAAGGAACGCCTGCATCAAAAAGTAGCCACGGTCGTTTTCTTTGAATCCAATGGCGGCACCACCAAGTCGGAAGCAACCTTGCCAGAGATTCGCCTCGCAGTGGGGCACCCTGATCTGGACCTGGGTAATGTCGAGACCGCGTTGGATGATCTCACTGACCGTTGCTATTACTTCAATGTCGAACGGGCGAACTATAAGTTCAGCCTGCGCGAGAATCTCAATAAGCGGTTCTCTGACAAGCGGGCGAACATCGCCACCGCGTTGATCGAAGAAACGGCTCGCCAGGAAATCCAAAGACGGTTTGCGCCCAAGGAAGGAACCGAGCGCGTTTTCTTTCCAGAAAAGAGCATCCAGATTTCTGATCGTCCGGTCCTGACATTCATTATCGGCGACTTAACGCAGACACTAGCAGAGCGCAAAGACACGATGGCACTGATGGAGCAAATGACGCGCGAGTCTGGCAACTCCAACCGTACGTTCAAAAGTGGTTTGATTTGGGTGATGGCGGATGCTTCTGGTGCCATGTGCGAGGAAGCGCGCAAGCTTCTCGCCTGGCAAGCCATCGACGATGACGCGGCAGACCTAAATCTTGACGAAGTGCAACGACGTCAACTTACACAGAACATCGAGAAGGCTCGGCGTGAACTTCGCGACGCCATTTGGCGCTCCTATAAATTCGTGTTCCTTCTGGGGAAGGATAATGCACTACGGGAAATTGACCTAGGCCGCGTCAGTTCGTCTAGCGGGGTTGACTCGCCAATTTCCAATGTCCTCAACCGGCTTTCTGAAACGGGAGAACTGGATCGGATTGGTATCAGTGTGCGGTTACTCTTAAAAAACTGGCCATCGGCGTTTACCGAGTGGCCAGTTAAGTCGGCGCGGGATGCGCTGTATGCCTCGCCACAATTTCCGCGCGTTATCCGCGGAACGGAAGCAATCCAAGATGCGGTGTCGAAAGGTATTGCCCAAGGTGACCTTGCGTATGTGGGCAAGGCCGCCAATGGAGGTTATGTACCCTTCGTCTACAAAGAATCTTATGCACCCGGAGATGTGGAGGTCGTCGAAGAGACATTCCTGATCACGAAGGAAACGGCGGAAACCTATTTAAAGAGCCGAGCTACTACGCCGACTCCTTCTGCTGGCTCGCCTCCCACCGCCGCCGGCACATCGGAGAAAACTGTGCCTCCCGTCGAGCCTGAGCCCATGACACCGCCGCCGTCCAAGCACTCGACAACGAGCAGCGTGACGTGGTCAGGAGACGTTCCTCCGCAGAAGTGGATGAACTTCTACACAAAGGTTCTGGCAAAATTCGCCTCTGTGCCCAGCCTCAAACTGACCTTGAAGGTTGAAGTCGCCCCGGAGGGAGGCATTTCTAAACAGGCACTCGACGAAACGAAGTCGGCGTTGCGAGAGTTGGGACTAAACGACGATGTTGATCCGAAGTAAGCCTCCCGGAGAGTCTGCCATGCGATGTCCCGCATGGCACTCTGTGCGCTCGCCCGCCATGGTGCAGTAGTGTAGCGTTCTGGTGCTTCGTGGCGGATACGCCGCAGGTGTATGTCTGACCCGGCAATAGCCTTCGGGTCAGTATAGCGAAGCCTGCCGTACCGGCTCACGGGTGGTGTGCCGATCAGAGATCGGTGTGGGCTGGGACGGTTTCTGTTCCCGCCGCCTGAATCTCGTCGATAAATTTCGATTTTCTTGAGCATGAAATGGCCAGGTAATCTTCCGCCCGAGTCAGGGCGACGTAAAAGAGGCAACGCTCTTCCTCCTTCTCTTTGGTGGTACCCGTAAAGTCAGTGGGACAATCGTCTGCGAACAATAGAATGACAGCTTTGAACTGAAGGCCCTTGGAGCTGTGCATCGTTAGGATTTTCACGCCCATATCTCCGATGTGCGCCTTCGCGTTCTTACCCTTTTCCGTCAGCCAGACAACCGGACAACGGGGCCTCCTCGCATTCAACTTCTCACGGAGACTATGAATGATCCCGTGGTCCATGCGGTAAAAGATTCCGATTTGGTCGGGCCGCAGTGCCTCAATTGGTTCGCCAAACCATTGGCCGTCGAGCAGGTCACACACGACTCGCACGACTCGGTCCACTTCGGCTTGTTTGGTTGGCTTTGTGAGCAGGACGGCTTCCGAACCGGTAAGCCGGATGCATCTATCAGGGTCGACCGACGTTGCGATGAGGCCATCCTCGTCGCCGTCACCACTTTTGTTCGCAAATCGAGTCGCTAGCGCGACAATGGGACGGGTATTACGATAGTTCTGGTCCAAATATTGAGTCCTACCCGAAGCCTGAATTCCCAGTTGCTTCCAACTCACCTTATTTCGCTTATACAATCCTTGGCTGCCGTCGCCGACAATCAGCAGATCACCATCAATCGGGTCTTTCATGGCGGCCAAGACACATCTGTACCAGGACGAATCAAAATCCTGCGCCTCGTCGATGAGGATACTGTCGAACCGCTGCGAGTCGAGGGCTCCTGCCTTAAGTTTTGAGAGTAGCTCGTCACCGACTTGAGAATCGTCAGGGTTGTCGTTCCACTTTACACCGTTGCGTCCAGCCCAGCGGTGAAAGGTCATGACCATGACCGTCGAACAGTCTTTTAGGGCGTCCGCCAAATAGGTGCCGAACACGACATTGTAGCAGAGAACAAGGACTCGTGCCTTCGGGTTCAACCGTGCAATCAATTTCGCGCGCGCAATTAACAGTACCGTTTTGCCGGAGCCTGCCACGCCAAACACGAGCCGGTGTCCTTCTCCGACATCTCGCGCGAGCCCCTCCTGCTTTAAATCCAACACCTTGACGGTTGGTTCCTCCTGTTGATCACGAAAATCGAATTCCGACGAAATGAGTATTTCCGGATGAAGAATTGCCTTCACGATATTGACCTGATTCGGTGTCATTTTCTGAATAGGCCAGAAAGGATCAAAATAGCCTTTTAGTACTTCCATCAACTTGTGCGGAGGCAATTCCGCCCACGCTGCGAGTTGATCCTTCGTCGCCACGGTCTCGACGGGAAAAACGCGCTCACTGTTCGGCAGAGAGTTTAACTTTTCACGTGTGATGTTGGTCAGAAGAGCAAAGCTCCCAAACGGAAATTTGAAGCAGCCAGCATACGGACCCGAGGTGTGGATAAGTTTCGAAAAGTGTTTGTCCTCACGGCAACGATCCATTAGGCGGATTTTGTAGTCGGTAACTTGACGGAGGGGATGCGGAGTGCCTTTTTCCTGCTCTCCGATGCGGAGTTGTACAGACTGCAAGTTACTTCCCGGCATGATTGTGCTGAGCTTCCAGTCCTTCACCTCGATCAACAAAATACCGATCTCCGGCAGGATGATGACAAAGTCTGGAACCCGATTATCGATGATCGGCTCGTAGTAGACCACGACATCGTCAGGCAGCTTTTTCAGAAGAGCGAACACCCGTTGTTCGCCTTTCCATTTGCTGGATATTGTATTGGGAATCGTTTGGGCCACTGTTCCCTCGGATCGGTGACGTCATTTCCGTTATCGCCCCGCTCGCCGAAGAGTACAGTCAACGGAAAGCCAGAGTCGAGCATTCCCCAAGACCGACGACTCTCCCTCTGGTTCAATGAGGCTCGTTTTGTTACACTTCCTCGTGGACTTTCCGCGGGATCAACTTGCCTCCGATATTGCAGAACTGGCTCGCAAGGACGTCCTGATCGGAACCGCGATCGAAGCGGCGCAGATCGTCATGCAACGGAACAAGCAACCTTTTTCCGGCTTGGGAGATCTGTTCGCTCGCGTTCCCTTAAATAAAATGGAACGTCGGGTCCTGGCGAAAATCGGTGCCTTGAATCTCTTGAGCGACCACAGGCGAACTGCTTTGTGGGATGTGGAATCTCTCTTTGACCAGAGTGACCTGTTTTCGGCTGAGGGCGTCCAGGAACGGGACATCCCCCTCCTGCCCATGAATCCCTTGGAACGCCTCCAAGCCGACTACGACGGAACCCGCGTGACGACCGGCCCTCATCCGATGACATTTGTCCGGCCCCATCTGCCGCATGTCATGCGAGCCGCCGATTTGGTGAATGGCAAGCACGGCCAATCCGTATCCATCGCTGGCGTGGTCATTTGTCGCCAGCGGCCAGGTACCGCTAAAGGCCATGTGTTCGTCAGCTTGGAAGACGAAACTGGCATCGCGAATGCCATTGTTCGCAGTGAGCTTTTTGAAAAACAGCGCCTGACTATCACCCATGAACCTTTGCTGGAGATCCACGGTCGACTCCAGCACTTGGAAGGCGTGGTTTCCGTCCTAGCCAAAGACGTGCAGGGGCTAACCGCCCCTGCCACAATCGCAGGGCAATCCTACGACTTCCGTTAACCGATCTTATGTTTATCGGCGAAACCCAAAACACATTAGTCTGAAATCATTGGCCATGGCATGGGCGCGAAGCCATGGCATGACCGTTGGCTCTCCCGTGCGTATTGCACCCAGTATGTCTTGCCGCCCATGATTCTTATAATGCGCAAGATAGGAGAACTGTGCGGTTACGAATCATTTTGCGCGCGCCTTTTCTGCCAACTGTATTTGAGCAACCTTTACGACCCATTCACGCGCCTGTTCGGCGCGCTGTGTGGCTTCTTCGTCCGTAACGCTATACAGTCTTAGGGATTTCATCTCATCAATAATTTCAGTCTTGCTCGGAATTGAGTGAGATATAATCTGAAAATTATCGTAATCGATAAAGATCTCTGGGGAAATCTTGTCAAGGTGGCCAAAATAAGCTGCACTCCTTAGGGCACAGTCATCAGGCGCACCATCTAACATTTTCTCGGCGGTTATAATTTTAACGTCATTGAAGATGACGCTTGGAAAATGACCAACACGGAAGCAGGCCCTGAAGGCATCGCCAGTGATGTGTGATGGATCGACCAGGTGCGCGATGAGGTCGGTTTGTTCATTGCAGACTGCGTGATAAAGAATGTCGTCGTCGAAGTTTCGAAATTGGTTCCCGTTAAAGGGAAGTGTATAGAGATCCCCAGGGACGAGTTCCTTTAGTGGCATTTTGTCGAGAAATCCCTGTCGTACGGCAGCATGTAACGGCGTGTATTTCTGCTGCGCAGGTTGGCTTAGGATGGCTTCTCTCGTTTGGTACTGTTTAGGAAGAAGATTGTAAATTCCGCGGTCCGCGCAGAAGAGGAGAAAATTCGTTTCGAAACTGGAATGACTTTCATCTTCATCCGCGTAATTTTCCCAAGCAAAAACGACTTCTGGCGTGAGGCATTCCGGCGGAATTTGAGGTAGATACCCATTAACCGTCAAGAGTTGGAGCGTGAGCGGCTTGGGAGGGTCCCACGGGTTAGCTACAGGTTCTGTGGTTAAAAGGAATTCAGGCGTCAGATCAGCGGTGGCAATGCCGAGTTCCGCAAGGGTCTTCCGTGGACTCGGTTCCTGAGAATGGAGTTCTCTGCGGAGGTTTTGAAGCTTTTCCTCTTGGTCTTCAGTTAGCATGTGAAGAATTTGGCAGGAATTTCATTTACGACGAGATTAGAAAAGTCGCACCAATATCGCCACGCGACAATTCTGTTTAAACGCAGGTCTTCAAATTTTGGTCGAACCGGCCGCGAATTCCTGCTTCGTGCGCAACTATTGACCACGATAAATCCGTCGAAACTCTGCAAAACTGGGCAGGAACCTTTCCTGTTGGATGTGGGACGTTCCGCGGTGAAATCCTTTGAGGATGGATGCCAACGGTTCCGGGGAACAAATGACAAAACCGAGATCATAGAAGTCACGATAAATCCCGGCGTTCCGGTGCTCACTCCGCGGGATGTTCGCGTCATCTGCCCGATTTGTGATGGCAGGATCAAGCCACCCTTCCATCAATTCGATTTGCGCGATTCCGACTTGTTGGAGCATCTTAGCGACACCGTACAACTTGAGACTGAGCGCGAGCAGATCGTAATCGTTCTGGCCTTCGAAGCGAGCCCTGACTAGGTGTTTGATGGCTTTAACCACGGCGGGGTTGATCTTATAGAGAATCAATAAAGTCGCCACATAGAGTCCTTCCAGTGGAGTGTCGTGGTGTACGAAGTCTACCGCCGGGCCGGGCGTTCCCGCTTTGGGCAAATGTTCCAAATCCGTATCGGGGACATAGTGCGCCAGCAGGGCCAGCCATTTGCAGGCGAGGTCACGACTCCAACTGAGTGCCTTGTAGCTGCCGTGGACGAGACGATATCCCAATTCCTGGTCGAGGCCCGTTTGCTGCGAAAGGAGACAGAGGTAATATTTTTTGGCCGCTTGATGACTTTTGCGGGCAGTTTGCAATTGCATAACGAAGCGCGCCTCCTGCTCTGCGCAGACCTTTTCCCAGCCTTTGTCCATATGCCTCGGCCGGTTAAGTTTGCCTCTCCAAAAGGCATGCAGTGTTTGGTCGTGGAGAACGACGCGCGAATCGTCGGCATAAGCGCGCGGCGTTTCGGGTCTGATTGGGCGGGAGAGGACTTCGCGAAGCCCCGGTTGCCAGAGGTTCTGGGACAAGTCACCGTGGATCAGGCATACCGGCAAATCTGGAAAGTAAGCTTGAACCAACTCGGAGAATAATGAACTTCCTACGTTGGCCGTGTCTGGCGTGTAAATCACGAGGAGATGGGGAGTCGTTCGAGCAATTTCATGGATCAACTGATTGAGATCATCGCTGGTTTCGATCATGTGCTCGCCATCGTTTTTGATTTCTTGCATGACTTGACGTCCGGCTTCGAAGTCGGTGACAAGCAGAAGGATTTTCTTTTTTGGGGTTCTTTCCGTGACGGAGGTTGGAACGACAGGAGCGCGGGTGTTTTCAGGGGTGGATTGCATAATATTTTCTGATAAGGGTTAAGCTGCATGAGGTCTTGACCCCATGGATTTAGGAAAAGGGCCCAAATCAAACGGTCTCTTTTCAACGAGGTTCTCCCGTGACGTGCGGACACAACGGGGACAACGGGAGAAATCAGATACGCGAGGCAACAACAATAACAACCCAACCAATCGCCCCAGCCACGAACTAGGGAATCGTCAGGACGCTGGCAACTTTCGGATCGTTGTATTCAGCGCCCGCTACATCAACTCTGAGATTTGCAAGCGGCGAATAAACTGCCCGGTGATGCGTATGTCCACAAAGCATGGCGATCGATTGATGGCGATGCGCTTTAGCGCATTCCAAGATCGCTCTACCCATAGCGACGTTAACAAAATGCGGGGCATACGCCGGATCGCTTGGCTTGTTTTGGTAGAGAGCCGCTTCAGTAAATGGAGGCACGTGCGTAGCAACGATAATGTTTTGGCTCTCGGTGTATGCCTTAGGCATAATTTCAGAAATATATCGGGCGGAGTCGTCGCCGAGTTCATTCATCAGGGCGAAAATCTGATGCGCATCGAGTCCACGAAAATCACTGATGTATTGACTATCGTTCAGGCGTATCCTTGATCGAGTGCCCTGGCCTGCGCGTCCATCGGCCCAACCTCGGTGGCCGATCAACACGGTATCGGTTCCGAGCCGAATCAATTCTCCATGCCCAAGCTCGATGAGATTGGGATATCTTGAGCACATCGTTTTCACCAAAGAGTCGATCTGGACAAAACTTCCAAGATAAAAATCGTGATTGCCCAACACAAAATAGACCGGACAAGGAAGTAATTCCGCCAGCAGCCCGAGATGAAATTCAAGAAGCCGGGCGTTAGAGATGTCCCCGGTTATAAGCACTGCGTCGGATTTCAAAGCCACGACTTCATTGATGAAGCTGCGCGCCTGCACCGCGCCGAGAAATTCCAAATGTATATCGCTTAGCCAAATTAGTTTCATTTTGAAGAATTGATAGAAATGAAAGGGGCTTTCTTTGTATGAACAGTGCCATCCGCCAATCTGGCCCAGAATTGTCCGGTTTTCATCGCTGCAAGTGTACCTGCATCGACTCTCGGCACTTCATGGGTAAAGGCAATTCGATGGCCGTGCGATCGTTTAGCTCGTCCGCGTGTTGTGCGAAAGAGGACAGGTGCAGGAATTTGACGCGAGCAATCTGTTTGATAATTTTTGACCTTCTTTTTTCCCAGAATATGCTCGGCTTGGATTGCGGTCGATGGACAGATATTGCTGAGAAAAAGTTGATTGCTCAGCAGCGATACGAGACGAGTGGCATGTATCGAGGCCCCAAGAACTGACTCCAAAGAAGAAAGGGATTGCGTGGCACAAAGCATCCCGGCATTAAAACCACGCAGACGATCAAGCGCCATGAATTCACCGGCCGAACTGTCCGGCGACACGTAAGCCTGAAATTCATCCGCCACGACGAACACCGGGCGAGTTTGGTTGATCGGTATCCACGTTTCACCATCCTTCACCTCGACTTGGTCGCGGGAAAGCAACACGCCAAAGAAGTGCTCCTTCAGCGCCAAGAGGAATGGAGTGATGGAAACCCCATAAGCCGATCCCGAGCAGCCAACGACCACGACTTTTCCCTCGTGAATGATGTCTACCGGATCGATGCCAGGGAGGTCGTCATTTTCCGTAGTCAGGCCCGAAAGAGGTTCACTCGCCCAAAAATAAAGCACAGATGAAACCGAGTTGCTCACGCAGGGGCGCGTTGTATCCAGGGGGAGTGCGAGATACTCTGTGATCCCCCGGATGGCCGCCTCCGGCACCTGTTGCATCTCAAGCCATCGGCTTGCTTCACCGACCTTGCGAAAACCTTCGATCTGGCGAAAGACCTGGTTAAGCAAAGTGAAAGTCAGTTTACCGTGAATGGCACGGGTTGTCCCAATGATCGCCGACAAAAGAGCCCGTTGCGCATTGGCCCAGTACTCGCCATCGCCTGTTGACCGCCTTTGCACACTACGGTTGGTGTTGCTCGCCCATGTGATAATTTTTTCGGGCATCTCGGCTTCGGTCAAGAACGGGCTACTCAAAGGATTGTACCAACTTTCTCCCGGTTGGACGACGATGAGGTCATCAGAACGACCAACTCGGGAAAGCGCCTCCCGGACGAACCCGGCTAATTCGTTCTTGGGGTCGATGACAATCAGGGAACATTTTTTGTTACGCTCGTTTCCCGTTGCCTCGAGAATCGATTCCATGAGTGGCATCAAAACACATCTGGTCTTGCCGCTGCCCGGCTGCCCCACGATGAGGCCTCCCCGATACAGATATTCCAAGGGAAACCTCAACCCGTGCAGCCTGACGGTTTGTTCGGGGCATCGCAAAAAAGGATCTGAAGATTTCACGACGCAATACTGAGCGAGTTATGGGTCGCCCAAAGGATGAGCGCGCTGTCGAGGGACTGCTTGGGATCGAGAGTTGTGTCAAAGTACAAGTCGAGCACTGAGCCCATTGGTACTCCTAAATCGACTGCCAATTCGACTCCCCATGGTGAAAATCCGAGGTGATCGAGGCCGCTCGAAGCCTGGTTGGGCGCCACATCGCGCACATGGTGGTAAAACCATCGTGGGTCACGACGAAGCTCCGCTGAAGCGACGGGCCAATAAGGATGAGTTTCAATGTGGTTTTTTCCCTCTATCCAGACTTTCCCGAGCCAATAAAAAGACTCCGCCGATCCCGCCATTACCGCGAGCCAGTCATCCGCCCGTTCATTCCCTGGATCAAGTCCGAGACATACTCCTGCACAATTCGGGTTTAGTCCCGCCGCCTGCACGATGAGATTGATCGCGTCTTCGCTCTTGCCTTGGAGAAAAAGCCAGATGGCCTTTTGCAGAGGGTGGCCATTGAGAGTGTCGATGAGAGATTCCGATTTTACGATTCGGCATAGCGCCGGGTTTTGGAGCACATCCAGTGTGAGCCGGGGATTTTCACCGATCTTGTCGCAGAGAGCCTTCACATCTCCTCGATAAAAACCGGAATAGAGTGCGACATACGCCGCTTCCGGGGATTGAAGAATCGTGGACAAGATCTCATTTTGCCGTTCAAAAAGCCATGTTGTCCCTCGATAGAAATAGCCCGCGAAGGCCATGGCCAATGAGGATTTGCTCATTTCGGGTGTGCCCGGATTGGCATCATCCCAAAGCAATCCATGTAGAGCTTTCTCTTCATCTTCCTGTACTCCTCCCAAGCTCAAAATCTTGAGACAAACGGAGTCTTTGCTGCTCCAGTCCATAAAGTCGTAGAGATGTAATGGCGTTTGTTTCAAGGCGGAGCACGTTGATCGAGGGCGGAGATAGGAGAAGGTGGGCCAGCATAGGGACAACTTCGAAAAGACCTTTGCATGATAAATAACGTCAGTGATATGAGGCCTGCCGAGGGCCCTCATCACTTGCCGCATGTGCACTGATGCTTCAGTTACAGACCCGGTGCTTCGCGAAGCTTTAGATTTGAATTTGCCGGTGTTTGCTTCCGGAAGGCCTCGTATCCTATATCGCGATAGATTTGACATGGACGATTTGTTTCAAGGGTTTGAGAAGCCGTCGCTCCGCGCCGGTGATTATAGAATCAGCGAGATTTGCCGCGATGGCTTCGGCGGCATCTAAAACCTGAGGTGGCTGATCAGGCTTACCGAGAAGGCCCGACATTTTTTGAGAACCTTCCTCGAAAGCTCTATCAACTTGGCGCCTGAGTTTCTCGGTGAGTGTCTGATCGAAATCGATACCTCCGCCCCATCCCATCGGTTTCCGCACATCGGGGTGAGAAAGAGGAATTGTCCACAGGCCTGCGGTTGAAACGAGAGTGTTCGAAAACACAATCCGTCGAGAACAAGAAGCGAGAAGCATAACTCCCGCCCCTTCGATCAGACCAAGTCCAACCCCGGTAACGCTCGAACGAAGCATTCGCAACGTATCAACCAACTTAAGCGCTTGAACCATATCTCCTCCTTGGGACGAGATATAGAGCGTAATTTCTTTCGCGCTCTCCTCATCGAGACGCAGGAGCAGATCAACTAAGAGGTTGATCTGTTCATCTCCAACGACTCCGAGCAGACTGATGATTCTTGCCTCCAAGTCGAAGAGAGGAGCGATAGGCGACTGCACTAGACTTCTTATTGACTGGAATGACGCTTGGCATTCTTGGAGTCGTAATAAGCTTTGCGTTCGATTGGCTTGTTCCGGTAGTTCGGCGGAAGATTCTGCCCCAAAGCGGGGCTGATACCAATTAACAGGGCCCGGAGCTCGTCAAAATTCGGCATGAATTCCACGCCACCATCGGGCATTTGTTGGACCCGAGTCCCAGGTTTCGGACGCAGGACGAAGACCACGACGGGATAGTTGTGTTTGGGATAACGTTTAATTTGATGGTGTTTACGGATCACGGTTACGAGATGCCGCGGGCAGCGATGCAGGGTTTTGTTTTTGTTTGGCCGGTTCATGATGTTTAGTTGGTTCGACTGGGTTTTTGTGTTGTTTCGTAGAATTGTGCAAATGTCGGAATTCGCAGGTTTTCTGGCAGGATTTTCTGCGGTGAGGAGTGAAAGTCAGTGAGTAGCGGCTTGAGCGTTTGGAGATCGTCCAGATCGAGGACGTTGGCAAAGCCCCAAAAATCCCTGAAGGTCTGGAGTGTGCGCAATACGGGCTTGGGCATTTTTACCCCGAGACGTTTTGGGGTATCGGGATCCAGCAGCACGCCCATGACGACCGATTGGGCAATTACGAAATTTTTGAGCATCGCAGCCATTCCGATCGCAAACAGCGCCGTACGAGTGAGTTCTTCGTCCGATTCGCCCTCGAATCGCCAACTCAATAAATCTGAGAAAGGCCGGATGAGGTTAGTGTTAAATCCGAACCAAGACATGCAGTACACTGCGTAACCCAATTCGAGCGGAGGATCGAAGTGCATAAAGCGTGCGCCAGCAGGTTCAGGAACCGGCGCCATGAGGCAGTCGGCGTCAGCTCCCGGTATGTAATAACAGAGGTATGCGAGGTACCGGGCGACCTGATCGCGAGCCCAGACCAACGATTTGTAGCTCCCATGTAATGTCCGATAGACGACCTCCTGCCATTCGGCGCCGTCCAGTGTCGCGACGGCGTCACGATAAGATTCAGCTCGATCACGCACTTGGCGGGCGGTGCGCATCATCCAGACCAAGCGAAGGCGTTGAGCAGACGTTTCGATTTCCCAAGTGCCATCGAGAACGGGTCTTTTTAATTTGCCGACCGTGAAAAGCGAAAAATATCGCAAATCAATAGCGAGGATTTGTCGTTCTGGTTCGCCAAGTGCCCAAGGCAACTGCACCGGACCTTCAGCAAGTGCCGAGCGGATGGTGTGTGTCCATGATTGACCGCGCTCATAATTTAGGGGCACGAATCGTGTGTGAGGGAATAGCGAAATAGCTTTTTGCAACACGATTTCCGGTTCGATGGAAGTTTCGAAAAAGCAGACGTGCGGTCCATATTGAAGGAGGAGGGGCAAAAGAAGAGCGAGGTCTTCCGTCTGCGCTAGAACGGCATGACCAGCTTTCGCGACGACATTGCGAATGAGCTCCGGGTTATTTTTTGTGACGATAATGACTTTCATTAGTTTTGGGATTGATTTGTACGAGAGTGGATTGGAGTGAGACGTAAGCGGGGCAGAGCATGGAAGCCCCGCCCCGCCTGGGCGGTGGGTTAGCCCAAGAGCGGAGTGCTCTCGAGCACGATGCGGTCGCCAACCTCGACAATGTGATACTTACGGTGCTTGAGCCCGTTGAGCAGATCGGCGCACAACGTGGCGACGTTTTTTACGCGTTCTGCCGAATTGGGCGCGGTATTCACACGCCGTTCCACCATTTCTTTGAGAGCGCAGTTATCGGCGGTTTCTTCGATCGACCAGTTTTTCTTGTCTGCGTCGAAGCGTCCTCCGCGCATTTTGATTTCGGTGACGAGGTGCCGTTTCGCAAACGGGACCGTGATTTCTAGGGTATTAGCCATATTTTGTTTTCTTTCTGTAGATACCCATTCATTGGGCATTACGTTTCCCCATCTCTGCACGTACCTCACATGAGGATTAAAAAAGCAACGCGCTGTTCATGTGGGGTGCGAAGGATTCCCAGTCACCAATATAAAGAAGAGGTCAGGACACGTATCCAGCAGCGGCCGTTGGGCACTTACCGTCGGCGATTAGCAGTCATGTGGGTAAAGCAGGGCATCAGCCTGTCGAGCAGTATTCCCCGGCCTCCCCGAATACATTGGTTCTCAATCGGAAACGAAGCGTCCCTGACCATCGATCCTGGCTAAAGAAAGAAGCTGCCTCAGGATCGAAGAATACTACCGCAACCGCGGGGACACCGAGGATCAGGCCCTAGCGTGGTCCAAACTTAAGCCAAAGGTAAAGTGAGGATCAACAGTCACGAAAAATGTCTTCCCAAGTGGTACGCAACGCGACCCGCAGTCTTGCAAGCGTCGGAATAGTGGGCCCTTTCTCACCGGCCTCAAGCTCCTGAATGTAACGGCGACTAAGCTCAGCACGCTCCGCCAATTTCTCCTGCGTGGTTCCGCTGGCCACACGAATACGGTGAAGATTCCGGCCGAGAGCAACAAGCGTCTTGTCTTTCACCTCCACCAGCGTGCCAGCATTCCGAAATACGAAAGCGAGCCAATGGCTCGCTTTTTCACTGTGACCTTCCAAGATGGCTTCATCCGACCATGCCGCCCAACTCCGTAAACAGCGCTCGTCGCTACGGTTTCCTCGCCATCGCCGTGCTCCTGCACGTCTTGGCCTTCTTCGCGCTGTACCACCTCGTCATCTTCTCGGCGCCTCCCGCGCCGATCGAAGACACCCAAATCTTCCAGCAAATCAAAATTGCCCCGCGGCCGATCACGCCGCCGACGCCTCCACCTGTCACTCTTCCCACCATTCCGCTGCCAAATTTTCAACCCAGCAGCGCCGGCGCCAGCCAAGCTGCCAGTAGCCCAGCCGCAGCCGTTACCGCTATCACCATGCCCAACGTGACCCCCTCGATCAACGAGAGCGCCAACACGGCCATGGTGGCTCTCAGCCGACTGCCAACAACCGATACAAACCCAGTTACAACCAGTGCCAACGGCACAGCCAACACGGGTGACACGGCTGAGAATGGTAACGGAGAGGGCAACGCCGACAGCGGCGCAGGCCGAGGCCCTATCGGCGCCATCGGCGTGGGCGCTAACCACATCCCAGAAAAGGAAAAACTCGCCATTATCCTCGACGACTCTTCCTCTGTCACCGATACACACGCCAACGACAGAATCCTCCAAACAAAGAGCACAACATATCCCAATGCCATCTACATCGGGGCTCCTAATGCAGGAGGACACTACATTCCCAACCCCAAAAACGACACAGAAATAGCCGCCTCGACCACCCTTGCAAATCTTCCAAGCCCGCTCAACGCGATCCCAAGAGACGCTGAAAGTAAGGATCTCTATGCAGGTATCTACATTGCCATCCACCGTGGAATGACCTCCGTCTTGCTCGTCAGCGACTTCCAAAACAACGGCTACCCCGATGTGCGTACAGACGCCGCTACTACCAACGTTATCGCCGCCATGCGCGCGGCTCATATTAAACTGTATATTTTAACCATCCAACTGGATCCCCCACAGACCCTTAGCGACTATGCCGAGGAATCGGGCGGAAACTCCTCCGACTACCGAAAATAAAACAAAACGTGCCTCCCGCCATATTAGATGGCGGGAAGCATAGCTTTGCGGCTCTACCGCAGCACGCTCCCAACTACAACACAGCCCAAAACCAGCATGGCGCGGACGCCATGACTTCGGCATAGTGGACAGTGACCCAGCAATAGCCTTGTTTGACGCTATAGAGACTGAGACTCAGCGAGTTTTGGTGGATATTTTTTTAGGAGGTCTGCTGCTCTGGCGCGGAGTTCCGCCATACCGGGGTCGTCCCAGCCGGGAGGTTTGGGAGCAGTGGCTTTGGCCTTGGCAGCCTCGCGTTCGACGTGGGCAGCTTTCCAGTCGGCTTTGCGTTGGGCGACGAGGTCGGCAACTTGTTCAGGAGTCGGCAGGATATACTTTCCTGTTGCGGACAGTATGCCGCCTTTCGCGACCAGTTCCGAATCCGTGGGCGGCTGGGGTAACGCCACAAGGGGCAGTACCGTACCAAACTTACTAGCGACGTGAGCTTCAATAGATTCCAGCACTTGGGCGCGAACATCAAGATGCTGGAGAATACGTTGAAGTGCGGGGCCGAGCCGGATCAGCTCCTGTAAATTTTGGCGTTGGATTTTGTCCAATTGCGCGCGGATATCGAGCCCCGCCTGGTCGGCATGCTCCGCAGACAATAGTAACAAGGAAGTCTCAATCTCAATGCTCCGTTCAACCTCATATACTGTCTGGCCAGTGCGGGACGCGATGGCTGCATACCTTTGGGCTTGCGTCCTCATAGTCTATGCCCTCCGATCTGAGGTGAGATGATTGTGGGTGGGAGCGGCGGGCCGAGCACTTCGTTTAGGACATCCGCAATGTCAGCATCTGTTGTTTCAAGTGTGGAGACGCTCATCGGTTTCTCCGGGGTGATCGTCGCAAGGACTTCTTCCGTCTTTGCCTGTTCCGCCAAACGCACTTTGTCATGGGCCAAGGCTTGCGGCGAACGCTCCCGGCCACCGTCGTCCATTCCTGTTTCGAGAAGGGCGATGATCCGAGCTTCGCGTTCCTCGCAATCTGCCAACCGCTCGGCAATGAGGCGAAGGGTATTGGTGGTGACAAGGATGCGCTCGTTTATTTCTCGCGGCGTCTTCGATTGATGATGGTACCGAGAAACAATTTCGTTGATGGCCTCGTTATACGAATTTATACCTTCCGTTTTCTTGAACGCCTCGACGTAGGCGTGGACTTCAGGTTGAAATCGGGTGGTTACACGAACATTAGCATGTGGCTTATCCACAGGGGATTTGCTTGTCATGCTATACATTGATAATAAGCGGACATACCCTCCGCAACTAAAAGTTAGTTCTTTTTTTCGTCTTGGATCTGCCCAAGGAACGCATGGCAGGCGATTTCAGGCCGAGGGGGTGTCCCGCACCTATCTTGGTACCACTTTCCGCATCAGATATTGGGCTAAAATGTGGACATTCATCACCAGGTGGTGCCATGCCTCGATTCTAGAGAGGTACGGCGGAAGGATTGAAGCCTTTAACCGTTGAACTTCCCCTGCGATTTCGATGTGTCGGCGAGGAGTGTGGGGAGGATTTGACAGAGTGCGTCGATAGCGCCAACTGTCTTGTTCACTGACATTGAGTACCTTAACGGTACAAGGCGTGAGGTGCCCGCGAGGGGAGCCGAGCTAGGGAGAGAAGGGCTTCCAGCCCTTCCTTGTTAGCTAAGAGGGCGTGGGTACGGTCCAGCCAAATGGGGAAACGTCGGTTCGTGGCGCACTGGAGGAGGTCGAGGTGACTACGGGAGAAGGAGAGCCGGACGGCAGCGTTGGCAGCAGCGAGTTTGTCGGCGGCGGTTTTGGTCCGGCGGGCGAGAGCCGCGATGTAGCATTCACGTTGGAAGAATGCGTTAAGGTCGTTACGCTCGCGGCGCTCGATCTCGGCGAGCTTCGCCATCCCGTCTTCAGAAGCGGCAGTGAGTTGGAGATTCTTGATGAGGGCAACGCGTTTCTGGATGGCGGCTTGGCAGGCGGCGGTGGTCTCCGCGGCGGGGGCTCGATGGAGGCGGTCGAGTTCGGTGCCTGGATTTTCTGGGTTTCGATCGCAAGCGGCTAGGCAGAGGAGGCGGTTGAGGTCTCGGGACGAGTCTTTGGGGTTAGCGACGATGGGGGCCGGGGTGGCGAGGGTATTCTGGTAGTCGCGCAAGACGGCGTTGGCGGTGTTGATGAGGACGGCCAGATAATCAATCCGCCTCACGGTGCCGTCGGGCAGGGATGCCTTGAGGCCGTTAGCGAGCTTGAGGCGCTTACCATTTTCGCTGCGGAGAAGAAGGATGACGTGAGCATGCTGGTGTTCCTTGTCGTGGTGGATGCCTATGGCGTAGCCGATCTCGGCGCCGTCCATGACTCCGAGGCGGTAGCGTTCCATGGTTTGGGATACGACGTGGCGCAGGCCTACGTCGACGTCGATGCCAGCGGCCTTCCATGCGGCGCTGGAACTGGGGGACAAGTTGAAAACGAGTTTGCAGGCAATCTGATCACCGCCCTCTGCGGTGGCGGGAACATATTTGTCAGGCTTGCCAATGGCGATTGCTGCGGCGCTAGCGTGTGCATTGAAGGCGGTAGCGGCCTGTACGGCGGCGAGTCGAAAGGCTTTGGCCAAGTTGCGGATGAGGTCCACTTTGGACGATTGCTCGGGTGCAACGCTGGCAATCTGGTGATAAGCCGAACGGAGGTAGCCATGGACGGTGACGAGGCCTTGGGACTGGTGGGACCGGTAGTCGACGCCACGGATTGGGACGGTGGCCGGAGATTCGGTATCGCGTGGCTTGCGCTTGGCCTTTTTGGTTTCGTCAAGATAGCGGGCGAGGTAAGCGCGGATATATTTGTCGCTCTTAACTTTTTTGGTGGTGAATCGAAGGGTGATCTGGAAGGCGGTCTTGCTCACAGGTACCAGTATATAAAGTCGGTCGGGGTCGTGCTTGATTTTTTTCATAAGCGCAGCGACGGCGCTGGGTTGAACAACGAGAAGGCGGAGAGGGCGGATGGTCAGGAGCGAGGTCCGGTTCCGAGTCGCCGCCGGGCCAGGCGCTAGAGTGCCTCCAACGCGGCCAATGTCTGAAACTCGGCGAGCATGTCCGCATGTTTGCTGGCCAGAAATTTGACGATCCGGGCGTTGTCGAGGAGTTTGCGGAGATATCCACGGGCTAAGGTCAGGTGGTACACATCGACATTATAACTCTCCTTGGCGATTTTGTAATCCTGTTCGACGTTGTTGCTTTCGTTTTCCATCCGGGCGATGTCTTCGGGTTTTAGCCCGCCCAACTGTTTGGGTTTTTCCGGATTGAGCAAGTGGCCCTTGGGCGTATTGGCGACCAAGGCCCGAACGTAAGCGACTGTGAAGGTATTGGTGCTGATCATGAGTTCAGCCATTTCAAGTTGGCGCACTGGTTTGACTCGCTTGAGGATCACCAGCGCACCGGGCGTGACTTGTTTGGCGTTCAGCATTTCAACCACCTCAGGGTGGATGCCGTTGAGCAGGTTCATGCTCGCTTTGATTTTTTTGATGTCGACGTGAAGGGCAGAGGCAATTCGCTCAGGTGGCACGCCATCTTTGATGGCCCGCAGGATCATCCCATTTTCTTGAATCGGGGAGAGATGGTTGACGTGGCGATTGTACGAGTATGCTTCGTCCTCGGTGGAGATAATGCAGAGAGCTTCCTTGATTTCAAAGCTTTTGAGGATGTCGATACGGGTGTGGCCGTCCAAGAGAATATATTTCCCTTTGGTCTTGGGTTGAGGATAGACCACGAGAGGTTCGAGCAAACCGATTTCGCGAATGGAGGCGGCGATGGTTTTGTACCGGTTGAGATCTCGGTCAGTATCCTTGATCTGCCGAACAGGTAGAATATCGCCGAGCTGGATTAGTGGCAGCCGTAATTCGAATGCTTCGTTTTTGGGCGCGTTCATGAGGTAGATGGAGTTCGGATGATCCGTTGGGCGAGATACTCGGGAACGTCGTAGAGTTTTTCGGCCCGCAGGAGGGTGGTGAAGTTTTCGTTGGCAAAGAGGTCCTTCAGAGCGGTGGTCACAAAGGCCAGGCGCGCCTCACAGGTTCGGGCCTTGCGTACAATCGCTTTGAGCTTTTCGTTACCCTTTTGGAAAGCGGCTACGACACTGCGAGCGGTGGCTCCGGCGTTTTTCTTCCTTCCTTTGGAGCCGTAGCGGGTTTTGCCGAGGAAGCGGCGTTGTTCGATGATCGAGAGGGCCTGACGGAGGGATTTTTGTTTCAACTTCCCTTCCTCGCAGGCTTTCATGAGGACAGCTTGGGCTTCGCTGTCTGAGCTGCGGGCGATGGCGGTTGCCAAAGTAATGGGCAACCGCCCTCCAAGCACCCCAGCCAAGAGGCGCTCCTCTTTTGCATCGATAAGGACGAACAGTTCGCGGACGTATGCCTCAGCGAAATCGAGCTTGCGGGCGATTTCTCTAAACCCGTAACCGGCTTCCTTGAGACGGATGATTTCCGAAAGCTGTTCGACGGCAGACAGGTGGCGACGGGCCATGTTTTCGACCAGACTCATTAGGAGGCGATCTACCCGCGGCACATCGAGGACGATCGCAGGAATCTCAGTCTTTCCGATGGCGAGGTAAGCTTCGATACGGCCTTGGCCGCAGACGAGGTCGTACCCACCCTTGGGATCGTCTTCATCAGTGCCGCGCTTGCTGACAATGATCGGCTTTTTAAGGCCCACATTGTGGATGTTTTCCCGGACCAACCTGAATTTGTCGGGGTTCCGGTTTCGGGGGTTGATGATTTTGATTTTTTTGATAGGGATGAGGACGATTTGTGGTGTGCCTTTTGTGTTCATGCGAAGTTCTCCACGGGGTAGCGTTTGGCCATGCTGATCAGGAAGTCGAGGTCTTCGAACCGATAAGTGTCGAGGTCGAAGCCGTTGTCCTCCGTGAACCTGAGACGCGAAGCGCGGAGATCAAGGGAGGGCAGAAGGTAGTAATCCTTGATGGCCTTGTTGGTTTCATCGAGCCGTACCGCGACTGTGATGTCTGGTCGTAAGGATTCCTCCAGTTGGATCCGCCAGCGGGTAGCTCCGACCGGGGTCAAGTGACACCGGCATAAAACCAGAGACACGCTGAATTCGCCATTGATCCAGAGCAGGTCTGTCTCTGTGTCATGGAGTATGGTGGCTCCCAAGGCGGAGATTTTCTCCGTGACTTCTCGTACGATTTCGGGGTGCATCTGCCGGATGTGTCGATTGATCTCGAGGAACGCATAATCGATGCCGGGGTCGTAGCCGATGAGAAGATACGCCCGTACGAGGCTCCCGAATCGATTTCGGAAAACTGAACTGGATGGCATTTCGTCGGCCTCGTCGATGAGGATGCCGGAGAGTCGCCCATGGCGTTCTCGGAGCCCTTTGAGTTTTTCCAGCATTTCGTCGTCGCTGTAATGTCTGGTGCGGGCGATAATGATCCCTTGAGCGAGGAAAAAGAGTCTCTCGTCGATGATGGCTGCGAAGGCCTTTTCGGCTTTGACCCACATCGAGGGCGGATTATTGATGTGCTTCCTTTTGAGTTTGTTGGAGGTTCGGTGGTAAACGTTGTTGCCGATGTATTTTTCGTTAGTGAGGACCTCATGTACCGTGCCTCGGCTCCAGGGTCGTTCAAGATCGGTGGTAATTCCTTTCTGATTGAGGATGGCAGCAATTTCCGCCTCCTGCTTTCCTTCCTCGGTAAAGGCCCTGTACATCCACTGGACGATTTCGACTTCCTCGGGTGGGCCGGGAACAAGAATCACTCGGTCGGTTTGAATGCTTTTGTGTTCTCCCTTTTTGAGGACGGTCTTTTGCCGCCCACCTTGGTCGACAAGCATACGGCGCAAACCGAATCCAGCTGCGCCGCCCTGCTTGTATCCGAGTTGGATTAGGCGACAGGCACCCTGAAAGACTTTGACGGAGAGTTCCCGGCTATATTCGCCGGCCATGCTTCTTTTGAAGGTTTTAAACATGGAACTCATGCTGCTGCCGTCGTTCTCGAACTGTTCGGCACAGTAATGAACCGTGATTCCCGCACGCTTGCAGAGGTATTCGTAGTATGCGCTTTCGTCAGAATCTTGGAACCGTCCCCACCGGCTGACGTCGTAAACAAGGATGCACTTGAAGTCGGTCAACTTATTTTCTACATCTGCAATCATTCTAGCCAATGAAGCGCGGCCTTGGATGCTGAGCCCGCTTTTTCCTTCGTCTGAATAGGTCGTGACGATTTCCATGTTTCGTCGGGCAGCGTATTCCTGGATTATGTCCATCTGGTTACTCGTCGAGTATTGCTGGTGTTCGGTGGACATGCGGACATACGCCGCCGCGCGAATGGGGGGCGTTTTTCCTGTGGGCTGAGATTGTGCTAGAGTGCTCATAACGATTGGCCCAGTCCCCTACCAACAGCGCCTGAATCCTTAACGACGACTTCATTCTTTCGGCGGACTGCATATTCGCGGATCAGGTCGATCTGGGCAGAGCGAGGATTTGGTGGTTGTACTCTGGACATGCGGACGTAAACGGCTGCTCGGATGGGAGCTTTAGCTGTTTTGTCGGGTTCGATGGGATCAGCCATGGCGTGGAGGAGCTTGATCGGCGTGGGCTTGGTTCATTTGCTCCTCGTTTTTCTCTCGACGTGATCCTTGACGCACGAACCCGGCTTAAAAAGAAGCAAGTTGTGTGGAGGGTCAACGCGAAGCCGGTTGAGCCAGATTGGGTTGATGGCATCGGTACTGCCCGAAGAAGGTGACTTGCAGGTCACCAACGAGGGCATTCGATGCGTTTTCGAACCCGCCGTAGAAGTCTTCCAGCCAGTGCCACAACGCGAGGGGATTTTCGGCCGGGGGCGACCTGCCCCAGTTCATGCCCAAAACGGCGAGGAGATTTTTGTGCCATGAACAGAAACGCCGCCAGTACCGTCGTAAAATGTCTGTCCATCGGACAGTTTGGCGGGAAGGTGTGTCGGCGACGAAGAGGGTGATGACTCGATTACGGATTAACCGGTACGGTTGCGCGAAATGGGGAAGAAGGCTGACAGTTTTTCTACAGCGACGGCAGCGGAAGCGCCGAATGTACAGTTTGAGAAATCGATCCGCTCTTCCAGCCAGATATCGGGCGTAGTACCCAAGAGACCATAAAGTTTTTAGTTGCTGGCAATGGGGACATCTACCCGGTGGTCGCATTCGAAAATGCGCCTCTTGCTTCATGTACGCTTCTGGGCCCTGTTTGGTCCTCGCGATGATTTGCATTTGGCCTGAAATCGGCGTGTAGCGGCGGTGGGACTTTAGCAGGCTTTTTATTTTATCTGGCGATTTTTTTGCGTGTTTTTATCTAAGCGAAGAAAGATACGCCTGACCAAAGGAACCATCCGTTGGGACAAGATGGCCTGACGATCCCGCTGGCAGGGATCTCATCTCGCAAGCCACCGGGATGATTTGGCGGAGGCCCGTCGTCTCCATCCGTTAGAGTCGAAAAAGGGCGGAGCCGTGGGCGTTAGCCTTCTGCCGAAGCGGTTGTGTGGAGGGCAGCTTACTTATATTTCTCGATGAATCTGCGCCAGGGTGTGCTTTTGTTCGCGAGGGCCTGAATTAGGTCCAGTGGGATGCAACTGCCCCAGACGATACCGTACTGTTTTTCAATTTGTTTTGCCGCCTTGGACTTGGCTACGTCGCGTACCGCTTGGATAAGGTTAAGAGCATGGCGAGTCGATTTCTTGTCTTCTTTGTCGGTGGCCGTTTTGCCAATGAGTGCGCGGATACAGCAGACCAGGAGCTTGATGTGCTTTAAATCTTGTCTCGGAGTCGGCTTCTTTTGGTCGAGTGTGATCAGGTTTTGTATTTTGCACTTCAGCAGGGTGATGGGGTCAGCAACTCTTACCTTGATGGCGCGGTCGTCCGAGCCCACTTCGACGGTGAGGGCTTTTCGAAGGATCTCCTCTTTGCTTGCACCCAGCACCTGCACCATGACTTGGATTTTAAATATCTCGCCATTTTGTTCGAGGTGGATGGTCGCAATATCGGGGCTGTGCGTATGTTGGAATGGGACGGTTTTCTCGACGTCTACGACGCCGGAGAATTTCTCCAGCGTGCGGACGATGCCGGTATCGAGTAATTCCATGTCTGCGCTGGTGAGCGGCAGCAGGGCGCTGATTTTGGGTGATGTTGGGTTGAATCTGGTGTCCCAGTCTTGGTGAATGGAACTCCAGATATTGACGGCTTGGCCGGCAACGATGACGGGCACGATGCCCTTTTCATTAAACTGGATGAGGATCCAGTCGTATTGCTCAGGCCTTCGCTTCATCTAAGGCCGAGAAGAGCGGGCTGTAGTCGACGACCCGAAAGGGACCGGACGAGATACTGTTCTTTTTCTGAATTTGTTCGGGAGTGGCTTTGCCCGTGCGGATGAGCTCGGCATCCCGGCGGCGTGATTCGCCCTTGGCCAGGGCGGCTTTCTCGAAGGTGGTTTCGGTGACCTTGAGACCGTTTTCGATGGCGATTTCGAGCAAGACCCGTTCGACAGGGCCGCGAATGCGTCCACTCGGTGCGACTTTAGTATTGGGAGTTTTGCGAGTCATCTAATTGGTAAATGGTACTGGTTCCGGGCGTCATTAGCAAGGTTGTGGGGTGCCTAGCTCGGCACAGACAGCTTCGCGTCCAACGCGTCCAACTGAGCTAGTAGCTCAAAGGCCTTTACAGCCCCAAGGCGCCCCTGCTCCAGCATAACCTGGACCTCGGTTACTTGAGATTCCATTTCCCGATGAGTTTTCGCACGTTCCCCGAGGCGCCACGCCACGTGGCTAATCTCTTCTGGCAGGGCCTGCGGCAGTAAGCGCTCGGCCTTCGCAGTCTCCGTCGCCATGCTCGAATGAGCCGCCGGAATCGCTCCCGTAAGACACGCCTCTTGGGCGATCCTTTTCGGAACGGCCGCCTCAGCGTCGTCCTTCGGCTTAGGCGTTTTGCTTTTAAACAGATCGTCGTGCAGCTTTTCAAAGGCGCGACCGGCGATAGTTTCCCTGATCTGAGAGAACACCTTCCGGGGTAATGGTCGTTGGCCCAAATTCGCAGTCCCTGTGAATTTGAGGTACTGGGGTGGTATGAGGTGCTCGGCCACACGCATGAACTTTCCTGCGGAGCTCCATCCGTACGGGCAATGGAGTTTCAGTTCATTAAGCCAGTCTCCGAAATCCACCTGAGCCTTGGCCCGGATCAGCTCATAGCCGTAAATAACTTTGAGTATCGCTTCTTGCTGTTGATTCGCCACCATACGCCGCCCCGCTGCTGCTGCCCGACACCACCTCGCAGGGGTCGATCCAGCACCAGGCGACGAAGTTCGTGCCTTGCGCGTGATTGCCCCCGCAGAAAAGGCTGACCGCGGGTAGGCTTTTCGGGCGTCGTACACCTTGCCGTGACTGACCTGAAAGTGCTTTCCGGCTGCCCTCACAGACGTTTTGTGCGAATAACGTGCCAGCTTGCGGTACTCCGCGTTGAGTCTTGGATTTGCTTTCATAAACGTTAGAATTTTACCGGGGGAAAAGTGTTCTTGTGCTGATATTTGCTTGGGTGGTCCCTACATTTTGCGAGGAGGCCAGAGTTTAAGGGACTCATAACTCCTCAATGTTTCTCCTCCGCCGCGCCGGAGGAATGCGCCTTGGCAGCATCTCCCGTCTGCTTTGTCGGGTCTTTCGATTCAGGCACAATTTGGATGAACATCAGCCCTTTTTCGCCCTCCACGCCTGCGATGTAATTCTTTTCAGCGATCTGTGGGGAATTGCCCAACTGTTTCGCGGTATGCTTTAGATCTCGTCCGACGGTCCAAGAGTATGACGCGAACGAGTGCCGCGCCCCGTTTTTGGGCCACGCCTTGCCAGTGGCTGCCTTAAAAGCTTTGCGACGACGCTTCCACAGGTTGTCCAATGAGGGGTACTGGCATATCTTTCCTTCTTTTTTTGGACAGGCTGACAACCAGGCAATGAGGTTGTCGGACATTATAATCCACCGCTCCTTTTGTTTTGGCTTCTTAGAAATTTCCTTTCGGATATGAATCTCTTGAGTCGTGAAATTGATGTCGCTCCAAAGCAGCTCGAACAATTCCGACATACGTACTCCGGCAAATAGAGCAATCGCGATAGGCGCAATGAGTCTCGGTTCGTGCTGACAAATGTAGCGGGCAAACTTCGTGATATCCTCAAGCGCGAGAATAGCTGGAGTTTTGGCGTTTTCCTTTGGCTTGCGAACGAGCAGGGCCGGATTCTTCGGGATCATTTCCTCGCGAAAACAAAACGCAAAAAAGGTCCTCAGTGATGTGATGTAGTTTTTCTTCGTCCGATCCTTTACGCCGATGGCCTTAAGCCAGCTCGTGATATCCTTTTTGTTGATGTCTATAAGTAGTCGTTTTCCGAAAGCTTTCTCGAAGGCATCCAAATGACTGTGGTATTCCCGCATCGTGCCTTTTTCCAGCGCCCCATCCGTGCAGTCGTCGAAGAAAAGTTTAATGGCTTCGCTTACGGTCAGGCGGGTGGCCTCGGGTTCCTCGACTTCTCCGGGTTGGCATTTCTCGACGAGTTGTTCCGCATCTTCGAGGGTTAAATGCTTCGCTTGGAGCAGGCCGTAAAACTTGGCTAGAGCCGCGCGCACGGGCTCGCTTAATTCCGCGAAGGTGACGCCGTGATGCACGATCTCGCGGATGATTCGCTTGTAAAATTTTCTCGCTTTCGTTTCTGAGGAGAAGTAACGGCGGCAATACGACGGAGCGCCCGTGAGACGTTTACGGAGATTCACTGTCCACCGGAGTTTGCCCCGCACCAAGGTCTGCACGACCGGAGATTTCATCTCGTCCTCCCAGTTGTCGCTGAATGAGTCTGGGCCTGTAGCGGCGCCAGCGATGCGACCGCGATTTCCAATCCGCGCAGAGAGAAGAGGACACACCGGTGCTTGCGGATCGATGGCGTCAGCGCTCGTGAGGCGAGGACGACATTGCGCGGCTGGGCACCGCCCAGGATTTGCGCCAAGTCTTTCCAATGAACTTCGGGCCCGAACGTCTCGCGTATTCCGTTGTAGATGACTCGTTCCAGGTCTCCGAGGATTTGTCCCGATGTCAGTCCATCGCCGCCGCCGACGGCGGTGACAACGAAGATCGCTAGCACATCGGCCAGACGATAGAGCGTAGTGCGTGAGCCAAGCCGACGGAAGACCTGAAGGCCATGCTGCTCGAGGCGATACCGAGTGGTCCGCAATCCGGTCAGAAGCTCGGCTAGGCGCCGTTTGCGAATCAGGAGTCGGCGCTCACTTTGGGCAAGGGCGTATGCTTGCTGCCAGGCAGTTAGCAATGAAGGCGAATGTAAAAACATCCCCCGCAGGTTTTCCGGAAGCGGAGGCTGAGAATCAAAAGGCAACGCCGACTCGGCTTCCACTCCGACACCGCGAACCGGTGCCGCAGCCACCGGCAAGCTCGGCTCGCTCTTCTTCGATCCCGTCCTCCGAGCTGATGCGGGCAACAAGTACGCGCCCAAGCCACCTCCCGTGGAGGGAGTCGGCTTGTTTCGCGTAGGAGCCAACTTGCGCATCCCACCATTTTCTGACTTTTCCTAGCATATGTGCCGGGATTCAGTGCGGAAATATTTTGTGACTATCGAAATTTCATTTGGTTAAAATCGCAACCGACAGGCCAATAACAGCTTATGCGTTAAAATACTGCCTCTCAACCCGAGTCATTTATATTTTTGTCCGTGTAAAAACGTTCGGTGTCCGCGTTTAAGACGTAGCTTCCTCCGTGTTTTTACTCGGTGTTTGTCACGGAACTCGACCGGGAGCCAAGCTGTGTTTGCACTTTAGATCGTCTTGCCTTGATAGGTCACCAATTGGGCGTTCAGGAACGATAATTCTGGATTCTCTCTTAGTTTTTTAAGGAGAATTCCCACCCGCTCATTCGAGAATTCGCGATGCCAACGAATCTCAAATTTATGCGCGTCGAAAACAGCTGCCAGAGCGTTGCCCTGATAGTCGTCTTCGTACGATATCCCATCGGCCTTCATCGTTGCGTGCTGGGCTGAAGCCGGAAAGATCAGTATCCCAGTTTCATTGAACACCGCTTTATGCTGACAGAATGGCTTGGCTTTGAGCGCTGCATCAAGATGCGTTGCACCGATGATCTGCATTCCTAAATCTACGATCGATTGTCGATGATGCACGTTAGCAATCATCGCTGGGAATGAGGCGACGAATGAGCCACCACGCGGCTGTCTTGGGGCGCCTCGTTCGTAAACGCAAGAAATCCCGATATTCCTGGTTGTCCTAGACTAAGTCCGCCTCCAACATTGAGCATGAGTTTGGTGCCTCCAAAAAAGGAAAAGCTTCCTTTCGCTGAGGTCAAGGCTTCGTCGGCATTCATGGCGGAAGCTCAACTCTTACTTGTTCGAGAAATCATGGGTCGAAGCGGTGGGGTCGTCGCTGAAAATAACCATTTATTGTTTTACCACGGCCGGGACTGGAAGTATCAGCGAGAAGAGCACCACGGATTCACTACACAGACAGGGCATTTGCAGCTCGTGCAGGAGAATGTCACGATAAGTATTGATCAGATTTTGGCCAACGATATGGCGGTCCTTCCACAGCTCATCCTCGGCTTCGGTGGGCAGATGGCGAGCAATATGACTGAAAGGATGGAAGGCGAGATGGCCGCGGTTGCCGAAGAAGTCGGGAATACCACGGCGGTCCCTCAGGACAAATCAATGATCGATGCTTACTTGGAGATGTTCGAGAAGGGGCATTGGTCGATCGATTCGAAGGGAAGGTTGTGTGCTCCCCGAATACTGCCAGATGCGAAGAGTCGCCAAAGATTCGAAAGCGAAATGACGACCCGGCGTGAGGAGTTTGAAAAGCGATTCGAGGAAATTCGCTTAAGAAAAGAAGTCCTTGCGCGGCAAGGAGAGGAAGAACGCCTCAATAAATTTGATGCCGCAGAATGAACTTTCTAATTTGCATCGGCTGTGACAAGTACGACTCTTTGGGCTCGCTCGCCTGCGCCGAAGCCGACGCGAAGGCAGTGTTCGATATCCTCACGACAGCGGGTGATCCCTATAGTACTGACCACGCGATCCTCTTGCGTTCTCCCACCACTGAGCAAGTCCGACTGGCCCTGGCGAGAATCTTCCCCCTAAAATCCGAGTGCGACAGTATAACATTCTTTTTTGCAGGCCATGGAGGAATGGCCGGAGGCAGCTTCTTCCTGTGCTTGAGCGATTGCCAAAGTGACAAGTTACCAACAACGGGGTTCCCGATCAGCTCCCTATTCACGATTATAAATGAATATAAACCGATTCAGGTCAATCTGGTTATTGATGCGTGCAGTGCCGGTGGCTCGAGTTCCGATCTAGGGACATTGATCAAAGCTGAATTTACTGGATCGTCTACATCGTCGAGCATTTCCTTTCTCGGCGCATGCTGCATCGACCAAAACGCGGTCGAAAGTGGCGGGCACGGCTTCCTGACGGCCCAACTTCTCCGCACGTTACGAGGAGAGGTAGAGGTGCAACGCCGAGCGTCATTCCTCGATCTGCTGGAAATTGGAACTGTCGTCTCCACTATGGTTGAGGCCAAAAGTGCTGATCAACGTCCTCTATCCTGGGGGCTGAGCTTGTTTGGCGGCTCCAGATTCGCCAAGAATCCATTTTATTCGGCTCAAGACAGTTCTCAGCATTTTCCGCTACCGGATATTTCGCCCTACTCGTACTTTGGCTCAAAGATCAGAGAAAAGTCAGGGGAACTTTGGGAAATTCATCGTGAGATTCCGAAGAATCTCGATCCGAGGCGTCTGCTTAAATGTTTGGCCGGTCTTCTATCAGAAGGTCAATCCGCTGAAGAGCGAGTTGCCCTGGTAAAGGGTATTGGTGCGTCCCTGAGTGCTCGGGCCGCGGAGTCGGAAGATTTGATGGCACCTTGGCTTTGCATGGCGACCTGTATCGTCTCGTTGTTGCCGTACTCTCACGAGACAGAGGTTGGGGCTCATCTTCCTGAACTTTGTTTAGGACTTTTGGATCGTAACACACCGCTTCAGAATTGTATCGACGCATTTTCAAAGAAGGATGAGCATTACCTCCTGAGCCAATATGCAGTTGCGGGCGATCTTTACTATCTCCCGATTCGTATCACGAAAATTCTAGGCTGGCTCGGTCTGGACGTCCTTGGGCGGCGCCTGCTTGGTGATCAAACTACTTCCGCTCAGCCTAATCGAGATCAGGTTAGAGCACTCTTGGATCGATACGGCCAAGGCCTTTCCGCCGTCTCTGATGCCCAAGGTGCTCCTTTGCACACCTTCCTCTTGACCTGCCGACTATGTGGATGGGATGACCTGGCAAAGGAGATTTTGACTGCCCTCTATGCCAGCTTTAGCGATCGGAAAGGTAACGTGACCCGAGCTAATGTTCCGGTGGAACAGGCGGTCCGCTATGTGCTTTCGCTGACCGATACTCCTTTAACTCCCAAAGACTGGCGGCCTGCCAATCCGTCTCATCTGTTACCCGTGCTACTTGTCTGGGGGAGCCGCTTCGGACTAGCGCCAGCTTGGAATTTACGATCACTGGATCGGGTTTCAATGAACTTCTTCATCCCCAAAGATCCTCGCGATTTTTCGATGCAGGTGATCGAGCATGGGATGAATTACGTCCATCAAGTTGGGGCTGGTGTCTGGAACATTGGCGCCTACGTGAAGGAGTACGATCAGGAACTTTCATTGGCGATGGAAGACGCATTGTTTACCATTTCGCCTGCGACACGGTTTCAATGTTTACTGAGCGCGTTCCTGTTTCCTGATCGAATTCCCAATTTTATTTGCGAAGGAGATTTTGCCAGTGAAGTGGGCCATTAATGGGACAGGTGGTCTTGGTCTGCTAATGTTCGGTCGCCTTGATCTACTCCAAGGACAACTTTGAATTCACCCAGGCAAAAGCCATTATCAAATCGCGAGACGGTCTCAAGAAGCCAGCGATTCTGTTGCACGTTTGTTGCACGTTTTTTTTCGCTTTTTGACTTATTAGTCGAAATTTCGACTCACCGGTTGGAAAAGAAAAAATTCTCGTTTTACAGGGCAACCCACTGCACGACCGTTCCTTAGAGGAGAAAGAAAGGGTTGCGGGGGCAGGATTTGAACCTGCGGCCTTCAGGTTATGAGCCTGACGAGCTACCGGGCTGCTCCACCCCGCGATTGGGTAGGCGCAACTGCTGAACCAAGGGGCTTTCATCTCGCCCGAAGTTGCGCGGAGCCTCAATATCCACCTTCCTGCGGCATTGGCAAGGTGTTTCGTAAAAACCTTTGCACGCCAAATAAGTTCTGGGCTGTTCTCACGCCCGTCAATGCGGTAGAAAATCCCATGTCTCTTTCCCGGGTCCAAGTCCGCGTACCGGCCAGCACCTCCAATCTCGGGCCCGGTTTCGATTGCCTCGGCCTCGCCCTGCAACTTTACAACACGACCACGATCACCCGCGTCGATGGCGCGCCGATGCCGGACGGTATGCTCGGCGAAACCGCCAGGGCTTTCTTTGAGTGCGCGACGGGCGGAACGATCAAGCCGTTCGGATTCGAGGCGCGCGTCGAGGGCGACATCCCCACCTCGCGCGGTCTCGGCAGCAGTGTCACGGTCAGGCTTGGCATGTTGATGGGCCTCGCCGAGTTGGTGAAGGATTCCTTCCCCGTCTCACGCGAACAAATCCTCAACCTGCTCATCGAACTCGAAGGCCATCCCGATAACGCCGTGCCCTCTTTCCTTGGCGGATTCGCGGTCAGCTCTCACGCCACAGACAACCCGGCGGACGGCTTCACCTACACGCGGGTCGCCGTAAAGCCGGAACTGTCTTTCGTCATCCTCATTCCCGATCTCAAGCTCTCGACCGAAACCGCCCGCGGACTTTTGCCGAAGGAAGTCCCCTTCCGCCACGCCGTCGAAAATGCCCAGCGCACCGCGCGGATCGCCGCTGCCTTCTGCACCGGCGATTACCCTTCTCTGCGCGGACTGTTCGTCGATCACCTCCACCAGCCCTTCCGTCAGATGCTCATTCCCGGTTTCGCCTCCATTCTCGCAGCGGCGCGCGATGCGGGCTCCCTCGGAAGTTTTCTCAGCGGCGCCGGCTCCTCGTTGATGGCGCTGACTCTTTCCAATGAAGAAGCCATTTCCGCCGCGATGCTCGAAGCAGCCCGCAAACATAATCTACCTGCGCGAGTTATCGTCCTGAAAGCCGACAACGACGGCGCGAAGATCGTAGATAAACCCCAATGATCGAGTGGAAATTCTTTTGGTGCAATCTCGCAGCGGATGATTTTAACGTCTGCGGCGTCCCTTTCGAAAAGGAAGCGTTCAAATTCAGCCTCACAAACCTGGCAGTTGACGTTGTTGACCCTATTTATGGAAAGAGGGGCGTTGCTCCTGTTTACAGTTTGCAACAGGAAGGCCAAACGTTTGAAGTGGCCCACAAAGAGTGGACATCAGGCGTTTATTTGGCGTTCGCCAATGAGGCTACACTATCACTTTGCACACCGAAATTCCGATGGGACCCTGTAGCAAAATGGGTTCGAATTGACTAAACCTTGATCTTCAACCCACGTCGGCGAAACGTCGGCTGATCGAGATTCTCCCCGCGATACATCGTTTCGTGCGTCTTTTCGAACCGGCCCCGGGTCGGTGCCTCAAACTGCATTTCCTCCTGCTTCGCGACGAAACGTTTCTTGGCGCGGGCCGACATCTTGGCCGTTTGATCGACCGGCTCCGCTTCCAAAGTGAGCGCCTCCGGCTCTTCCACGACGGTCTGGTTCTCGACCGACACCGGCGCGGGTTTCGTTTTGACAGGCCGGCTCGGCTTGATCGGTTGCGGTAAAGGCTCCGTGATCGGTGGCTCGAGTTCCCCTTTCGCGGGCATCGGACCCGTTTCGGCAATGGGACGATTTTTCTTCGCGACGGGCATATCGCCTGCCCCGGCCGTGACCGCGGCGGTCATGGCGAACAAAACGCTCATGCGCACCTTATCGTGGGTCTCCTCGTCGAGACTGGCTGAAGTCACAATGGTCATGTTCGCCGGCAACCGGTCCTTGAGAATGCTCACCATTTCTTGCACGTCCGAAAGCCCGAGATGCCGCGTGCCGCTGACCGCGACAATCGCGTTGTCGATCTGCTTCCAGATCGCCTCGTCGGCCAGCAGCGGCCCCGCGAGCAACTCCGCCACCAAGTCTTCCGCGCAATCGCGCATGTCGCCTTCCACATGCGCCACCCAGCAATTCTCCAGCACTTCGGAGCCCCCGTAGCGGGCATAAAGACTGCGCACATCGGCAAAAGAAAGCTGGATCAACCCGCGCTTGCAGACGATCTGCCCCAAGGCCTGGGCCGTCTTCGCCACCAACCCGTGCATCATGTGAAAACCGTGCCGGATGTTTTTGACTGTGACCGGATTTTCCGCCAGCCGGTCGTGGGAAAGGACCAGGACGCTGTCCGCTTCCTGTCGCAAGGAGGCGATTGCCTCAATCGATTTTTCCCGACGCGTCCAGCCTTCAAAGCCGAACGGCTGCACACCAACGACAATCACCTTGGCCCCCGCCTCGCGCGCGAGTTCGATCAGTCGTTCCGCCAGGGCCACGCCCGTGGCTCCAGCCAGGCCGACGATAAGAATCAGAAAATCACAGCCCCTCACCACATGCGCGAGCTGGTTCTCCTCCTGCACGACAATTTCGCGCGCCAGTTCCACGTCGCCGTTGCAACCCAGCCCGCGCACCAATTTCGTCCCCAGCAAATGGCGGTTCGGCACGACCGAGCCTTCAATCGTCAACTGGTCGGAATCAAACACCCACAGGTCCTGCCCCGGACGTGTGCAGCACCAGTTGATCGCACACCGCCGCGCCGGTCTGGCCCAGGCC